>Ga0265780_10001626_pt1 | contig 31324 bp, 25 predicted proteins | sample P1T30metagenome_FD_192432 | JGI IMG/M metagenome (GOLD analysis project Ga0265780, IMG submission 192432) | Plant litter microbial communities from East Loma Ridge, Irvine, California - P1 T30 | ecosystem: Environmental > Terrestrial > Plant litter > Unclassified | place: USA: California... | reverse complement strand
ACAAGGTGCAGTACGGCAACCGGGCCTTCAAAAAGGTGATTGCCCAGCAGGTAGAAAAAGTGTATCCGCTGGCCGTGAATAAGGGTACTGGCTTTGTGCCCTCCATCTACAGCACCAGCACGGTAGCACCGGCCGCCGATGGCCAGAGCCTGGTAACGCTGGTGGCGCCCCACCGCCTGCAAGTGGGCGATAAGGTGCGGATGATAGGCGAAAAGAACGGCACCGTCGAAACGACCGTGATGGCCGTGAGCGGTCCGCGTAGCTTCGCGGTGGCGTTGCCCCAGCCCGAAACCAAGCTCTTCGTGTTTGGCCCCGAGGTAAAAGACCTGCGTACGGTAGACTACGAAGCGCTGTCCATGCTCAACGTGAGCGCCACCCAGGAGCTAGCCAAGCAGGTGGAGGCCCTGAAAGCCGCCAATGCCCAGCTTACGGCGGCCAATGCCAGCCTCAAAGCCAGCCTCGACGACAAAGCCAGCGCCAGCACGCTGGGCGAAATGCAAGCCGCCCTGCAAGCCCTGCGCGCCGAAGTACAGGTGCTGAAAGGGGCCGGCATCACGGCCAGCACCAAGTAAGCCCGGCCACTGGCCGCGCCGCCCGGCCTTGGGGGCCGGGCGGCCAATACTTGGGCGAGCCCCGGCGCTCGCAGTTCGCTAAACCCTTACTTACTAGCTACTTTATGCAATTTTCTTACTTAGTTATGCGGGCGCGCTGGTGGCCCGGCGCGGCGTCGCTGCTGGGCCTGCTGGCGGCCCACCCCAGCCACGCCCAGGCCACACTCAACAATCCAGTGGGCAGCACCTTCAACCAGCTCGGCAGCCTCTACAATGCCGGCACGGTACGCAATGCGGGTACCTACCTGCCCACCAGCGGCACCCTGCTGGTAGCGGGCGGCGATTTTATCAATACCGGTACCATCGGCACGGGCCCGGCCGCAGGCACGGTCAAGCTCGTCGAAACCGCGCCCGGCACCGGGCACACGCTGTCGCTGGGCGGGGCGGCCCTGCCCAACCTGGAGCTCGACGTGCCCGCTGGCACCACCCTGGCCAGTAGCGGCACCGTGCTCGGAGCCCTCACGCTGCGCAATGGGCACCTGCGCACGGGGCCGGGTGCCGTGCTCACGCTGGGGCCCACCGCCACGCTGGCCGGCGAAACCGACGCCCACTACGTGCAGGGCCGCGTTACCCAGGCGCGAAGCCTTTCTATCGGCAGCCTCATCGATTTTGGCGGGATGGGCGTGAGCCTCGACCCCGCCGGCACCAGCTTTGCGCTCACCATCGAGCGCCGGGCCGGTCTCAACGAAGCCGGCGTCAGCTACGGCGTTAATCCCAATATGCCCTCCCAGCAAGGCATTGACCGAGTGTGGGCGCTGAGCAGCCCCCTGACCACGCTGGCCCTTCCCGCCATCCTCACGCTGAGCTGGCCGGCGGCCGACGACCACGGCCTGACCTTCGCGGGCACCAATGCCCAGGTGTGGCGCTCCGACGATGGCGGCACCAATTGGGTGATGCACGGCCCCGCCCAGAATGGCACCGGCCACAGCGTACTAGTCGCCACCACCCGCCTCAATGCGCTCTACACCGTGAGCACCAGCGCCGCCCCGTTGCCCGTGACGCTGACCAGCTTCGCAGCCCAGCTTTCGGGCCCCGACGCAGTGGCCCTGACCTGGGGCACGGCCTCGGAGGCTAATACCGACCGGTTTGAAATCGAGCGCAGCACCGACGGCCGCAGCTTTACGCGGCTGGCCCAGGTGGCGGCCCACGGCACCAGCGCCACCGCCCAGGCCTACGCCCACCGCGACGCGGCCCTGCCCCGCGACGCCGCCACGCTCTATTACCGCCTGCGCATCGTAGACCACGACCACTCGGCCCTATACAGCCCCGTGCGCACGGTAACGGCCCCCACCAGCCGGCTGGCCGAGCTGGCCATCAGCGTAGCTCCTAACCCGGCCGTAGCCAGTGGCCCGGCCAGCCTGTGGGTAACCAGCCCGGCACCAGCCACCGGCACCCTCACCGTCCTCAACGCGCTGGGGCAGGCACTAAGCACCCGCCCCGCCACCCTGGCCGAAGGCCCGCAACAAGTGCCCCTGGCTTTGCAAGGCCTACCGGCCGGCGTGTACACGCTGCGCCTGCAAGCTGGCGGCCGCGTGGCTACCACCCGGCTACTGATGCGCTAAAAGCAAATTCGGCGAGTAAAAAAAGACGGACAGAAACCGGTCAGCTTCTTTAGGCGCTGACCGGTTTCTGTTTTTTTATGCTCCAAAAGCCGGCTTTTGGGCCATCGTTAGCGGCCCCCGCAGAGGCTAAGCGCAGTGAGTGCGGGCCGCCCGACTAGCCATCGCCGGATAGAATATAGCTACCTAGCGCTATGAATTAGGAATAATCAGATAAAAAATTAGTTTTCAATCATTAAACTTTCATCTTCCAGGTTAATCTTAGAGCGGAATTCCCACCCTGCCGCTTATGAAACGTAGAGCTTTCCTCCAGCGAAATACGTCCGTACTGACTGCGCCCGCACGGGCCGTGGCCGCCCCCGCGCCGCCCACCGCCGACCCGCCCGAAAAGGTGAGCCGCTACGCCAACAAAACGCTGCCCGCCGCGGGTAGCCGCACCACCTCTACGTTGGCGCCCTACACGGGCGCCTGGGGCTACGACCAAGCGGCGCACCTGCTGCGGCGCTGCCTTTTTGGCCCCACGCGGGGCGAGATTCAGGCTGCCGCCGCCTCCAACCTCACGGCGGTGCTCAATGGGCTGCTCACGGCCCCGGCCGCACCCGCGCCGCCGCTCAGCGTGTCGGCCACCGATACCACCGTGGCCATTGGCCAGACGTGGGTGGGCCAGGCTTTTGACCAAAACCTGGAAGGCGTGCGCCGCACCTCGCTGCGCGACTGGTGGCTGGGCCAGCAACTAACCCAAACGGCCTCGCTAAGCGAGAAAATGACGCTTTTTTGGCACAACCATTTCGTGGTCGAGTTTGGCGACATCAACAGCGCCCAGTACGGCTACGAGTACGTGCGGCTGCTGCGCCAACACGCGCTCGGCAACGTCAAGCAACTGGCTAAGGACGTAACCATTACGCCGGCCATGCTGCGCTACCTCAATGGCAACCAGAGTGTAGTAGGCGCCCCCAACGAGAACTACGGCCGCGAGCTGCTCGAACTGTTCACCATTGGCAAAGGGCCGCTCATCGGCACCGGCAACTACACCAACTACACCGAGGCCGACGTGCAAGCAGCTGCTAAAGTGCTGACGGGCTGGCGCGATAATGCCACCACCGTAGCCGGCTACTTCACGGCCAGCCGCCACGACAACACCACCAAGCAGTTCAGCAGCGCTTTCGGCAACGCCACCATCGCGCCCAACGGGGCCAGCGAGTACCAAGACCTCATCAACCTGATATTCGCGCAGGCTGAAACGGCGCGTTTTATGGTGCGGGCTATCTACCGCTGGTTTGTGTACTACGTTATTGATAGTCAGGTTGAAGCTGATATTATTCAGCCGCTGGCTACGATTCTACTTAACAATAATTTTGAAGTGAAGCCGGTGCTGCGGGCGCTGTTCAACTCGCAGCATTTCTTTGACGCGGCCACGGTGGGCTGCCTCATCAAGAGCCCGCTCGACTTCACCATTGGCGTGTGCCGGCAGTTGGAGCTGGTGTTTCCGCCGGCCACCAGCGTGGTAGCGCAGTACGGCATGTGGGACTACCTCTACGCCCTGGCCAACGTGCAGCAGCAAACCCTCGGCGACCCGCCCAACGTGGCCGGCTGGGTGGCCTACTACCAAACGCCGCAGTACCACGAGCTCTGGATAAACGCCGTGACGCTGCCGCGCCGCAACCAGGTGACCGACCTTTTCATCGGCAACGGCTACACCAAAAACGGCTTCACCATCAAGGCCGACCCCATCGCGCTGGTGCAGGCCATGCCAGCCGCTATTTCGGGCACGAATTCCGACCCCAACCTGCTCATCGACGAGTTTGTGCGCCTGCTTGTACCCATTGCGCTCACGGCCAGCCAGCTGGCTTTCCTCAAAAACGCCCTCATTCCCGGCCTGCCCGACTTTGAGTGGACCGTGGAGTGGAGCCAGTACCTGGCCGCTCCCACCAATGCCGCCCGCAAAAACGCCGTGCTCACCAAGTTGCAAGCCATGCTGAAAGCGCTGGCCGGCTTGGCCGAATACCACTTGTCGTAGTGGCGGGTCGCACCCGCCCTCGCGCAACGAGTGAATAAGCAGTAATTCCCATATTAACCAATGGGCGGGTGCGACCCGCCCCTACCATGAAACGGCGCGAATTTCTCCAAGCTACTGCCGCCGCTACGGCGGGCACCACCTTGCTCAGCGGCTTCCCCATCGGGGCGTATGGCTACTCGGCAGAGCTGGCGGCCCTTACCAACGCCGCCACGGCTACCGATAAGGTGCTGGTAATCGTGCAGCTGCAAGGCGGCAACGACGGGCTGAACATGATTATTCCGCTCGACCAATACCCGGCCCTGATGAACGCCCGTAGCAACATTGCCCTGCCCCAAAGCCAGGTGCTGTCGCTCACCACTGCCACCGGCATCCACCCGGCCATGGCCACGGCCCAGCAGCTCTACCTCAATGGCAAGCTAGGCGTGGTGCAAAGTGTGGGCTACCCCACGCCCAACTTCTCGCACTTTCGGGCCACCGATATCTGGACTTCGGGCTCTGATTCCAACGTGACCTGGACCACCGGCTGGGGCGGGCGTTACCTCGATGGCGAGTTTCCAGGCTACCCCACTGGCTACCCGAGCGCCCAAAATCCCGACCCACTGGCCATCAGCATTGGCTCGGTGGTGAGCAACTGCGTGCAGGGGCCGAGCGTGAACATGGGCATGGCCATCGCCAGCACCTCGTCGTTTTACCAGCTGCTGAGTGGCGGCGTTGCCACGGCGCCCAACACGCCGGCCGGCCACGAGCTCACCTTTATTCGCCAGGTAGTCAGCCAGACGCAGGTGTACACGGCCACCATTCAGGCGGCGGCCGGGCGGGCGCGCAACCTCTCGCCTCTGTACCCGGCGGCGGGCCAGAATACGCTGGCCGACCAGCTCAAAATAGTGGCGCAGTTGGTGGCGGGCGGCCTCAGCACCCGCATCTACGTGTGCCAGTTCGGCGGCTTCGACACGCACACGCTGCAAGTGCCGGCCACTGGCAGTACCACCACGGGCGCGCACGCCACGCTGCTGGGCAAGGTGGCCGACGGCATCAACGCTTTCCAAGACGACCTGCGCCTGCTCGGGGTGCAAGACCGGGTGGTGGGCATGACGTTCTCGGAGTTTGGCCGCCGCATCAAGTCCAACTCGGGCCAGGGTACCGACCACGGCGCGGCGGCCCCGCTGCTGGTTTTCGGCTCCAAAGCCAACCCCATCGTGCACGGCCCCAACCCCACGCTGCCCGCCAATGCCGGCGTCAACGACAACGTGGCCATGCAGTTCGACTTCCGCAGCATCTACACCAGCATCCTCAAAGACTGGTTTCAGGTATCGCCGGCCACGCTCACCACGCTCTTTGGCCAAAGCTTTCCCTACGTGCCCGTCATCAAGCCTAACGCGCTGGCTACCAGAACTGCCACCGCCGTGGCTGATTTTGGCGTGTACCCCAACCCGGCCGTGGGCGGGCCGGCTACGCTAGCCTTTACCAGCGAAGGCGGGGTAGTTCAGGTCGTCATTTTTGATGGGCTGGGCCGCGAGGTGCGCCGCCCGGTGCCCGGCCGCACGCTGGGCGCCGGCCCGCAAAAGCTGCTGCTTGACCTCAGTGGCCTGGCGCCCGGGGCCTACCACTGCACCGTGCGCGAGGGCAGCCGCAGCAGCTCGCAGCTAGTGGTGGTGGAGTAGAGGTACGGGGCGGCAAGCGGGCTAAATAGTTAGCTGGGCGGGAACATGGCCCGCCCTTTCCCGTACAATCGGCCTGCGGGAGCCGCCAGTAGCTTCCCACCCAACCTCACCACTTCATTCCTCCCTCCGATGGCCGACCAACTCCAACAAGTCGAAAAAGTACTGCCCGAAGATATTGCCCGCACTTTCGAAGCTGCGATAAACGTGTTCCAAGGCAAAACCGAGCACATGGACGACCTGCTCAAAAACGGCGGTACCCTGCTGCGCAAAGTATCTAAGAACTTCACTTCGACCCAGATGATTCTGGCCGTAGCCGCCTTGGCGGTGGTGTCGATTGTGGTCGTAAAGAAAGTAGCCGACGCGCAGGAATAAGCAATTCTTCGCTACGCAAAAAGCGCCTCATTTCAGTTGAAATGAGGCGCTTTTTGCGTGATAATGGTCTGGCCTAAGGTGCATTACGGGATAGCAGGCGGTCCCGCTACGGCTTCGTTCACTGCCAGCGCGGGCTGGCCCGGTAGCTGGCGCACCAACCCGGCTACGCCCTTTGCTTGAAGGCGGCGGCGCACGGTTTCGGCAGCCAGCCAGCTATCGAGCTGCCCAATAAGCACGCGGGTCAGGGCTTGGCCTTCCAGCACTTCTTCGCGCAGCTCCACGGCTAGGGCCGGGTCAAGGGCCAAAATCCGGTCGCGCATAGCCTGGGCATTCTGGCCATCGGCAAACGTGCCGGCCTGTACTAAGAAGCGAGCGTCGGGGCGCGCCGCGAGCAACGGGCCGGTGGGCAGGGCCACTGGCGCTGGGCTGGCTACAACTGCTGGAGCAGTAACAGCAAGGGCCTCAGCTACCAGCGCGCTATCGGCCGCGCTCGGTAGCTCGTAGGTAGCGAAGGCGGCGGTTGGGTTGGGGTCGGCGGCCTGAATGGCCAGCAGGTTGGCTGGGGTGGTAGCGGGGCCGAGTGGCGTGGTGGCGGGCACTATCTGGGCCACTACATCGGCGGCTCCTTGCGAGATGATGCCGAGTGGGCGGGCGGCCACTTCGGCCAAATCAATAATACGCTGGTGGCGGAACGGTCCACGGTCCGATACACGCACTACTACTGCTTTGCCGGTCTTGGCATTGGTGACGCGCAAGCGGGTGCCAAAAGGCAGCGTCTTGTGGGCGCAGGTGTATTTGAAGCGGTTGAAGCGCTCGCCGCTGCTGGTGCGCATGCCTTGGTGCTCGCGGCCGTACCACGAGGCGCGGCCCCGCAGCACTACATTATAAGAAGAGGCCGTAACGACGGCTTTGGCTTTGTGCGTGCGGTGCACACGGGCGGCGGCTGGCAAGGCTAACCCACAGGCTAGCAACAAATAAACACCTATAAAAAGAATGCCGGAAGTCAGTAAAGTAGTTCGCGAGAGCGTCATGCGCTTTTTGGGATGGTAACTAACCGAATGTACCACCGCCCTCTTAAAAACCTGCTATTAGGCCGTGCTAACTTTGTTGTCAATTTATTAAAATTGTTCTTTTCATAGAAAACTTGCATTTAAGTTGAATGAAGACTAGGTAATCGGGCTACATGAATAGCCGATTGTGTTTGTTAAAGGCGGTTTTAGGTCTATTATTGTATTATTCCGAGGTAATAGTCAGAATTAGATTTTGCGGCGGGTGCAAAATTTTGGCATTTGCCCCAAAGTCGCGTCCGAGGCTGGGTTGCGTAAGTGCTATTTATTTCGTATATGGCGGCACGGTTTTCAGCGGCCGGCGTACCTTCGTAGCATGGATTTTGGCCGACTGCCCGACCTGCGCCACGTTGATTTTCGGCTGCCCGCCGACCACCCCGAAACCGCCCACGTGCTGGCCCGCGCCCAGCCCACGGCCCCGGCCACGCCGGGCCTCTACGTGGGCTGCCCCATCTGGACTAATAAGGAATGGCTGGGCTCGTACTTCCCGCTGGGCATCAAGGAGCCCGAGTACCTGCACTACTACGCGCAGCAGTTCAATAGCTTAGAGCTGAACACTACGCACTACCGCATCCCGGATGCGCCCACCGTGCGGCGCTGGCGCGAGGCCGTGGGGCCGGGCTTCCGGTTTTGCCCCAAGCTGCCGCGCAGCATCAGCCACGAGCGCGAGCTGTATAATACCGACTCGCTGACGCTCACCTTCACCCGCGCCATCGTGGAGCTGGAAGACCGCCTGGGGCCGTGTTTTTTGCAGCTGCCGCCGCATTTCGGACCCGAAAGCCTGCCCCGTTTGGAGCGCTTCTTGCTCGACTGGCCCGCCGAAATTCCGCTGGCCGTAGAGCTGCGCCACCCCCGCTGGTTTGCCGACCGCGGACTGGCCGATAGCGTATTCGCCACCCTCGAAGCCCTCAATAAAACGCTGGTCATCACCGACGTAGCGGGCCGGCGCGACGTGCTGCCGCTCCACCTCACTACGCCCATCGCCTTCCTGCGCTTTAACGGCCACGGCCTGGTACCCAGCGACTTTCAGCGGGCCGATGAGTGGGCCGAGCGCCTGGCTGGCTGGTACCAGCAGGGCCTGCACGCGGCCTACATTTTCATTCACCAAAAAGATGTGCGCCATGCCCCTATTTGGGCGCAGCACTTTTTGGGGCGCGTGCACGCCCTCACGGGCTTCCCGATTCAGCCGCCGCGGCCCATTCCGCAGGTGGTGCAGGGTAGTTTATTTTAATGGGTAGGCAGCCAATCGTATACCGATAGGGATAACACTCAGTGAAATCCCTTATGGTTAATTACTTGCGTAGCGGCTCCCACCCAACACTACCAGCAAATATGGTTTTGAGCGAGTAGCGCTTGGCTTCTTTGGCCGTGAGCTGGCGGGCCCATTTTACCCGGCTTTTGGGGTTCGCGCCGGGGCCGGCAGACTGGTACTCGGCGTAGTAGGCCGTTTGCTCGTTGGCGGGGTCGCGCCAATTGTCCCAGCCTTCGGGTCGGATGTGCGCGCCCATTTCGGTGCTAAGGAAGACCGTGCGAGCGTGGGGCCGCCAGGGCCGGCCGAGGTATACCTTGGTGGCTTCGGGCGCGGCCGTCAGCTTGCAGCTCAGAAAAACCAGCCCAAACGCCTGCCGGGGCCAGGTAGAGGCGGCCGTGATGTACGAGTCGGTTTTGCTGTGGATAACGCAGTGGTCGAACACGGCCACGCTAGAGCCAAAAATGAAGTCCGTGGTGCCCTCGATGTAGCAGTTCTGGTAGTACTGGCGGCTGTTTTCGACGGCCAGAAACAGCGTGTCCTGGTTGCCCAGCAGGCGGCAGTTGCGGAAAGTGGCGCGGTCGCCCTCCACGTGCAGGGCCACGGCCTGGCCTACGCGGCCGGCCGAGTTTTCGAACGTAATATTCTCAGCCCCAAAATCATTAGCCTCGACCCGCACCGTGGCCGAGGTGTACGTACTGTGCTTTGCGGCATCGCCCGAATAGTCGCCGTAGGTGATGATGGTGCCCTCCTTGCTTTCGCCTACCAGCGTGATATTGGTCTTTTGGGGCGGCACCAGCAGCTTTTCGTGGTAGGTGCCGTTTTTGATGAAGATGGTGGCCGGCACCTGCATAAAGTCGCGCACGGCCATCACGGCCTCCTGCACGGTGCGGTAGTCGCCTGAGCCATCCTGGGCTACGGTCAGGTGCAGCTCTTTGGCGAAAGAAGGCGGGGCGGCCGGGGTTTTGGCCGGCGCAGTTTGGGCGTGCAGGGGCGCGGTGGCGAGCAGCCCCAGCGCGGCCACTAAACAAGAAAGTCGCATAAGCAGTAGCGGGTAGGAGAGGAGAGGAGAGGAGAGGACCGCCCGTAAAGGTGGGCGCGGCCGCGAAAGTATTACCCGAGTGCTTTTGCCAGCGGCAAAGGCTGGTGCTGCGCACATTGGAGCCTGGGCCGCGGCGAAGTGCCAAGAAATGCTGGGCAGCTAAGTAAATCGGGTAGGTCTTGAACCTTGCTTTTGAGCTAAATGAACCATGAAAATACCTGTCATGCTGAGCTCTATCGAAGTGCCTCTGCCAAGTTATATAGGCTGTGTAGTGAAGCGGCAGAGATGCTTCGACAAGCTTAGCATGACGGACTTTCTCTAGTCAGAAGCAGGCTTTTTTGACCTCAGTAACCGCGCTGCTTAGGCGTATAGATCGTTGACATCGGCGGCGGCCAATTCTAGCAAAAACTGCCCGATATTCTGGCAAGCGGCGGCCAGCACGGCGGCCCCTTTTGCGGCGGTGGCCTCGGCGGGGTCGCCCACACCGGTGTCGACCGTCACTTGGCTCCACTCGCGCTGCGCCCACGCCCAACCCTGGCGCAGCGCCGCGATGCGAAACTGCTTGGCCTGGCCCGGCCCCGCCTCGGCCAGCGGCCGCACCAGGCCGGGCGCAATGTGCAGCATGGCGCTGGTTTCGAGGGCATCGGCGTGGTCGCCGGGCGCCGCGAAAAACTGGCTGCGGTCTACGGCCTTAAACCAGTTGACGGTGCTCAAAAACACGGTTGGAAACTCGGCTTGCAACTCGCGTAAGTGCTGGCGAAAATCATTGCCGCCGTGCCCATTGAGTACGACCAGCTTGGGCAAGCCCTGGCGCGCCAGCACCGCTACTATATCGCGCAATATTGCCAGCTGCGTGCTGGGGTTCATGTTGATATCTAGCGTGATATCGAGCTGCCCGGTATTCACCCCAAACGGGATGGTAGGCAGCACGACTACTTTGGCCCCGGCTTCCCAGGCTAGCCGGGCGGCTTCGGCGGCCACGTAGTCACACTGCATATTGTCAGTGGCGTAGGGCAGGTGGTAGTTGTGCGCCTCGGTAGCGCCCCAAGGCAGCACAACCACTTCGTAGGCAGCGGCGCGCACTTGCTGCCAGGTAGTTTCGGCTAAAATGTAGGGACGGGGCGACATGATGCGGACGCTGAAAAGGTGAAATTCAAAAGTACCGTGGACCCGGCGGGCCCGCACGTGGGTCGTTGCTTGGTGAGCTACCCGCGCGCGGACCCGCCGGGTCTACGGTACTCAAAGCCAGGTGCGTACGTACTTCCCTTGCGGGTCGTAGCGGCGGGCCTGCTGGGCCACGTCGAAGGCCGTATCGCGCACGTCCGTACCGGTACCGGCGATGTATTTCCAGTTGCCCCAGTTGAGGGCCGGGTCGTGGTCAATCAATTGGTGCTCAAACCAGGCCGCGCCCCAGCGCCAGTCCTGGTGCAGGTCGTGGATGAGGTAGCTGGCCACGTTTTGGCGGCCCCGGTTGCTTATAAAGCCGGTGGCTCTCAGCTCGCGCATGTTGGCATCGACAAAGGCATTGCCGGTGCGACCAGCGGTCCAATCCTCAAACACGGCCCGGTCGGGCTGCGTGGGCTTGGGCTGCTGGCCCCGCAGGCCGCGCCACCGAAAGAAATCTGGCCCCGCTTTTTGGGCCAACAACAGGAAGTAATCGCGCCACAGCAGCTCCAGCCGCAGCTGCATGGCGCCTTTGCTGCGGGCGCCGTGGGTGGCGTCGTAGGCATCGATGGCGGCCCACACCTGCCGGGGCGAGAGGTTGCCATTGGCCAGCCAAGCCGAGAATTTGGTGCTGAACGCCTCGCCCAGCAGCTGGTTGCGCGTGTCGTCGTAGCGCCCGATGAGGTGGCGCGCCACGGCGTAGTCATGCAGGCGGGCCAGGGCCGCCGTTTCGCCGCCGCCCTGGGTGGGCAGGGCGGTGCGGCGGTCGGGCCGCACGCGCAACAGCGACGGCTGCCCCAGCCGGGCAGCGATTAACTCCGCATTGGGCAGGGGCGCGGGCGTGAAGCCCACGGGCAGCGTGGGCAACCGTTGCGGCGCTGGGCGCGGCGGCCGCACCGCCATTTTATCGGCCACCCCAAAGCGGAACTTGCTGAACGAGAACGGTAAATCGCGCAACGCGATGGGCAGGTCGGTGGGGTCGAGCAAAGTGCGAGTTTCGAACAGCCGCAGCGGCACGGCGGGGCCTAGGGCGGCGGCCAGGGCCGTGGCGGCCGTGGCTTCTTCGGTGGTGTGCTCGGCGCTGGCCCACACCGCCTGCGCGCTGAGTTGCCGCGCCAGGGCGGGCAGCACCTCGGCCGGGCGGCCCACCACAAAGTGAATATCCGAGCCCAGCGCCGCGTAGCTAGCCCGCAAATCGGCCAGCGAGGCCAGCAAAAAAGCCATCCGGTGCGGCCCCACTTTGGGCAGGCCCAGGTAGGCATCGGGGCCAAAGTAATCGGGGTCGATGCAGTACACCGGCAGCAGGGCGTCGGTAGCGGCGGGCAAAGCGGCCAGCACGGGATTGTCGTGCAGGCGCAAGTCGTGGCGCAGCCAGTAAATGAGGGGCATGGAGCGGGAAAATGGCGGTGGCGCTTTTACGGGATTGTAACTAACTAGGGTAGAGCGACTGCAAAACCATTAGTCATGCAGAGCGCAGCGAAGCATCTCGCTCGCTTCGTCGCCGTCGTCTTGCTACCCTGACGTGGCGCCTCACCCCCCGGCCCCCTCTCCGAAAAGGAGAGGGGGAGCCTGACGACTTCTTACGTGTGCTTGTGTATGCCAGCGCTCGGCTCCCCCTCTCCTTTTCGGAGAGGGGGCCGGGGGGTGAGGCGCTACGTCAGGGTAGCGAGCGAGATGCACGACGACTAATTTCAATTCAAAATTTTCACCCTTGTAATACCCAGCGCCTACCAGCGATAAAGCGACTGCCAGCGCCGCCCGGCCAGTACCTTGCGGCTTCATCCTGGGCTTCGTTTTTAGCAGTAATAATGGTTTTAGAATTACAAAATCTCACCAAGTCTTTCGGGCGCAACTCCGTGCTGCGCAACGTGAGCCTGACCGCCGAAACCGGCTACTGCGTAGGCGTAGTAGGCCGCAACGGCGCGGGAAAAAGCACGCTTTTCAACCTCCTCACCAACATTTTGCTACCCGACAGCGGCCAGATTGTGCTGGATGGCCAACCGCTGGGCGAGACCTTCCCGGTGGCCGTGAAGCGGCGCATGGGCGCGCTCGTCAACCAGGCGTACCTGGTCGAGCAGCTCACGCCCGAGGAGTACTTGCAGTTTGTGGCCCGCATCTACGATTTGCCCGAGGCGCAGCCCCACATCGAGAGCCTGCTGGCGCACTTGCTCGAAGATTACCCCACCGTGCGCCACAAGCGCCTGGGCTCGTTTTCGACGGGCATGAAGCAGAAAGTGGCCATTGCCTCGTGCCTGCTGCACCGCCCCGAGCTGCTGATTTTGGACGAGCCCTTCAACGGCCTCGACGTGTTTTCGGCCAATAGCGTGCTGGCGTTGCTGAACAGCTACCGGCCGCAGGCGCTCACGTTTGTATCGTCGCACAACCTGGCGCACATCGAGCAGGTAGCCACGCACTTGCTGGTCATTGACGACAGCGAGGTGAAGTACTGGGGCACCCTGCCCGACTTCCTGCACGGCGAGCGCGCCGTGCTCGGCGACGCCCTGCTTCAACTCATTCAGCCCACCCCCACCGACACCGCCCAAGACCTCTCATGGCTGACTACGCAACGCTAGGTCACTACCTGCCCTACCTGCTGGGCCGCCGCCTGCGGGCCGTGGTGTGGCCTGCCGATGGCGGCGAGCGCGCCCTGGCGCTGTTCCTGCTCTCCATTATGGCGCTCTACGGGGCGGGTTTTGGCTTCATGCTCAATCACCAGGATAAGGCGGGCATCGCCGAACACCTGCCCACCATCCTGGTCAGCCTGAACGCCACTTGGCTGGTCACGACGCTCATGGTTGACTTTTTCCCCTCGCTGCGGCCCATTACGCGGCCGCTGCCCGAGCACTTTCCGGTATCGGAGCGCCAGAACGTGGTTACGGCTTTTTTGCTCGATTTCATTACCCTGCGCCGCCTCTCGCTGTTCCTCGGGCTGCTGGTGGCCATGCTCGTAGCACCGCACCATGTGCTCGTACCGGGTTTTAGCCTGCTACTGCTAGTAGGCGCTACCGTGCTGAGCTTCAACGTGCGCCTGCTCGTAACGCTGGGCCGCTGGCGGCACCCGCTGCTAGCCGCCCACCTACTCAGCCTGGGCCTCATGGGCTGGTGGCTGGCCGTGCCCACGGCGCCCTACGCTACGGCGCTGGGCGTGGGCATGGCGCTGCTGCCCTGGCTGGTGGGCGCGGCGCAGCTCTACTGGCTGGGGCCGTATTTCAGCGCCCGCTACCTGCCGGCCGAGCTGGCAACCACCGCGCCCAGCACCACGCTGGCCCGCCTGCCGCTGGAGTGGAAGGTGTACCTGCGCCGCATCTGGATGCCGCTTACCATGGGCCTAGTGGTCAAAATCGGGCTGCTCGTCGTCACGGGCTTGGTAATGGTAGAGAATGGCAAAATCGGGCACAACGGCTTTTTCTACTTGGGGCTGCTGCCCATCATCAGCTTCACCTACGTCAACAACAACCTATTTGCCTTCCTCGGCAGCCTCACGGCCAATGAGCTACTGCGCCTGGGTCTCACGCGCCGGGTGCTGGCACTGTACCTGCGCCTGGTGCTGCCGGTGCTACTGGCCGACTGCCTGGTTTCGGCAGTAGTAATACTCGCGCTGTTTCCGGCGTCGCTGTGGCACTTTTTGGGCCTGCTGCCCCTGGCCGCCGCCGCGCTGCTGAGCCTGGGCCTGTGGGCCAGCCTCTACCAAGCCAAACCTGTCATCAAAGCCGTCGATTTTGCCAACATGCGCAACAACGCCTCCGGCATCATGAGCGGGGCGAGCGTAGCGCTGGGGGCCACGCTGTACTTCCTGCCGTGGTGGTGGGCGCGCATTGCGCTGGCGCTGCTGGTAGCCGCCTCAGCCGCGTGGCCCCTGCGCGCAGTGCTGCGCAACGATGGGGAGCTACGTCGCAAGCTGTGGAAAGGCATCGGGGCGTGAGTTGGCGGGCAGCGCCACCTCGTTGAATCAGCTAGCTGTGCAACCGTCTCGTGGTATCGCGGCTCTACTAATTCTCTATACTTCCCTTTTCCCATGAAATCAGCATTTTTTGTACTCGGGGGCGGGCTGCTGTTGGCCAGCTCGGCGCACGCGCAGCTAGGCGTGCGGGTAGGCGGCAGCGCGGCCGTTTTCACCAAAGGCGAGCGCCTAAGTGACGAAAATCCGGCAATACGCCGGCGGGCGGGCTACCAAATTGGGCTCTATTACCAAGTGCCGCTGACGGCGCATCTGGCCCTTGTGCCCGAAGTGCAATTCAGCAGCGAGCGCTTCCACGTCAATTATGTAGCCCTCGGGCCCATCGGCACTGTCTATTACGAAGGGCCACCGCGCAGTGAGTATGCGCAGTCGCTGTCGTACCTAAACCTACCTATCCTACTCCGGGCAAGCCTTGGTCCCGTTTACCTCGAAGCAGGGCCGCAAATTAGCCTGCTGGTTGGGGGCCGCGCCAAAGATGACCATATCGAAAATGGCATTGTATACAACTACGCCTCCGTTAATGCTGCCGCCACCGACCAATACCGCCGCTTCGATGCAGGCCCGTGCGTGGGCGTAGGCGTGAAGCTGCCGGCTGGCCTGGGCGTGGGGCTACGCGCCTACTGGGGCCTCACCAAGCTCACACCCGACGCCAACTACTCGGCTCATAGCCAAACGTATTCGGGCTTTCAGCATCGCCAATCGCTACAAGCCTCTGTCACCTACCAGTTACCCGGCCACTAGCCACTAGCTGAGGCTTTTTGGCTCCTTCGAGCTTAGGCTGCGCGGCTGATATGGTCTAGCATCTCGCCCTATGCCCCTTTTCCCGACCCAGTATTCCACGCTTTCCGCCAGCGCGCTAGCGGCCCATGTCAGCGCCGAATATGGCTTGCCGGGCCTGCGCGGGCGCTACCTGCTGCGCGGCGTCAGCGACACCTACTTACTTGAAAACGAGCAGGCAAAATACATTCTCAAAGTATACCGGGCGGCCCACCGCACCCAGGCCGAGATAGCCGGCGAAGTAGAACTACTCACCTATCTGCGCGAACAGGGGGCCGCCGTAGCCGCCCCGCTAGCCGCCCAAAACGGCGCTTTTTTGCTGCCTCTGGCGGCAGCCGAAGGTGAGCGGTTTGGCGTACTTTTCACCTTCGCACCGGGCCGGGTGGTCATGGACTTCAGCGAGGCACAGCTGCGGACGGTGGGCCACGAAATGGCCCAGCTGCACAACCTCACCGCCGGCCTCACGCTCCGGCACCCGCGCCCCATTTACGACCTCGAAACCACCCTGCGCCAGCCCCTGCGCGTGTTAGCGCCCGCTTTTCGCGATTATCCCGAGGGGTACACCGAGCTGCAAGCACTAGTAAACCAAGCCCTTTCCAAGCTGGAAAGCACCGATACGACGGCTTTCAGCTACGGCTACTGCCAGTACGATTTCCTACCCAAAAACTTCCACTTCGACGCCGACGACCAGCTCACGTTTTTCGATTTCGACTTTGCCGGCCCCGGCTACCTAGTCAATGACGTGATGACCTTCTTCGTGCACTTTTTTCTGCACCGCCTGCACCAAAAGGTATCGCCCGAAGAAGCCGCGCGGGCCTTCGCCGTCTTCGTGGCCGCCTACCGCGAGGTGCGCCCACTGGCCGATGCCGAGCTGGCCGCCATTCCGTACCTGGGCGTAGGGTTCTGGCTCTTTTACTTCGAATTTGCCTACCGCCACTTCGACGACTGGTCGAACACCTTTTTTGGCCCGCGCTACTTGCGCGAGCGCGTGGGCTGGATAAAGCAGTGGGCCGCGTGGTACTGCGACTTCAGCTAACGACCGCGCCCAGCTTACGCAGTAGCCCTTACCCCAGCGGGGCCGTCCAGCGGCGCAGAAACTCCTGCCGAAAAGCCGCCCCCAGCGGCAGCGCCTGGCCGGCTACCGTGAGCACGTTGCCCTCCAGGCGCTCGACCAGCCGCAGGGGCACGGCGTAAGACTTGTGCACCTGCATAAAATCGGCGGGCGGCAACTGGCTGAGCAAGTGCCGAAACGTATCGGTGATGACGAGGCGGCCGGCGCTGGTTTGCACCTTCACGTAGTTGCCGTAGGCTTCGAGCCAGCGAATATCGGCGGGCGCTACGCGGTGGGTGGTGCTACCATCGCGCAGCAGCAGCGCGGCGGGCGGCGGGGCCAGCGGCGCGGCAGGCGCGGGCGCCGGGGTGGCCGTGGGCAGCTTGGCTATCGCCCGTAGAAAGCGCGGCAAACTCACCGGCTTGAGCAGGTAATCAACCACGCCGTATTCATAGCTTTCGAGGGCAAACTCGCTGTAGGCGGTGGTGAGGATGGTGTGCGGCGGCCGGGGCAGGGCGCGTAGCAGCTCCAGGCCCGTCATTTCGGGCATGTTGAGGTCGAGCAGCAGCACGTCTACCGGGTGCTCGTGCAGGAAGGTGAGCGCTTCGAGCGCGGTGTAGCAGTGGCCCGCCAAGTGCAGGTGCGCCACGCGGGCCACGTGCGCTTTCAGCACCTCGTGGGCCAGCGGCTCATCGTCCACAATCAAGACGCGCAGCGGGGTAGCGGGCTGGTTCATAAGTCAATGGCTAGGTCGGTTTGAAACTCGTTGGCGGCCGGTGCAGCGTGCAGGTGGTGGCGGCCGGGGTAGAGCAGCGCCAGGCGCTGGCGGGTGTTGGGCAGGCCAGTACCGGTACCGCTCTGCGCCTGGGCAGCCGGCGGCAGGGCATTGCGCAGCATGAGCGTGAGGCGCCCGCCCGCCAGCGCCAGCCGCAGGTGCACGAAACTACCGCTGGCCCGCCGCGTGCCGTGGGTAAAGGCGTTTTCGACCAGCGCCAGCAGCAGCAGCGGCGCAATGGTGTGGCCCGCCGCCTCGGCCTCGGTGGGCAATTCTACCTGCACCGGGCAGCGCGGGCCGAGCCGCATTTCCTGCAATTGGGCGTAGCTGCGCAGGTAGTCCAGCTCCTCCACCAGCGGCACCTGGGGGCGGCGCGTGCTTTCGAGCTGGTAGCGCATGAGTTCGGCCAGGGCCAGCAGCAGGTCGGGCGTGCGCGGGCTTTGGGTGAGGCTGAGGGCATAGAGGCTGTTGAGGGTATTGAACAGAAAGTGCGGGTTTACCTGAGCTTCGAGCAGGCGTAATTGCTGCTCCTGGGCCAGCACTTGGTTGCGTTGCGCATCGCGGCGCTGCGTGACGGCCCGCCACATAAACAGGAAAGGCAGCGCCAGCAGCATTTGGCCAAATAAGTTGAGGCCAGGCTGGTACCACAGCGCCTTGGTAGCCAGATATTCCTTCGGAAACAGCACCCATTCGAGCCCGCGCACGGCCGCGTGCAGCACCAGCACCCAGCCTACCAGCGCCCCGAAATACGCCCCGTAGCGCCCCTGGTCAAACAGCCGCGGCACTAGCCCGAGGTGGTTGCCATACACGGCCACCATCCAGGCCAGCAGCCCGATAAGTACTGGCCCCAGCACGTGCCAATCAGGCGGCCGGGCTTGCAGGGCCGGATGCAGGAGCAGCAGCGCCAACATCGGCAGCCACGCCAGCACGTCGCGCAGCACGCGCCCCGGCCACACGCGGGCCGCTACGGGAGCAATATCGGGACTCATAAGGTGGTAGAAACCAAGGGAAATAGCCGCCACGAAGGTAGCCGCTCCCTCACGCGGCCCGCAACCCAACAGGACGAACGGCGTTCGTCCGGCCCCGGCGCGCAATGGACCTATTTTGGCGGCCGTTGGTCAGGCGGGTTGGGCGAGCGGGCCGGAATAGCGGAGTTTTGCCAGCAGAAACCGCCGCTAGTTCGGCGGCCACCTTTCCTCCCTACTTTCACCCTAATCCTATGCGCACCGCTACTTTCCTTCGCACTGCCGCCGCCCTGCTGCTCACCTCGGCCGCAGCCGCCCAGGCCCCCACACCTGCCCCGGCCGGCCTCTGGCAGGGCAGCCTGCAAGTAGCGCCCGGCTCCGAGCTGAATGTATTTTTCGACCTGAAAGGCCAAACGCCCGCCCTAACCGGCACCCTGAGCGTGCCTCAGCAAACCGCCCAACTGCTGCCGCTGAGCAGCGTGGTGCTGCGCCACGACAGCCTGCTGCTGGGTTCCGAAATGCTGCACGCCCGCTTCGCCGGCCGGTTTTCGGCCGATGGGCAGCAGGTGGCCGGGGCCTGGTTTCAGAGCGGAGCGCAGCTGCCCCTGACGCTACGCCGCAGCAGCGAAAAGGACAAAGCGGCCGCCGCCCCGCGCCGCCCGCAAGTGCCCAAAGCGCCCTTCCCCTACCGCAGCGAAGACCTGACTTTCCCCAACAAGCCGGCAGGCTTCGACCTGGCGGGCACGCTCACGCTGCCGGCCGGCAAGGGGCCTTTTCCGGCCGTGGTGCTGGTGAGCGGCTCGGGCCCCGAAGACCGCAACGAGACCGTATTAGGGCACCAGCCTTTTCTGGTGCTGGCCGACTACCTCACGCGCCGGGGCTTTGCAGTGCTGCGCTACGACGACCGCGGCGTGGGCCAGTCCAAAGGCACGTTTAAGGGGGCCACCACCGCCGATTTTACCACCGATGCCCAGGCCGCGTTGGCTTACCTGCGCACCCGCCCCGACATTCGCCCCCGCCAAGTGGCGCTCATGGGCCACAGCGAAGGCGGCCTCATCGGGTGGCTGGCGGCCGCCCAGCCCAATGGCCCCGATTTGCTCGTGTCGCTAGCCGGCCCCGGCGTGCCCGGCGATGCTATTCTGCTGCGCCAGCAGGCCGACTTAGCGCGCGCTGGCGGGGCCGATTCGGCCAGTATCGGCCGCACTTTTCGGCTGCACCGGGCGCTGTTTGCTGAGCTGCACCGCCAGCCCGCCGCCTTGCCCACCGACCAGCTCGCGGCCAAGCTCATCGCCATTGTGCAGCAGCAACAGCCCGACGCGGGCACCGAGCAGGCGCGGCAGGCGCTGGCCCGCACCTACTCCGAGCCGTGGATGCGCGCCTTCCTCTACCTCGACCCCGCCACGTACCTGGCGAAGGTAAAATGCCCCGTTTTGGCCCTCAACGGCGCCAACGACCTGCAAGTAGCCCCCGACCAAAACCTACCCGCCATCGAGCGCGGCCTGCGCGCCGCCCACAACCCCGATGTGACCATCACAACCCTGCCGCAGCTCAATCACTTCTTCCAAACCGACCCCACCGCCACGAGCCGCTACGCCAGCATCGAGGAAACCTTCGCCCCCAGCGCCCTGCAAGTCATCGGCGACTGGCTAAGCGCCCGCACCAGCGGCAAGGGCGCGGCGGGCAAATAAGGCTACCGCCCGCCCGGCACATCGGCCCACAGCAGCAGCGCCTCCGACAGCGGGTTCACGTCGAGGTTCACCAGCCGCACGCCGTAGCGCAGCTCCTCGCCCGCCCGAATGTCGCGGCTGCCGAGGCTAATGACGCGCCGCAGCCGCTGGGCATTGTGCCAATCGCCCAAAGCCACCGCATCAGCAAAGGCGAAAGCCGTGGCCGGAATGCCGTAGCCCAGAATGAGCGGGCCGTTGTCTACGTCGCCCGCCCCGATGCTGTAGTCGCCGGGCTGCTCGCGGTAGAGCCGCAGCACGCCCAAATTGGTGCTGTGGGCGGCCTGATAGCGCTGGTATTGCTGCCGAGCAAACGCCGAATCGAAGCGGGCAATAAACCAGATGCTCCAGCCCAGCATCGAGCCCCGCGGCTGCTCGGTAGGCCGCCCCTGCTCATCGACCATCGAGGCCAAAAGGCCGGTTTTGGAGTCGAGCAAATGCGCCTTAGCCGCAGCCACCCAGCGGCGGCCCGCCTCTGCATACGGGCTGCCCGTCAGCTGGCTGTGCAGCGCCAGCGAGGCCAGCGCCACCGTATTGTCGGGCACCCAGCGCTGGTGCGGGTACGAGGCCAGGTTTGCTTCCTGCTCATAACGCGCATACAGCGCGGCCGATAGGCTGTCGTGCAGGTGCCGGTAAGGCGAATTGAGCACCAATTGCCGGTGGCAGCCCAGCATCAGATTAAGGTGGCCCAGGTAGAGCACCGAGCTAGGCAGCGCTGGCTCATTAGGGTCAGTTGGCACTCCTGCTTCAAACGGCGTCCGAATGGGGTCAGTCAGCGCCACCCGAATAGCCCGCGCAATCGTAGCCGCCGCTTCAGGGCGCAAATCGGGCTGCTGCGCGGCCAAATTCGTCAGCGCATACGTGCTGAAAGACAGCGTAAATAGTCCCCATTCGGGGTTCAGCTGCGTCAGCCTGCTCAAGTCGGTATTCGGGGCCGCGCCTTCCTGAATCACGCGCTCCAGGTAGTTCAGCCGCAGCCGCACCTCGGGGCGGCCGGGCGGCTGGTACGTGGGCCAGCTGTAGCAAATGCCCAGAACCACCCCGAGCAGCACCAGTAGCCGGCCCCAGCGCACCCGTTTACTCCAGTGTCTATTTTGCTTCATTGGGCCCCGCTAAACTTCCGCGCAATATCTCGCGAAAAGCTCTAGCGCCACTAAAGATGCAGTAGTTGCTGTTGGCCCATCACAGCCTAGTAGCCGGCCTCACCAACACTGGTATTCAACCGTTTGCTAGCTGTACAAGAAGTGCCCCCATGCCCGCACATAACTGCTATCGACCACTTCACGCAGCCGCTTTACGGTGGCAGGAATCTCTACTTCCTCGCGAAAGGTTATCAACTCTTCAATGTCTTCACTAGTTGGCTGCTGCGTTTTGAGCGAGGCGGTTACCTCCATCATTTCGGTTAGCATAAGAAAAAAACTCGCCAGCGAAGGCGCAACCGCTTCATAGTCTACTGCTTCGATGGCTGCCAAAATGGGGGTTCCGGCGGCCCCGGCATCGGCCACAATGGGGTTGTCATTCACGTCGGCGAAGACGGTCCATTGTTGATTCCAGGCCGGGTTTGGCTGCATCGTTTTGCCCCGGTCAGTAGAAAAGGACGCGAAGCCTTCCTGCCGCCTTTCAAGCCCCTCAAAGGGCGTGATGGCAACCCCAGCGCTGCCAAATAACGCATCGCAGTGATACCAGCTGTAGAAGTATTCTAGCTCCGGCGATAGCCTGACAGTCGGCAGCTTGGGCAATAAATGCGGCTCCTTACGCTTCTCAAAATCGCCGAGTATTTGGTCTTTATAGCGCCTACTTGTTTCGTAAAATCTATCGAGAACATCGGCTAAATTCCGTTCATTCATATTGATACGCCGTTTCAAAACTCACCCTAAGCTAGACCTAAATTAGCAGTAGGGGAAGCGCTACGTGAAATGACCCCCAAAAAGCCCCTGCACCTTTGGAAGGTGCAGGGGCCAACGAAGTAGCACTCACTTTTTGCTTGTGCTATTGGTTTTCCAAGCTAATACTATACTAAGCCCTTCGCCGCCAGATACTCGGCAATCTGCACCGCATTAGTCGCGGCACCTTTGCGCAGGTTATCAGCCACAATCCACATATTCAGCGTATTGGGCTGGGTTTCGTCGCGGCGGAGGCGGCCCACCAGCACGGCGTCGCGGCCGTGGCTGTCTTTGGGCATGGGGTAGTGGTTGTTTTGCACGTCGTCCACCAGCTCCACGCCATCGGTATCGCGCAAGATGTTGCGCACCTCATCGAGGTCAAAATCCTGGGCAAACTCCACGTTTACCGACTCGGAGTGGCCGCCCATGACGGGCACGCGCACGCAAGTGGCCGTGACGCGGATGCTGTCGTCACCCATAATTTTCTTGGTCTCGTTCACCATTTTCAGCTCCTCCTTGGTGTAGCCGTTGGGCTGAAACACGTCGATGTGGGGCAGCACGTTCAGGTCAATGGGGTGGGCGTAGGCGGGGTTACTGGCGGTTTGGCCGGCGCGCTCCTCCATGAGCTGGTCCACGGCTTTTTTGCCGGTGCCCGTCACGCTCTGGTACGTGCTGATGACGAGGCGCTTGGCCTGGTACTTCTTGTGCAAGTCATTGAGCGCCACTACCAGCTGAATAGTCGAGCAGTTGGGGTTCGCAATGATTTTATCGTCTTTGGTGAGCACCTCGGCGTTCACCTCGGGCACCACCAGCTTCTTGGTGGCATCCATGCGCCAGGCCGACGAGTTATCGACCACTACCGTGCCCACTTCGGCAAACTTGGGAGCAAATTCCAGCGACACGCCGCCGCCGGCCGAGAAAATGGCGATGGCCGGGCGCGCCGCAATGGCGTCATCCATGCTCACCACGGGGTAGTCTTTGCCCTGAAAATGAACCAGCTGGCCCACCGATTTGGCCGAAGCCACAGGCAATAATTCAGTTACGGGAAACTGGCGCTCGGCGAGCACCTTCAGCATCTCGGTGCCCACCAGCCCGGTGGCACCCACAACGGCAATTTTCATTAGATAGACAGTTAGTCAGCACGTTAAATGGGCGGCTTCGCGCCGGCCAGTGCCAAGGGCAAATGTCGGGATAAAATTGGTTTACTGGTGAGGCCTTAGGTAGGAAGCCAGTATTTGGGCCTGCATGACCACGTGAGGAAAAATAATTAGCAGTGTAGCCAGTCAAAATCGCGACTTCACCGTTGAGGTTTTAAAGCTATCGTAAAGACTAACGTTGGTCATGCAGAGCGCAGCGAAGCATCTCGCGTGGTACAGTAATCAAGTACATGTACTGCGCCATGCGAGATGCCTCGCTGCGCTCTGCATGACAGACACTAAAACATCTCTCCTTACCAAACCACTGAACCACTCATGTCCATTCAACCCAAAACCAAAGGCTTGGCGCACGTCGCCCTGCGCTCGTCCGATTTTGCCCGCACCCGCGCTTTTTACCACGATTTGCTGGGCCTGCCTATAGCTCTCGACACGCCCGAAATCCTGGGTTTTTCGATTGGCTCTCTGTTTCTCGGTTTCAAAAAAGCCGAGCCCACTTACCCCGGCGGCGATACTTTTACGCCCTTCAACGTGGGCCTCGACCACATCGCCATTGCCTGCGAAGACGAGGCCGAGCTGCACCGCGTGGCCGACGCCCTGCAAGCGGCCGGCGTCGAAAACACGGGCATAAAAGTGGACACGGTAAAACCCATGAAGTACGTGGCCTTCAAAGACCCCGACCGCATTCAGTGGGAGTTTTACATGGTGTAAAGCTGCCAGCCGCACACAGCCAAAGGAGGTTCTGGCTTAGCATACTATGCTGAGCCAGGGCCTCCTTTGGCTGTTTTAAAGCGCTTTTGGCCCCTCAGCGCGGCTATGCAATCGGGCACAGTTGCCGCCGGCGCCGTCACTAGCAAAGCCCTGGCTACGCCAGCCGCTGCTACTACCGCTGGCCTTGAGGTAGCTACCACAGACTACGGAACAGCTGAAACGCTCAGGAATAGATTTTGGGATTAGCAACCGTATGAAGTCCACCGTAATTGCTGAAGCCAATTTTTTTCTAAAAAAATGCTATCGTATTTTCGGCTTTTACCGTATTCTGCCCGGCCCCCAATCAGGGTAGCCATCCGCTTTAGCTTTGACTATGAAGAGCCTTTTTACCCTACTGCTTAGCTTTTTATTAATACTCCTTATCGCATCAGCCACCCGCGCCCAGGTACTCACCGGCACCTTCGCCGCGGGCACCGCACACTCACTGGCCATCCGAGCCGACGGAAGTTTGTGGGCCACCGGCGACAATACGCGGGGCCAATTGGGCACGGGCACTCCGGCCAGCCAACCCGCCTGGGTGCAGGTCGGCACGGGCACCAACTGGGTGCGCGTGGCGGCCGGCGCGCAGCACAGCCTGGCCCTGCAAGCCAATGGCACGCTTTGGGCCTGGGGCGATAATACCTACGGCCAGCTCGGCACTAGTACCAATAGCGGCACCGGCTTCGTGGCTACGCCCACGTCGGTGCCCGGCACCTACACCCAGCTAGCGGCGGGCAATGCCCACAGCCTGGCCCTGCAAGCCAACGGCACCCTCTGGGCCTGGGGCGACAACTTTTACGGCCAGCTCGGCACTACTACCAATACCGGCACCCACACCCCCAACCCCACCCCCGCGCAGGTGGGCCCGGCCAGCTACACGCAGTTGGCGGCGGGCTACGATTTTGGCCTGGCCCTGCGCCAGGATGGTAGCCTCTGGGCCTGGGGCCGCAACACCTACGGCCAGCTCGGCAACCCTACCAATACCGGCACCGACGATGCCACGCCCGACCCGACCCAGGTGGGCACCGCCACCTACACCCAAGTAGCCGCTGGCCAGCACCATACCCTGGCCTTGCAGGCCAACGGCAGCCTCTGGGCCTGGGGCAATAACTTCTACGGCCAGCTCGGTAATGCCACCAATACCGGCGCCAATACCGCCAACCCCAGCCCCGCGCAAGTGGCGGGTACCTACACCCGGCTGGCGGCTGGCCTCGGCCACAGCCTGGCCCTGCAAGCCACCGGCAGCCTCTACGCCTGGGGCGATAATGCGGCGAGCCAGCTCGGCACCGGCAGCGGCGCCCCCAGCGCCACACCCACACAAGTGCCCGGCACCTACGTACAGCTGGCCGCCGGCGCCAGCCACGGCCTGGCCCTGCAAGCCAATGGCGGCCTTTGGGCCTGGGGCGATAATATGGCGGGCCAGCTTGGGGCCGGCGGCACCAGCGCGGCGGCCACCCCGGCCGCCACGGGCACGGCCCTGCCTACCCGCAGCACGGCCTTGGGCAGCAGCTTCGGGCTGGCCGTGCGGGCGGATGGCACTCTCTGGGCCTGGGGCGATAACACGGGTGGCCAGCTCGGGCTGGGCAATGGCTCAACGACCAGCCGCACCCGCCCGGTGCAAGTGGGTACCGACAACGACTGGGTGCAAGTAGCGGCCGGTACCAGCTTTAGCCTGGCTCTCAAGGCCAACGGCACGGTCTGGGCCTGGGGCCTGAATAACTTCGGCCAGTTGGGCACCACCACCAACAGCGGTACCACGACTGCCAACACAATCCCGATGCAGGTCGGCACCGACAGCTACACCCGCATTGCGGCGGGCGCCTTTCATAGCCTGGCCCTGGCCGCTGATGGCAGCCTCTACGCCTGGGGAAACAACACCTACGGCCAACTCGGTAATGGCGCCAATAGCCTCCCCTCAACCCCTAACCCCAGCCCGGCCTTGGTAAGCGGCAGCTACACGCAGGTGGCAGCGGGCGTCTCGCACACCGTGGCCCTGCGCGCCGATGGCACGCTCTGGGCCTGGGGCATCAACGACCGGGGCCAGCTCGGCAACAGTCTGAACTCTGGTGGCGGCAACCCCAATAGCTCGCCCATCCGGGCCACAGCAAATACGTATGCTGCTGCCGCTGCCGGCGCCAACCACACGCTGGCCCTGGGTGCCGATGGCGTCCTCTACACCTGGGGTAGCAACACCGATGCCCAGTTGGGCAACGCCCCGCGCGGCAATACCAACACCTTTACGGCCAGCCCGGTAACTGGCATTTACAGCCAGGTAGCGGCTGGGGCTTCGCACAGCCTGGCCCTGCGGGCCGATGGCACGCTCTGGGCCTGGGGCCGCAATGCGGAGGGCCAGCTCGGCCGGGGCAATATGGTGGCCATCAACGCCCCCACCCAGGAAATTACACTGGCTACCAGCTGGACGACCCTAGCGAATAGCAGCGCCGGCAATTTCTCGCTGGTACGCTCGCCTTCGGGCCTCACCTTTGCCAGCGCCGGCAATAATGGCAGCGGCCAGCTCGGCGACGGCACCACTACCAGCTACCCCCGCTTCGACCGCCTCATCCAGCTCTCAGCCAGCCCGCAGCCCTTGCCCGTGCAATTGGTCAGCTTTCAGGCCCGGCGCACGGGGGCCGCTACGGTTGCCCTGAATTGGGCCACGGCCACGGAGGTCACGAACGCCGGCTTCGGCATTGAGCGCTCGGCCGATGGCGTCAGCTTCCGCCGGCTGGGCTTTGTGGCGGGGGCAGGTAGCAGCCACACCAGCCGCTCGTATGCCTTCGCCGACAATGCCGCGCCGGATGCCGCCTACTACCGCCTGGCCCAAACCGACCTCGACGGCACCGTTTCCTTCTCGCCCGTGCAGTTTGTGGGTGCTGGCGCCAGCGAGGCCGTGGCCAGCCGCCTGCTGCTGGTACCCAACCCGGCCAGCGGCCCCGTACGGGCGCTGGGCCTGCCCACCACTGCCACCCTGGCCGTGTACGATGCCTTGGGCCGCCTGGTGCGCCCCGCCGCCGCCACCCTCGACGTGGCCGGCCTGGCGGCGGGCGTGTACGTGGTGCGCGCCCAGGCCCCCGGTCAGCCTATGCAGTCGGCCCGCCTGCTGGTGCAGTAACACCCCAAAAACGCCCCGCACAGCGGTCATTTTAACCGAAACAGTAGTGGCCGGGCCGATTTGTAGCAAGCCGATGCGTACTTCGTAGCGACTTGCTGCAAACCTCACGCTATGAAGCACCTGCTACTGTTATTGTCTTGGCTGCTGCCGCTCGCCGCCCGCGCCCAGCTGGCCGAAACCTTCGCCAACGGCAACTTCACCCAAAGCCCGGTCTGGACCGGCGACGCGGCCAGCTTTCAGGTGACCAGTCAGCAGCTGCAAAGCAACGGCCCCGCCACCACCGGCACCCAAATTCAGCTCGCTACGCCCTGCCAGGCCAGCACCGGCACCACCTGGGAGTTTTGGGCCAACTTAAAGCTAGCCACCTCCGCCGGCAACCTCGCCGATGTGTGGCTGCTGGCCTCGCAAACCGACCTCAAAAGCCCCACTACCAAAGGCTATTTTGTGCGCCTCGGCGGCACCGACGATGAGATAAGTCTCTTCCGCAAAGACTCGGCAAAAACGGCCGTGTATGTCATCGACGGCTTAAACGGCACCCTCGTCTCAACCACCAACAACCTGGTGCGCGTGCGCGTAACGCGCTCAAATACCGGCCAGTGGAAGCTGGAGCGCGACCTCACCGGCGGCCGCAGCTTCGTGGCTGAAGCCAGCCAGCCCGTCGATAACACCCACCAGCGCAGCGCCGCCGTGGGCGTGTCATTGCTGTACTCAGCAGCCAACAGCAAGGCGTTCTACTTCGACGACTTCACCGTAACCGATGCCACCGTACCGCTGCTGCTGCGGGCCGTAGCCGCCGACGCCCGCACCCTCGACCTGGTTTTCAACGAAGCCGTGGCCCCGGCCACCGCCGCGCTACCCGCCCGCTACCGGCTGGCCACGGGCGCGGCACCGATTTCGGCCCAGGTTTCGGCCCTAAATCCAGCCGTGGTGCGGCTGGTATTCAGCCAGGATTTTGCCGCCGCCAATACCCTGGAAGTACGCCAGCTAGCCGACCTCTACGGCAACGTGGCGGCCGGGCCGCTCACGGCCACCTTTAGCGGCGCAGCGGTGCCGCCGCTGGCGGGCGAGTTGATTATCAGCGAAATAATGGCCGACGAAACGCCACCAGTAGGGTTGCCTGCTTCCGAGTTTATCGAAATCTATAACAACACGACCACCAAGATTTTGAGTATGCGCGGCGTGCGCCTGCTCAAGCCGGGCAGCGCCCCGGCCGCTGCGCTACCCGACACCGCCAAGCTGCTGCCCGGCCAGTACGCCGTGGTGTGCGCCCCCACCCGCACCGCCCAATTTGCGCCCTACGGCCGGGTTTTTGGCCCCACCAATTTTCCCTCACTCACCAACGGCGGCGACCAACTCGTGCTGCGCGGGCGCGACGGCACCACCCTCTTCGAAGTAACCTACAGCGACACCTGGTACCGCGACCCGCGCAAGCAAAATGGCGGCTGGACGCTCGAACTAATAGACCCCGCCAACTACTGTGCCGGCGCCCCTAACTGGCAGGCCAGCCAGGATGCCAGCGGCGGCACCCCCGCCCGCCGCAACAGCGTAGCCGCCCCCAACCCCGACCAAACGCCCCCCACGCTCCTCCGCGCCGTGGCCCTGAGCGCCAACACCGTACGCCTCTACTTTGGCGAGAAGCTGGACAGCGCCCGCGCCGCCAGCCCCACCCTCTACCGCCTGCAAAGCACCACCGGCCCCGCCCCGGCCGTAAACCAGGCCGCACCCGTCGGCCCCGATTTTCGGGCGGTCGACCTCACGCTGGGCACGCCCCTGCTGCCCGGCCAGGCCACCAGCGTGGCCGTAGCTCGCGCCACCGACTGCGTGGGCAATGCCAGCGGAGCGCTCAGCTCGGCAAGCTTCGCACTGCCCGAGCCGGCCCAGCCCGGCGACTTAGTGGTGAATGAGGTGCTGTTTTACCACCGCCCGGGCGGGGTGTATTTCGTGGAAATCCTCAACCGCTCGCTCCGCTATATCAACCTGCAAGACTGCCAGTTGGCCATCCAGAAACCCAGCGGCTTGGCCAGCGCCGTCATCAGCCCCGGCGCGCCCTACGTACTGGCGCCCGGCCAGCTGGTGACCCTCACCAGCGACGTGAACATCTTACAGGCGCAGTACCCGACCAGTACCGACCCGGCCGCGCTGCTGGCCGTAGCCGGCTTTCCGGCCCTCGACAACAGCGTGGGCAGCATATCCCTCTCCGACGCAAAGAACACAACACTAGACCAGTACGCCTACGACAAAAGCCAGCACCTGCCGCTGCTCAGCACCCAAGCCGGCGTCAGCCTCGAGCGCATCCGGGCCGCCGGGCCCAGCGCGGCGAGCAACTTCCACTCGGCGGCGGGCGCGGTGGGCTACGCCACCCCCGGCCGCCCCAACTCACAGGCGCAAGACGCGCCCGGCAATGGCCAGGAATGGACCGTGCAGCCCGAGCTTTTCACGCCCGACGACGACGGCCAGCAGGATTTCACGACCCTCAACTACCAGCTCGACCAGTCCGGCTACCTGGGCACGGTTACGATTTACGATGCCCTGGGCCAGCTCACACGCCGCCTGCTGCGCAATGAGAGCCTGCCTACCACCGGCTTCGTGCAGTGGGATGGCACCGACGAGCGCGGCCGCAAGGCCGCCGTAGGCTATTATATTCTTCTTATCGAACTAGTTAGGCCCAGCGGTGGCGAGCGCCGCGAATATAAAAAGACGGTGGTAATAGGCACCCGGTTGTAGATAGCCGTCGCGTGATATTGTCGTGCTTAGCGCAAATTCTACGTACTTTTAGCTGTTTTTTTCAGTAAAAGTCGTAGTTTTCTCTAAGTGTTTTTCTCATGAAGCGCTACCTGCTATCAGTATCCGTACTATTCTTTAGTCTTATCGAACCCCTGGCCGCCCAACCCACCGCGCTGCCGACCCCTCCCAATACCAGCCCCACCAAACCCGGCGCTACCACCCAAATCCTGCCCATCGGCCGCCACCACGGTACTATCTACCTGAGCTGGGGCTACAACCGCGACTGGTACACCAAGTCGGATATCCGGTTTCGCAACAGTACCACGGACGACTACGACTTCACGTTTCACGACGCGAAGGCGCACGACCACATGAGCATGAGCGACTTCTGGAAACCCAGCAACCTTACCGTGCCCCAGTACGATGCCACCATCGGCTACATGTTCGGCGATAAGCACGACCTCGGCATCGAGGTCAGCTGGAACCACCTCAAGTACGTAGTCGATGACAACCAGGTGATGCGGGTATCGGGCCAGATTCGCGGCTTCCACTTCGACCGCGACACGCTCGTAACGCCCGACTTCGTGCACCTCCAGCACACCAACGGCAACAACTACCTGATGGTGAACCTCGTGAAGCGCCAGCACCTGCTCGTGGGCCGGCACCTGGCCCTGAGCGCCATCGGCAAAGTGGGCGGCGGCCCCATGATTTCCTATACCATCGCCTCCATTTTTAGCAGCCACTCCGAAGGCCCGTTCCACTACGAAGGCTGGGTGGCCGGGGCCAGCGCTGGCCTGCGCCTAGAGTTTTTTCGCTACGTTTTCCTGCAATCCGATATGCAGGGCGCCTTCGCCAACTACACCAACAGCCGCATCGGCTACGACCGCCAGGGCCTGGTGACGCACCATTTTGGCTCGGCGCAGCTCACGTATGCCCTGGGCTTCAACGTGCCGTTATAAACGACTACAAAACAAATTTCCCGCTGGGTTTCGTAGGGTTCACTCCTAAAAAAACCAGCGGGAATTTTATTTACTTAAAGCCAGTTACTTACGTATGCGCTACGGTTGCCGTACGGTCTTCTGTCTGCCACTGCGTGAGCGAGAATACGAGTAGGAATACGATGCCCACCGCGATAAACATATTGCGGGCCGGGCCATTGTCAGCGTAGCCAAATATCCAGGGCGAAGCAATGAATACGAGCCCGCTCACCATTTCGAAGCGGCCGTGCAACCAGAAAGGTATCCACTTGAGCAAGCCCAAGGGCATGCGGGTGAGCAGCGAAATAACGAGGTAACCAGCTGCCAGCGCGTAGCATACACCGGCATAGGTGCCCGTGAAGTCGAACAGGCTGGGGGCCAGCAAAAAGAACCCGCAGGTCATGTAGTCTATGACCCCGTGCAGGGTCGGCGAGATGGGTTTCATAAGGAAAAGGCTGAAGTGGTTAGGATGCGCATTTTACGCGCACCCTTGCAGCCAGGATATAGCCCTGCTTACCCTTAATCCTTATCCAACAGCCTTTTACCTGGACTATCTAGCAGCTCATTACCTCCTCAAACCAAGCCCGCCAAACGCTCAATGCCAGGGCCGAGCACCAGCTTGTCGTCGGCCCCGAGCCAGTCGGTAAGAATACTGGCGTAGAGGCTGCGAAAATCTACCTGGTAGCGCAAATCGCCCTGGTCAAGGTCGGCGAGGCTGGCCGGCGCGTTGAG
>Ga0265780_10001625_pt1 | contig 31330 bp, 8 predicted proteins | sample P1T30metagenome_FD_192432 | JGI IMG/M metagenome (GOLD analysis project Ga0265780, IMG submission 192432) | Plant litter microbial communities from East Loma Ridge, Irvine, California - P1 T30 | ecosystem: Environmental > Terrestrial > Plant litter > Unclassified | place: USA: California... | reverse complement strand
TCAGAGCCACAGAACAGCAGTAACATCATGTACGATGTCGTTTCCCGCGTTTTTTTCGATACCAAGCTACACATACTATGGCCTCCTGGCTCTTTTGGTAGGCTTCGATGCACCTCTGCTCTCTGGCTGCTCGCGTTTAGTGAAGCCTTGGCCTGGAGTCACGAGGCCGTTATGCTTAGACCGCTGGAGGCTGGTGAAGCGTCGAATGGGAACATCGAGGCCGTCATGTTCAGAGTGCTCGCGTTTGATCGAGCGTTCGGATGGAGCAGTGAGGCTGCCATGCTTGGGGCGTCGGACTTTTCCGTATCTTTGGGCGATGGAGGTGGGTCCATCATGCTTGGGAGATATGCGCTTGACCAAGTCTCGAAGACTCTCAGGCTGTTTTCTCGCTGGGGGAGAAGGGACAGGTAGTGGGCTCAACTGCAGTACGTTCGCAGGGGTCTCCTGAGCCTCAAGTTCACCACCGGGGACGTCAAATGGCAATGGCTGGTGCTGCTGCTCGTTCACTTGCTGTTGTTCGTACTCCGGCGGTTGCTCATACTCTGGCTGTTGCCCATGTGCTGGCTCTTGCGCCAACGCTGGCTGCTGTGGGTACGATGGTCGCCGGAGCCGGATGGGTTGCTGAGCGTGCAATGGAGTGTACAACACTTGCTCCTGGACTGACGTTCGCTGCTGAGCGTACGCCGGCTGATGAATGTAGCCCTCATGCTGCTGGTCGTAAATCGGATGCTGTGGCTGGTAACCGTAGGTTGGCTGCTGCCCATAGAACAACTGCTGCTGTCCATAGACTGGTAGGGGCTGTGGTGGGTAGGCCGCTGGTGGGTAGACCGGTGATGGATAGACTGGCGGTGGGTAGACTTGCGGTGGGTAGACTGGCTGCCTGTGGAATTGCGGCTCGTACGACTGTTGCTGCTGTGGGTAGGGTTGGTGCTGCTGCCTGTAGAGTGGACTCTTGTATGGTGGGCCGTAGAAGTAGACCGTCCGCTGGATGACTCGCTGTCTCTTCGACGAAGTCATCGTGCTTTTCGTGAAGATTCTCGATTCGTCGTGTGGGCTATGGTGTGTTTGGTGTGTCGGCTGAACTGGATCTGAATGCGTCGCGGGAGTCGGTCAAGCATACGAAGGTTTGTAAGCACGGCCGACATGAGGAAGGAGCCAACACGTCTAGTCACACCTGCCTCGAATGATGGTCGGAAACGCACGCGCGTCGTGACCTTTGTCGGGGTGCATCGTATGGCTTGTGATTGCGCATATGAGCAGTGGCTGTTGGACACTCCGAGTTAACGGCTCCGCACAGACTGTATTGTCGTTATAGGTGCGATGGACATGCTGAGGGAGTGTCTGCTCAGCACGAATCGAGTTTACCGCGTTGAAAAAGGAAAAACGAATTTACAGTGACCAGGTCCCGTTGAAAAAGGAAGGAAGTTGAGTGAGCGAAGCTCACGAAGTGAGCTGATATATCGGGAATGAAACGGTCGGCGAGATGTCTCGTTGTGCCAAAACTTAAGGATGAGTTTTGGAACACTCAAGAAAAGATGTCTGGAGAAGAGGCTTGAGTTCCAGTGCATGTGACTTGGTAGTGAAGGGTATCTAAGGAATGAACGATATGTCAACAGAATAGCATTACAGACACTCTTTCTTCGTTCAGCTCACCATCACAAAACGCGGTCATCATCCATACCTATACTCTCCACCCCTCCTCTGAGCATTCACCAACTCCCTCTCACTCCCAGCGTCACTCTTGCCATCAGCACCTTTTTGGTGAGGAGCGTACCCCTTCTCGACCTCCTGCTCAACAACCGTCACAACCTGAATGCCATGCGACTCTTCCCGACCCTCAGTCCCGCGGCGCTCGCCAAACTCAATCTCCTCACAGCTGTTGCCACGGTCGCCGGTGCGCCCTCGACCCCAAATCCTCGGTTCGCAGCGAACGGTAGTCTTGTGAGAGTTGGCGTCGCGTCCGGGTCCGCGGCCCAGGGCGTCGAAAGAGAACTTGTCGGTGCCTTGCTTGCCGGAAGAGCCGCTGGAGCTGTAGTAAGGCGAATAAGAAGAAGCGGCGTCAGTCTGCCCTCTGTCTCCCCATGTCCACCTCCATCTCCTCGCCCTCGCGCCCTCACCCTCTGCATGGCCCCACTCGTGACTGTGATCCGAGCCTCGGAGATAGCTACTGTTGAACGCCCGCGGGAAGTACCTCGACACCATGGCCTTCAGGGTTGGAAGGCAGGAACAAAGTATCCCGATGTTGACCTCCAGCGAAGACCAGATTGCCGCGAGCGGGTTGTGCCAGGAAATGTCCGAGTTGTGCAGAAAGACTAGCAGGGATTGCAGGCGTAGAATCGAGATAATGCAGGTGAAGCCACCGAGTGTGAAGACGACCATCAGGGCTATGCGCTGGCGTCTAGGGAGCTGAAGTTGGTTGAGGAAGGGCAGGGGAAGGATGGCGACGAGGATGTCCGTGACAATGTTTACGCCGGCGTTGGTGAACCTGGTAATGTGTTGTTAGCATGGCTGTTAGTTTGTGATGTTATCTGAATGAACGCAACGTACCAGGTGGTCCACTGACTCAAACAAGTTCCTCCCACGATCGATTTGTCCCAAAAGTACTCGACGGGCCGGCAGAAGAAGATCGCGCTGAAGACTGTCCAGCAGGACCAGGCGAAGATGAACGCCATCAGGGTATAGTTGAAGATCCGAAAGAGTCTGTAAGGGAATATGCGCAAGTACTGCAGCAGGATGGAGAACTTGCAGAGGAACAGTCCGAGATTGTAGATGACGATCGAGGCCCAGAATGGTTTTGCGGAAGTCAGCTTCTCGTAGGGTGTTAGATTGTCAAAGTGTCGGCCCATGCCATATTTGACTGTTATGATTGACTATGTCAGCTTGCGCTCGGGGTTCGTTCCTTAATGGCCGGATGGTCTCGGATGGACGAACCTTGGAAGCACTGCGCGATCGTGAGGCAGATTGTCATAGCGCAAGTCACCGCGATGAAAGCATCGTCTTTTCCAGGACTGTGGACGATGAAGATTCGACTGTACAGTCGCAAGAGTACCGCGAAGGTTGCGATGATGGTAAAGCTGATTGTTACGCCCAGAACGGCTGCCGGATCGGCATGGCCTGAGAGCCCCATATTAGAACGAGCTTGTGGATTTGAGTGTGCCGCAGTTCACAGATAATCTGCTTTGCATGTATAGTAGAGGAAAGGAGGAACAGGCGTCAGATGAATTCGGGGTGTGAACAGGCTTGAGATCGATGCGCTGGCATAGAGCAGAGTTGCACAGAGGGGAGGGCGAGAAACGATGCTGCAGGATGCCGGTGGGATGTTTGACGGATACGGTGTTGTGTTACTGTTGTGCAGCAATGCTTCGGCGTTTACTGGCGTCATCTCTCCAAGACTTTGCGGAAGACTGCGTGAAGGACGATTGCAGGCAGGAGAAGAAGTGTATACACATCGCATTCGAGGCTGTGAGGCTGAGTTATGGTTCCCGCGGGGAAAGCTTTACGTTGATTGCGATGGAGTGAAAGGAAGAATGATTCCAGTCTTACCATCTTTAGAGTCGCCTCTCAGTTGGTGTAAGTCTTTCCTAGCCTCAGAGAAGTCGTAAGCAGCCTTGCAGTCCCGCTGAACTCCCAGACCGGCGGCTGAAGAAGCACTGCGAAGTGACAACCACCATTGACATCCGTCAGTAGACACTACGAATTGCACGACTGAGGCCCGGTGCTACTCTGCAAACCATGAAGACGGGACGAAGTACAGAAGCGAATCCTTGGGGCATGAAATGCTGCAGCCTATTGGCGGTGCCGAGATATTAAGCGGGCGTCTGCATCTCCGTGGCTGCATCGGGGTGTTAGACGAACTCGAAGTCTTCCCACAATCCCGGTCTCGTGCTACTGATCTGCGCCATGGCTCGCGTCGTTTGCACTTCATGATCTCTGTGATGCGAGGACGGGAAGCTGTGCATGAAATTTGTCGATCATTGTTGGTGTTTCGATTTCAACATTAAAGACAACACCCAGAGTCGGACGCTTCCACCTGAAGCCCTCTGTTCTCTGCGAACACGTAAGCCGTCGGATCAATGTAAGCGGTGTTACCTGTACTACGTCGGCTGACGTGCAGTTCTTGAAACACGCGCCTACCGTCGCCCAAGTAGGATTCGCATCGTTAAGTGGCTGTAGCCATTCTTGCTTTCAGGCCGAGATACTGTTGGCAGCCTTGAGATCACCAGATTGAGTTGATTTGCTGTGTAATGTTGGTCGGTATCTAGGTAGGTAAGGAACTGGTGCGGTCAAGTCTCCGAAATGCTCCTGCCAAGATTCCTGAGATTCAGGGATCCCGACTTCAGCTCCATACTAGCGATCCTGCACATATTTGTCTACGACTATAACAACACCCATTTCCCGTCTGACTTGATCACGATACCGTAATGAGACCATGTGCGTCAGCGGCCGAGAATGGCGCCTGGGGCTCCTCCTGGCAAGCCTTGCTATCGCGAGTTCAATGGCTGCTTGTAGCCGTCTTCCAATCACCCGGTTGACGACGCAGCATTCACAAAGTGCACGTCTGAACACCCACAGCTCGCCCGAAGAAGAGGTACTGAGCGCAAGATTTGTCGAGGAGGAATGGATACAAAGAAATGGGCACCGGCCACCGGAGCCTGCTGGACCGCACTTTGTAGACGGCATCCGACGCATTTGTTTCATCAAGCAAACGCTGAGCTCCGGCGGGCGTAAGATCAAGAGCATCCGGTAGGCATCGCGTCTGCGAGGTGTTGTAACAAGAGTCGGTGCTAAGGCATTAGGGGAGCAAGAGGGAGTATAGCCCTGGCTGTTGGTAAAGTATCGAAATCCGTTCCTTTCTACCCGTGTCTTGTGCCAGCACGCAGTATCAACCCATCAACCCATCAACCCACCAACCCAACTCTCCCGCGCCCGCGTTCTCAATCACGAACGACAGCATAGAACAACCAGCTTTTCCGGCACATCTTGATCCTCTAAGGCCCCCCTGGCAGCACATCTCTGCCGTCTACGATCTACCACCTTGACATCAGCATTGATCTGGGCCTTTACGCAAACCGAAAGGCGCCACTCTGGAGTCGACGTCAAAGCACAATTCTGCACCATTGAAGGGAAAGAGGCGAGGTTCTTTCACCAACCGGTTCGTGTTGAATATCACTGCGTATGTCCTGATGGTGAATACAAAAGCTAACTACCGTTCAAGGTTCGACGGTGATTTGCAGTTAGGAAGTCCTCTTGCCGTAAGACATTACCCTCAACGAAGAGCAAGAACGCGAGCTTTCGCCGGAGACAGAGGCCGAGCGCGAAGTGCCAAGAGCGCGAACAGCACTGCCGGCAGTCAACTCATTACACGAGGACGTCACTACATTCGCCCTTTCTGGCACTGTGGTTGAAGGATCCAAAGCCTACATGCCTGCCTTCGAGTCTCTGAGGAGCACATGCGCATCCGCTGAGTTCCCACTCTCACAGCTGTCTGGGCAGCGCAACTTCATGGTCACCGCGGACTTTGCGACTACCATCCAGCAGTCAAATCGCTCTCACACGACAGACATATTCCAGAGACACGTCCAGTGGGTGCTCACCAGATCTGACAGACACAGTCGCGAAGTGGATTTCATCCTCATCATCAGCCCATTCGAAGCCAATGCGCTGTGGCCGAACTTGACATGCTCAAAGATCGCCCTGCATTTGTACAAGCCGCGTTGCAATGCTGGGTGCGCTCCACTAGACCGCCTCAACCTCTTTACATTGTCAACGAACACGATCCCTCCAACGCTGCCTCGCTCTCTATCAGTCCAGCTTGGTCTTTTTGCCGGAAAATTGTACATCAGTACCTACGCGGACTACATTGGCATCTGCGAATTCCTTGGGCTTTCAGCGAAGCTCGAGGCCTCCGAGATGGAGCTGCAGGGATGGAAGATTGGCTCGGACGGCTTCATCCTCAGTGATGACCTTGGTAGGCTAGGAGGCTCTTCTGGGTTGGAGAAGAGCCCTGTCAATTTCCTCAAGGTGTTGATGTCGAAGATTCGCAGGAACGGAGATGGAATCTCGAAGACGGACATGGGCGGGCTGTTGGACGGTAAGCCGTTGCACAAGTCGCATTGGAAAGAACAGGGTTGAGCGTGTATGGTATGCTCATTGGAAAGCTGCGGAGAGATTGTTGTGTGGCGTCTCTAGTGAAGTAGTGTATTGAGTGAAAATTGGGGTTGAAATTGATTTCCCGTGACCATCCAATGTGGCCAGCCACCGCAACAGTGATGATCTTGACTGCTGTAAGCACATCGTTGACTTGATTCATGTAATTTGGTTTTCACTCAGCCAGATTTCCATCGATATAGTCACAACGACCATTATGTAGCTTGCTGAATTGGTGACTGTGACTGTGAATGCGGTGAGCGCGGTCTCTTATCGCTCTTATTGGTTCAGCTTATTAGGGTCAGGGTTGGGGTTACTGTCTTCTTTTGTTGAGTGCACAAAAATATCACTTCTTCCGTGGAAAGTCTCCTACTGATCTTTGTTAGGCTCATTCGTCAATGCCTTGATCGATGCAGGTGAACCCATGACTTTGTTGAAGTTGACAGGCCTTTGACAAGCACTTGAATTGATGTAAGGTCACAAAAGTCCCAGCCCAACATGCCGTGATCTTAGGTATACCAGAACCACTACCGCTCAATTAAAAGAGACCAAACCTCTTCTTCCGCGGCGTAGCCTTCGCCTCTCTCTGCATCGTAGCGATCTTTTTCTTCTCCCTCCTAGCACTCCAACAAGTGAAGGTAACAATGACCATGGCAAAGAAAAGCAACACAAATGCAACGCAAAGACACCACATCGCAGACCCAAAGTAAGCATGACTACCCGACCTGCTATGGTTCACTCGGTGCCGCAGAACTCTAAACGAGCAAATATCGGTGGCCATCACGGCCAAGCATAAGATCCAGGCAACGGAGGCGGCGAGGACCGCAAAGAGGGATCCGATGACGCCGGCGCCGATGGACACGATCCAGGCGATGAAGGCTACGCTGCAAGCGATAGGGTGCAAGATCATTGCTCGGGTCAAGCCATTGGAAGCCCCGGCTTCAATGTCGGAGAGATGGGTGCGATCGGCCGTGGCGATGATGTGCGAGGGTGCGTAGCCAACATGGCGGCCAGAGCACCAGTCCGGCGAATCTCTGTTAGCATGTCAGTGTGGTTTTCTTGTCACGGATGGTACTTCAATTTTCTTTGATCGCATACTCTTGAAGACCAGCCCTAAGGACGCAGTATCCAAATGTCCCAAAGCTGATGGTAGAGTTGTGGTGTGCATTGGTTCCATTGTTGAGGTGGACGTTCAACAGCGCGACGTGATTCCATATCGGCGCAGAAATAGTGGTGACTAGCAAGAGGATCGAAGATGTGAAGAGGAGGAAGACGCCGATCCTGAGAGCGGAAAGTGTCAGAGAAGGGTCAGATCTGAATTGCGTTCTCACTCACCAATGCGTTCTGCTAGCTAGAGTCATGGCTGGCTGGATCGAAGCGAGAGTCTTACAGGAGATGTCAAGAAGTTCTGCTAGCTGATGTAGGCTGGAAGATGTCGAGGACTTTGAAGTAAGGCATTGACTGGCCAACGTGGCTGGGGTGTACAGCCAAAACACGTCGCACATAACGCTGCTCAAGCAACACAAAAAACCAAGGCATCAAATCTCACACGGCGTCTCGATTGGCACTCTTTTTCCTAACCTTGTGCGAGGACATTGACCGCAGTAACGAGGTCCAGGAAGGGCTTTGCTGGCACCTATAAGCCGAGTGTCGACAATGCACCAATTGCTCCAGATGACAGTTGCCCAGATGCGCTGTCTGACATTCCACAGGTCCTCGATCGACCCGGATCCAACCGCCGTTAGTATCGCGGACAAGAACCCGCACAAGAAAATACCGACGATAACGGCCACCCATGAGTTACCGGCACCCGCAAGAGCGCAGAATGCTGTGTATGCGAGACAGACAACGATGTTCGCGGGTCGTCTCCCAAAACTCTCACCTTAAGGAGAATCAATCCGCATTCGGAAAAAAGCGTTCAGTATTGTATGCTGTATCCTGGATTCCTGATCACAGGTAGTCGTCAAAGGGAATATCCTTGTAGTCATAGACAACGCTGTGGACTAGCTCCAAGCCCTGGTCGGACAGCATTTTCTCCAGAGCTTCGCACTGATCCCTGTCAATTACGATCCCCTCTCCTCCATCATAAGCTGCATCTGTATCATTCTCAATGACTGTGATGCGTTTCAAACGTGGTAAGTCTGACTCACACCGAGGCGCAGCTCGACATTCCCAAAGCGGCCGACAGTCAGGGCCACATTCCCCGCGCGAGCACATGTGGTTCCAAGCCTGGTCAAAACTCTCCTCGCCGGTGAGCAGCGAACACAGAATTGCCTCTATTGCGTGTGGATTCATCGTAGTGCCGTTGAAATTGGTAAGGTCGCCCACAAGATACAGCGACTCAAGGCTACGCGGAAGGACGTCTGCGAGCTGAGGTATAACTTCGCCCTGAGGGTCGTGGCCGAAGACCAATGAGAGTGGGATCGTGAGTGAGTTCAGATTGCGGAGGCGCTGTAACGAACCGATGCCACCACCGTACACAGCGCGGAAAATGTTGGGAAGATCAAAAGCTTCTCGAACGTACATGTGTACCCTAATTGTAAGTTCTTCGGTCGTTTCCGGGATCATGGCAAGTGCATCGACGAGACCCTCATTGGGGAACAAGCCCGCCGGCATGAGGATATCATACATGAGTGTTTTCAACTTGGGTGTGAGTTGAAAGAGGGCCTTGAGCGTACGAGGGAAGGCGGCTGCTAAAGGTAGCCTCAGGACCACGAGGTAGTCCATGGCGACACATCCTGCCATGATCTCAGGCCTGACGTCCTCGTGGATTCCGATCGATAAATCTGGACAGCAGGCAATATCAAGTGTCACAAGGCTTGGGATTCGGAAGAACCACTTGATCACATCTCGAGGCAATCTGCGCCCGGTGTCATTCGTCGGCGCGGTAATGACGACAGAAGTCAAACGGTCGAAGCGAGACAAGCCACGGTCACTGGAAACGGGAGCCGACAGACAGTGATCCAGCATAGAGGGGAGCCAAGTATCTGAATCCGAAGCAACAGTCAACAATAGCTCCGAAGCCATGTTCAAGCTCTTGAGTCTCGTGCATCGCATCAGCAAAACCGCCATCAGCGCGCGGAGATCGTTGGCTTCGAAAATCGCAGACAGCCACCTGTCGACCTCTCTCAGCCCCATCCGCATCAGATCCCGCTCAAACACAGGTTTGTCGCTCGCCTGAAGTCTATACGCATGGCAGTTTGCCGGCCGCCCTCCAGCTTCATGTTCTCGACCTTCGTAAGGCTCGTAATTGCATGCCTGGAGTTCCACGTGTTCAATCCTCGCCGCATTGCGCGGGGATGACGAGCGACCGCAAAAGTGAGGTTATGCGAGGAGCGGAAGGCCTGACTTCGTTCGCGTCCCATGTCATGGAAATAGTTCGAAAAATCTGCGGACCCGTCGAGTGCCATAACGCTTTGCAGGTCCGTGCGAGCGAGAATATATCTGGATGGGGAAGGTATGTTGTAATGGCGTCCAGAAGCTCTTCGGGAGCATCGAGAAGGGCGGGCATGGTCACTACTGATCGTGATCCAGGTGTGATGAGGTGAAGATATCAGAGTGGCAAAGCGATGGAGGTTGACGAAGTCGTTCCTGCCGCCACAAAGGTTGGTTCTAAAGGCCTATTGGATCCTATAAACTGAGTCACGTTGTTGCCTCGAGGGCATGATCTGTCATTGGAGGCACACTGTTATCTTTCCCTTGGTCGACTGGATGCTGCTTACCGGACCGAAAGGCGTCAGTTTGGCTGCCTTGTTTCAAGTTGGTTGGTGTCCGAGCCGCGGGCATCCCGATCGGGTGAGCTCAGGGTCCTCGTCCACTTGATCAGTCACTCCCATCTATATATCACTTTAGCTTTGAATGTTTGTCTCGCTCAACTATACAGCGCGTTGTGCCTAAGACGATCACTACTCCCTTACTATAAACAAACCTCGTAGGTGAGTCTGACTTAGAGGTAGGTACCTTAAAAAGGACTAGCTAGTTTTCTAATAGCTAACGGAAGTAGCTTACTTCTAAATATAGTGTAAAGCTAATATTCAGAAAACTAATATATATGCACTTAATATGTTATAAGAATTCTAATAGAGTAGTAATAGTTCTACTAAATCATAGATAGCTATTCTAATATCGAAGATTATTAACCCTAACCCTATTTTTAAGCTATTAAGGTAAACTCTATACTTAATTATACAATTATAGAGTATTGATTTTTAATATAATAGATATTCTAATATTGTTACCGGAGCTCAGATAGACATGAGGTTCAGCGGGCACGTGACGGCCATGCCAGCTGGCGTAGCCAGCATACCCACGGCCCCCTCTTGGCGCGCAGCCTGCGTACTTCATGCGAGGCTCAGGCGCCCCGATTGCTGAGAAGCAGCAATCAGTTCTGTCCTTAGCCAATTGTTTGGTAGAGGTGTTCTACACGCTGCGAGATACCTTTTAGATAGGCTATCCTGTATCAAATATAGAGCTTAATATTAATATACTTTTTTATAACTTATAATAGATATATATCTATATACTCTATTAAAAAGTAAACTTATTTAGCTTTTACGAGCATTAGAAGCAAAACAGCCTATGTAATACCTATGTAACCTAGTTTAAAACCCCCCCGGCTGATTGAACAACATTAGTCGATTCCCTGAGCACAAATTCATTAGTCAGACACCTGCTCAAACACCGATTTGGCCAGTTCATCAATCAAATCACCATAATCCTGCTTGCAGATCGTGGAGACTCGGCACTCGTGCAATTTTCCAAGAAGACCTCCAATTTTAAACTATCCAAAACACAGCACGTACGAAATACCATAATCCCAAAACGCCACCTACAGTCTATTTATCTACGTGTTAGCCTTCCGCGCAGTCTTCGGAGCAACTAGTCCTACCAGGCTCTTGAGCTTCTCCAGCTTGCCTTTCCTCTCGGGCTCAAAATGACTCTCGTACCGCTCGATGTTCATGTATCCATCTCTCCTTGCCACCAAGTCTCCTCGCTTGCCACACTCTTGGAGCAGCTCTCGGATCTTGGTCTGGCCTCTTCCAGTGGTCTGCCTCTCCATGATGCTCATAGCAAGAATCTCGACGTCGATGATCAAGCGGCGAACACTCCCGTTGGAGATGGCGCGGTTGTCGAACGGCAGGTTGATGTCCAACGCGGCCAACCTGGCGCCATCGGTGGTCATGGAGATGTCGAGGAAGAAGGCGAACGCACTTGTTCCGAGCGCAGAGAACTCGCGTCTTTGCCAGCCGATGCTTGCGGCTGGCTGCTCGGTGTGAGGATTATGGGGATGCACGACCAAAGGTATGCCGGTGTGGCAAGCCTTCTTGGCGTTGCCATGGACTTTGGCAATGTTTTCCATTCCTGCCTGCTCGTAAGGCGTTGTCGCTCGTGTCTGCGCTTGCACGTGCGTGAGGTAGTCTTCTAAGCTTGACTCGCCGTTGTTGGTGATGCGCACTGGGACAGAAGATTGCGTGCAGCCGATGATGGACTCCAGTCCAGGCAGATCTTCAGCAGCTCTGCCCATTGTGCCAACTAGCAGCGTGGTGTCTTTGACCTGGAACTGACGCATGACTGCCAAGCTGACGGCTGCGTATGTCAGGATCGCGTTGGTGACGTTGGTTGCGCTGCTTCTGGAATCGGCACCTGAAGGAATGACGATGTGATGGCGCAGTATGCTGTTGACCTTGGGCCGGCGAGAGACCTTGGCAAGCGGCTTGGACTCGACGTCCTGCAGGTACTTGCCCCAGAACTGCAGGGCTGCTTTCTGGTCCCGATCCAGGAGCAACTTGACAAAGTGTTTGAACTCAACCTCCCGATATGCTTCGGTGAAGGTAGATTCGCTGGAGGTCGCGCCAAGATCGAGGTACATCTGTTCCAAGACTTCGAAAAGCTTTGTAAGAGACCAGCCGTCGTAGATGGAATGGTGACAAGTAAAGACAAAGTGACGTCGACCGGTCGCTTGGTCGTTGACGAGAGTGGCTCGGTGTAGTGGGTGACCATAGTCCAACCTCTGAACCCGGTCACGGGCAAGGTGTGCTTCAAAGTCGGCGACCACTATCTGCTTCACAGGAGCGCAGGTAGTCGAGACGGCTTGAAGATGTTTTTCGCCAAATTTGAACACTACGGTGCGAAGCACGGCGTGTGCGGCAACAAGGTTGCGCCATGCTCTTTCGAAGCGCGCATTGTCGAAAGTCTCCGGCAACAAGAAGACGTTCTGCAGCCAGTACTGTCCCGGGTTGGCAATCGAGGCTTCAACAAACTCTTTCTGAGCAGACGTGCAAGGATACACGTCTTCCACATCTGTGAAGCGTATCGGAGATCCCGTGGAGAACTTGGTAATCAACTCGTCCCGCCTGCTTTGAAGAGCATGGTCGAGAAGAGAGAAGGGTTGTATGGGTGGCAACAATGCGATTTCTTGTCCAGGTCCCTTGTTGGTGAAATGTTTGGCCAGGTCCGCCAGCTTCGGGTGGTCGTAGACGTCCTGGACGGAGAGCGGTGCGTTCGCTGCTCTTGCAAGCGAGGCCATCTTCATGGCTGCAATTGAGTCGCCCCCTGCTGCGAAGAAGTCTGCTTCCAAACCAAACTCAGTGTGGGGTAGGTTGAGGATAGAGGCCCACATCTGGTGCAGAAGCTTTTCCTCTCTTGTTCTTGGAGGCATCACTTGCTTTTTCGTTTCCAGAGCGTAGTTTGACAAGCCGCGGAAGCCGAGGTCGCTGATTAGAGAATTCAGATGCTTACGGTCTGTCTTCGCAGATGCGTTCAGCGGCATGCTGGTGAGGGGAATGAAGAAACTCGGGATCATGTGCTTTGCAAGCTTTGCCGCAAGTTTGTCCCGTAGACCGTCCGACATACCGGCGAATTGGCCCAGACCTGAAGCATCATCCACGATTTTTGCCTTAGCTCGGTCTTGAGGGCTTTCTCGGGGGGTGGTACTGATGAATGCAACCAGGCGCTGATCAGAAAGCTGCTCTGGGTTCTTGATCAATTCAACCGCAACCTCGGCGTTCATGTCCTCCAAAGCGAACCTGATGTTCTGCTCCACCTCACCAACTTCGATCCTTTGTCCATGTAACTTGACTTGTCCATCGGCCCGTCCAAGGAACTGCACACGGCCGTCTGGAAGAAAGCGACACAGATCACCCATCCTGTAGATACGCCCACGGGGTGCTTCGGTCAGCCATGGCAACGAGGGAAGGAAAGCTGCCTTTGTCTTCTCAGGATTGTTGAGGTATCCGGCTGCAACGTTAGGTCCTTCCACTACCAGTTCGCCGATTGCGCCGATTGGCATGAGCTTGTTTGCGTTTGTTGGATCAACAACCCAAGTAGCACAGCCGATGGACCAGCCAATGTGCGAGCCGTTGTCATGCTCAGTGAAGTGAGGCTGAGCATGGCTCCAGATAGATGTCTCGGCAGGTCCGAAACTGTTGATCAGATGAAGCCTCGGGGCCCATGTCTTGACGTTGCTAACGGTAGCAGTCTCACCTCCAAAGACAAGGGTTCGCAACGTTGGCACGTGGTCAGGGTTGAGCAAAGATGCTACGCTGGGCGTAAGGAAAGCCCAATCGACGCGCATTCGCTCCATTGCTCCTGCCAGGTCGTTCATGCGCTCGTGATCCGAAGGTATGCAGACTGTAGCACCTTGACCGAGGGAAGTGAAGACTTCACCAATACTGACATCCGATGTGTACGCAGTGAATGTCAAATTTCTTGATCCTTTCCGGTAGCAGAGCACTTCGCCGTGACCCTTGATGCTGCTGCAGAACGCGGTGTGGTCGATGATGATTGCTTTGGATTTTCCAGTACTGCCGCTTGTGAACAGGATGAAGGCAGCGTCGTCTGAAGTGATCGTGGGCGGTACGGGTCTGCCTGGAAGCTCCGGTAGGCTCTGGATCACGGCTTGATCGATGCAAAAGTGCTTGACAGCGACCTCATTTGCCAACCCGACGTATTTGCGGCTGCACAGAACGACTTTCGCTTCGACGTCTTGTATGAGCGACTTGAGGCGGTCTAGTGGGTGCTCGGGGTTGAGTGAAACGTTCGCCGCCCCTGCCATAAGAATAGCCATCATGGTGACCGATGTCCAGATGGATTTTTCGAAGATTAAAGGCACACGAACTCCAGGGCCGATGCCATACTCACCACGTAGGCGTATGGCAAGTCTCTCGGACATGTCGTGCAACTGGCGATATGTTATACTGCCTTCCCAGGAGACCAGTGCCTCAACGTCGGGTTGCTGTGCAACCTGCTCGATAAAGTAGTCCTGCACGAGATCTTTCCTTGGTGCGGGTACTGAGGAATTCCAACTCATCATTTCTCTTGTGTCCTCGGGACTGGCCACTTCCAGGTCACCAAAAGAAGAGTTCCCGTCCAGTGTGCCGAGCTGGTAAACGATGTGAGCAAGCTGACCCAGATATCGTCCGATTTGTGTTTTGTCTATGACCTTCTCATCAAAGGTAGCTTGCAGATGCATTTCTTGCGCAGTGATGGTGACCTCGAGCGTCAAGGCGAAAGTCAAGAAACCCTCTTCTGAGCCAGCGACGTTGATTTGCTCCATGGCCAGGTTGGCGGCGTCGGCGGAAGCCGGTATGCTCGTCTGAACGACCAACAGTGTTTGGCCATCAACGGACCTGAGGGCATCTCCGTTGTGTTGCTTGATGTTTTGCATTCCTTCCTGCTCATAGGGTAGCATTTCGCCCGAATCTGATTGTACAGACGCCATAAGGCTGTGCAACTTGGCTTTGGATGAGGTCGAGATTCGCACGGGGACTGTCGCCAAGGTTGGGCCAGCAATCCCTTCTTCGCCCCGCAATCCTGCCGAGCGACCATGGACGGTGGATGCAAAGACCACGTCGTCTGTGCCAGAGTATGCACCAAGAAGAATCGCGTGAGCTGTACGAAGTAAAGTAGCAGCGGTGAAGCCATGTTGTCGGCTCGTGGGGAATTCCGCCTTCCTCTCTAATTTGGCCGTTGCATGCGGCTTGTAGCCTAACGAAGGGAGCTCTGGCCAGGACGTCGGTGTAGCACCATCCAGATACTTTTGCCAGAAATGTTGGCTCGCCTCATGTCTTTGAGTGAGCAAGTGCTGAATGAAGACGTTGTAGTCGACCCGTGACGGCAACGGGCGCTTCAAGTAGGATTGTTCGACGGCCTTCAACAGCATGGGTATCACCCACCCGTCGTAGATTGCATGATGGGCGGTGAGGACAAAGTAGGTTTGACTTGACTTTGCGTCTTGCACAATTGCCAATCTCAGCGTCTGATCGCCAAGTTGCATTCGATCGCGCTTGTCCAATTTGAGATGATGAGACAGGTTTCTCGACTGGATCCAGGTCACCTCGGCATCGACGACTGCTTGCATGAGGCGCGGTGATCCTTCAGCAGTGTGACATTCGAAGAATCGAGTCCGCAATATCGGCCAGGCTTCCACCACCGCCTCCCAGGCGAGCCGGAACCTGTCAAGGTCGACTTCTCGAGAGAGCTTGTATACCATCTGCGCGACATAGCTTCCGTGGCCGTGCAAAGACAAGGCCAACATCCCCTCCTGGAGAGCGGAACACGGATAGATGTCGAGAACCTGATCCTGCTCGACACCCAATTGCTCACTTGCAGCCAACAGTGCACTTGTCTTGTTGTCAATCAGCTCAAACGGCAGTGGGGATGCGGGTGCCTGGAATAATGCGGCGTCTTCGGGAGGGGTTGGATCGTTGCCAGCACCGTCCACCGAGGCCAACAAGGCCATTTCGCTCAGTAGGGGCGCCTTGAAGATCTGCTCCACTGATAGTACAATGTTGTCCGTCCTTGCAAGCGACACTAGCTTCATGGCGGACAAGGAATCTCCTCCCACGCGGAAGAAGCTATCACGCACATCAAGATCGAGTTCGCGGTTCAAAGCTCCGGACCAGAGCCTTGCGAGTACCTGCTCCATCACCGTAGAAGGAGCCTCTTTGCTGGCGGTGTTGTTGCTTAGCTTGGAAAGCTCGTCAGCAGTGAGCAAAGAAGCCAGAAACTTCAGCGCCTTCCGGTCCGCCTTCGCCGATGCAGTGAATGGCATTTCGCGCAAAGGCACGAATGCAGCAGGAACCATGTGAGAGGGCAGCGACTTCGCCACAAGGCTCTCCAGACCGCGCAGGCTTTCTGCCAGAGCAGGTTGCATTTCATCCTGGGAGATGGGAAGCGACAGTGCTCGCTCATGCTCATCCTGCACTGTAGCAATTGGTTGCTCGCCGCTCCTGTCGTCGGGAATAGCCAAAAACGCGGCAAGCAATGGTGCGGAGCCATTTGGTCGCGGGTGAACGACTTCGACGACCACCTGCGCCCCTTCTGGTAGACTTCGGCGAACCTGATGCTCAATCTCGCCCATTTCGATTCGCAAACCCCTCAATTTGACTTGATGGTCTCGCCGACCGAGAAATTGGACCATCCCGTTTGGCAAGTAGCGCGCCAGGTCGCCGGTGCGATACAAGGTCATTGTTTCTCGGTCCGCCGGCTTCCAGGCCGGATCTTTCACAAATGTCTCGCTCGTCTTTGCAGGATCGTTCATGTAGCCGTCGGCCACATTCGGCCCTTCAATCAACATCTCGCCCGTCGCGCCAATTGGTAGGAGGCGATTGCAGTCCGTCGGGTCGGTAATCCATGTCGCACAGCCAACGCCATAGCCGATATTGCTACCAAAATCGCCGATTTCGACTTGTCGAGGTATGCAGTGCGTCCAGATGGAACATTCGGCTGGTCCGAAGGAGTTGATCAGATGTAGCGCAGGCGCCCACGTTTGGAAGTTCTCGGGTGTCGCAGTCTCGCCTCCGAACACCATGGTCTTCAAGTCAGGAACTTCCGAAGGCTGCAGCATCGAAGCCACACTGGGCGTGAAGAACGCCCAATTGACCTTGAAATCGCGCATAGTGCCAGCCAGATTGTTCTTCCGGTCCCAATCTGACGGCACGCAAACACAAGAGCCCACAGCCAGTGATGTGAAGATCTCGCCGATGCTGACATCTGAAGTATACGCCGTGAATTGGAAATTGCGGGAATTGGGTCCAGTGGAGAAGTGAAGAAGTCTCGAATGGCCTCGGATGCTGCTGGCAAATGCGCGATGAGGGATGAGGATGCCTTTGGGTTTTCCGGTAGAGCCTGAGGTGAACAACACGAATGCAACGGCGGACGGGTCGATAGGATATCTGGTGCGCATTCTTGGCTGTGAAGCTCGTTGGTCGAGAATCTGCAAGGTCGAACGATCCAGGACAATAGTCCGGGTAGCTAATGTAGCGGCTACTTCAGAGTTTTGACGACTGGAGACCACGACGCTTTGCCCAAGGCCTGCCACGAGACCTTTCAGTCTCTCTGGCGGATGGTCGGGATCGAGCGCGACGCTGGCGCCTCCCGCCTTCAGGATTGCTAGCATTGCCACGATGGCAAGGCCACATTTCTCAAAGAGGAGCGGTACGAATGAGCCCTGCCTTACGCCAACAGTTCTGAGGTACCTGGCAAGCTTCTCTGCCGACTCATCCAGTTCCGCAAAAGACCACTCGCCGTCACGAGCGACGATGGCAGGACAAGCCGGCTGGAGCGTGACTTGCTCTTCAACGAGCTCGTGTATAGTGCGCCTGAGAGGCGCCGGGACATTGCTGTTCCAGTCCAGAAGCTCGTTGGCCTGTTCGGTGCCAAGGTGATCAACATCGCCAACGGTAGCGCCCTCATGGCTGACGAGATCGCACAGCTGGTGAACGACATGATCGTAGTGAGCCATCAGACGTCGTACTTGACTTTCTGCCAGGACCTTGGAATCGTAAGTCATGCGCAGAGAGAGGGACTTGGCTCGGACGGTGACCTCTACGACCAGCGCCATGTTGTGGGCAAGCACAGGCTCCGCGGTGCCCTCGGTGCGCGCAACGTTAACTTGTACAGTGCCATGGTCGGCCTTGTCCGAGCCAAAGATGTAGCTTTCCTCCGAGGCTTGGGCCACAAAGATGTTTTGGAAGTCACACGCTGCGTGGCAGCTATCGTCAAGTGAGCGGATTTTGGGTAGTCCAAGTTGGGCATGTCGAGTCGCTTGATTACTCTGTTTCTGAAGTCGACGCAAGAGGGCGTCCAAGCGTGTGTCTGACTTGCCGACGTCAATCCGAACGGGGACTGTTGTCAAGGTTGGACCCATGACATTTTCGATTCCGGAAGTAGGGGAGACGCGACCCGAGAGGGTGTTTCCAAAACAAACGTCAGTGCCCACGCTGTACTGTGCTAGCGTTAGCGCCCAGGCAGCTTGTAAGAGAACAGCCGGCGTAGCATGTTGATTCCTGAACGACGGTTCCGACATCAAGACCTCTCTTTGCAGTGAAGAGGTAGTCAGTGGTTGATGCGCACTCGGAAGCTCCGGGAATGATGGCGATGGGCATCCCTTGAGGTTGTTGATCCAGAACTCTCTCGTCGCGTCGCCTGCGGATTCTTGCACATGTCTAACGAAGACATTGTAAGGTGTTGGTTGAACCAAGGAACTGCTTCGACCTGAGATCTTTGCGTCAAGGACTGTAGACAGCATCTTCAGAGATATGGCGTCGTAAGCGCCATGGTGCAGCGTCAGGACAACGGCACCAAGACGCCGTGAATCAGGGTTCTTGATCAGTCCAAAGCGAGCAATGGGCTGGCCGATGGCCATCGCTTGACACTTGTCCTCGTCCAGGTATGATTGCATGTGGGTGTGTTCTTTCCAAGAGATCGTCTCTTTGACAATGACTTGCAAAAGCCAAGCTCCAGACTTCTCAATGTTCGCAGACGCGCGGGATGGTACAAAGAACCTGCTCCTGAGGACATCTGCCTGCTGAAAGGCGTACTCCCACGCAGCAAGAACCTTGCTCTCTGGCACGCCATCGGAGAATCGGAATACAAACTGCGAAACATACGCAGCTGCATTCTTCATGGAGGCCGCCATGAGCATGGTCTGCATTGGCGTGCACGGGTAGATGTCATTAATGTCGTCCAAGGTCAGTTTGCAAAGTGCCGCAGCCTCTTGCTTGATCCTTTCGCTGTTGTCTGCAGGGAGTAATGAGAATGACTCGACCACTTCTTGGACGTTGGATTCAGTCTTCCCTGATTGAAGCTGAGACATCATGTCCCGCAGGACTGGTCTCTCAAAGATTGTAGCGACGGTCAGTGAGAACCCGCTCTCAGTAGCAAGGCCCGAAAGTCTGACAGCACTGATCGAATCTCCGCCATGCTGGAAGAACGAGTCTGAACTGTCGATGTGCTCAGCATCGATCCCGAGCGCGTTCGCCCAGAGTCCTCGAAGGCCATCCTCGGAGGCCACGACGCGCTGGTCGCTCGGAGGAACGGTGCTCGATTTCTTCTTCTCCGATCTAGCAGGAGTGACTGCGCGTTGCGGTGCGAAGCTTGATGTACCTAGTAGAAGGTAAGGGGTGAGCTCTTTCTTGCCCATGTTCTTGACAGTTGCTCTGAGCACAGATCTGTCCGCCTTGTCGCTTGAATTCGTTGGCCAGCTCGAAAGTGGAATGTAGAGAGTCGGCACCATGTACGCAGGGAGACGTGCCGCGAGAAATGCACGGAGCTCGATGAGCCTATCAGACAGCCCATCGACCTCTAACGGACGAACTAGTGCGTCGCTGCCGGTGTTTCCCACGAAATGCAGATACAAAATGATCGCCTCAACGTTGGCTTCCCCCCAGGCACTGACATCTGCGAGAACGTGCATGGCAGAGGGCAAACATTCGGCAGCTAGGGCTTCGATTTCGCCGAGCTCAAGCCTCCGCCCGTGGAGTTTGACTTGGAAGTCTTGTCGCCCATGGTAGACGATGCATCCGTTGCGGTCAAAATGTACAAGGTCCCCTGTTTTGTAGAAACGGCAAGATCCATACAGGGAATCTCCAGTCTGCGAAACTCCAGAAATCCGAGAAAGGAAGCTTTCGTTCGTTTTGGCCTCATTATTGAAGTACCCTTCTGCAACAGTGGGGCCTTGCAACACCAGTTCGCCGACGGCCCCGATCGGGACCAGAGACGAAGAGTCTTCTGCGGAGACGATCCAAGCATTGCATCCAACTGGCTTGCCGATGATGTTGGGCGTCGACTGGTCTCGGCTGATCTCGTGGGTTGTAGCTACGACGCTACACTCTGTAGGACCGTATCCATTCACCAAGCGGACCTTGTCGCTCCACACGTCAATGACTCGCTGAGAGACTGCTTCTCCGCCGAGTACGAGGCATTCGAGAAATGGGTAGTCTTCTGGTTTCATGGTGTCGACGAAAGACGGGGTGAGGATGGCGGTGTCGGCGCGCAAGTGGTTGGCGGCAGCCTTCAAGTCACTGAGGCGGTCCTTTTCGCTCACTATGGCGACGGCTCCTCCAATCGATAATGGAAGGAAATTGTCTGCCACTGAAACATCGAAGGTATACGGCGCAAATTGCAGCATTCGTTTGGGCCTCACCCTTTGCGCGAAAGAATCCATGCTGGACGATATGGCCCTGTGGCTGATCACCACTCCCTTGGGGACACCGGTACTGCCAGAAGTGAAGATCACGTAGGCAGAATCTTCCGGCGTAGCTGTATGCTCTTTTCCTGCGGGATGGGCAGGGAGCGACTGAAGCCTGATCATGAGCCTCTCGGTCACTGTCGTCGTCTGACAAAGCACATAGTCATCAAACATCTCACCCACGCCTTCTCCGACCAAGATAGATTGTGGTTTTGTCTGGGCAAGTATGTGTTCGCGTCGAGCTTCCGGGAAGTCGGGGTCGATAGGAACAAAGGCGCCGCCTGCTTTGAGAACGGCAAGGGCAGCGACCGTGTGCCAGAATGACTTACGGAAGCACAATGCGACCATTTTCTGTCTCGACACACCTTGTGCACGCAGCAAGTTGGCCAGTAAATCGGCGAATTTGTCCAGCTGTCCGTAGGTGATCTCCCGATCTGGAGCCACAATGGCAAGACGGCCGGGTTGTTCTCTTGCCAACGCTTCGAAGGAGCTTTGTAACGAGCGCTCGGAAAGACTGATGGTGCCGCGGCTCCAGGTTCTGAGTCGATTCATTTCATCTTCGGAGATCAGAGTCACGTCTTGGACAAGCATCCCTTCGATCGGGGCCATGCACTGTTGCAGCACGCAAGGGAACTGCGTCATGACGCTGTCGACAAAATCTTGTTCAACGTAATGAGGGTTGTAGGAGATCTCGACGTTGATGCTTTCAGCACCTGCTACGCATTCGATCGCAAAGGGCACATCTTTGACGAGGCGGATGTTCTGATTTACTGTCTCCCAAAGTGCAGATTCAGGCTGGTCGACTTTAGGATGAACGACAACCACGCTTTCGAGGTTTTGAGCCAACTGCATGTCTTTGACGGCTTTTTGGATGTTCGAAAGGCCGTAGTGCGCATGTGGTGCCATATTCATGACCTCCAGCTGTGTGGATTGCAGGATAGTTCGCAGGGGCTGTTGCGGCGGCACGCGAATGTGCAGTGGTACGGAGCCGATCATCGGCCCGTCCAGAGATTCCGCACCAGGCAAAGCAATGGATCGACCGGCAAGGATTGTACCGAACGTGACATTCTGGATCCCACTATGTCTGGACAACAGGATGGCCCATGCGACATGAATGACAGTGGCTATGGTGACGCTACCTGTTCGCGTATCCGGGAGCGGGACACTCAGGCTTATGGCGGCTTGGGTATCTTGATTGCTTGGCTGAGAAGAACCTTGCGGTCTGAAGAGAGGACGATACTCTGCTCCTTTGAGGTATTCTGACCAGAAGTCTTGGTGTTCGCTGTTGTCGAGGCTCCGAATGTAGGCAATGTATTGGTTGAAAGGCACACTCGGCAAACGAGTCTCTGCATGGTAAGCAGCTTCGATCGCCGCGTAGAGGCGCGGAAGCGTCCACCCATCGAACAGCATGTGATGCAATGTAACCACAAGCGACCTCTGCTTGCTTGCTCGCGGGGCGACAATGGCGAACCGACAAAGGTTCTGTCTCTGGATCGTGGTCCCGGAAGAGGACAATTCGGAGGTGTATTGCTTTAGAGATCCTGTGTATTCACGCAGTGGACTCTGAGATGCTGCAACGACAGCCTGGAGGAAATGGACCCCGGACTGAACCACGCGAGAACGCAGAATGGCACTGCTTTCAGCAACTTGCTGAATCGCACTGCGGAGGCGGTTGATGTCCACCGACGAATGAAGTCGGTGCACGAAAGTTGCAGAGTAAGATCCGGGGTCTTTCATCGACAATGCCATCAGGCCCTCTTGCATTGGGCTCAAGGGGTATAGATCCTCGATGTCGTCAAGTTCATTCTGCAGTTGCGCCGCTGCCTGTTTTCGTGTTGTCTGTGGATCGAGGTCTGCGGGTAGGAGTGAAAACGGTGGGACTGTATGACTAATTTCTTCAGCTTTTGCAGCATGGCCTTTGAAGACTGCAGCCGACGTGCACTCCGCAAGGGTGGGAAACTTAAATATGTCAGCGACTGTCAAGTGGACCGATCTAGGGCGAGACTTGGCCACTAGCATCATGGCCGCCACAGAATCTCCACCAGAAGCAAAGAAGTTGTCGCTGGGTCCGAGCATGGTCACATCGACATTGTCGGGGAGTACCTCCGCCCAGAGATCACGCATAGTCTGCTGTTCAGCTGTGAGGCTGGTATCTTTGTGCTCTGTGGCATCCTGAGTCAAGTCGCTAGTCCGCAGTTCGGCCAGAGAGTGCTGTTGGAGAATGTTCTTCACCAGCCTACGATCTTTCTTGCCATTGGCGTTCATTGGAATCGAGCTCAGACATAGGTAGAATGTGGGCTGCATGAAAAGCGGTAGTGTTTCGCACAGATGACGGCGAGCCATCCCGACAGCAGCTTTGAGTTCCTGAGACGCTGTGCCGGTCTCACGAAGTTGCGGTGCTGCCTGACCGAATGCAGTTCCGTCTTCGCAACCAATGCACGTCACCAGGGCTGGTGGGCTTCCCGAGGGCGCAACGACGCATACGAGGTGGTTGAATTTCGTTGGCAGGCTCTCGGCAAGACGATGCTCAACCTCAGCAATTTCGAAACGTTGCCCGCGAAGCTTGACTTGATCGTCACCGCCCTTCCTTCCAAGACAGACAACCGTTCCGTCTGCACAGTATCTCCCAAGATCACCGGTTTTGTATACCCGGGAGCGGCTTTTTTGATTGCAATCCTGGTCCCGAGGCAGCCAAGGTGGAGAGTTGATGTAACTGGCCGACGTCTTCGTAGGATCTTTGTAGTAGCCTCGAGCAAGTAAAGGCCCTTCGATCAGGATTTCTCCAATCGCACCGATGGGCATCAGTCTCTCGTGATTCTCTGGATCTGCGAGCCAGACTCTTGCACCGTGAGCGCGGCCGATATTGCTGGGCTGTTTGACGTTTGCAAGTGTGAGACGTCGGCCCACAGAAGTAAGACTGCATTCTGCTGGACCGTAGGTGTTCCAGACGCCGCAATGCGAAGCCCAGAGCTCGATGGCCTTGGCTGTGATAGGCTCGCCTCCCAATGCCATGGTTTCCAAGCGCCATTGTCCCAAGGCGAGTGGATCAATCGAGCAAGCCACCGTTGGCGTAAGAATACATGTGTTTGCCCTGAGTCGTACGATTGACCCTGCAAGATCGTTGAGGCGATCCGATTCCGAAGGCACACACACGCAGCCTCCATTCAGCAAAGTGTGGAACATATCTCCGAAAGACTGGTCGAAAGTGAATGCAGCGAACTGGAAAAATCTGGTTCTCGAACCAAGACTGAGAAGTTTCCCGACACTGCGTGATCCAGCGAGGATGTTGCGATGTTCCAGCACCACACCTTTTGGAGCTCCGGTGCTACCAGACGTGAAGACGAGAAAGATGGCGTTCTCAGGTTTGATGTGTGGGAGGTCGACGGCTGAATCGACCTCTAAACTGGCGATCAGAGCGTCATCCAGAGAGATGACTTTGGGGCATATCCCTTCGAAGGCAGCCTCATTTCCTGGTGTCGCGATGGCTAATTTAGGCTTGATCTGTTGTAATATTGCTCCACGCCTTGGTTTTGGTTGAAGCGCGTCGATTGGAGCAGATGCTGCGCCAGCTTTCATGATCGCGTAGAACGCGATAACAGCCTCCTTGGACTTCTCTGCGCATACCGGAACAATGTCTTCCAGACCAATGCCCTCACTGATCAAACGCCACGCCAGCGCGGATGCCTTTGCTTCGAGCTCGGAGAATGTCAAGCTGCCGTTCCACGCGCAAACAGCTTCGGATGTCGGAGCACTTGCGGCAACGGACGTGAGATCGTCGGTTACGTTCTTGTCGTAAAAGTACATTTCTGAATCCTCCGACCAAGAAAGAATTCGTCGATACTCGCACTCCGACGCAAGGGAGATGTTTGCAACAGCAGTGTCGAGCTTTTCGAACTGTGCCAAGATGTGTTGTATCTGATCAGACATGCTGTCAATCGACTCTTGCTCAAGAAGATTCCGGTCGTAGGTTATGCACAACTGCACGCTGCGTCCCTGCTTTGGAAGAGTGAACTCAATCGTCAAAGGGAATGTAGACAAGCCACCAGGTTCAGCTCCATCGACCATTCTCAGGCCCAGCGTCGCGTGAGGCGAAGCGTTCTCGGAAGATTGTTGGCTGGATTGAATGACAAGAAGCGTGTTGAACTGGCAAGCCACTTCGCAATCAGTGCTCAACTTTTGGATCTCATGGAGACCCGTCTGTTGATAAGGAGTCACATCAACAGCGTTTCTTTGCACTGCTGATAGGAACTGCTTGATGGTCATGCTTCGATCGATGGCCAGGCGGACCGGTACGGTGGAGAAAGTCGGGCCCACGACATCTTCGATGCCAGCCAGGTCGATGTTGCGGCCATTGACGGTGTTTCCGAAGACGACATCGTCGCTTCCTTCGCATGCGGCCAGTAAAAGTGTCCAAGCAGCTCTGAGTAAAGTCGCTCGTGTGAACTCCGCACCCGGAGAAATCTCGACGGTGGAAACCGTACTTTTGAAATCTCCACGCACATATTGCGACGGCTTAGTGACCGGAAAAGCAGTCCTCGGTGCATTGTCAAGATAGCCGGACCAAAACTGCTTCCATTGCCCGTCCCGGAAGCCGTCTTGGTGATGTCTTATGAACTGTCTGTAGGGCATGACAGTACCCAATTCTACACCAGGTTGCAGATATGCATTCTTGACCATGTCCATAATCCGGTTGAGCGTCCAAGCATCGTACGCGGAATGGTGAATCGTCCATGCGAAGCGACGCGAGTCTGGTGCCACGTGAAGCATGTAGAGCGCGTTGCCTGGCCGCGAGACGATCAGCTTAGCGTCGGACAGGGTAGACTCCCATTCGTCCAGTCCTCCCTTCACCGTCGTCCAGGAGAAATCCCGCTCGAGAACCACCTGAACAAAGCATTCTGGCAGCTGCAGCATGCGAGTGCGTAGCAAGTCGCATTTTCGAGCAACTGCTAGCCATGCAAGTCGGAAACGTGCAAGATCGCAATCCTCAGGAAGATGGAAATGGTACTGGCCCACGTATGAGCCTTCGAATCGGCTCGACAAAGCAATAAGCTCCGTCTGCAAAGGAGTGCAAGGATAAGCGTCCAGGACATCATCAGGGGAGACGGCGACCCCATCAGCGAGTAGCTGAGTAAGTCCAGGCGTGTTTTGTACATTCGAAGGTAGCAGTGAGTATTGAGGGACGTGCTGCCAAATGCCTTCGGAGGAAACAGTGTGCGAGGGAACAGGGTCGAATGTAGCCCGAGTTGCCATCTCTTCCAAGACAGGGGCCTCAAAAACGTCCCTTGGCTTGATTTGGATCCCATGCTTTCGCGCGATTGTAACAAGGCGCAAGCTGGTCAGAGAGTCACCACCCCGTCGAAAGAAGTTGTCGGTAGGTGAAATGTCTGTGCGGCCCAGGACCTCGCTCCAAACGTCTCTCAAACGCTGTTCTCCTCCAGACAAGTCTCGAGTAGCCACAGCCGTTTTGAGTGACTGCCGTGTTGGTGGATCCGACTCCTCTGTTTGCAGAGATGCCTCGTTGAACATGACAAAGATAGAGCGAAGCTTCCCTGCGTCTCTCTTTCCATTTGAAGTTACTGGTATCTCCGATACTGGTACGAACATACCGGGAAGCATGTACGCAGGTAGTCGCTCTCCTAATTGACGCTGGAGATCCAAGGTCAGTGTCCTGATTGCGTCTCTGGAAACTTTTTCAACGTCTCCATGGTTGACTGTGTTCTTCGCCAGCAAGGCGGCATCAACGTCCCGCAAAGCCAAGAAGGCAACAAGGGTATGGCTGGCCAAAGCATGATCTCCGCTCTGTATGGGGAGGGCGACGCATTGAATTTCCGGAACCAGCTGCATGATCTGAGACTCGACTTCACCCAGCTCAATGCGCTGGCCTCGAATTTTGACCTGGTGATCTTTCCTGCCAAGGATTCTGACGGACCCATCATCTTCAAAGATGCCGACGTCGCCGGTGCGGTAAAACCGACGGCATGTCGGAGAGAGATCGGTCCGTGGAAACTGTTTGCACCATTGCGGCTCAGTGATGAAAGCACGCTTTGTCTTTGCCTCGTCACCGATGTAGCCCCTCGCCAATATGGGACCCTCGATAAGGATCTCGCCAGGTGCGCCAACAGGTACAAGCTTGTGAGGATCTTCGAAGTCAGACAGCCACATGATGGAGCCACAGCCGGCACCAATGTTGCCAGGCCGGTCGGTCCGCTTCCTGTCAACCGACATGCTACTCCATACCGTCGTTTCCGCAGGGCCGTATGTCTCGACCATGAAGGTGTGGTCAGCCCATGTGTCATAAACGGCTGCTGGAACGGCTTCACCCCCGACTGCCAGGACACGCAATGGCCGGTGGAGGTCGGCAGGACTAAGCAGAGCGGCTACACTGCCGGTGAGCCATAGCTGGTTGACACGAAGTCGATTGATGGCTCCAGCCAGGTCGCTTAGCCGTTCATCTTCTGATGGCAAACAGACACATCCACCAGAAAGAATGTTGAAGAAGTGCTCGCCGTATATGATGTCGAAAGTAGGGGCCGCAAACTGAAGCATCCGGGTGCTGTAATCCAGCTTCATTGGCCCGCGGTGCGCTTGCCAGCTGGAGCATAGTGCCGAATGTTCGATGCACACGCCCTTTGGTGTCCCGGTAGAGCCGCTGGTGAAGACGACGAATGCTGCATCCGATGGGTTCGGCATGGGCAACGACGACTGACCCGCGTCACTGACGCCTGCGCAGTCAACTTGTTCGTCGACTAGAACAAGCTTCACTCCTAATTCGGCTACCCGATCTTGCTGATCGGACGCGGTCACGAGTAGAGCGGCAGACAATTGGTCCTTGACCACTTCATGACGTGATCTCGGATGAGTAGGATCCAGCAATGCGGACGCTGCGCCAGACTTCAACACTCCAAACAATGCGACTGGGAGCCATTTGGATTTTTCAACGGAAATCAGGACGTATGTGTTCGGCTTCGCACCCGCTTTGCGAAGTCTGAGCGCAAGGTGAGTCGATAGGCGATCAAGCTCCGAAAAGGTGAAGTTTCCATCCCACGCACATACAGCTTCGGCATGCGGCCTTTTCTGCACGATACTTTGGAACTCTTGGGGCAATGAAGAAAGGGTCGGCGCCGGGACGTGAGCATTCCATTTCCGAAGTTCTTGACAATCTTTATCGCTAGCGAAAGTGAGGTCGCCAACCGTTGCTGTGCCGGGCAGGTGAAGGAGTTGTTGCACAATGTGGATATACTGATGCAACATGCGCTCGGCCTGGCGCTTGGATATGAGGTCGGAGGCAAAGCTAACTTGAGCTCGAAGGGTGTTTCTTCCAGCAATACTGTTGTCCAGACTGCATTCCAGAGCGAGCGCGTATGTTAGGAATCCTTCGGCCTTCCCTTGGGCCATTTTGAGCCCGAGCTCTGCCAGAGCATCCCATTTGTGCAAGCCGGGGGGTTGAGAAATGAAAAGAGACGGGACCACACGGACATCGGCGGTGTCGGCGCACGCCTGCATGATGCGACCCATCCCAATCTGACCATTGCTGGCTGCTTGCGCCGCGGTGCTCTCCACAGCTGTGATCAAATCACACAGTCGCATTCCTGGATGCGATTGCAAGCGAACGGGCACGGTACATAGAGTAGGGCCAGCGGTATCAGCAATGTCTTCGCTGCTCTGCCTTCCGTTGAACGTCATTGCAGTAACAACTTCATCCGAGTCCTCGTACCTCGTCAAGAGCAGGTGCCACGCGGCCTGCATCAAAGCAGAAGACGAGAACGCTCCGTCTTTCGCCAAAGGTACCTCAGCCTCGCCAAAGATGCAGTGGTCGCTGAGATAGCTTTTGGACTGATCTCGATGGACAAGGAAAGAAGGCTGAGGACAGCCTCGCAGATTCTGGCGCCAGTACTCGACTTGCGCGGCGTGGTTGTCTTGCGTGGCTCGCTTGACGAACGTGGAAAATGGAGGGACCGGTCTGACAGTATTGGACATGTAGGCTTCTGTTACGTCACCAAACGTTGCTTCCATGGTGAAAACATCGTAGACTGCATGATGTGCTGTCCAAACAAAGTAGGCCTGTGTAGTAGACCCGTCATGGATCACTGCAAAGCGACTGAGTGGGCTCCCCAGATCAAACCCACTGGCCTTGTCGTTCTCCAGGAAAGCGTCCAGTGTAATTCCTTGTTCCACCCAAGGGCACGCGGGTTTACAGACCGCCTGACACAAGCCATTCGAGCCCGTGAAAATGCGTGTGCGTAAAATGCCACGTTGCCGCTGCACTATCTCCCACGCGTTGCGAAGTTTGCTGACATCTACCGTCGTGGGCAGAATCCACACGAGCTGAACCACGTAGGCGCTAGTATGCTTCATCGAGGAAGTGATTGCACCCGTCTGAAATGGTGTGCAGGGGTAGCAGTCCTCGATTTCGTCAACAGCAAGGCAACAAGCTTGTGCAGCCAGTGTCCGAGTTGTACTGTCAACCATCTCGAACGGCCGAGGAAGCGATGCAGATCCGTTTTCGGTGATCGGGGTGATGTGCTGCGTCATTCCGGAGAGCGTGGGGTTTCCCAGGAGATCCCTGAAGTTTGCCGCCCAGCCTTTGGCACGTAGAATGGTGATGAGACGCATGAGCAACAGCGAATCACCGCCGATCGCCAAGAAGCTATCCCCAGGAGCGATAGACCCGGACTCATCCAAACCTAGTGCCTGGGTCCAAGCCTGTGCCATCATCGACACCTCGGCGTTGGAGGGCGCGGCGGAGACAATGGCCTTGCCCTGCACGACATGACCTAGATCTTCTGTAGGATGGGTGACAGTGGTAGAGGCTTGCGCAGCAGAAGCTTCCGCAACTCTGGGGGCTGTGAGTGGTTTGAACATCAAAGTGTCGCGGAAGTTGACGACATTGAGCTCGCCAAGCATGCTGGAAGGGTTGGATACGAGCAGATTGGCCAGCTGGTTCAGCTGATTTCCGATCCTGGAGACATGCTGGGGCTTCAGGATCTTGCTGTCGTAGCTCATCCGCAGCACTGGGGTCTCAGAGGTTCGTAATACGAACTCGAGGACCAAGGCGTAATGCATTGGATCTACAACATCCTCATCCTGATACACAGCCCAATCGGTCAGCTTGGCAGGATCCGAAATTTGGACTATCAGCAGAGTGCGAAAGCCACATCCGTTGCGAGCATGGCCCCCAAGCCGCTGGATCTCAGAGAGGGCGATGTGTTCGTAGGAATTGATTGCAAGCGTCTGCGCAGAAATGCGTTCGAGGAATTCTTGCGCTGAGATCGTCGGGTCTACACGGACGCAAACCGGGACTGATGCGAACGTTGGACCAACAATTTCTGGACAGCGCGGGACTGGCGCATACCGGCCACCTGATGTGGCACCAAACACTACCGTTTCAGATTGCTCGTAGCATGCCAAAAGGTATGCCCAGGCTGCACGGTAGATGTTGGCAGGCGTAAAATTCGAAATGCTCTTAGGCATATCAAGAGGCAGCTCAAGTTTTGCGGTCGTAACGACTTCCATGCTGTACGGCCCTTGCGTGACTGGGAAGGAAGGCGAAGGGCAGTCTCTGAGTTGGTCGTTCCAGAAAGGTTGCCAGGCTGAGTCGCGGACTCTCATGGTATACTCCACGAAAGATGCGAAACTCGGCGGCGGTGTGGCGTACTGTCCAGCTGCTGTGGCGGTGAGATGACGGAGGACGAGAGCCACGGTTTCGAAGTCATGCACAGCATGATGCGAATGCCAGACAAGATGCAGAGACCCGGTGCTCGCGGCCTCGACAAGCTCAAACTTGGCAAGAGAAGTACCAGGCCCCATGTTTGGTTTCCTGGTTCTGATTGTTGCGTCTTTGACAGAAGGCAAAGTGACAACATTGATCTCAATCGGTCCGTGAGTGACAGCTTGCACGAAGTCGTAAGGGGTGGACGGCAGCAAGCGGGTGCGCAGGATTGAGAGCCGTCCAATCGTTTCGAGCAAAACTCCTTTGAGCCAGTTGACGTCGGTGTTGGAGGGTAGATCGGCGACGAAGCTAGAGACGTAGCTCCCAGGTGCAGAAATCGAGCGTGTCATCAGACCCGCCTGCAGTGCAGTCGCAGGGTACATGTCTTCGATGTCGTCCGGAGAGACATTGCACTGGTCGGCTGCATGTCGGCGCAGGAGTTCTGGGTCCCCATCAACGAGTGCAAATGGTTCCGGCCCGGAAGTCACTTCGACTTCTTCGTGACGAAGTGAAGCGACAGCTGCCAGAGCAGCCAAGCTTGGTCGGGTGAAGACAGCTGCGTGGGTGATGTGGACGTTCTTGCTCGCCGCTGTGGAAACGAGGTCCACGGCGGCCAGTGAGTCGCCACCAAGTGCGAAGAAGTTGGACTGCAGCGAAATGCCTTCGACTCCAATTTCCAGTACTTCGGCCCAAAGTTCACGTAGAGTGGCCTGTATGTCGGTGAGTTTGGCCATTGGTCGGAAGAGTGGCCTTGGGAATGTTTCGGATGAATGAAGCTGTTGAACTGCGAGTATGTGATGGTAAGGTGTACGCGAGCAAGCGATCGATATCGTGTTAATCAGGCGTGTGATCTGATCAAGCTTTCAGTGCAGAGAAGTGCCTCACGCTCGGCACTCCAGTCGATACTGTAGGCGGGTTCGATAGTAGCATTACAGAACACGGAACTACACTTACCATACCGCATGGCGTTACACGCAGTCTCGCCCATGAAAGCGCGCGAGTGG
>Ga0265780_10001624_pt1 | contig 31330 bp, 44 predicted proteins | sample P1T30metagenome_FD_192432 | JGI IMG/M metagenome (GOLD analysis project Ga0265780, IMG submission 192432) | Plant litter microbial communities from East Loma Ridge, Irvine, California - P1 T30 | ecosystem: Environmental > Terrestrial > Plant litter > Unclassified | place: USA: California... | reverse complement strand
CCCCCTAACACCCTCACCATCACCCTCAAGCCCATGAAAGCAACCTCACCTACCATCCCCATATCATCCATCGACCCCGCGAAAACGAGCATCTACGACCTAAAAGCACAGTACGCGACGCAATCAGGCCTCTCAGCGTCAAAGATAAAGATCCTGTACAAGAAGCGCCCGGTGCCGGATAGCAAGACTGTGGGCGAGATCATAGGTCAGGATGTGGCGGGTGAGGTCGAGTTCGGGGTTATGGTTATGGCGGGTGGGACGGCGAGTCCGCAGGTGATGAGTCCGCCTGCTGTGGCGCCGAGTGAGGCGGAGAAGGGACTTGCTGGCGGTAGTGCGCATGCAGAAGGGGGTCCGGCGGCACAGGGGCCGAGTGGGAAGGAAGTTGTTGCTACGGAGGAGTTTTGGGGGGATCTTAAGAACTTTGTTATGCAGAGGGTGAGGGATGAGGGTGAAGCGGAGAGGTTGATGGGGGTGTTTAGGGGGGCGTGGGAGAGTAGTAAGTGAAGACGGGATGGAGATATAGCTTCGGCTCGTTCGATATCCTGCGGTTAGTATGCATTATAGAACAGCTTTGCTGGACGTCAAGATGATCATGAATATGAGATTCCACTCTCGACAGTTCAGCCTGCTCTATCGCTCACAAGAAACCATGCGCAACCTGCTGATGCAACGAGCCCAGCATCATCGCCAATCGCAGACCCTTTCGCACTGGATTGCCGTATCGATCCATCCAAGTCCATTAACCGTGCCTGTTCTGCTCCTCCACGTTTGCTCACACGTATGCGAAGAAATGCAGCGAGGCGCTTAGCGGCCCTTGGACACGCGGCTCTTGATGTTGTCCCACTCGATGTCGTCGGCGTCGTTGGCCTGGATGTCAGCCGCCAGACCGTTGAGCGCGCGCTTGATCGCCTCCTTGGAGGAGCTGTACATCATGCGAGGCTACATCTCGTCAGCAAACCGTCCCTCTATCTTCCCACCCTTCCAATTACTCACGTATTGCGGCGCATCATCCGGCGTCCAGCTAATGAATGTGATCTTGCTCCGCGTGCCCTCGCCGCTATCAAGCTCGTACTCGACGTCGAAGACAGCATAGCGCCCGCCAATGCCCTCCTTGCCCTTGCGGTCCTTGCTCTTTGCGCTCAGCAGCTTCTCGCGGAAGGCGTCGAAGTTGGCTTCCTTGGATGTCTCCTCGACCACGATTTCTTTCCAGTCGTCGCTGATCTTGTAGATGATCCATTTGATGTCCTTGCCGAGCTTGAGCTCGTTGAAGGTGCTGATGCACTCGGGCGAGACGGAGACACTGGGTGGGTATTAGTGGAGGGGCGCGGATGGCGGGAGGGTGCAGGTGGTTGACAGCTGTCAGGTGTCCCGGTGTTTGGGGTGCAGTACGTACCCAGATTGAGCCTGTCGAGTCTATGTTAGCGCATGTCCTTGTTGCCTGGGTCTGGTATGTGGCACTCACCATGATGTCGTGTGTGTGTGGAGAAGAGGTTGTCGGAGAGTTGGCAAAGCACGGAGCGCTTTATCAGTCTAATGTCTGCCTGTTAGCGTCGTCATCGCCTGCGATTGCCGCGTGCGCGAATGCAGCGGTAGTGCACGGGTGCCTGTTTGCGCAGAGCTGCTTACGTGGAATATGGATATCACAGCGTTGTGCAATTGAGGATGGGTCGAGGTGCTGAAGAGGTGCGGTGAGGTCGCTACGGAAGACTGGCGCTTTTGGTGGGGCAGATTTTGAGCAGTGGGGTGACAGCTGCGAGCGGCCGGGCAACCGATGCGCCACATCCTTATTCATCAGCATATCATCAATGCATTCACAGACTGGTGATTGAGATGTTTACTTTGTCTTGTTCACTTTTGTATCTTGTCCTTCCCAGAGCCGTTCTAAATACTGTACACTAAAAACCAAAGACTATGCTACGCTTTTACAGATCATTAGACATGAGTGGAGTATCGACCAATACCGTGTACAAACACCGCTGGGAAAGATTCGAGCACTAAAGGGGTATACAACGAACGGGAAAGTGGCAGCGTGATTCAGTCGCTTAGAATCCCATGCCTCCCATTCCTCCCATACCGCCCATGCCACCGCCCATACCTGGTGGTGGGCCGCCAGACTTCTCCTCGGGTGCCTCAACGATAGCGACCTCAGTGGTACCGAGAAGCGATGCAACACCGCTGGCGTCTACGAGAGCAGTGCGAACGACCTTGAAGGGGTCCAAGATACCAGATGCGATCATGTCGACGTACTCGCCCTTGGCGCTGTCGAAGCCCTTGTTGAAGTCGCCCTTGTACTCGTCCATGAGCTTGCCGACAATCACGGAGCCCTCTGCACCGGCATTCTCGACGATCTTGCGTGCAGGGTGGGTAATGGCATTCTTGACGATTGTGATACCGAGCTGCTGGTCAAAGTTGGCGGCCTTGACATTGCCCAGAGCGTTGGCAGCGGCCTTGAGCAGACCAGTACCACCACCGGGCAGGATACCCTCCTCGACGGCAGCGCGGGTGGCGTTGAGAGCATCAACGATGCGGTCCTTCTTCTCGCCGACCTCGACCTCAGAGGAACCGCCAACCTTGATGACGGCGACACCGCCAGAGAGCTTGGCGAGACGCTCTTGGAGCTTCTCCTTCTCGTACTCGGAGGTGGCGGCATCGGCAATGACGCCACGAATCTGCTCGCAACGCTGGGTGACGGCGTCCTTGGAGCCCTCACCGTTGAGGATGACGGTATCCTCCTTGGTGATAGTGATGGAGCCGGTGGAGCCTAGCATGTCAGCAGAGGCCTTCTCGAGCTTAATGTCGAGGTCATCGCTGAAGACAGTTCCGTTGGTCAGGACGGCAAGATCGCCAAGGATGGACTTGCGGTTGTCACCAAAGCCGGGAGCCTTGACGGCAGCAACCTGGAGCTGGCCACGGAGCTTGTTGAGGATGCAGACAGCGAGCGCCTCACCGTCAATATCCTCGGCGATAATGACAAGTGGGCGGCGGAGCTGCTGGGAGGCCTCGAGAGCAGGGACAATGTCCTGGACGGCAGAGATCTTCTTCTCGGAAAGGAGGATGAGAGGCTTCTCGAACTCGACCTTGCCAGTCTTGGTGTCGGTGATGAAGTAGGGCGAGATGTAGCCGCGGTCGAACTTCATGCCCTCGGTGACCTCAAGCTCGTCCTCGATGGTCTTGCCCTCCTTGACTGTGATGACACCCTCCTTTCCGACCTTCTCCATAGCATTTGATAGGAGCTTGCCGATGTGTGTATCGCCGTTGGCCGAGATGGTGGCAACCTGTGAGATCTCCTCGCTAGTTGTGATGTCCCTCTTGTTCGCCCTCAGGTACTCAACGACGGCCTCGACTGCGGCCTGGGTGCCCCGCCTCAGGTCCATTGGGTTGCAGCCGGCGGCGACGTTCTTGACGGTCTCGGAGAAGATGGCGCGGGCGAGGACGGTGGCAGTGGTGGTACCGTCACCGGCTACCTCATTCGTCTTGGATGCAACATCCTGGAGCAGGCGGGCACCAAGGTTCTCGAATTTGTCTTGGAGAGTGATGGCCTTTGCGACCGTTACACCATCTGAAGTCTGGTCAGCGGAGGCTTCGGTGATGAAATGAATGATAGTACGCACCCTTTGTGATCTTGGGCGAGCCGTAGCTGGACTCGATGAGGACATTGCGGCCCTTGGGACCGAGTGTGGTTGATACTGCTCTTGCGAGTGTGTCGACACCCTGGAGAAGCGCTGCTCGTCCCTCAACACCGAACTTGAGTTCCTGCAAGATTGTCAATCCCGTGACCATTAATATCCTCATGCTTCCTATGTACCTTGTGTGCGAATCTCTGCTGCTGGAGGTTCAATGTCGTCGACCGGAGCTTGGAGCTCTGGTTGAGGACCGACGTCCGCGCCCGCGATGTGAATGCTCTCTGCATTGTGGAGGATGTAATGTATGTGCGTGTCTCAAACCGTGCTCCTAGACTCCCACTATATGCAGAATGACAAGGAAGAGATGGTGAAGATGGCGGATGGAGTGAATTGCGGACAAGGTGCTCCTCCAGCAATTGGGATGCCTCTGCTGAAAAATATTGGGACTAGCGATGCTTCGAGATGATTCGATGATCGGCTTTGCCTCGGCATCGCTTCCGACCCAATACCGACTTCACAACACACCTCACCGCTGTCTGCATCGACAATATCGAAATTGCTGATGAAGGAGGATTTTTTTCAATGAGATTACGTTGTAAACTTTGTTGCCGCCGCTACTCCTTCCCAATCGGCCAAGTCACCAGCAAAACATCCCCATTTTTCCCCTTCAGTCCCACCCCAAACAGCTCAAACTTCTCATTCCCAGTCATCAACCTCACAGCCCCTCTCTCCTTTTGCATGCTTTCCATTCTTAACCAAATACCTGCACTTCCCTCCTCCAGCAGCCACACCTTTCCTCTCTTCCCCTTACCCAGCACCCTCAATTTCTTGCTATTCAGCGCATGCATAATGGTCATCTGCGGAACCTCGTCGCTCGAAATCAGACTTGCTGCCTCGTTCGCGATATCCAATACTCGTTTGCGCCAGCTGGGTACTTTTTCGGCGTCATTTTGGTAGATAAGGTGGTAGTAGAGTCTCTTTCTTTTGCCGTCTTCTTCGTACAAGCAGTGCAGTGGCTTCGGATTTACTTCGTACGGAGGTGGCCAGCGTATGTCGCCGCCAGACTTGGCTATTTCCTTCTCGGTGATTGTGTTGTTATGCTTCGGAACTGCAAGTGGCGTTGGGCTTCGGCACAGGCTCTCAGGATAGACTTTGCCTCTTTAGCTTGATGGTATGAAAGGGCTTGCACTTCGTATAGAATATTCGCTGCGGATAGGCGAGTAAACTTTCGGTGGCGGACGTTCATTGCGGTGTGTTGGTACCCTTGCAGTTGGCGCTGGGCTCGGACTTGGATCCGGAGAGTAATTCTTCGGTGGCGGGTGATTGCCTCTCGTACTTTGCCGGCCTCACGAGCGATCGTCGTCGTAGACTGTTGCTTGTGCGCGTTGTGCTTGGCCTCGATGGCCCTGTGGTGCTGCGAGGTTGGCTTTGCCCCGTCCTGCGAGTGGGTCGTCGTTCTCGTTTGGCATGTTGTCGAGTTGAAAGGGCGCAAAGTTGGATTTTGGTATGATTTACTTTCTGGTGGGAGAAGCAGGGACGCACGACTCCCATACGCAAGTGTTCATGAACAACACTGTGACGTACGCGGAGCCTACTCTTCCATATTTCATGGACACTTCTCTTCACCGCCACCGTTGTTACGAACCCAATGTGCCGCGAAGCCCTACGTGACTGCTCTGTATGTCACAACGACCCTCTTCAGTCAAGAGACGTTTCAATCACCACACATACATTCATCGACATCCACTCAAGTAGGCACATTACTCTCGATTCCACCTCGCCACCCCTTATTTGCATAACTGGCAACGAACAACTACATTTAGCAACCACCAAACCAGCACATGTATCCAAGTTCAACGACAAAAATGCATCACTCAACATCCCGCGACCGACGTCGCGCCCAAGATCTAGCTCTTGCTCGCGACCTCATGGAGGCACGGCGCATACAAGCTGGCCAAAACCTCAGCGACACTCACAATATGGATGTACGCGAGGCTGCTGAGGGTATCGAGCCGTGCGGAATGCCAAAGGGGATTGACGACAGGCCTAGGCAGAGAAGCGGTGGAAGGGTTGGAGAGATTGAGAAGGAGAAAGAGGATGGGACATCATGAAAGAGGATCCAAGGGCTGTAAGGTTTGGTAATTCTACCAATTATAATGCCGTATGACACATTGTGGCTGTCAGGCAAAAGAAGGCAAACTTCGACCTCAGCCTCAGCCTCGCCAACAAGTCTCAGATGGCTGCCTAGCAGCTTGCATGATACTCGCCACGCTCCGCCCTACGATTTGTTGAGTCTTCCAGAATATGCACTGCAAGTGTGATGTCGGGGTTTCCCGGTTATAAGGTGCTGCAGCTCGCAGGACTACTTTGTGGAGAATAGTCGTGGAGCTGAGGCCGCACAGAAGGGCGTCATAAAGCCTCTGGCATCCCTCAAAGCCAAAGGCTTCAGCACCCACAGACACCGAAAGTCAGCCTACTACGCCTGACTAAAGAACCTCACTCAGGTCACCTGCGCGACTCAGCTTTCACGTTACCAAATCGAAGTCTTGCGATGCGCCTGTTTCATCGCCGCGCCACCGATCCTGCTGATCCAGGCCTGCTACGAGCAAGGACTCTCAAGAAAAGACCAACCCTACCATATGAGGCGAAACCCGGCCGCGTCCAGGACAAGTTCCCAGCATATGACGATTTTGCCTGGGAGGAAATCGAAGCCTTCTTGAAGCTAAAGTGGCCGGACTGGACGAACTTCAAACCAACAAGGGCAAGAATACCTAGATATAAGAAAGATAGTTGTTGACTGTAATATAGTCTAATGCGTACTGGCAATTTGAGGTCCCGGAAGAACTGACAGAGGTGAGTGCCTACCAAGCTGTTCGTGATCGTGGCTTAGACGTTTCAAGGGTGACATCAACGCGCTGAAAGAGTTGAGAGACGCGCCAAAACGTAAGCGGCGCGCATCGGTATCGGAGGACGAGGAACCAATTGAGGGTCGTAGTGCAACTTGATGTACGATAGCCACATAATAACATGCGAGATGACCTGTTTCTTCGTGCTTGTGCCATGTTGCTGTCGCCGGTGAGATGGAGAAGGCGCTTTCCGCTAGCGGGGGCTGGCAGAACCCCGTGGCCGCTTGGGCTTTCGTTGCAGGCGGCACACACATCATGCACACACATCACAGCCGCAGCTCAGCCCTCGACGCTTTGCGACTCGCCATCAGCATTCCTTCAAAATGATGGATCTCCTCCGCCCTCTCCTGCTCCTGCCAAGCAACTGCTTTGCGTGTAGCGGCAGCAGCGACGGATGAGATGACGTTACCGCCAGAATTTCAAAGATCCTTTCGCCAACATCTTCGTTATCCCGAAAGCCTCGTTCCCAGTAGCACAGCAATTTATAGCTCAAAGCTAAAGTCTTACCGACAACGCTTGGATGATGCCGAGTCGACTCTTTGTCTTATCGAAGGGAGAGACAACGTTGAGAAAATATTCGAAGTACCCATCATCGACCTGGAAACCGGCGATGGCAAAGGTCAGCCCACGAACAACATTTAGGGACTTGGCTGACTGTGCGTAGCGGTGCAAAAGCAATACATTCATTCACCAGCCAAATTGACCAGATGGCTCGGTGTAGAGCTGGCAGACGATCCGCAGAATCCAGGCTCTCAGCAAGTGATCGCTAAGAAGAAAGACCCAAAATGTCGCTTCATGTACGTCCCAAGTCTAGAGACATCACAACAAGGCACTCAAAACCACCAGATATGTGTATGGCGAGAATTCGCGCGACATGCTCAAGACGACACGCGGCAGCCTGACGGAGATAATGACTTACCATCAAGTCATGCCTGCTTATGTAGACTTCATGCTTGTATTTGGTGCTCAGAGTGACGCCAAAGATCTCCGCTTCAGCGGCTTCCGTGAGCAGATCAGATTAAAGACACCGACAGCATGGACATCCATCTCCGCGCTCAACAGAAGTGGAAAGCACTATCAGCTTTGCTACAATCTGAAAGGTGTGAAGTTCAAGACAAAAAGCGTCAAAGGCATCAAGTTTGATGAGTGGTCAATACAACAGAGTGCGGTGTACCATTCTTTCGACGTGGATCAAGGCACTGCGCTATGGCTTGTCACCAAAGGGGGTGACGAACTTCTCAATCGCTACGAGGAGATGATAGGTCCAAATGGGAGAGCCGAGGACAGACAATTCAAGACACCGGAGTTGGCCTTCTACTCATGTCTCGCAACGCATCTCCTCTTCTGCCATTGGAGCACAGAGGACTGGCGGTGGTACATACGATGGTTGGAGGAAGTTTTAGATCACGAAGTCTGTCAGTTGTATTCCGTCTCGATAATCGTACTGACGGCTCCAGAGCAGCATGGCAATCCATGGCCCACGTGGTGAAGGCTTCGCCCATAAGGAGTACAAGCCAAACGACATCCAAGAGTTGCAACAATGGCAAGATCGAGCGAATGAGGCCGTCATGGTCTTGGAAGCCAACACCGAGGTAATGAAGTCAATCAGGACTTTTTACGTGGAGCTCGTCTCGAAGAAAGACTTTCCCGATACACTCAAGACGGCATGTGAAGACCACGCAGAAGTCTTTACTTCGCAATTGGATGAGATCATCAATGATTTCCACATGCAGACTGCTCGAGCGAAACTACTGGTTAATATCATCAGTGATAGAAAGGAGCTTGTGCTCCAACATCTCCAAGGTCAAGCGGCAGAACGAACAGAACGGCTAAATCAGAACCTCGAACGCGAAGCTGTGGTCATGCGCATAGTGACCATTGTCACTCTGGTCTATCTTCCTGCCACCTTCACGTCCGTAAGTGACCCCGACATCCATAGGATCTACGTCGTTCGCTAAACCTGACCCAGACATTCTTCAGTACCGACGTCGTAAAGTATCAAAACCAAGGGGATGCCGACACGGCATCGAAGGGCGGGTCGTTCTCGTCTCTGGCCTTGCAGAGATGGCTTCAAGTAACCCTTCCGCTAACGGCACTTACTTTGCTCGTTGCATGGTCGACGTATAAGATGTACGACTCATCACGCCGTGGTATGACAAAGTGGGAGCGCATCATGGATATTTGGACCAACTTGAAGTTGGATCTACTTGGTTCCACGCAAGAGCAGGCCACGGCTCAATCGCCAACTACTGGTCGAACAACCAACAAGGAGCCTACAGGACATTCTAGTCAATTTCTCGCGTCCGTCCTTAGACCTGCTCGCGCACACTATAGGTGGGCACAGAAGAATGACCCTTCCTTACCAGTACACGAGATTGGTGGCTCGCAGATAGCTGCAAAGTAACTTGAATAGCAGTATTCGCTGACGGTCCCGTGCGGCCCAGACAGCAAGCTAAATGATGCTGAAGTTGAGGTCTGGTAGAGTTCTATCACAGCGGTCCCGAATGACGACCAGAGGTAATACTCAAGTTACTCCCGAGCTGCGGCGATGGCTGGCTGTAGACAGCAGGAAACAAGCGTCCCGAGTCGATGCCACCCGATTTCAGAACCGTGTAAGTGAACAGGGTTGGCTTTCCGCCTTCGGCTCAGCCCGCATGGATCTACAAGGGTAATGAGGGGTGGGCGGCTAGCGAACTGCTGTTCATCCGTCCACGAAGCTGGTTGTTTCGTGAGCAGCAATGACGAATGACGGCTATCAGAGGCATTGTTCCATCATCAATTGATGTCCTTCCCAGAATGAAGAGACGAGCGTATTCACATTATGAAATTACTGCCTGTCGCTCAGCCTGGTTGCAGGTGCGCCCGCGGGATCGAACACTCAGCCTTGTTGCTTCGGGGCCTCAGCTTGCTGCAGCCACATGAGTCCTCCCAGCATCTATTGGACGCCGCCTGAAGTCATGCCATACTTCAAGTGGTCAGTGCCCCAATTTGCTTGCGATCATTATGGTACTGCCCCGCTCCGCTAGCTATGAGGCTCTGCAACACCGAGTCGTAGTTTTGCGTCTCCTCAGCCGGCTTCGCCCATCGACAGCGTGTCGTGCCTACGAACACAGCAAAACCAACCTTGCGACTGCGCCCTCAGCGTAGCTATCTTATCGTTGCGTCTTATGGCGCTTTGCGCAGCCTTATCCGTAATTGGAACCACGTCACTATGGCCACGCTGTCGCCGGCTCAGCAGTCTCGCACCCTAGCAGAGTTCAAGCACCTGCTTGCAAATGAATGGACCCGTCCTGTGGCATGTCAGGATCATTGCCATGATGTCAAAGGACGTTGCCCCGATTGCCAGTTTGTCCACGTAGCCGCGCTCGAGGCGTGGTGGAAACGCAAGGCTTCCGAGAGCACATACCAACGCAAGGTTGATCGTCTGTTCGACGAGATGCAACTGGGCGAACGTGGACAGCTTCACTCGGACCCGCAGAGATACTCCACTGCGTGCATTCGTGTCCTTAGCCTGCTTCTCGAACACGATCTTGGGCATCTCATCAAGCGTTTCTACGACTCCAACATGCACGACAAGTACCTACAACGGGGCGAAGGTTACCGAGACCTGAGGTTGCATCTACAAAAGAGCGTGCCCCCGGGCGAGGCCGATCACATCCTTCAAATATTTCATAAAGCAAGGTGGGCATATTGTCCTTTGGAGCTATATTTGCATATGGACCACAACCTACAAGGTACCAAGGTGATCTTACCGTTCTGTCGCAAGGTCAGGCTAGGCGAAGGCGGTACTGCGTCGGTGTATTGGGTTGCTGTTGAAAAGGATCTGATACGGGATGACGCCCTAAGATCTGCACTTAAAGAGTCACTGATTGTAGACCACGAATTTGGAGAAGTAAGTCCTTGCCTTCCATAACATGGCGCGTCCTGACACCTTTTCAGTGCTATCAGATGGCCTTGAAGTCATATCGTGGCAATAAAGAGCCAGTCTTCGACTTGGAAAGAAACGCATTCTCAGGACTGAACCTCAATTCCCAAGTGCCTATAGTCCGATATCTGGGGTGCTATGCACACGACCTTGGCGAAGGCTCTACCACTTCGTCAGACCCAAACATGAGGAAAACCTACAATCTTCTCCTTGAATATGGAGAGCAAGATCTTTACGAATATTGGGCAGACGAAACCAACATTCCCCCTGTACGCGCTGAAGAGATCATCTGCTACTGGGAATCATTGTTTGAAATAGCGAAAGCTATTCGCCATGTTCACAACCTCGAAATACCAAGGGAGAAAGCGCCGCCTCGAAAATTTCACGGGTAAGTCAGGAGGAAAGAATGTTGAAAGCTCAGCACTAACGCCTTCAGGTGGCATGCTGACATAAAGCCCGACAATATCTTGATCGTGCATGGCCAATTCAAGCTCGCGGACTTTGGGTATTCGAAGTTTGCTCCCGTCACTGACAGCAAAAGAGTCCCGACCGAATATATTGATGGCTTCACGGACTCGTATGGTGGGTTATCGAATTCTCGGACGTTCGGTTATCTAACGATCAGTTAGGCGCGCCTGAAGTGTCTCGCGCGAAAAGGCCCGACGGCACCGTATCGGAGGTTACTCAGTCAATTGACACGTGGTCCTTCGGCTGTGTGCTCTCGGTGGCAGCGACCTGGGTTGTCCTTGGTTTTCAAGGAGTTCGCCAGTACGAAAAACTCAGGAAGCTATCCGCCACGAACAACAAAGACGGCAAAACATACGATCGCTTTCACGACGGCGTAGAGGCTCTTCCAGAGATCCGAAGGTGGCATGACTATCTCAGAGGTCACCTACGGCGTTCCGATACCATGACGCCGCATGTTCTTCGCCTTGTGGAGAACAACATGTTACAGACAGATGTACGCGATCGTTCGCAAATGACCGGCTTGTGTCAAGAATTGGAGCGACTGGTCAGGATGGCCAAGACAGAAATCGACAACCTCGACGAGTATGCCAAAGATACAGACAAGAGGGTGCTACGCGCACTCCTGGAAGTAGAAGAAGACGCGCACAGAGAACAATCCTCAAAACCAAAGTCGATCCCATCACATCCTTCACCATCGGCTTCGAACCAGAAAGACACATTAAAGCCATTGCAAACGACTTCCAAGATCGATCGACTCAAAAGTATTCCCTTGGGGCACACTACTTACCGTAAGCCAATTATCTTGAATGAGCTGCAGAGCAACATTGTCATAACGAAGGATAACGAACGGAATACTGGCGGAACGCACGAAGGTGCTACCACCGAGAGCCCTGTAGACGAGCATCCGATAGACCGTTTTCCCAGTAGCAGTCGAGGAACTAAGCCAAGAAACCCTCAAGTACAAGTTAGCGAGCCACGTCAGTCCGTATACCCAACCGTCACACCAGAAATTCCCCGCCAGACAAATACCCTACACCAGCCAACTCATGCCGCGAGAGGCCGCGTCGAACACCCGGCTTACCTGTCCAACAGCGTCACCGTTGCCGCTTACAATGTAACACAACACCATTCCGGAGAGGCACCCGATCCGTCCGAAGGTCAAAGCCATAGTGCGCAATTACAACGCAATGCCGCAAAACATCAGGAGTTCACGCAACGGAACCAAAAGCAGTACATTCCGAACGCTTCTAGCGGGTATGAACAGCGTGCACCTGGGCCAAGCCCATCACCCATCCAGACACAACACGGTCCGATAAGACAAGACCTCAACACGAAACTCGGTGTGACAACGCCCGCCCAAGGCCTAGTGTCTTCACGTCATCGAGGATGGGATGACCACAACGCCCATCTCCAGCGTGCCCATGGTCCACATCCGCCGAGCTCGAGATTCTCAAACGGCCACCAGAACATGTCCGGCCATAGTGGACGCTACTTCTCTGAACATCCTTCGCGGGGAGCTGAGCCAGCTACCGCGCCACACCAAACGTCCCAAGTGAGCGATCAAGACGTACCATGGATCGACAACCCCTCACCCTTGAACGCTGCGTTTGTTAACGATCACGCACATCAGTTGAATGGCGCAGGCTCCTTCCAGGACAGTCCACACAGCCCACGACCTGATATCACCATCACGCAGCCAGTAGAAATTGGTTCCGGTAGTCCAGCCGCATTGAAGCGAGCTTCTTCATATGGTGGCGAGAAAGAGGCTTTTGTGCATCAATCAACGCAAGGTGCCGAAAAAGTAGACGCTCTTCCCAGCTCAGTGTACGAGCTGCCCTACGATGTCTGTAATGTCCGAAGAGAGTTAATCACAGAAGACCCCAAAGGTGTGCGCGCAAGCGTGAAGGAATTCTTCGGCAAAGAGAAAAGAACGGCTGACAAAGGCTTGGCCAAAACATACGGCGGCGGTCGCGAGATTGTATGTCAGGCGTTCCGGCATATCATTAATCATACTAACAGGCACAGATATTCGTGGTCGACAATGGTGCGACGATGTTCGAGCATTGGCCCATCCTGGTCTTTGTTGCGGAAACACTTGCCAAACGGGCTGCTGGCCTGGACAAGACGGGCATCGATCTTATCTTCACAGTAGGTGGGCGCGAATTCAACCAAACGCGCCTCAAAGGCGATCAAGGCCGACTTGAATTCCGACAAGCCTTGGAGAGGGCAGAGCCAGATACCCTGGACAATTTCGACAATCAGACCGACTTGTACGCGACGCTCGAAAAGATAATCGCTGCGTGGAAAAAGGATGGCCGCCCGCCAACGACGCTGCTTATTCTCACTGACGGCATCTGGAAGAGTACAATACCGAATAATGTCGACAACATCATCCTAAACGTTGCCCAAAATCTCTCGACCACCTCGAATAACTCAAGCGTAGGGAAACGTCCCTTTGGTATCCAATTCATCCGCTTCGGAGAATCTGGAAAACAAAAGCTCGAGATGTTAGACAACGAACTCTGCAGGAGACGCGATCTACGGTACGCATTTCCATCCCGTTTTTTAGAGCCACGAGATGACTGACAAATCGCGCAGAGATATAGTCGACCATTGCTCCTGGCGCTCAACTGTGGAGAAGATGTTCAAGGGTAGCATCGAAGGCCAAATGGATCAGCAGGACCCCGAGGAGCGGGACATTACTTGCTCGTACACTGAACTAGTTGCCCTGTTCCGCCGTTTCAATGACGGCATGGATAATGGCGAGTCGGTCTCACATTCTGGTCTGTTGGCACCTGCGTCCGATCACCTCACGCCATCGCGCTCGTCGAGCTCGGCTTCTGCGTCGCGGTGGAGAGCTTCTGCGCCGTTGGAGAAGAGGAATGATCAGCGGCGGGAGAGCTGGCAGTCGCATTCTCGACAACCCATGTCAATGTAGGACAACCTCATTTCAAGGACGCTTGGTTGGCGTTCTTTCTTTCTTTGCGTGCATGTTTTCGCAACGCATGTTGGATTTGTCTGTCGGAGTACTTTGGTTAATTTATGTGCAAATCAAGATACCCATAGGACGGCGTTTTGCATTGCATTGGTCACTCTGTAATTGTCCCAAAGTTTTCTTATCGTCTTCATCATCTAAATGCCCGCATTTGGCACCCATAGTATCGGGGCATGTAATGTTACTAGACGCAACTGCATCAGCTTTTCTAGCGGAGAGAAAAGATACATGTAAAGATTTTACTAGTTACTCCGACATGCATGTGCCACTCAATACCACGCCCATATCCCATCCACCACTCCTCCCCCGTCCTATCCCTGCCTACCTCCACTTCCCCGACCTCACCCTCCCACACCCCACACACGCTTTTTACATATCGTCCCCAATATTTGCTGTAAGTTTACACGGCTTGATTTGGCACGTCCAGCCCGTGCTCGTGGAGAATCACTTCGTGCATCTGTCTGGATCTTTGGAAAAAAAATAAGGGCATGGATAATTTTTCACTTGACGTCTCTCGAAGTTGGGGCCAGAAGGTGGGCGGTATAAAGAAGGGTAGGGAATGGGAAAAAGAAAGGAAGTTATATATTAATCACAACAGTGCGTCGACTAAGTCAATGGCGGCATGAGTGGTTTATCGTGACGAGAACCATCGTTAGAGTCAGTTTTAAATGTATGATGCTTCTGTGCGGCTCCGGCGCGGCTGACTGTATAGACTGTACAATACAACGATGAGTGTAGAATTTGACTCTTGATTCTACTCACTTCGAAATGCGAACCCACATCCGCACCTACTCCCATCCTCAAACCCTCCATCCATGGCCGCCATACCTCCTAGATATCCGCCACAAAATGAAACGCCCCCCACCGATCCCGAAACAACATCCCCGGATTCCCACTTGGCCCCAGACTAACCCTCTTCTCCAACTTCCAATCCCCCTCCCTACTCCCATCATACATCTCCATAGGCCCCGTCTCACGATCCGCCTCGTCGACCCCATCGCCCGCATATCCACCTCCCCTCGCATACCCACTCCCAACACTATCACGAATTTCCAACGGAAAGCGAGCAGCCAGCGGACTGTCGAGCGAGTAATTGCGCGGCGTGCCGTACCCGGACGGTAGACCCAGCCGCGCCTCGATGGAGCTGGTGTGACTGCGCGGCGTAGCTGACGAGGCGGTACTGTCGCTCACGCGATTACTCGAGCCGAGCACCATGCGTGTGCCAGACTGCTGCATGAAGGCGATGATGTCTTCGTCAAGACTATCGGGGCGGGCGGGGCGCGGTGGAGGCGGGCCGTGTGGGCGTGTGAATGGTACTGTGATGGGGTTCTCTGGGATCGGTACGTTGGAGTACTGCGCTATGAGAACGGGGCGCGAGACGGAGAGATTGCCTGCTGAGAGGCCGATGAATGAGGAGCGGGAGGTGCGGGCGGAGGTGCGGGCTGAGTGCAGGGGGGTGAATACTGAGCGGCGGGATGTGGGTAGAGCTGCTTCGGGGTCGACGGGGATTTGGGGGACGGGTGGTGGGGGAGGGGAGGACGAGGTGAGGGTGTTGCTGCGGAAGAAGCGCGAGCCTTGGAGGGAGGTTAGTAGGTGTAGGAGCAAACGCGGAATGTGCAAGTCTTACTTTTGGTGCGTAGTGTCGCGAAGCTCGGGCGCGGTTTGAGCTGTGTTGTTGGGCTCTGAGAAGTGCTCGCAGTGCTTGCTGGCTCTTGTGCCGCGATGAGATTGACCGGCGCTGGTGGAAAGGCTGTCGTAGTGAAGGCGGGCGTCTCACTTCGCGGGACGACGAGGTCTTCAGACACTTCACCCGCGGCAACAGTCGGTGACGAGGCGTCAGAGCGCGCGAAGAGCGAATCTTTACCGCCTTTCTCGTTCTTGCGCGAGAAGAAGCGCGATGCTGTTTGTGTCAGTCGCACACTTTCTGTCGGGGCTGTTGGACCTACGCTTCTTCTTCACGTTGCGGATACCGGCGTCAAAGTCAGTTGCGCCGAGCTCAGAGTTCGCGACCCTTTCGTCCTGACTTGGAGTGTCCTTGAAGAAACGCGAGGCTGAAATAAGGTCAGATCTTTGTTTCTTGCAATGATGGTGGAGACTGTTGCGTACCCTTGTTCTTGAGGCTCTTCATCTTGCCGAATCGAATACAACAGTGTAAGCTGGGGTGGAAAGCTCAGCAGCGCGTAAAAACTTGATGCTCTATGCTAGTCGAGTGAGCCTATTGTCGTGATCGAAGCGGGGCAGCGCAGCGCGTAGTCCAGCGGTCGCGGGCGAAGAAATGCGGTGTTGATGATGGCGGAGGAAACGCGTCGCGCCGTGATTATCGTATCACGACTGGGGTAAAATCAGAATGCGAGTAGGCTATAATATAAGCAAGAGTTGAGGTGACGCGATTGAGAGAAAGCGAGTAATAATATCTTAGGTGCGCGGTGTGAAAAAAACTATATGCGATGATTGCCACGTGGGAAATGAAGCTAGTGCCACATATGAGGAAAGAGCAGGAACGGAAAACAATCCCTCTCTGCGACGAGATCATCAGTGCTCGGCACGCGCCGGATGTACATTATACGCATGAATGAAGCGCGGCTCCGCGCTAAACGATAGTAGAACTGCTGGTGGTGAGTCGCTCATGTGATCATACCTTCACCATCACCATCACAGCATGCGGTAAGAAAGTGTTGTTTCTAGACATCCCTGTCCGTCGCCACGCGTTGAGCAGCAAACGACCAGGGTGCCCATTATTTTTTCTTGAATTTTATGTTTGAACTTTGGTGATGTGGGTGGAATCATGCCTGGATCCAGGAGATGGATGGCAGAGTCTTGCCAGGGGACCAGCTTCCAGTGGCAGCCGGTAGGTCCCGCAACAGGTATGATATGAACGAGAGCCGAATGCCTAGAGAGGCGAAACATCCAGCTCTCAAAAGAAAGACCATGCAACCACCTGAGACAGCGCCACGCAAGAAACTTCCACAGACCAGAGTACCGCAAAAGGCACCCGTCTTGCAGTACCGACTCCGACTAGATGACGTGCCAGTCACCAAAGATTTGCTGTAACAACGCCGGTAAGCTGCGAGAGACAAGAAACGATTGGAATGCCATGATACATGACTACAGTGACCAATCCGAACCATATAGACAAATGAAAGTACATGAACCGGAAAGGGAATGGAAGCATAACGCCGTCGCAAGCTATGCTAAAGATCGTGAATGAGATACAAGCCAGAGTTAAATAGCGCTTGGAGCGCCATCGACCGACTTCATGTTGAGCAGGCGCTTCAAATCATGTTCCAAAGCCAACGTATCAGGAGGTGGGGATGCCTTTGCCTGCGGACAAGTCATCGTAGGAGCGGGCGTTGAAGAAGAATGCTTCTTTGCGGCAACAGACGAAGGAACAAAAGTCATCATCGAGGTCGCGGGTTTCTTGACAGATGCTGGCGCACCATTGACACCCGCTCTATTAGAGTTGAAGCCAGGCCCGCTGGCGTTATTCTTCGAAGGACACGAATCGGGACGTGACTGCTGCGGTCCCGGGCGCCCAGGTGTTCGTCTACGGTTGTTGGGCGAATCGCGATAAGGCTGTACATAAGGAGCAGAACCACGACGGGGTCCGGTCGGAACCGCATTACCCCCCACTAGTTGATTGCGAGAGAAAGTCTCTGGATCCATTGCTTGCGGAGGAGGTGCTGAAGGAAAATCTTGGAACATGCCCTGGGCTACTAGAGGGGAATCGGCCGTGATCTCAGTGCGAAGTCCCGAGTTGCGCTTCGACGTGTCGCCTTTTGCAGCCTTGAACAATGGAGAGAGATTGCGATTGCCATAGAAGAAATCGGGGTTCTCTTGAGCCGGCGGAGTGGGAGTGGAAGGGCCTGAAGCGCTGCGGACAGCAGAACGTCCATCCTGGAAGGGAGAAGGAGTCTGATTGCGAGGCTCTGTGTTTGACTGGCCCTGGACATCGGGACGTGGCGGAGTCGCAGTTTGAGCCTTCTTCTGCGACATGGAAAGGCGACTCAGGAGGTCTTGCATGACGTCGTTATTGCTCGGGGATTGGGGAGCGTCCTTCAGCTGGGGCACCTTGTTAGGATCTGTCACAGAGCGGTGGCCCGCTGGAGAAGCGCATGAAGGAGGAGGCATGTGCAAATTGCGGGCTTCGCCGTCTAGCTCAATGGGAAATGGGGCATTGAGAGAGCCATGCGAGTCGTGCTTGTGATGCTGAGGCCGGCTGGCTTGGGCCTGATTGAAGACATTGTTAGACTGAGGACTCCCATGGAGTTGGTTGGCTCGCTCCGCACGATCGGCCTTGAACAGAAGATCCAACGGCGACATCTCATTGCGTGGAGGAACAGCCATGGGGGCACGAGAAGGAGAAGCTGCTAGAGGACTCGGGGAGCTTCCAGACTCAGAGCTCTCTTCTGGAGGAGGCGTTGGCGGGTCCATGCGGGTCTTGGCCGGTACAGAACGAGAAAGAAACTTTGGGATGGGCAGCGCCGAGGGCGCGGGGGAGGCATGGAAAGTCGGTCCGGCATACGCGCCTTGGTTCTTAGCCGGAGTCGCAGTGATGGGTTTGGGAGCAGATTCAGTGTCGGTCAAGGAGGCCTGAGCGCGCGGCGGAGGAAACATGTGCTCAGCAGAGGGCTGGGACTGGGTGTGCTTCTTTGGGTTACGCGGTCCTTGTGGTGGCAGCTGCGCCTCCTCGCTTGAGAAGACGGCGCTCTCGGCCAGCGTGGGGTCGACATTGTGAGAGGAATGTCTGCTGGGAGACGCGCCTGCCTGGTTGCCGCTGTGGTGCACGCGGTTGCCTTTCGGTCGCCGTCCTTGTCGGCCATTGTTGGTGTGCGGCGCCGGCGCAGTTGGACCTTGTTGGGGCTGCTGGTGCTTGCCCCGGGGAGCGCGTGGAGACGCCGTTCCTTGCGCACTCGACATGTAAGGTTACGTGTCTATGGGATCGTGGTAGGCGACAAAGGTTATCGTGAGGGCCGTCGACGGACGCTCCTGGAGAATGGGGAAGTTGAAGCCGGCTGGTTCGGGCGGGATGACGAGGATGTCTGGCTGCGGTTGTTGTGATAAAGCGGGAGTGTAGAGTTGCGAGTGGTTGAAGTGTTCATATCCAGATCGGTGGGTAGAGATAGGCGCAGGCCGGAGGGTGATATTGGCGAGAGTTGGGAGTGTGTGAGAGAAGGAGATGTCGCGGTCGGGCTGTCTCAGCGGTGGCTTGGGCGGAGACGGCTAGCGCCAAGGCTGTGAGATGCAAACAAGGATCATGCCTAGTGACGATTGCGGCGCAGAGGCGTGGCTGGAGCCGAAAGCGTGCAGTGAGACTGTGAAATCAATAATGTGAATCTGCATCAGATTGTTTCAACGCAAGGGAACACGCAAGTGAAGCTTTAGACATCCGGATCCACCTGTCACTTTGTGACGTTCATGGTTCCCTTCACCAGTCCCAGGTGCAGGTGCAGGTACAGCCTTGGCGGAAGCTCCGCTCGCATCGCCGCTGCTGGAGCCTTGCGCATTCACAGTCACCTTGACTTTTGAGCACCTCACCTCCAACTCCGCCACTTCCAATAGAGCGCTCCCGCTGCACCACCTACGCTGCACCAGCCTGTGCAACTCAACTCTACATCCCACCGCCACTCTCCACCATCTTCAGCTTCCATCAACCCCGCGCATCCCCCGCCACCTCTACACAACCCACAAACATGGCCGATATCGACATGGCAGACGCGCCCCCGGCGAAGACAAAGGTCTCTTCCAAGGCGGGTGCAAGCGGCGACTCCGAAAAGAAGCGCTTCGAGGTCAAGAAGGTAGGCACACGCACGCGGAAGACACGAAGGAATGCATGCTAACAAGGCACAGTGGAACGCGGTCGCGCTCTGGGCATGGGACATTGTCGTCGACAACTGCGCCATCTGCCGCAACCACATCATGGACCTGTGCATCGAGTGCCAGGCCAACCAGGCGTCCGCCACGAGCGAGGAGTGCACCGTCGCCTGGGGCATCTGCAACGTGAGTCTTGACAGAAACATTTCACTTCAAGATACATGCTAACAACCACAGCACGCCTTCCACTTCCACTGTATCTCGCGATGGCTCAAGACGCGCCAAGTGTGCCCCCTAGATAACCGGGACTGGGAGTTCCAGAAGTACGGTCGCTAGACACGTTGTGTGTGGAGTATACAGCATGGGTTTCTATGGGTTGTCCGGCGCCTCGGGGTATTTCAAAAGGTCACGATAGCACCACGAGAGTCAAAGTCGTCGAATGAACCTTCCAATTCAATCATGATAACTTCAGATGTTCTTCCATGAGACTGTGCGCCCAAGTCCACTTCTAGCAGTACGAGTATGCCCTATCCAACTTTCTGCCCGTCCACGTTGATGTTGTAACTCGACGGCGTGGTGTTGGCCATGCGTGCAGGTAGCCAGCCTTCGGGGTTCTTGTTGAAGAAGGGCCACGGCGGTACGATGACGAGGAAGGTGAGCGCGGTGCCGGCGAGGCCCACGTACAGCGACAGGCGGATGTCTTGTGTGAAGTAGCCGACGAAGAAGGCGATGATCTGTGTGCGATTAGTACTACACCATGTAGTGCATTGGGATGCGACGTACACCAGCTGCACCGAGCAGAACCGTAGTAAGCATTTCAGCTAGACGCTGGCCCTCAAAGTCCTGTGCATGTTAGCTACCGCAATATAATTCTGGTGACGAAGCGCATACAATCTGGCCTTCCACCGCGTCGCGCACTTGCTCTAGGAGCTGTTCTGACATAGCAATTGTGTGGATGTGTTGTCGCAAGTCGTGAAGAGGTGTCGCACTGTATTCGGTACAGTCGCCAGCTACAGGTTTTGCAATCTAACTACAACCACGCAAAGTAAGTTCGGTATGCAGCTTGGATGGTGACGGTGAATGGTCGATGTGGCATGTCCGACGTCCGAACGCTAAACGCTAATGCTGGCCGGCCGGATGACAGGGGAGTAGAGCCGCAAATGCTGGACTGACACAAACCTACAATGCACGTCACTTCGCAACAGGAAGAACCCAGTGCATATTAACTAGTGAGGAGTCGGCGGCAATTCACCCAGTAGTGACTGCGATTGCCACAGCGACTGATTGTCGAGAGTGCTTTAATCCCGTGCGTGCAGCCGAACGATTTTCTCCCAAACCGCAGCCCAATCAGCGAACAGAGGCGAGTGCCGTTGCTCGTGAAAAGCTTTGTCTGGCCTGGCCCACTTGACTCCCTCTCTCCCTCTTAAAACCTTCGACAGCCCGCCGCCCGCACCCTCGACTCGCACCACACCACCGGTCACTTGGACCTCCAGCGCCCCAACAACGAATATAAGCACTCACACCGCCTGCACTATCGCTCTCAACACCACACCAGCTACCGCCCACCTCCAGCTGAGCAACAGACTCGGCTATCAACCATCACGACTGGGGACAGCGCCCACTACAGCTTCTGAGCCAACCAAGGGTCTCAGTCTCGTCGCCATTCCCTCTTAAACGACTCTCACGCTTCGGCGTAGACACAGCAAATACCACCAAGTTGGCGGGACTCTACATCCACAAGTTTTCCTCCATCCGTCCCCTTCTCGGGCCCAAAGCGTGGGTCTACGGAGGTGACTACAAGAAGCCCCCATAACTGGGCTTTGGAACACCGACCACACTCGTTACTGTTACGCCATTACTTACATCTTCCTCTGTCTTTTGCAGGAAGTCTGGCTTCCACGATCTACTTTCCAGCGGCTGAGTGTAGGGGAGGACCCTACGCGAAGCCTCTCGTCAAGTTGAGCGCGCCTTAGTGGTGAGCGCTCGCAAGCGACTCGCCCCTGGTCTAGAGGTCTCTGCGCCGCAAGACACAAAAGCAAAAAAGTGCACAACGTCAAGAAGTCGCAGACGTTGACCCATACACAAGACTAATCAAGCTGGCTTAACCAGGCCTTCACGAAAAGTTCTGACCCACTCTAACACGGTACCGTCGCCACAATGACCGACACGCCGCGATCCGCCTCCCAGACGAGGTTCAGCACTCCGGTGTCTGACCTCGATGACCACCGCATGCAGCCAGAGTCGCTGCCACGAGTCGAGCCCGGCTCTCCTTCCCACCCACGATCTCGCCGCCCAACATTCGCGAGCATCAACAATCAGGATCGCCCAACACTGCTAGTCCAGGTCAACGAGGCCCTCGAGGGTGAAGCGGTTAATCGCCGTGATTTCGAGACTGCCGTTGCCGATGACGACACACATCTCTCTCCTGAAGCGTACGCTCGACGTCCTTCGATGGTGACAAGCCCGCACACTCGCTCGCGCCGCGACACGTTCCGGCGTCCCCGAGACCCGGCAGTCGCGCGTCTCTCTCGATCTCGAGACTCGTCCACTTCCTCGCGCTCGACCTCGCCTCCCAACTCGGTGGATGCATTCGCTGGTCCTCGTCGCCGCGATCGGTCAAATACACTCAACAGCCACGCCGCCTCCGAGCTTGAACTTGGGCTGCAGCGATCGCAATCTGTCGGTACCAACCGCCGTGCCCCGACCCTCGACCTAGGAGAAGCGGAAGACTACCGCACAAACGATGCGTCGTCCGCACACAGCTCGGCCGAAGAGGACGTCTGCTTCCCCGTCCAAGAAGACACTGGCAAGACTACGCGGTTCGACTACGAAGAGCTGGAGGAGTTCATCGCAGAGCCTCAGAAGAAGACACCCCTCGGCGAGATCCCCAACAACAAGGCGAGCATCCAGACCCTGTCCAAGCCAAAGGTCTTTGGTGATCTCCGCCCAAAGTCGAGCCAATCGTCAACGCCGCGGAACGAGGCAGATGCTGCAACCCTGAAGGACGTAGATCTAACAGCCCAAGAGAAGCTGGCAGAGGAAGGCCTGTCGCACATCTTCACCGAGAAGCGCGAGTCTGAGCCCCGACAAAACCGCTGGACCTTTTTCTCCTCAGAGCTCGACGACACGATCCATGCCGCCGAGCTTGGTGGCCTTCTTATGCCCGGCGAGCGCTTCCGCGACCTCTTCGAGCCTCCACAGCAGGACGGTGGCGTATGGTGGCTCGACATGGTCAACCCCACCGAAGAAGAGGTCTTCGCCATGGCAAAGGCATTCGGCGTGCACCCCCTCACCCGCGAGGATATCTGTCTGCAAGAGCCGCGCGAGAAGGTCGAGCTCTTCCACCAGTACTACTTCGTGTCCTTCCGCTCCTTCTTCCAAGCCGACCCCTCTTCAGAAGACTATCTCGAGCCTGTCAACTTCTACGCCGTCGTGTTCAAAGAAGGCCTCCTGACATTCACGTTCACCGAGTCTCCGCACACGCTCAACGTGCGCAAGCGTATCTCCCGGCTGAGAGACTACATCAACCTCAACGCCGACTGGATCTGCTACGCCCTCATCGACGACATCGTGGACAGCTTCGCTCCCGTGATTCGCGGTATCGAAGACGAGGCCGACGCGATTGAGGACCAGGTCTTCACTGCACGCATCGAGGACTCCCGCTCGATCCTGCGCTCCATCGGCGACTGCCGCAAGCGCGTCATGCAGCTCCTGCGCCTCCTCGGCGGGAAAGCAGACGTTATCAAGGGTTTCGCGAAGCGCTGCAACGAGTCCTACTCTGTGGCACCCCGTGGCGACGTCGGTCTCTACCTCAGCGATATCCAGGACCACGTCGTGACCATGATGAGCAATCTCTCTCATTTCGAGAAGATGTTGTCCCGCGCGCATGGCAATTACCTCGCGCAGATCTCGGTCGACCAGGTCATTCAGGGCAACGCGAGCAACGAGACGCTGCAGAAGGTCACGGTTATTGCGACGATTCTTGTCCCGCTCAACCTCATCTGCGGTCTTTTCGGCATGAACGTGAAGGTACCCGGGCAGGATGGCAGCATTGCGTGGTTCTTTGGCATTCTCGGCACGATCTGTTTGTTTGTTGCTGTGTGTTTGGGTGTTGCGAGGAGGATGCGGTTTATCTGAGCGAAGAGTGTGGGCCATAAGTGTTCTTTCGTCTCATAGCGTTGATCTCGGGTTTCCTTTCTTTTGGTATACATGTACATTTTGTTGGACTGGGCATTTGGAGCTGTTTGTTAGAGCGGACATGAGTACACGAATATATTTGGAGCGTGTTTAGATCATGGTGTGGATAGAAAAGAACTGAGATTTGATGAAGTTAGTTCTCACATGATTGTGCCGAGTGAAGGGTAATCTGGCTTTAGTGCATGTGGTGACTAAGATGTCTGGTTGAATGAGTGATGACCGTGATGAGGTGAAGCCAGACCGGGTACGCCAAGCCAGTCGGTGGTGCATCATGTAGGTACTTAGATAAGGTACACATGGTACTCCATCTTAGTCTACCATCCCCACTCATACTCCAATCTTTATGTTGAGTACTCAAATACCACGTTATCGTTGACGAACGCTCATTTGACGTTCGTTGTTCACTCGCGATATTCGCCATCGCGTTGCAGATGCGGTTCCGAACTCGGAAAGTGCAAGCGGAATGGCCGCTTTTGTCTAGAGCGCAAGCATGCCGAACGCAACTCGCGGTGACGGCGAACTGAGGCACGGCGATCTGCAGGTGAAGCTTGCAGGGGCGGCTACTGGACACAGGGCAGGCGGTGAATTAGGCCACTTTCGGAGCGAGACCGGGCTGGACTGGAAGGTGTACCCCGGTTCGCCTTTGGTCATGCATGGTCCGCCTCCGAGGCCACGCTCTTAATCAGTCACACTCACCTCTCACACACGCACTCACTCTCTCCATACAACGCCCACCACGCTCTCTGCCCACAAACACTCTCTCCCACACGCCGCACACAAAGACTCAACTCCTCTCCCGAACGCCCAGGCCCTTGCATCTACCCTTCCTGCCCACCAACGAAGACTAGACGCCGTACCTGAGACGCTCGGAATAGGAAGGCATGGCGGACATTGCGCAGCGGGTGTTGATGAACGAGTTTAAGCAGCTGAGCAAGGAGAAGTGGACCAACATCGAGGTGAGTCGTGTCCTGCACACGCTGAGAGAAGGCGTGGAGGCGTACAGCATGAAAGAACACCCGGCTAACCACCTCGCAGCTCGTCAACGAGAACGTCTTCGAGTGGAGCGTAGCACTCATCGTCCTAAACGAGGACTCCCTCTACTATGGCGGCTACTTCAAGGCTCGGATGAGCTTTCCCCGCAACTACCCCCATAGCCCGCCAGGTACGTCACTCCTTGAAAGAAGGTGGATGGACAAAGTATGCTGACATGACTCCAGACTTCAAGTTCGTCCGCCCCCTCTACCACCCCAACATCTACCCCGACGGTCGCCTCTGCATCTCCATCCTGCACCCACCTGGCGACGACGAGATGTCGGGTGAAACCGCCGCCGAGCGCTGGTCCCCCGTGCAGCGCGTCGAAACCGTGCTCATCTCCATCCTCTCGCTGCTCGACGACGCTGAAGTGTCCTCGCCCGCCAACGTCGATGCTGGCGTTATGCTACGTACCAAGCCGGAGGAGTACAAGGGGCTCGTTAAGAAGGACCTCGAGCTCAGCAAGGCGGACATTCCTGCGGACTTTGTCATGCCGACGCACGAGACGGCGTGGCGGAAGAAGGAGGACGAAGGCGACTTTGACATGAGCTGGGAAGATAGCGATGTTGAGAGCTTTGGGGGGAGCGAGAGCGATTTGGAGGACGAGGATGGAGAGATGGATAGTGATATGGGCGATGAGGACGATGATATGGAGGATGACGATGAGGAGGATAAATAAGTGCTGAAGGCACTTCCCTCCTCGTCTGGACTTCACGACACTTCCCACGACACCAAGCACCACTCCACCCCATCCGGCACCCATCCCCCTCGATCCCCAACGACATTTCCTTATCACGATATCTATGGTCTTCAGCGCGGCGTTCGGCATCCACGGTCGGTCGGTCACGCATCTGCATTGGGCACGGCGTTTCTTCCATGCGGCTACACTTTTCCAACGGTCATTAATATTCACAACTTCCTTTTCCCACACGGCACCGCAAGTATCCGATCTAGGCAGTTTGAGACGCTAGTTTGTCCGGCGATTGAAGATTGGAATTTTGAGTTGATATGAGCTGTTCTTTGTGATGTGGTGCATGTGATGTGATGATGAGTGGATGTACCTTCTTTGTTGGTGAGTAGGATGGAGCTCACGGATGTTTGTGGAGGTGGGTTCCTTTGGTATATTCAGAGCTCTTGCACAGCACGCTTCAGGGGACCATTCTGACATCCACAGTGAACATCGAAGCCTCCTTGAATTATATCGTAGTGAATAATGCCCCTCATGACCCTCTCACACCAGCAAAGCCCGCTCCAACGCATGACATCGTAGAAAAAAGCCCACCATCATCCACCCCCCTACACCGTCCCCGCAATACTCAGATCCCGAATCTCCTGCAACACCTCCTCGACCCGCGCATCCAGCTCACCCTGCGCATACTGGTCCCTCGTATTCGCATCCAGATACTGCTGCACCTGCGCCATGCGACTATACGCCTCGGCGCAGAACCTTAACTGAATCTTGACCAGCGCCTCGAAGCTCGGATCCAAATACGGCACCCGCAAATCAATAAGCTGCGGTAATTCCTGCGTAAGCGTCTCATTCAACTGGTCGTACGCCGCCTTAGCCAGCTGTTCATCCTTCTCGGCGCGCGGCAACTTTGTAACGTCTTTATCGGGTTTATCCGTCAATCTCTTAACCTGCGCGCGCATGCGGTCGTAGTCCATTTGCTTGTGTTCGCGCTTCGTAATGCAGCTGTTGATGTCCGGAAAGTACGAGCAGAAGCGCTGTATGGGGTCGAGGACGGTGGTGCGGTAGGGCCCGTCGAGGGCTTTTATTGTCTCGGCGTCGAGGTCGGTGACGGCTTGCTTGTAGGAGCGGGATACGCCGTCTTTTGTGCCCGCGTCGCCGTAGAAGGCGTCGATTGTTTCGGCGATGCGCATTTGGGAGGCGGTCATTGCGCGGAGACTGTCGAGGTAGCCTTTGGCTTCTTTTTGGAGCTTGTTGGCGGCGGTTTCCATTGTGCGGTAGCGGCTGGGTGTCATATTAGTACTGGGAGGGATGGGGAAAGTGGGTATAGTGAGGGCGGTGGGGGAACGTACCGTTGCTCTGTTTCGAAGTCGCGGTCATTTGTGCGCTCGACTTGGCCTGTTTTCATGAGGACTTGGGTTGTTGCGCGGTTCACGCCCTTTTTGAAGCCTGTGGTTCCTTCAGTCTAAGTCTTGAATGGGCGCGGTGGGCGGCGGCTTACCGGTCCACGACATGGCTGCGGTTGGTGTGGTGTGGTTTGAGATATGCGGTGGTATGGGCAAATATCCAGGTTATATTGTGGGTGTATTCGTGGAGTAGTAGGGACGATGTATCGTGGTCAAGTGAGAGACGTCGTCCTGTGTCGCGGGTGTTCCTGGATGCAGCCAGTCGTCGGTGTTGGGCCACAAATGCCGCGCCACAATGACGACTGGCCGCGCTTACCTTTTGTGGCTATGCGCGTCAAAATGCCAATACCTTCTCTGCGGACTTCAATGTCTCTCCTCCGTACGCTGCATCGAGCGGCGCCTTTGTCATTACGAACTTGCAGGAATGGCTCACGATACGGCTCGACTATATCAAGTCCACAGAAAGGGCATGGAGGGAAGAGAGTCATTTTCTCCGGCATCCAGCCAACCGGCGTACCACACCTGGGGAATTATCTAGGAGCCTTGCGACAATGGGTCAAACTGCAAAATGAAGCCACTCCAGATACGACACTTCTGTTCTCGATTGTCGATCTTCACGCCATCACCATAAAACAAGACCCGATTGATCTGTCAAGACGGAGGAAAGAAATGCTTGCAAGTCTACTAGCAGTAGGTCTGGATCCAAAAAGAAGCATCATCTTTGCACAAAGCAGCGTCAAGCAACATGCCGAACTCATGTGGATTCTGAGCTGCGGTGCAAGCATGGGCTACTTGGGAAGGATGACACAGTGGAAGGTGTGAACTAGTTTTGCACCCATGTATTCATCTCAAGCTGATATTCTGTAGAGCAAGCTATCTCTCCCAGACGACGCTTCACCTCTCCAACCAGCAGAGAACAAGGATGCTCTCAAGCTCGGTCTTTTCTCCTACCCCGTCCTGCAAGCAGCCGACATCCTCCTCTACAACACCACGCACGTGCCCGTCGGCGAAGACCAAGCCCAGCACCTCGAATTCACGCGCGATCTCGCCCTCGGCTTCAATCACGCCTACGCACCACTCCTGACCGTTCCGCAAACCCTCCTGAGCCCCGCCAAGCGCGTAATGAGTCTAACGAATCCGACCAAGAAAATGAGCAAGAGCGACTCGAATCCCAAAAGCCGCATCCTCATCACCGACTCGCGAGAAGAGATTGCCCGCAAGCTCAGGACTGCGGTGACCGATGCGGTCAATAGCGTGACCTATGACGCCAAGGGACGACCTGGTGTGTCGAATTTGGTGGATATGATGTACTACTTCGATGAGTCGGTTGCTGGATCACCGGAGGAGTTGGCGGATGACTTGCACAGTCTGAGTATGAAGGCGCTGAAAGAGAAGGTTGCGGATACGGTGGATGGCGGGACCAGGGATATTAGGGGTAGGTATGAGGAGTTGATGGGTGGGGATCAGAAGGATTTGGTGGCACATGCGGAGGACGGGGCGAGGAGGGCGGAGGACATTGCTGAGGGGACGATGGAGAGGGTGAGGGACGCCATGGGGATGCGTTGGTAAAGACACCAAAATCACAATGCGGCTTCTGTGGCTGTCGTACTGCCTAAGAACTGATGAGATAACGATGACTGTAGTCACCGTGTAGCGTTGTAACAAGCTGATTCAAACCGCGCAAATCTCCTTGACACATACACACCTTCATATGTATTTCCGAAAAAGAACTCCCCATTCGCACTACCGCCCCACAGCATTCCCACGCCACATCAATCACAGCAAAGCAAATTCATTCATCAACATAACACCCAACACCCAAGCTCTACCGCTCCACCATGCCGCACTAGGTCACGCCCGAAGACACGTACTACTGCTGCTACTACTACCAAGACAAAAAATGCAGCCAGCTTGTACTCACAGTCGCCGCTGGCCATGATGCATGTCCACAGTGCGGCACCGCAAGGGAGAAGATCTGGCTTTGTAAATGCAAGGATCTAAAGGTGAGTGCGCGCATCCTGAGGCTTCTAGTGGGTGTGTTCGGGGCTGTGAGGATCTGGCGCCGGATCGGTAAAGGGAAGTGTGTGGTTAGAAGGGAGGACTGGGAAGCTAGATAGTGTTGCACTTTCTTGTTATTTCAGGCGGAATCGAGTACTTGCTTCATGGTTCCGGCGATGTTTGTGGGCTTAGTTGGTAGACGATCTACTGGGACGCGTGGTTTTCTCGAGCACCGCATACTAGTACCACGTAGATTTTTTAAATAGTAACAGACTCGTGCGCGTGTCTTTGTTGATGTCGTGTGCTTTGAGGCTTTGCATGTCTTGGGGAAAGTAGATGTTGACTTGGCGCCAAGGATGGCTTGCGCGTCAGAAAGGCAAATTCGTTGTTACATCTCCAAGACTTCGCAAGCACCAATCGTCCAGCTCCGCCCATGTTCGTTCCAAGATGTTCCTGGAAGCCAGGAGTAAACCTGGTATGTCTGGGGGAAGGTTTTTGCTGGCTGCCGCGAATGAACAGCCACTCCAATACGCATTGAAGATCACAGCTTCGTGATTGCCTCTACCGGACTATTAGCTTGCAGAACGTGTTCTGCTCGTGGCTGATGAGCGAAATGGTTTGCGCGTGAAGCTCAATGAACACTTCCCAAGCTCGACACGGACGGAGAAGAGAGAGGGTAAAAACACCAGAAGACGCCAAGATCCAGCGGCAATAACGACGTGAGTCTGTCACATCCGACCAGATCCCGGCTCCCGGCTCCCGGGATACACGGTGCGGCAACTCGGCCCAAGGCAAGGCTGTGTTGACACAATAATGCGTATGTTTCGTGGCTTTTGCTCCTAGAATTGGACTTCTCATCGGATTACCTACCCCAGGCGGAGGCGGAAACTAGCCAAACCCACCCAGTTCGGCCCACTTGGCAGTCACCATGACGACAGATCGCTCGATGATTGCAACTCTAACGCACGCTCGTGGAGTCCTGTCGAATGGCGCTACAAAGCAATGACTTGGGATGGCGAGGTGGGCCCTCAGGTATAAAGTTGAGTTGGATCCGGACGGTATGGCGCTCATCAAACATCATAAACACACCAGCATCTTGTCCGTTTCCCTTCTATTAGATCGTTCTAATATCCACTCCGTGCAAAATGCTCTTCCAGAAGCTCGCTCTTCTCAGCGCCATTGCCGGCTTCGCTGCTGCTCAAGACGTCGATAACAACGACATTCCACAGCAATGCCAGGACGTCTGCAACAGCCTTGTCACTGCCAGCCGAGGGTGCGATAATTCCACAAGTACGTCCCCTAGATGTCATTGTCCCTACCTTCTACTAACACAACACTCAGATGATGATGGCGCCGAGATCCAATGTGTCTGCAATACTCAGAACGCGGGTGCATTCATCCCAGCTTGCGACGCCTGCGTAGAGACCTTCCGGCGCCGCGAAGATGACAACGACGAGTCCGGTACGTTGTAGTGTCCCTTGCCATGCACGCTCGCATTCCTGACAAACACCAGATGTTCGCGAGATCTTGAGGAGCTGCAGTCTGTCTACCACCACGTACAACAGCGCATCTTCAGGTGCTCCTCAGCCTACAGGTTCCATGTCCGGACCTACGATCACGGGGTCGATGCCTACTCCCATTAGCACTGGCGGCATGTCGCCGACTGGTGGGGCTGGAGCTGGAGCTGGAGCTGGGGCTAGTACCAGCCCGATTAGTACGAATGCTGCTATGCCGGCGAAGACGGCGGCGGCTGGTGCGGCGATGGGGCTTGGTGCGTTTGGTGTTGCTATGGGATTGTTATGAGCAGTCGGATGATGGGGGTAGATAGATTACGACATTACTGTTGTAATGTAATTTCATTTCTGACTTCTTTATCAGCCACGTTCTGCACACACTACGGCATGACCCTTTGTTTTTTCACCTCTTTGATCAATATGATCTCCTAATATGATTGGATCACAAGACTCTCCAATATCTGCAGCGAAAACGACGTTCAAGGGGTGGTTTCCATTCTATGCAGTGTGTCGATTGCGGAGTGTGAAGATGATGTCGTCCATCCCGCGGTTTGGCGCCTACAAGGCTATATAATGGATTGAGGGTGAGAATTTCTACGCCGACGACACCGTTGATTCGCGGATGTCAGCTTCTCAGCTCGTACCACAAGTATGTTAGGTAATCGGCCTAAAACTTTACAGACGCGTATGCTTCGCCCCTCTCCAATACAAATATGCGACTGATGCGTGAACCACATAAGCAGGTAATAGCAGCTTGTGCTTCGATG
>Ga0265780_10001623_pt1 | contig 31343 bp, 24 predicted proteins | sample P1T30metagenome_FD_192432 | JGI IMG/M metagenome (GOLD analysis project Ga0265780, IMG submission 192432) | Plant litter microbial communities from East Loma Ridge, Irvine, California - P1 T30 | ecosystem: Environmental > Terrestrial > Plant litter > Unclassified | place: USA: California... | reverse complement strand
CAAGTAGTTGGTGTAAGCCGTACGCACGGTGGCGTAGTCGCCCACCGTGGCAGCCAGCCGGCCCAGCAAGATATAGTCGGTGGCGTGGCTGGCCTCGACGGGCAGCTTACTGAGGCCGGTTTTGTACGCCTCCAACGCCTTGGCCTGCTCGCCGAGCGTGATCAGCAGCGAGGCTTTGCGTAGGAAAGGCTCGCCGTAGTCGGGGTACTTTTCGGTTAGCTGGTTCCACACCAGCAGCGCCTGCTGGGGCTGGCGGTCGCGCCGATACAGCTGCTGGGCTTTTTCGTAAAGGCTGCGGGCCTTGTTATCAGTAATGCTAGCGGGTACCGGGCTTTGGGCAAAAGCCGGCGTACTAGCCAGGGCCAGCAGCAGGCCAGCCGGGAGCAGAATTTTAGGCAACATATGGTGGGAAAAGCAAGCGCAATCGTCGGGCCACAAGGTCTACTCGCTAACGGCCCCGAATGCCGGGCCGTTCAACCGAATCTTCACCGGCGAATCACAAAGATGCGGCACCCGCCCGCCCAACCCTACGGAATGTCGAGGTATTTATGCGTTTGCAGCGACACCTGCCAGCGCGGGTTGGCCTTCACGTAGTCGATGAGGGCGGGCGTCATGCGGGCGGCGCGGCTCCATTCGGGCTGGAGGTAGAGGCGCGTGGTGGCGGGCACCAGGGCGGCGTGCTCCTCGGCCCACTTGAAATCGCTCTCGTTGAACACAATGATTTTCAGCTCGTCGGCGTGCGCCAGCACTTCGGGTAGCGGCGCCTTGAACTTCTTGGGCGACACGCATATCCAGTCCCAATTGCCACTCAGCGGGTGCGCGCCGCTGGTTTCAATCCAGGTTTTAAAGCCGGCTTCTTGCAACGCTTTGGTAAGCGGCAGGCAATTGTGCATCAGCGGCTCACCACCCGTAATCACGACGTTGCGGCCGGGGTATTCGCTGGCTACCGCCACCAGGTCGGCCACCGCTTGGCGCGGGTGAGCATCGGCATCCCACGACTCTTTCACGTCGCACCACACGCAGCCCACGTCGCAGCCGCCGAGTCGAATAAAATAGGCCGCCCGGCCCGTATTAAAGCCTTCACCCTGAATAGTATAAAACTGCTCCATCACCGGCAAAACGGCACCGGGCACGGCGGCCGGCTCGCCCGCGTGGAGAATGGGCAAGGCGTTCAAAAAATCGGTAACTCCTGACATAAGCAACTAAAAAAGGGCGCGACTTACGTCAACGCCCGCGGCGCGGCCGGGGGTTCCGGCCACTCAAATTTACGACCAATACCGCATGTAAGCCCGCTTTTCTACCCCTTACTGGCTGACCTTTGTCTTTCCTGGCTGTGGCGTTTGCTATCCATAGGGCTCAGGAATTCCCTTAAAATGAAGCCCGCTTCCCGTTTTTCGTTTCCGGCCGTGCCCGCCGTACTATTTTCTATTTTGAGCGTGCAAGGCGGGGCGGCGCTGGCCAAGGGGCTATTCCCGGTGCTGGGGCCGGCCGGCACCACTACGCTGCGCATCGGCCTCTCGGCGCTGGTACTGCTGGCCGTGGTGCGGCCCCGGCTAGGCCAGGTGCAGCCCGCGCAGTGGCGGGCGGTGGTGCCCTACGGCCTGGCGCTGGGGCTCATGAACTTCCTATTTTACTGCGCATTGGCCCGTATTCCTTTGGGGCTGGCCGTGACGCTGGAGTTTGTGGGGCCGCTCGCCCTGGCCCTGGCCAGCGCCCGCCGTTGGTACGAGGTAGCTTGGGCGGTACTGGCCGGCCTTGGCATTGCCCTGCTCGCTCCTTGGAGCGGCCAAGGCTTGGATTTGGTCGGCATGGGCTTTGCGCTGGCCGCAGGGGGCTGCTGGGCGGTATATATCGTGCTGGGCCAGCGCACGGCGGCCGTGCTGCCGGGGCAGCAGGCGGTGGCCATCGGAATGGTGGTGGCCGCGCTGCCGGTACTGCCCTTTGGGGTTGCCAGCGGCAGCCTGCACCTGCTCACGCCGCACTTGCTGCTGCTAGCCAGCTTATTGGCGCTATTTTCCAGCATCCTGCCTTTCACCTTAGAGATGCAGGCGTTACGCACTCTGCCCGCCCGCACTTTCAGCATCCTGATGAGCTTAGAACCCGTGGCAGCGGCTCTCTCGGGTTGGTGGCTGCTCGGCGAGCGACTCACAACCGGGCAGTGGCTGGCCGTAGGCTGCATCGTGGCCGCGAGCGCCGGCGCAACGCTTACGACTCGGCGCCCGGCGCCCGCAGTTGGGAGCGAATAAGCGGCAAATGTCAGATTATACCAACCATGCAGGTAGAGTGCGGGGCTTATCCCCACCCGACGTTGTTAGAACTAGCCCAACAACGCCGGGCGGGGACAAGCCCCGCATCCTACTTCTTTCTACTTTGGATAAATCTCGCCCTTCGCTGCCCGCAGCGTATTGAGCAGCAGCATGGCAATGGTCATCGGGCCGACGCCGCCCGGCACGGGCGTGATGCGCGAGGCGAGCGGCGCCACTTCGGCGAAGTTCACGTCGCCCTTCAGGCTGAAGCCGCTCTTTTTGTTGGCGTCGGTTACGCGAGTGGTGCCCACGTCGATAACCACCGCGCCGGGCTTCACCATGTCGGCCGTCACAAACTCGGGCCGGCCGATGGCGGCCACTATAATATCGGCTTGGCGCACTATTTCGGGCAGGTTTTTGGTGCGCGAGTGGCAGAGCGTAACCGTGCAGTTGGCCGTTTCTAAGTTCTTGGCCAGTAAGATGCTGACCGGCGTACCCACGATATTGCTGCGGCCGATAACCACGGCATGCTGGCCGCTGGTTTTGATACCGGCGCGGGCCATCAACTCCACGATGCCCGAGGGCGTGGCGGGCAACAGGGCGGGCAGTCCGGCCACCATGCGACCCAGGTTGGTGGGGTGAAAGCCGTCCACATCCTTCTCAGGAAGGATGGTTTCAATGACTTTCTCCGCATCAATGTGCTTGGGCAGCGGCAACTGCACGATGAAGCCGTCGATGTCGGCATCGTCATTTAGCTGTTGCACCTGGGCCAGCAATTCGGCCTCAGTAATATCGTCTTCGAAGCGTAGCAGCGTGCTGGCAAAGCCCACGCGCTCGCAGGCCAGCACCTTGTTACGCACGTAGGTTTCGGAGCCGCCGTCGTGGCCCACGAGAATAGCGGCGAGGTGCGGCACTTTGTGGCCAGCGGCCGTGCGGGCCGCTACTTCGGCGGCGATTTCAACTTTGATGTCCTCGGCGGTTTGCTTACCGTCGATGAGATGGTTGGCGTTTTCGGGCATTACTAAAAGGGTGCGTGAGGGCCTTGGTGAGTTGGGCAAGCCAAGCTACCGCCCCAAAATTACGGCGGCTTTGGGGCCAACCATCTTTTTGCGGCTAGTGGCGCCGGCTCTCAAAGCCCCGCCTGCCCCCGTTGGTTCAAGCCTGTGAGTATTACTATTTGCTTACCATCAAATATAAATTTTCTTGCAACTAGTTGATTTTAAAGCTCCACCAAATTGCTATCGCTTCTCTGGTTTGGCGAAAAGGCGGCATGCGTGTAATCTTACAGCCCTTTTATTTCCTTTTTCACTTCTTTCATGGAACAATCCTACAACCCCACTCCTGGCCCAGGCTACGGCGGCATGAACCCCGGCGGCCCACCGCCCAAAAACTGGCTGGTCGAATCCATCTTGGTAACGCTATTTTGCTGCCTACCCTTCGGCATAGTGGGCATCATTAACGCCGCCGCCGTAAACTCTAAATACGCTGCTGGTGACTACGCCGGGGCGCAGGAATCTTCGGCGGCCGCCGGCAAATGGACCAAAATCGGGTTCTTCATTGGCATCGGCGTGGGCGTGCTCTATATGATAGCCATGTTCCTGGGTATTGGCAGCGGCATCATGGCCGGTATGGCCGGCCGCCAGTAGGCACGTGCTTCGGTCAGCGGCTTTGCTACGAGGGAGTTACTTACCGGGGTTACTAGGCGCTGGGCTACTATTGGGTGTCATTTATTTTCTATTTGACCCCGCCCGCTACCCTTTTCCCCGCTGCCCGCTCAACTTACTCACCGGGCTTTATTGCCCCGGCTGCGGCTCGCAGCGCGCCACTTACGCGCTGCTGCACGGCCACGTAGCCCAAGCGGCTGGCCTCAACCTGCTGGCCGTGGCCAGCTTGCCGCTGCTGGCCCTGGGCGCCGCCGAGGGCATCTGGGCCAGCCTGACGGGCGTACCGCGCCGGGCAGCGCTGCTCTATCGCCCCTGGCTGGCGTGGCTGGTGGCCGCGCTCACGGTGGCGTTTGCAGTGCTCCGCAATCTGCCGGGGCCCCTCGGTACCTGGCTGGCTCCGTAGGGCGCACCGCACGGCCGCTTGTAAAAGGCCCGCGGCTACTATAAACAGCGGGCCGACCGGAAACTAGTTGTTTCTGGTCGGCCCGCTGTTTGATTTCCAGACGTTTTTCTTTAGCGCATCGCAATACCAGCCTCGGTGAGGTGCTGGTAGATACTCGCCAGTAGCTCGCTTTTCAGGGCTTGCTCCTGGCGAATGTTGTTTATCCAGAACAACACTTTGAGGTCGTAGCCGGCAGTATTGACGCTGTTGAGCAGAATTTCGGGCGCGACGCGGTGCAGGGTGTTCGGGTTATTGAGTACCTCCTCCGTGATGAGCTGGCGGGCCTTGTCAAGGTCGGCATCGGGGCCGAGGCTCAGGGCCAACTCGCTGCGAATATGGTTGTTGCTAAGCGTCCAGTTGATGACGTGGCCCGAGAGCAGGTCACCATTGGGCAGAATAATTTCGGAGCCCGCCTGCGAGATAAGCTTGCTAGAGCGAATGCCAATGTCCTTCACGCGGCCAGTTTTGCCGTTGACCTCGATATAGTCGCCGACCTGGAATGGCCGCTCGAAGATGAGAATCACGCCCGACACGAGATTGTTGATGATATTCTGCAAGCCCAAGCCGATACCCACGCCGAGCGCGCCGAGCACGATGGCAATTTTATCGACCGGCAGGCCTGAAGCCAGCGTGGCCAAAAACAGGCCCACCGCCAGAATACCCAGCCGGATAGCCACCATCCAGGAGCCCTTGCGGTCGGTATCGGTATTAAAATCGTCGTCGGCTTCGCCAAAAAAGTAGCCCACGTACTTCTGAAGCTGGATGGTGAGGAAGATGATGCCGACAAAAAGTAGGATATTGCCCAGCGTAAACGTGGTGCTGCCCAGCTGGTGCGGGGCCGTGAGCATGTGCTCGATAAGGCGGAAAAAGAGGGTATAAAGGTTCAGGTTGGAGAAAAACAGCATGAGCCAGAGCACGCCCACCACTACGGTAAGGCCCTTGCGCAAGCCGCTTTCTATCTTACCGAAGCTGAATCGGTTACTAAGCTTAGTACCCAGCCGGATGCGCCGCACCTGCACGTAAAACGCCTCCGTTACTACCCGCACAAAGGCCGATAACGCCACCACCTGCGTAAGGCCGTAAATAGCGGCCGTAGTGAACATTTTGGCCAGGCTCATCCGGCCGTAGGCGTTGGCCAGCACCGCCAGTACGTGGAGGCCGATGAAGAGCAGCACCACCGGGCGCACAAAGCCCGCCAGCAGCTTGTGCGCACGCAGATAGCGCCAAAAGCGCCACCCTAACCCCATAGCCACCACGTTGAGCAGCAGCGCGGCCCAGCGCATACTCAGCCCCGGTGCCCGCCCCGCGTAAGCAAACGTGAGGGCAAAAAACACCCCGATAATGCCCATCCAGTACCAGAACAGCGGCCGGGGCCAGCTGCGCCAGCCCAGCACCGACAGCGTAATGAGCAACAGTAATTGCAGTAAACTCGTGTAAGCGGCCGGCGCATTCAGGTCAAAAAACGGGGCCAAACTGAACACAACCAGCAGCGCCGAAGCTACCGGTACCGGCCGCAAGTAATGCAGCCGGTGCTCGGGTACTTCCAGCGGCGCGGGAGATGCTGTGTCTTTGGCCGCAGCCAGGCGCAGGGCGCGGAAATTGCGTGATACCCAGGCAAAAAAGCCGCCCGCCAGCACCACCATCCACAGCCAGTACACCCAGTTTTCGGCGAAGTAATAGCTCACCAGCGAGCGCTGGGCAGCATACGACTGCCGCACCAGCTCGCTCGCCCGCTCGTCGGCCACGATGCGGCTGGGGTGCCACAGTGGCGGCAACTCAGCCTTGCTATTGCTCTTGTTGAAGCGGCCCATCTGCTCGCGCACCACGTCTTGCAGCTCCAGCACCTGAATGTAGCCATCCGACACGCGGGTTTGCAGGCCGGTTACGGTTTGGCGGCTGCGGCGCAACAGGGCGGTCGCCTTGTCTTCCTTGCTTTGAAGGCGGGCCAGCGCCCGGCCCACGGGCGTGGTTACGGGTGGGCGCTGGGCAGCGGGCGGCAGCTGGCTCGCCAGCGTATCGAGCCGGGCCTGGATGGCGATGAGCTGTTTGCCGCCATCGGCCAGGGTCGTGCGCCAATCGCCGAGCTTTTCTTGCATGTCGGCTAGCAGCACGCGGTACATCTGCAACTGCTTCACATCTACCACGTCGCCATACTGGTCGAGGTTCTCCCGGATAACGTCGAGGTTGTCCTCCACCGTGGGCAGCTCTTCGCTCAACTCTTCGGTATTGGTAGCACGGCGAGCCGTACCATTAATGCGGCTCAGCACGAAATACGCCCGCTCGACGCGCTGGGCCAGCGAGTCGGGCAGCACCGGCTGGGCGCGGCGGGCTTTGGCTTGCGCAGGGGATTTTGGGGGCGCAGGCGCGGCTAATAGTACTCCTGCCTGCCCTACCAGCAACACTAGCAGTAAGACGCGAAAGGGCAGGTTAAAAACTGATAAACGCATTCAATAACGTTAGGTGATAAAGTATCTTGGCGGTCGTATCAGTCGCCCCTGCTACGTTGCTTCGTTATTAGTATGAAATACTATTTTATTGTTTTAAGAAAGTACGCCAATGTAGAAGGCCGGGCTAGCCGAGCAGAGTACTGGAATTTTATACTTTTCAGCTACCTTATCTCCGTCGCTATTGCCTTTGTTGAAATCAAATTGGGTACTCACTTTATAAGCATGACTTACTTAGTAGCCATACTGCTGCCTAGTCTGGCCGTTGGCATGCGCAGAATGCACGACCTAGGAAAATATGGTTGCTACGCCCTAATTCCGGTCTACAGTCTTATTTTAGCGTGCTTACCGAGCCAGAAAGGCTATAATAGCTATGGCCCCGACCCTAAGACCCCAAAAACAGTAGTGAGCTGAGCAGCTTACTACTAGGCTTGCTTAGCAAAAAGGCCAGCTCCCTCACAGGAGCCGGCCTTTTCGTTATCAGTCAATCTTGAGCACCGCCAGAAACGCTTCTTGCGGAATCTCCACCGAGCCTACCGAGCGCATCCGCTTTTTGCCTTCTTTCTGCTTTTCGAGCAGCTTGCGCTTGCGCGAAATGTCACCGCCGTAGCACTTGGCAATTACGTTTTTACGCAGGGCCTTTACCGTTTCGCGGGCAATGATTTTCTGCCCGATACTGGCCTGAATGGCGATGTCGAACATCTGGCGGGGCAGCAGCTCGCGCAGCTTTTCGCAGAGGCGCTTGCCCCACTCGTAGCTCTTCGAGCGGTGCACGATGGCCGAGAGGGCATCTACCTTCTCGCCGTTGAGCATCACGTCAAGCTTCACCATGTCCGATTCGCGGTAACCAATCAGCTCGTAGTCAAGCGAGGCGTAGCCGCGGCTGATGGTTTTGAGCTTGTCGAAGAAGTCGAACACAATCTCCGACAGCGGCAGCTCGAAGTTCATTTCCACGCGCTCGGAGGTCAGGTACGACTGCCCTTTGATGAGGCCGCGCTTCTCCATGCAGAGCGTGATAATCGGCCCCACGTACTCGGCGGCCGTGATAATCTGCGCCTTGATATACGGCTCCTCAATGAGCTTAATCAAATTCGGCTCCGGCATCTCGGAGGGCGCGTTGATAATAAGCTCTTGGTCCTTGGTACCCAGCGCGTGAAACTGTACGCTCGGCACCGTGGTAATCACCGTCATGTTGAACTCACGCTCCAGGCGTTCCTGCACGATTTCCATGTGCAGCATACCCAAAAAGCCGCAGCGGAAGCCGAAGCCCAGCGCCACCGACGTTTCGGGCTCCCACACCAGCGAGGCATCGTTGAGCTGGAGCTTTTCCATGCTGCTGCGCAACTCTTCGTACTCGGTGGTATCGACTGGATAAATGCCGGCAAATACCATCGGCTTCACGTCGGCAAAGCCCTGAATGGCCTCCGGCGTAGGATTGTGCACGTGCGTGATGGTATCGCCTACCTTCACTTCGCGGGCCTCCTTAATGCCCGAAATGAGGTAGCCCACGTTGCCGGCGCTCATCACCTGGCGCGGCTCCTGGTTGAGGCCCAAAATGCCGATTTCGTCAGCGCCGTACTCCTTACCGGTCGCCATAAAGCGGAGCTTGTCGCCCTTCTTCATGGTGCCGTTTTTGATGCGGAACAGGACTTCGATGCCCCGGTACGAGTTGAATACCGAGTCAAAAATTAGGGCTTGCAGCGGGGCCTCCGGGTCGCCTTTCGGCGCTGGAATGCGGTCGCAAATGGCGTTCAGAATGGCTTCGATACCGATGCCGGCCTTGCCCGAGGCGTGGATAATATCCTCCGGCTTACAGCCGATAAGGTCTACTATTTCGTCGGTTACTTCCTCCGGCATGGCGTGCGGGAGGTCGATTTTATTCAGGACCGGAATAATTTCCAGGTCGGCCCCAATGGCGAGATATAGGTTAGAAATCGTCTGGGCCTCAATGCCTTGCGAGGCATCCACAATGAGCAGGGCGCCTTCGCAGGCGGCAATACTGCGGCTTACCTCGTAGCTAAAGTCGACGTGGCCGGGCGTGTCAATCAGGTTAAGCGTGTAGGTTTCGCCTTTGTAGGGAAACTGCATCTGAATGGCGTGGCTCTTGATGGTGATGCCGCGCTCGCGCTCCAGGTCCATGTTGTCGAGCAGTTGGGCCTGCATGTCGCGCTTGGCCACGGTGCTCGTGAATTCGAGAAGCCGGTCGGCCAGGGTGCTTTTGCCGTGGTCGATGTGGGCAATGATGCAGAAATTACGAATATTCTTCAATTCGGGAGCGGTTTTATAGCCGCACGAAGATACGGCTAATTGGCGGCCGGGCGTATGTTTGGGGCTCGGCTTATCGCCTAACGCTGGCGGCCGTGCCACCCGTTCCGCCACGGTTTCGTGCGCACTTTTAGCTACACAATAACTAGCTTGCTCGGCAGTTCAATCAGGCAGTCCGCACTTTCAAAAAATTAGCGCTACTCGTTGATGAATAGTTGGCTGTATTTTCGACTGCTCACTGTGCTGGGGCTGCTCGCCGTGCTCGGGCTGGCGGGCTGTCAGTCGCAGCCCGCCGCCCCAAGCGTGCCACCCCCGCTGGCCCACTATACTGCCACGCTGCGCCAAGCGCGTGCGCAACAGCCGCAAGCGACTCGTTACTGCCAGCTCGGCATTTTTGTCGACCTGACCCGCCCTGACACTGAAAACCGCTTTTTTCTGCTCGACCTGCGTACGGGCCGCGCTCTGGTGGCGGCTCCCTGCCTCAATGGCCGCACCGACCAGCAAGGTCGCGTGCGGTATTCCAATGTAGTAAACTCCAACTGTAGCTCGCGCGGCTTGGCTTGGACCAGCTATACGGAGGCTTATCCGGGGCGCTTCGGCATTGCTTACCGGCTGCACGGCCTCAGTGCCAGCACCTCCAACCTAGCCGTGCGCACTGTGGTGCTGCATAGCTGGCAGCGGGTGCCCGCCGCACCCGTGGCCCTTGGTCAGCACCCGGTCCAAAGTTGGGGCTGCCCCGCCCTGGCCCCCGTTCGGCTAGCCGAAGTAGCGTCCTACCTACGCGGCGCGGCCGGCCGCCGAGTGCTAGTGTGCCTGCGCTAGCCTGATGGGGCACGGGCCATTGCTGCCTAATTGGATTGGCTGGGTGTATGTTTGAGTTAATTGCCGCCGTATTCATAGCCCACTGACCTTGCAGCCAACCGTTACTGACGTTACCAACCTATCGTCCGCTGCTGTGCGGGCCAAGTTTCGGGTGGTGTTTATTAATGCTACCGCCTGTTATCTGGCAGCTTATCAACTGGTAACCTTCGTTTACCAGGCAAGCACCGCATTGGTGGCCAGGCGCTTGGGTGTGCCCGGCCTCTGGAACCTGAACGGTATTCATTTTGAGTTGAGCGACAGCAACTGGGGGCGCAACATGGTGCTGGAGGTATACGGCATCGGCCCCACCCTGACGCTGGCCCTGGGGCTGCTGGCACTCGGCTGGTTCGGCAAGCGGCAGCGCCATCGGCGGGGCTTGGCCAAGCTTCTACTGCTTTGGGTCGCCTTTCACGCCTTTAATACCGTATTTGGGGGCCTGCTGGCCGATACCGTGACGCAGTCGGGCTCGTGGTACGTGCCCAACTGGCTACTGGGGGCGGGCGGTACCTGGCCCAGCATGGTGCTAGGGCTGTTGCTGGCAGCGGCGCAGGTGGTGCTGGGCTTTCTAGCGGCCACACCGTTCATCTTGTCGCAGGATTCGCATACGGTGCTCCAGTTTGAGCGCCGGCCGCAGTTAGTGCGCGCAACCATCGTGGGGCCTTGGCTGGTGGGCTCAGCACTGCTAGCCATCAGCAAGCTACCCTATCTCAGCCTCAACGAAAGCCTGCACTATGCCACTATGGCGTTGCTACTGGTGCCGCTAACACTGGGTTGCTTGCAAGAATCGTTTAGCCAGAAGAAATGGACGCCTAGCGCGACTCGTTTATCACGGGGGCTACTAGCGCTGGCCGTAATGGTGCTGCTCGCCTGGCGAGTGGTCCTAAGTGCTGGCATACGGGTGTAAACATTGCTGATGTATAAAAAGCATAAAGAGAAAGAAGCGTAGTAAAGCTATCGATAGCTTTACTACGCTTCTTTCTCTTTAATGTAAATAGCCCATTATCTCTAGCGGACTATTTACGTTTACTACTTAACAGCTCATATTAAGTGTGCGTACGGTCAACCCACGACTGGTGAATTTCCTCGAACGTAGTCCGCAGGTTTTTCGTAATATCCCACTGCGGGTAATGTGCCTTCATTTTGCTCAAATCGGAAATGTAGCAGATATGGTCGCCCGCCCGGTTTTGGTCAATGTAATCGTAGAGCATTTTCTTCCCAGAAATGTCCTCGATTAGTTTGAAAGCTTCCAGAATCGAGATAGAGTTATCACGGCCACCACCGATGTTGTAAACCTCACCTACCCGGGGCGCCGCCACGAAAGCTTCCATAAAACTCACCACATCGTGCGAGTGAATATTATCGCGCACCTGCTTACCCTTGTAACCGAAAATGGTGTATTTGCGCTCCTCTAAGTTGCACTTGATGAGGTAGCTAAGGAAACCGTGCAGCTCAACGCCCGAATGGTTAGGCCCCGTGAGGCAGCCACCGCGCAGGCAGCAAGTAGGAATGTTGAAGTAGCGGCCATATTCCTGGACCATTACGTCGGCAGCTACCTTGGACGCCCCAAACAAGGAGTGCTTCGACTGGTCAATGCTGAATGTTTCTTTGATACCATCAAAGTATTCGGCATCTGCAAAATCCCAGCGGGTATCGAGTTCTTTTAGATTGAGCCGATTCGGGGCATCACCGTATACCTTATTGGTAGACATATGCACGAAAACGGCTTCTGGGCAATGCTGACGGGTAGCCTCCAGCAGGTTAAGCGTACCACCGGCGTTAACATCAAAGTCGTCGAAGGGACGGCTTGCTGCCAAGTCGTGGCTGGGTTGTGCGGCCGTGTGCGCAATAACATCGGGGCGAATAGAAGCAATTGTCTCGCTAACGCCTTTGCGGTCACGGATATCTAGCTCGACGTGCTCAAAGTTGCTATAATCAGCAAGCAAGCGTTTCTGGTTCCAGCGAGTATCACCATTAGGCCCAAAAAAGTCGGCTCGCATATTATTGTCGATGCCGTAAACCTTCCACCCACTTTGGCAATATTTTCTAACTACTTCACTGCCAATGAGGCCACTAGAGCCAGTAACAAGAATCTTCTTCATGCTCAATATTTAACGTGCTGACCAGAATAAGTGGGATTCACTTATTCAAAAAAGAATAGATTTTAAGAGTGTTGTTTTACTACGTATTAGCCAATCTGAGCAATACGTTTGAGCACATTGCTCAGCACATATTCTCTATCAAACTGTTGAACGTATCGATAAGCGTTAGCTTTATATACATCGAACTTTTGTGGATTAGCTAGATAATCAGCCAATTGCCTTTCCAACTGGTCTATCTTACCAAAATCAGATGAAATACCTAGCTTATTATCCGTAATAACCTTATAGATTTCAGATTCCGTATCAGCCGACACAAAGGTCAGTTTTTCCTTGGCCATAATACCAAGAAGCTTCGAAGGAAAATATACATCGCCGGAATCCTTCTTTTGCGATAGGAATACTACATCCGCATCGGACAAAAAATTATAGTAGTCCTCTTGCGAGAGGAAGTCTATAAAATCAAGATTGGTAGTACCTTTTTGACGAGCGTACTTCTTAAGATTATCTGCGTCTCCACCTTGGCCAATAATCAAAAAGATAAGGTCGTCGCGATGCTTAAACTTCTCTGATAAATCTACCAGAACTGACAGGCCCTGCTTTACCCCAATATTACCAGCATAGCCGATAATCGTTTTACTGGCGTACTGGGGAAACTTGCTCCTAAATCCTCCTTTTACACCTTGCGCATTTGCTTCGGCAACGTCTATCCAGTTGGGCCACAGATACCTCTGGTTCTTGTCTACGCCCTTTTTATCAATCAATCCAACCATCGCAGTAGAGATGGATGTAACTAAATCAGATTTTACGTAGCTATATCTTTCCAGATGGTTCATTACACTCGCAATAGGTAGCTTATCCAGCATACCCAAGGATTTCGCAGCATCTAGCTGCAAATCCTGAATATTAATGAGCAATTTGGCTCCCCATAGCTTTTGAAAGAGCACCCCGACGAGCCCTAAATTAATAGGTGTTGTAAATACTACTATAACGTCTTGCTTACCCGCACGAAGAAAATTAATGCACGCAAACAAGATAAATGATATTTCTTGAATCATCCGCGTTATAGTAGTTACGTGCTTAGGCACGTATAAATAGCCTCGCAGGATTTTCATTCCCTTGTATATATCGGTCCTGAATAGCTTACGCTTATCTTCAGGTCGCTTCACCCATTTTGGGTACCAAGAGAATCCGGTTACTACTGTTACTGTATGGCCTTGCTCCGCTGCGTAAGTAGCAAAATCCGTTGCATATATGGATATACCACTATGGTCAGGTGCGAAGGTCATACTACTAACTAGCAATTTCATTTTTATAGTGCGGTAAATAGAGAGGAAATAGCGAAGTATTTATTAGCGGCTACGCAGTAATAAAAGATTAATTTTAGGCAACAGGATTTACGTTTACTACAGTTGTCCAGACCAAAGGTAAAAAGGTTTTGGGTTAGCAGTATCGTCAAAGCTCAACATATCAAAAGCAACTTGCTAATTATCAAATACTAACGTCATTTATACCTCTGCAATTTTACTACCTACGTTTGGTAGACTACCATCGGTTTGCCCACTTACACAAGCTGGCCCGTTGCCTAAGCCCGCAAATACATGAGCACTGGCCAATTTCTTGAGAGCTGTGACCGTGTTTATCACTTTGCGCACAGATGCAAACTAGCCTGTTGTCTCAGGCGCTAAGCAATGTTTTTTTAATGAATGCTTTCGAGCAAAAGTAACAGGGTTGCCTGCTCCATCCTACATGGTTGAGACTTTTTGTAACCTCTACGGCCACTTTTTTATGCCTACTCACCAATGCATGCAATTATGCATTGCCTTTACGTGAGTACGCTTAGCAAACTTTACGCTATATTAAGTATCTAATAATTAAGGTTTTGCTGCTATAGACAAGCTAAATATACTGTTTCCAACACTGTGCCCTACTTATGGTCCTTTATGGTCAGCGCTTGCGGCCTCAACTCAGGCGCTCAAACTACAGTTGGTTCAATCAGCTACCCGCCAGTACTACTTAAATGGCATAAAATCGTGATTTAGCCTATAGCACCGGCCACATACCAGCTAGCTGGCATTGTGATAATAAAGCAGGGGCGAATCAAATCGCTGCGTCAGCAGCCCAAAATTGGTATAGTGCTAAAAACAATTAGTACTCGCCACTGACCTTAATAGACCCCAGCCGCCCCCACTAGGGCTTTTTCGTACCTTTATCGCACCCAAAAACGGGGCGTTTAGTTGAAATAGACCAACCGAACGTGCTGTAAAACTTCGTCCTACCCCTCCCCCATGCATCCCGCCCCAGCTGCCCCCTACAAGCCCAAAAACCACGTTCGCATCGTCACGGCCGCCGCGCTATTTGATGGCCACGACGCGGCTATCAACATCATGCGCCGCATCATTCAGAGCAGCGGCGCCGAGGTTATCCACCTAGGGCACAACCGCTCGGTACAGGAAATCGTGGACTGCGCCATTCAGGAAGATGCCCAGGCCATTGCCATTACCAGCTACCAGGGCGGACACAACGAGTACTTCAAGTACATGTTTGACCTGCTGAAGGAGCGCGGCGCGGGCCACATCAAAATCTTCGGCGGCGGCGGCGGTGTTATTCTGCCCTCCGAAATCGCGGAGCTGCAAGGCTACGGCATCACGCGCCTCTACTCGCCCGATGATGGCCGCTCGATGGGCTTGCAGGGCATGATTAACCACCTGCTGGAGGAAAGCGACTACCCGACCGGCCAGCAGCTGAACGGTGAGGTTAGCCACATTAAGGAGAAAGATGCCCGCAGCATCGGCCGCCTGATTTCGGCCGCCGAGAACTTCCCCGAAGAGTTTGAGCGGGTGAAAGGCCAGCTGGTGGCGGAGTTTCAGCAGCAGGAAAGCGACGGTTCGCAGCTTCTGACGCCCGGCAAGACGCAGGGCGCGCCCATCCTAGGTATCACGGGTACGGGTGGCGCGGGCAAGTCGTCGCTGGTCGATGAGCTGGTGCGGCGCTTCCTACTGGACTTTCCGGAGAAGACCCTGGCCATCATTTCGGTGGACCCCAGCAAGCGCAAAACCGGCGGCGCGCTGCTCGGCGACCGCATCCGGATGAACGCCATCAACTCGCCCAGGGTGTACATGCGGAGCCTAGCCACGCGTCAGAGCAACCTCGCGCTCAGCCGCTACGTGCAGGACGCGGTGGACGTGGTGAAGGCCGCCGACTTCGATTTGATTATTCTAGAAACCAGCGGCATCGGCCAGTCCGACACCGAAATCATCGAGCACTCCGACGTGAGCCTCTACGTGATGACGCCCGAATACGGCGCGGCCACGCAGCTCGAAAAGATTGACATGCTGGACTTTGCCGATGTCATCGCGCTCAACAAGTTTGACAAGCGCGGCGGCCTCGACGCCCTGCGCGACGTGCGCAAGCAGTATCAGCGCAACCACCAGAAGTGGGATTCGCCGCTCGACGAAATGCCCGTTTTTGGCACCATCGCCTCGCAGTTCAACGACCCCGGCATGAACCGGCTCTACCGGGCCATCCTCCGCACGCTGGAAGAAAAGACGGGCGCGCAGTTCGCCTCGCACCTCGAAACCAGCGCCGAGCAGTCGGAAAAGGTCTACATCATTCCGCCGAACCGCACGCGCTACCTCTCCGAAATCGCGGAAACCAACCGCGCCTACGACAAGCGCGTGAGCGAGCAGGTGGCCATTGCCGAAGTCGCGGGCTCGTTTGCGACCCTAGCCAAGCACTACGGCGCCGCCGATAGCGCCGACGCTACGGCCCAGGACTTCGCCAAAAACGTACAAACTCAGCTGCGCCGCCTCGACGCCGATGCCCAAGCGTTGCTCGAAAACTGGGACAACACGCTCCAAAACTACCGCAACCCCGAGTACGTGTACAAGGTGCGCGATAAGGAAATCCGAGTGCAGACGCATACCAAATCGTTGTCGGGCAACCAGATACCCAAAGTAGCCGTGCCGCGCTACCTAGGTTGGGGCGACCGCCTGCGCTGGGCCATGCAGGAGAATTTCCCCGGCGAGTTTCCCTACACGGCGGGCGTGTTCCCATTCAAGCGCGAGGGCGAAGACCCCACCCGCATGTTTGCGGGCGAAGGTGGGCCAGAGCGCACCAACCGGCGCTTCCACTACGTAAGCAAAGGCTTGCCCGCCAAGCGCTTGAGCACAGCCTTCGACTCGGTGACGCTTTACGGCGAGGACCCCGACCACCGGCCCGACATCTATGGCAAAATTGGCAACGCGGGCGTCAGCATCGCCTGCCTCGACGATGCCAAGAAGCTGTATTCGGGCTTCGACCTCTCGCACCCCGCCACCTCGGTGAGCATGACCATTAATGGCCCGGCGGCGACCCTAGCGGCGTTTTTCATGAACGCGGCCATCGACCAGAACTGCGAGAAGTACATCCACCAAAATGGCCTCGAAGCCGAGGTGGATGCTAAAATCGACCAGATTTTTGCGGCCAAGCAGCAGCCCCGCCCCCGCTACCAGGGCGAGCTGCCCGAGGGCAACAACGGCCTGGGTCTGCTGCTGCTCGGCGTGACCGGCGAAGACGTGCTGCCCACCGACGTGTACCAGCAAATTAAAGCTACTACCCTCACCCAGGTGCGCGGCACGGTGCAGGCCGACATTCTGAAGGAAGACCAGGCCCAGAACACCTGCATTTTCAGCACCGAGTTCGCGCTACGCTTGATGGGCGACGTGCAGGAGTATTTCATCACCGAGAAGGTGCGGAATTTTTACTCGGTCAGCATCTCGGGCTACCACATTGCCGAGGCGGGCGCCAACCCGATTACCCAGCTGGCGCTCACGCTCAGCAATGGCTTTACGTTCGTGGAATATTACGTGAGCCGGGGCATGAACGTCAACGACTTCGCGCCCAACCTGTCGTTCTTCTTCTCCAACGGCATCGACCCAGAGTACGCCGTGATTGGGCGGGTGGCGCGCCGCATCTGGGCCAAGGCCATGAAGCTGAAGTACGGCGCCAACGCCCGCAGCCAGATGTTGAAGTACCACATCCAGACCTCGGGCCGCTCGCTGCACGCCCAGGAAATCGACTTCAACGACATCCGCACCACGTTGCAGGCGCTCTACGCCATCTACGACAACTGCAACTCCTTGCATACCAACGCCTACGACGAGGCCATCACCACGCCTACCGAGGAGAGCGTGCGCCGCGCCATGGCCATTCAGCTCATCATCAACCGCGAGCTAGGCCTAGCCAAAAACGAAAATCCGCTGCAAGGCTCCTTCATCATCGAGGAGCTGACCGACCTGGTCGAGGAAGCGGTGCTGCTCGAATTTGACCGCATCACGGAGCGCGGCGGCGTGCTCGGCGCCATGGAAACCATGTACCAGCGCGGCAAAATCCAGGAGGAAAGCATGCACTACGAGATGCTGAAACACACGGGCGAATACCCGATTATCGGCGTCAATACCTTCCTCTCGTCTAAGGGCTCGCCCACAGTGGTACCGGCCGAAGTTATCCGCGCCACGGACGAGGAAAAGCAGTACCAGATTACGATGCTCGAAGCCCTGCACGCCCGCAACACCGCCGCTACCCCCGCCGCCCTGAAGCGCTTGCAGCAAATTGCCGTGCAAAATGGCAACCTCTTCTCTGAACTAATGGAAACGGTGAAAACCTGCTCCCTAGGTCAGATTACAAACGCGCTGTTCGAGGTCGGCGGGCAGTACCGACGGAATATGTAAGGAATATTAATACGAAGGCCCGTTAGCTCATATGAGCTAACGGGCCTTCGTATTGAATACACTAAGAATTATTTACTTTAAGTCTACTTTTATCAGCATCTTTAAGAATTTTGCATAGTCTGCGGATAGCCGTTATCCTCTGCCTACTTGACAAATTATCTACGTTGTCTTGAGAAATATCTATTTTGGTAACTTCGCTAATAAAGGAATAATCAACCTGCGTTTTCAAATTATACATATGCTTCTTATGTGCGGAAGCATATATCTCTAATTCTCTTGCCATAAGATAAAAATGTATATTGAAGGAATTTATTGCCTCATATAGTTTACGAGCAAAATCTCTGTCATCACCATCGTAAATAGTAATATGAGGGTGAAATTTTTTATAAGTTCGTTCTTTTTTAGACTTCCAAACCTTATAGAGTTCTTCGTTATCCTCGCATCTGAAAAATACAGTGCTTTGCTCATCAGCAAAAAATCTACCTGCACCAAGCACCTGTATTGCTTGCCCTTTTACTAGCTTATTATCCTCCAGCAACCGCTTTTTTTGCCTAGTGATATAAGGACCTTTAACGGTGATATGCGAAAAATTCCTTTGTGAAGGGTCCGCAATAAGTCTCATTCCGTCAAGTATTGACTTAACAGATTCACTATCAGGATAAATAACAAAGAAAAATTTACTTTTCATGCTAAGAAGAACTGTAAGCGTGTGTGATTATCACAAGACATCATTACTTCAAAAATAGCATTCGCAAAAGATGCTGCCTTATCAAACGCTTGAGTACGATTTGCAGGTATCTTAATCCATTCTACTAATCCATGTTCTTGAACTTGAAAATTTTCAAGAAACCATGAATAAAGGTCTATAATTTCTGAAAACTTAGTTTTCCCTGGATTATCTTGAGCAATCTTCTCAATTCGCTTCATAGGAGTCATTTTAATAATATTAATTATATCATCTTGGCTCAAAACTTTATTAGGGGAGTACAGAACACTAATGAGAAATGAGAAACAGGTTAGTTTTCTGCTAAATTTTAACTTTATATTTTTGATATCTGACTTCTCTTTTACGAGAGTTTCAGACCTAATTTTTTCATGACGCTTATGCTCATAATTCAGACATAATGTTCTCCAAAATCTGATTACGTCGTTAACAAAAAAATAGGCTCAAATTCGCTTTCGTGTTTATCAAAATCCGTATAATATTTATTTATTATGTCTCTCACTAGAGAGTAATACAACTCTTCATTGTATAAAGGCTTACTTTCGAGCAATAAAAGAATACGGGCTGTAAAGTAATTATGATAGTCGTCATAACGTCCACCAAGCTCTTTGTGCATACTATACACATCGTGTATTTCAAGATACTCTCCGTCGCCTGAGAATTCAGGAAAGTCCATTTCCCGACAACTTATAATAATATCCGCATCAGTTAGTGTCTTATCTATCTTAGACACAGATTCATCCTTATTGCTTTTTAGAAAAAACAAGTCGATATCCGAAGTTTCGCCTGCTTCTAGCCTTCCATAAGACCCTGTTGTATATATACATAAGCCCTGCTGCTTACACAAAGATTTTGATGCAGACAGTTTTTCTTTTAATTGATTTATTCTAGTCGCACTAAATTCTTTTTTAGCAATTATTTGATTCGTCATAATACTTGAGGTACTGGATGTCTGCTGCACCTTTTACGACGCACAACTGTCAAAGATACTTAAAAGTACACTACAGCCATCGGAGGCCCAATTTGGCACAAGTTGCGTTGCGCGAAACTCACGCCAGTGCTGTAACCCTATATGGCTGCTAGCTCGACAACGCCAAGCCTTGTGTAGAGTTGGCCTGGGCGGGCAGCTCGGTGCTCACTGCTGGCTGCCGATGCAGGGCGCGCCAGTGTAGCGCACCGAGGCCTAGGGCCAGCACGCCTTGCGCCAGCACCGCATTTTGCACGCCAATATGCTGCGCCACTACCCCCACCAGCAGGCTACCTAGGGGCACCATGCCCGTGTAGGCCAGCACGTAGAAGCTGATAACCCGCCCGCGCATGGCGGGGTCGGCGGTAGTTTGCAGCAGGGTGTTGCTGATGGTGATTTGCGACATCATACCGAACGCGCCCACCGCAATAAATGCCAGGGCCAGCGGATACCACGGGGTGTGCGAAAATAGGATGAGCCCCGTCCCAAAAATCAGGGTATTAGTGGCTAGTATGCGGTGCAGATTGGCCCCCGGCGGGCGTGAGGCCAGGTACAGCGCCCCGATGAACGCTCCCAGACCAATGGAGCTGTCGATGAGCCCGAACGTGGTGGCCGTACCGTGAAAAATATCCTTGGCGTACACCGGCATCAGGGTGGTGAAGGGCAGCACCAGCAAGCTCACCAGCGCCAGCATCGTAAGCACAAACCGGATTTCGGCCGTGCCGCGCACGTACTGAAACCCTTCCTTCAGCTCGCCCAGGATGTTTTTGGCGTGCGGCTTAGCTACGTACACTGGCCGCTTGAGGGCCAGCAGCGAACCAATTACGGCCACAAAACTCAGGGTATTGAGGGCAAAGCAGGTGGTAGCGCCAAGGGTCTCGATGGCGAGCCCAGCCACGGCGGGCCCAATCAGCTTCGAGAGGTTGACCATGGACGAGTTGAGGGCCAGCGCATTGGGCAAGTCTTGCTTATCCTCCACCAGTTCGTGCACCAGCGATTGGCGGGCCGGCACATCGAAGCCATTGATGATGCCCAGCACCACGCTCAGCCCCAGGATGCCCCATACCGCATCGGGGCGGCCAAACACCAGCAGCGTGAGCAGCGCGGCCTGCACCATCGAGAGCACCTGCGTGGTGAGCAGCACCCGGTAGCGGTTGTAGCGGTCGGCCACGCCGCCACCCACTAGCGAAAACGCCGCCGACGGAAACATGGTGGCAAACACGCTCAGCCCCAGCATCAGCTTGGAGTGCGTGACCGAGTAAATGACCCAGCTCACGGCCGTTTTTTGCATCCAGGTGCCCAGCAGCGACAGGGCTTGCCCCGTGAAGTAGAGGCGAAAATTGCGGCTTCGCAGCGCGCGGAAAGTGCTTAAATTCATAGCAATAAGTAAGAGGGGACCTAGGATTACCTTAGGTCTTTATTCAGTGGCAACCAGCTTGGTGAGCACCGGCAGCGCCTGCTGCAAAGCCGCTAGCTCGGCGGCCGAGCAGTGCTGGGTGAGGGTGGCGTGCAACCACTCGTCGCGCTCCTGGCGGGCGGTTTGCAGCAGCTGGCGGCCGGCTTCGGAAAGGACGATGTGCACCTTGCGGCGGTCGGTGGCCGAGGGCTGGCGCTCGATATAGCCACCCTCGGCCAAGTGGCGCAGTATCTGCGACATCGACTGAGTGGTGACCTTCTCCATCTCGGCCAATTCGCTCGGCAATAGGTGCGGGTGCTGGTCGAGCAGGCGCACCACCGAGCGCTCAGTGAGCGAGAGCTTTTCGCGGGTGGGCGAGTGTGCCCGCAGCTTTTTCACGAGCCGCGTTACTACGGTGCGCAGTTCGGTGGCGAGGTGTTGGGCGTCGAGTGGGGTAGGTTGAACAGCCATAGTTACCAAGTAAACTTGTTAAGTAAGTTTACTATTATTTAACTACGCGACTTCCCTTAAAGTTTAGCAATCGGCCCTGATTTATTGGTCTTACCCTATGGGGTACCCCAAAAGCCGCCCAGCTAGGGCAATAGCGTCAGCACCTCACCCAAGCTAGCCACCTGCTCAAAATGCACTCCTACCAGCGCGCTTTCGGGCACCTGCTCGTGTATCCAGGTAGCGTGGTAGGGCACGTGGATGGCGCGGTAGCCGAGGCGCGCTACGGGCAGCACGTCCGATTTGAGCGAGTTACCAATCATCACGAAGTCGTCGGGCGTGGCCTGGTAGCGCCGGAAAATACGCTCGTAGGTCGCCTCATCTTTTTCGCTTACTATCTCCACATGGTCGAATAGCTGGCCGATACCCGAGCGGGCCAGCTTGCTTTCCTGGTCAAAAAGGTCACCCTTGGTAAGCAGCATCAGGCGATGGCCACGCTCGCGCAATTCGGGCAGCACCTCGGCCACGCCCGGTAGCAGTTCGATGCGAAAGCGCAGCAAGTCCTTCCCCAAATCGAGCAACTGCTGAATATCAGCGCTCGTCACGGCCCCGCCGGTGAGCTCGATGGCCGTTTCTATCAGCGAAAGCGTCAGGGCTTTGGCGCCGTAGCCGTACAGCGCCAGGTTGCGCCGCTGCACGGCGTAGAGCTGCGGGTGCAAGGTGGCGGGCTCGCCGCAGTGAGCCAAAATGCTGAAGAAAGTGGCTTCTACCTGGTCGAAGTGCGGCTGATTGGGCCACAGGGTATCGTCGGCGTCGAAGGCGATGAGCATAGTTTGTAGTCTTGAATAAAAGTTGTCATTGCGCGCGTGGCGAAGCAATGGCAGGCGAAGCTACCCTGCCCGACCTTTACGGCATGAAGCAACTGATAGACCTCGCCAACTGGAACCGGCGCGAGCATTTCGAGTTTTTCTCCCGCTTTGAGGAGCCGTTTTTTGGGCTGGTCGCCAACGTCGATTGCACGCCCGCGCTGGCCGAGGCCAAGCGGCTGGGCGTGCCATTTTTTCTGTATTACCTCTACCACGCGGTGCAGGCCGTGAATGCGGTCGAAAACCTGCGCTACCGCATCAAGGACGGGCAGGTGTATCGCTACGACCGCATCCACGCCTCAGCCACCATCGGGCGGCCCGACCACACGTTCAGTTTTTCCTTTATCGAGCAGCACGATGAGCTGGCCGATTTCGTGCGCGGGGCGCAGGCCGAAATAGCGGCTGTGCAGGCCAGCACCGGCCTGCGCCTGAGTCCGGCTACGGCCCGCGTCGATGTCATTCACTTTTCGGCCCTGCCGTGGGTGCGCTTCACGGGCCTCACGCACGCCCGCAGCTTTTCGCACCCCGACAGCGCCCCCAAAATATCGGTGGGCCAAACCTACCAGGAAGGCGCGGCCACGCTGATGCCAGTATCGGTGAACCTGCACCACGGCCTGGCCGACGGCTACCACGTGGGGCTGTTTCTAGAAGAGTTTCAGCGGCGGCTGGGGTAGTAGACGGCTAAGGCCGGCATTATCTGCGAAAAAGCGGTAAGCTTGCAGCCTCATCAACCTTGGCTCATGAAACAGCACCTACTAACCAGCAAGAAAAACGCATTCTGGATGCTGCCGCTGGCGGCGCTGCTGGGCGGCTGCGATGCGCTGCTGGGTAAGGAAATGGCCCGCCTGCCCATCAACGAGGTAAGCACCGCCGGGCACGAGGTGGCGAAGGAAGCCGCCGTACCGCTGAAAAAGGGCGACGAAATTGCCCTGTGGTCGGATATGGCGCTGGCGTATGAAGGCGACGCGCCCATGCGGTTTCAGGTGCAGGTGCTGAAAAACGGGGCGCCTTTTCAGCAGCTTGAGCTGGACCCCACCGAAAAAAATGTCACGGTCGGCGAGGTTAAAACCAGCGTCAATGACAAAGTTAGCTGGCGCTTTACCGGCAAAAATGCGGAGCTAAAAATCCCGGAAGACGGCACCTATACCTTCAAGGCCCGCTTGGTGGCAGCCAATAACCCTACCCTGAAAGTAACCAAGGCCGAGCTGGTGCTGAAGAAATAAGGCGCCTTTTTGGCCTGTTGCGCCATTGCTTGAATCATTAAATCAACGCGTCAAATCCGCCATTAGGCCATTCTCCTATGCGTCTTGCTACCAGTATCCTGGCCGCTACCCTCCTACTCGCCGGTTCGGCCACCCACGCCCAAACTACCAGCGTGTGGAACAACAAGCAATGCGCCGTGGTACTAACCTACGACGACGCCATCGACGTGGACCTCGACAACGCCCTGCCGGCCCTGGACTCGCTCGGGCTGCGGGGCACATTTTACCTCATCGGGTCGTCGCCGGTGGTGGCCAAGCGGCTGCCCGAGTGGCGCCGGGCGGCCCAGCGCGGCCACGAACTCGGCAACCATGCCCTGATGCACCCCTGCGACGGCAGCCTGCCCGGCCGCGGCTTCGTGACGCCCGACAACGACCTGAGCAAGTACACCGTGACCCGCGCCGTGGCCGAAATCAGGGCCACCAACACACTGCTCAACGCCATCGACGGCAAAACCGCCCGCACTTTTGCCTACCCCTGCGGCGACCGGCAGATTGGCGGCGTGAACTTCTACGACCAGCTGAAAAGGGATTTTGTAGCCGCCCGCGGCGTAACCGGCGGCCTGCAAACGCCCGCCCAGGTGCAGCTCGACAACGTGGATTGCTACTCGATTAATGGGCAGTCGGCGGCTTACATGCTCGACCTAGTGAAGAAGGCGCAGCAGTCGCACACGCTGCTGGTGTTTCTGTTTCACGGGGTGGGCGGCGGCCACAGCCTCAACGTGGACCTGGCCGCGCACCGCCAGTTGGTGCGCTACCTCAAGGCGCACGAAAAGGATATTTGGGTAGCCCCGATGGTGGAAGTGGCGGAGAAAATCCGGGCTTCGCAGCAAGTAGCAATAGGGAAGTAGCCGGGTGATTAGCGTAAGGTGCGGGGCTGGCCCCCGCCCGGCGTTGTTGAGCATATGTTGCTGAACAATGCCGGGCGGGGGCCAGCCCCGCACCCTACGGCTACCCTAGCCTCGTGCTAGCTGCACGCGCCCAGCGACCTCTTGCTTCGCCGCCGAGCCGGTTTCGCGCAGCAGCAGGCTAGCCAAAATAGCTACACTAGTGCAGGCTACCCAAAACAGCCCGCCCGACTGAAAGTGCGCCGCTGGGTCGGGCGAGTGACCCAGACTTTGGCCATAGAAGTGCGCAAACAACGGCCCCAGCAGCGCCGACACGCCAAACGTCAGGAAGTTCATGGCCCCGGTGGCGCTGCCTTTCACCTCGTCGGGGTTGGCTTCTTTGATGATGGAATACGGAATCATGGCCGCGCCCGAGGCTACCCCAAAGAGCAGCAAACTCAGCGAAAGCGGCAGCAGGGCCGGCAGGTACAGCTGCTGCAAACCCACCAGCACCATGCCCACGGCCCCGATTAGCAAGGCCGGCTTGCGGCGGCCCAGGCGGTCGGCAACCCAGCCCAATAGCGGGCAGCCCACTACCCAGCCCAGCGGTACCATCGAGCAGGCCCAGGCCGCGGCGGCGTAGCTCAACTGCTTGTCTTGCTGCAAGGAAGCCACGCCCCAGTTCATGGCAAAAATGGTGGTCGGCGCAAATAGCAGCCCCGCCACCAGCCCGCACAGGTACGACTGCGGGTTGCTGAACACAATCTTGTACGGCTGCAACAGCCCAGCGCGGGCAGCCGGCTTTTGGGCTTGCTCCTGGGCATCGTTGGGGGTGATGAAGTACAGCGCCACGCCCGTAACCAGGTTGGCCAGGCCCATCAGCAGCCAGTAGAGGCGCACGTCGAAGCCCTGGTGCACCAGCGGCCCCGCCAGCGACTGCCCCAGCGCGCCGCCCAGCATACCCAGGCACTGCGTGGCCCCGATGGCCGTGGCCAGCGACCGCGCCTGAAACCCGCGCGACGCCAAATACACCGCCCCCGTGAAGGCAAACGCCGAGCCCGCGCCTTGCAGCAGCCGGCCGCTGGTACCCGCCACCGAGCCCGGCACCGCAAACAGCGCGCAACCCAGCGCCACAATGGCAATACCGGCTGGCAGCGCATACTTGGCCCCCGTGCGGTCGAGGGCCATGCCGGCCACTAGCCCCGCCACCGAATACGTGTAGTAATAGGTGCCCAAAATCGACCCCACCCCAACCGCGCCCACCCCAAATACCTGGCCCAACTCGGGTAGCATCACGGCCGGGCCGGAGCGCACGGCGTACTCCAGAAAGTAAAAAATCAGGGAGAAGACCCACGCAATAACGTAGGGCCGGGTGCGGCTGGTAGAGTTGATAGCGTCCATTTTAAGCAACGAATTTCCCCTGGCTAACTGCCCGCCCTAGCCAAAGGTTGACCCCGCGGGCCGACGGGCACCCGGCACTTGGCGGGTTAAGCTCGCGGCTACCAAGGCGTAGTGCGGCGACTGACAGCTAGTTTTGCAACGGGCCGGGCGGCGACGACGAGTGGCTATTTTGGGTGCCTCGCCACGCAAGCGGCTGCGTTCTTGCTGAGCCGTGGGGGCAGCTTTTAGCCGTTTGAATTTTAACTCGGCCGCCGCCCTATGCTAGCGCGAAGCTTCGGCCGCAGTAGTCAGCGCGGGCCGGGCTGCAACGCGAGCTTTGTCGCTCGCGTCCGTCGGGGTACCCGCTGGCCAACGCACCCTACAAAGCTTGCGCTACTACGTTTGCGCACGCGGCTTCTACAACCGCTTTTAATTGGCCCTTTCGGACTAAGCCCCTTATGCTGTTTCAATTTGGTGCGTATAGCTCGCTACTGCTGCCGTTTGTGCTGCCCGGGGCAGTGGCCACGGGCGGGCTGCTGCTGCGGGCCATGCAGCGCCGCACCCTACCCGATGCGCTCCTGGCCCTGCTGCTGCTGGTGCCCACCCTCAACATCGCGCACCAAATGCTGGCTCATGCGGGCTGGTACGCTGGCCCTACCAGCTACCGGGCGGTTATGTACTACGTGCCCTGGCAGCTCAATCTGCTGCTGGGGCCGGGCTACTACCTGTACTTTCGGAGCCTGACCAACCAGGAGTTTCGGCTGTGGCCCCGCGCTTGGTGGCACCTGCTGCCGGGGCTGGTGCAGCTCGGCCTGATAGCCGGGGCGCCCGCCTTCGATACCCTGTGGCTGGGGGCAATACGGGGCCAGCCGCTACCGTATCAGGGTGGGGCTACCGGGCCGGCGCTCGCAGTGGCCGAAACACTGGGCCAGGCGCTCGGCTATCTTCAATACGTGCTGCTACCTGCCTATTGCTGGCGGGTGCTGGCTGACTACCAGCGCTACCGCCGCTACCTCGACGACAACTTTTCGGACCCCGAGCGCCTGCGCTTTGCCGGGCTGCGGCAGTTGGTACTGGTGCAGGTACTGGCCCTGGCGCTAAGCCAGCTTTTCACGGTGCTCGACTGGAAATTTGGCCTCAGCGGCACGGCTTCCTGGAGCTACTTTTTCCTGCGCGGCTTCCTGGTTTATTGGCTGATTGCCGTCGGCCTCCAGGCAAACTACGCCGCCGCTACCACCCCGCTACGCTTCGACACCGCCCCCGACGAGCCCATCCCGCCCGCGCCAGCGGTTGACCTGCCGACCATCCCGGTCGGTGCCGAACCCGCCGCCCCCGCGCTACCCACCGCAGAAATGCCCCCGGCGCAGCTGGCGCCGGAGCTGCTAGTCTGGCGCGACAAGCTGCTGGCGCTAATGGCCGAGGAGCAGCCCTGGCTCGAACCCGAGCTGACGCTTACCGAGGTGGCGAAGCGGCTGCGCATCGCGCCCGCACTGCTGTCCAAAGTCATCAATTCGGGCTGCGGGCAGAACTTCAACGACTTCGTGAACGCCTACCGGGTGCGCGAGGCGCAGCGCCTGCTCGCCGACCCACGCTTTGCGCACTACTCGCTGGTGGGCGTGGCCCTGGAAAGCGGATTTAACTCACGCTCAACGTTTAACAGGGTATTTAAGAAGGTAACGGGTCAGGCGCCCAGCGAGCTAACCCGCCCCAAATCATGATTTGGGGCATCCCAACGTATGCACTGGGGCATGGGGGTGCCGGGCGAGCGAGAGTTTTGTGGCATCGTTTCACTAGCCCGTTGCCGCCGTGCGTTTCTGCTCTGTCCACCTCCTTTTTCGCCCCCTTTTACCGGCCTGCTTCGGCGGACTGAGCGCAACTCATCGCTCCCGCCGCCCAGCCAAAAACCCCTCAATTAGCCGGGTACCAGCGTCGGCTATTTTCGCCTTGACGCTTTACTTGGCTGGCTTTATTCGCGCTCTTCGGGGGTGGCGATTGGCTGGTTTACTCGGCTTAATCTGGTGGCTCGGGGGCGCTACGGTGGCCTTCGGGCAGGGCACGGCTACGGTGGCCGGCGTAGTGCGCGACCCGGCCGGCGCGCCCGTGGAGTTTGCAACCATTACGCTGCACCGAGTAGCCGATTCTACGGTGGTCAAGTCAGAGTTTAGCGATGCGAAAGGGGCCTTTACGCTGCGGGCGGCGGCCGGGGGGCGCTACCTGGTATCGGCGGCGCAGGTGGGGTTTTTGCGTTATTGGAGCGCCCCGTTTGAGCTGCCGGCCGCCGGGCTGGCGCTGCCTGCGGTGACGCTGCGCACCAGCGCCGCCACCGCGCTTCAGGAGGTGAAAGTATTGGGCCAAAAACCGCTGTTTGAGCACCAGGCCGACCGCACCATTGTCAACGTCGAAAACTCGCCGCTGGCGGCTGGCAACACGGCGCTCGACGTGCTCACGCGGGCTCCCGGCGTGACCGTAGATGGCAGCGACAACCTGGCTCTGCGCGGCAAACAGGGCCTGCTAGTGCTCATCGATGGCAAGCGCCAGCCCATGACGGGCACCGAGCTGGCCGACTACCTGCGCACGCTACCCGCCGAGCAGCTGAAGAGTATCGAGCTGATTACCAACCCACCCGCCAGCTACGACGCGCAGGGCACGGCCGGCGTCATCGCCATCAATCTCAAAAAAGACCAGCGCCTGGGGGCCAACGGCAGCCTCAATTTGGGCTACGGGCGCGGCGTGTACGGCCGCCTTACCACCGGGGCCACCGGCAACTACCGACGCGGCAAAACCACGGCCTACGGCACCTACTCGTATGCCGACCGTAGCACTTACCTGCGCCTGACGAGCCACCGGATATTCTACGACCAGGGCCAGCCCACCAGCGGCAGCCGGCAGGAAGACTACACCGCCACCCGCACCCTGGCCCACAACTGGAAAGCCGGCGTGGACTACGCCTTCACGGGCCGCACCACGCTCGGGGCGGTCCTAACCGGCCAGGCGGCCCAAAGCAACGGCCAGGGCACCAACGCGGTAACGCTGCTCGATGCCGGCGGCACCGCCAGCCGGGCGCTGACCTCGCCGGCCTACCGCAACGCCAGCACGCCCAACATGGCCGCCAACCTCAACCTGCGGCACGCCTTCGCCGACTCCAGCAACAGCCGCGCCCTCACCGCCGATGCCAACTACGCCACCTATCGCCTGAGCCGGCAGCAAGGTCTGTCGGCGCTCCTCGATGCCGCGAGCCCGGTGGCCACGCAGCTCACCAGCGACCAGTCGGGTCGCCTCACCTTACTGACCGGGCAACTCGACTACGTGCAGCCGCTGGCACACCGCCGACTGGTATCGGGGGGCCTGAAAGTTAGCCGGGTGCAGTCTGGCAACGATGCTGTGTTTGAGCAAACTACCAACGGCCTTACCACCCTAGACACGGCCCAAACCAACCGGTTTCGCTACACCGAAACCATTCGGGCGGGCTACCTGAGCTGGCAGCAGACCGGGGCGCGGGCCACCTGGCAGCTGGGCCTGCGGGGCGAGCACACGAGCGCGCTGGGCGTGCAAGAAGTGGGCAACCAACGCTTTGACCGGCAGTATTTCCAGCTGTTTCCTAGTGCGTCGCTTAAGTACACGTTTTCGCCCCGGCACGAGCTCACGCTGGCCGTGAGCCGCCGCCTCGACCGCCCCGGCTACGACCAGCTCAACCCGTTTCGGGTGTACCTCAACGCCACCACCTACCGCTCGGGCAGCCCCGGCCTGCTGCCCCAAACCAGCTACAATGCGGAAGTAACGCACACGTACTTACAGAAATACACCGTGGGCCTGAGCTACAGCAACACCCAAAATCCCATCCTGATTGCGGTGCAGCCCGCCACCGCCACGAGCCGCTTTGTGCTGGCCCGGCCCGTCAACCTGGGCACCCAGCACTACGCCGCCCTCACGCTGAGCGTGCCGCTCACGCCCCTCAAAAACTGGTCGATATACAACAACGTGGTTTGCTACTACAGCCGTTTTCGGGGCGAGCTGGCGGGCACGGTGCTCGACCGCGCCCAGCCGTCCATTAATATAAGCAGCACCCACACCCTCGCGCTGGGCCGGGGCTGGAGCGCCGACCTGAGCGCCAGCTACCAGTCGCCGGAAGTCTACGGTTTCATCACCTCCCGCACCAACGGCGACCTGACCATCGGAGCCCAAAAAAGCCTGCTCAAAGGCTTAGGTACCCTCAAGCTCAACGTGACCGATGTGTTGTACACCAACCGCAACATCGCCACCTCGACCTACGACAATTACGTGGACCAATTCACCCAAAGCCGCGATTCACGGGTGGCTACCCTGTCATTCAGCTATCGCCTGGGGGGCAGCCAGGTAGCCGCCAGCCGCCGCGCCGATGGGGCCGAGGAGGAAAAACGGCGCGTGGGTGCGCAGTAGGCCGCCCATCTTTTTTGCTACTCCCGAGTTTAGCAGCCTAAAACCCGTCTTTTCTGCCCTTACTCATGATTATCCCAAATACCTGGTTATCTGCGCCAAATTGGGCGCTACCCGCCGGCCTGATAAAACCGCAACGGCTATCGAGCTAAGCGCCGGGGATATGACATACTTGGGCTAGCAGCTTTTCAGCCGTTGCTTGCTCATGAAAGGCAAGCAACGGCTGAAAGTACAACGGTGTCTTTGTAAAAAACACTATTTTCGGGGCATGAAACGAAGCTTTTGGTGGGGCCTCAGTAGCCTGTTTTTGGCGGGGCCGCTGCACGCGCAAAATCTGGCCGGGGCCTGGCAAGGCGTGGAAACCGACGCGGGCGACCCGCGCTACTACCCGGCCGTACTGCGGCTGCAAGGCAAGGACAGCAACTTACTGGGTGTACTATACCAGGAGGTCGGCAGCCAGCCCAACGTCACGGTCACGTTTCAGATGGAGGGTGCGCGCGGCGGGGCCGGGCTCCAGCTAAAGCATGTGCGCAAACTCAACGAAACCGGCGGTAGCTATAGCAGCTATTGGTGCGCCGGGGCCATCGCCTTCACCTACGATGCCGCGCTCGAAAAGCTGACCGGCCGCGCCACCTATCGCCCGGTGGGCGACTGCGACAACGGCACCTTTACGTTCTACCGCGTCAAGCTCAAGTCGGCGGCCACCGTCAAGGCGGGCGCGCTCAGCACGCTGCGCGTATCGGGCCGCGATGTGCGCTGGTTTGCCGATGCCGAGCTAAAAAAACCGGTTGCCGAAGGCAATAGCTATGCCGCGCGCCTCAGCAAAACCACCACGTTTTACCTTACCCAGGGGTTTTACCCCAGCGCTGAGAAAATAGTAACACCGGTTACCATTACAGTGACGGGCAAGGTTCCTGTTACTCCGCCGCGCCCCACGCCCCCGACGCCCGCACCCATCGATACGGCGGTGGCAGCACCACCGGTGGCCGCCACGCCACCCGCCGCGCCCGCGCCGGTGGTACTGCCCACGGTGCTGTTCAAGCAAGGCACGGCCGAATTGCTGCCCGAGTCGGCCCCGGCGCTCGACCGGCTAGCGGCCGATTTACAGGCCGCCCCCGCGCTGCGTCTGCGCATTGCGGGCCACACCGACCGCCTCGGCGAGCCCGGCAAAAACCAGGTACTCAGCGAGCAGCGCGCCGAAGCCGTGAAGGCCTACCTCGTAAAAGCCGGCGTGCCCACCTCCCGCCTCGACACCGTGGGCTACGGCGATACCCGGCCGCTGCACCCCTCGCCCGATATCCGCAACCGCCGCGTGGAAGTCGAAAAGCTACCGTA
>Ga0265780_10001622_pt1 | contig 31352 bp, 31 predicted proteins | sample P1T30metagenome_FD_192432 | JGI IMG/M metagenome (GOLD analysis project Ga0265780, IMG submission 192432) | Plant litter microbial communities from East Loma Ridge, Irvine, California - P1 T30 | ecosystem: Environmental > Terrestrial > Plant litter > Unclassified | place: USA: California... | reverse complement strand
CACCGATTCAGGAGAGGTGGCAGAGTGGTCGAATGTACCTGACTCGAAATCAGGCGTACGGGCGACCGTACCGTGGGTTCGAATCCCACCCTCTCCGCCAAGCAGCATGAAAAAAGCCACCGCAAGGTGGCTTTTTTCATTCCGGGGCCGCGCAGAGGAGTAGAGCGCCTGCGCGCCCTACGTGTGTTCCCCAAGGGGGTAATTCGAAGGGCATCGCGTACTCGCGATGCCGCGGCCTGCGGCACGTAGGCGAATCCCACCCTCTCCGCCAAGCAGCATGAAAAAAGCCACCGCAAGGTGGCTTTTTTCATTCCGGGGCCGCGCAGAGGCGTAGGGCGCCTGCGCGCCCTACGCGTGGTCCCCAAGGGGGTAATTCGAAGGGCATCGCGTACTCGCGATGCCGCGGCCTACTGCATATAGGCGAATCCACCCTCTCCGCCAGCAGTAACACAAAAGGCCCTTGGAAACGAGGTCCTTTTCTACTTTGCACAATCATTTTCACACCTTGCTGGGAATTGCCAGGGGCTGCTTTCACAAATTGCCTGGGTTAAAGTAGGTCGTGGAAAAGAATGATATCTTTTCGTATTTATTTCGACCGGAGCAATGATGAAAAGGCCTTGGAAAACGCTTGAGAACACGCGACTCGCATCCCCACTATCTCGCTTTGCGCAGTGGTTTGTCGACAATGAAAACAGGGGCTTCATTGGCTGGTCGGGGTCGTTGATTGGTATTGCATTCGTTATTGCCTATCAGATGACGCTTGAAATCGGATTCACTCCGCAAGTCAGTCTGACGGAGGGTGCGTTTGTGCTGGGTAAGGCGGCGCTGATTGGCCTATTTTTATTTGCCGGTACCTACGCTTGCATCTTCGCTCCAGCGGGCTCGCTGAGATTTCTCGAAATAGATATCGATCGGATCAGTGGGGCCGAACGTCAATCGACGATCCTGGCACTCATGCGCCGCTGCTTGTTGTCGCAGATCTTCGGTGCGTTTTTCGTGATAGCTTTGTTTTTTTACAGTAATGGCGATCGCGCGCACCATTTCTACTTCGCGACGATATTTTCGATGATCTCTGTGGTTGCCCTAGCATTTGCCCTCCGAACGAAGCGGCTCGCTGGTGAAGGTGAATGGAAATTCCGGTTTACCATTGCCGTCATTGGCGCCCTGGCGGCAATATCCCTGTTCTTTTTCCTCGCATTCGCTGGAATGAAGGATGACCCGCTATCACTGGTTAATATATTTCTTGCTTGGGTTGCGCTGGCGCTGGTAGCCTCCATTGTCAGTATCTCTAGAAAAAAAGATCTGCTCAGTTCTTGCGGGGTAGCATTGCTGTCCATGCTGCTCATATTCGGGATTCTGGACCAGCTACCCCGACCATTCAAAACCATCGCTGCCGCTGTGGGAATTGCCCAGGAAGGCGATATGACGGTGATTGTTCCACCAGCGGTTTGCGGACAGATTCGTAGTGCCCTGACAAATTTCCATGACATGAAATGTACCGGGGATGAAGCCGGCATTCTTCGTGGGGTCGAGGTCTTGAACTCTTGGGGCGCGCGCTGGCTTATTCAACTACGGCGCGATGGTAGCAAACGCATCATCAGCTTTGATGGGAGTGGCGTTGTCATGGTGAAAGAGCGAATCGCGACGCCCAAACGGCAAGGCTCGGATGCTGGCTAGCACGTAGCGATACTCAGCGCTTGACCGCATGCAGCCACACCGCCGCGATGCGCTCGACATCTTCATAGCCCGGCTCCCCCAGCTGGCCGCCGAAGATGTCGGGATCGAGTTCTTCGTACGTCCAGGTGTCGCACTGCGCCTCGAGCGTCGAACGTACACTCTCGAGGAAATGGTCGCTTGGCCCGCTCAGGGCCACGCCCGTGTACAGCATCAGGCTGCCCCCAGGCCGAAGGCGGTCCATGCCTTCTTCGACGATCCGGCGCGACAGCTCGGCGCCGCGCGCGCCGCCGCCATCGCGGTAGCGCCGCGCGTCGGGATCGGCCACGAACGGCGGATTTGACACGATCAGATCGAAGTCGCCCTCGACGCCGGCATATAGATCGCTGTCGCACAGGCGCACGTTGTCCACGCCGGCCAGATGGCAGTTCACCTCGGCCAGCTGCAGCGCCTTGCGGTTGATGTCGGCGCCGATCACGTCGGCATGCGGGAACGCGCGCGCGATCGTCAGCGCGCCGGCGCCGCCGCCGCAACCGATGTCCAGCGCCCGCACCGGTCCCGCGCCGACCCAGGAGAAGCCGCGCCGCAGCGCATGGGCGAAGCGATAGGTGTCGGGGCCGAAGAACACGGCGTCCTCGTCGCGCGTCGGCCAGGCCGAGTGAAACAGCAGCATGTCGTTCAGCGTCGACAGGCGCACGGTGGAGCGCAGGGCATCGCCTTCGTCGGCCAGCACGCCGGCGGCGCGCATCAGGTCCAGCAGCTGGTCGGGCACCACGCCCGGTGCGAACGGGCGGCTCCAGCCGAGGACGTCGCGCAGGTCCTGCGCGCGCTCGTTGCCCGGGCGAGCGTTGATGCGGCGGTGCGTCGACGGCGTGACCGTCATGAAGTGGTAGCCGGCGCGGCGCAGGGAACGGCCGAGTTCGAGGAGTGCGGTGGCGTTGGATGGTGTCATTGCGCTAGCGTGGCATAGGAAAATGTGTCGCTCCGTGCGACGGCGCACGCAGCAGGTGTTCGTGCGCGGCCGGATTTGGTGCATTATGTAATCGTCGAAACAACGCGCTGGCTGCAGGGTTCCTGGCCCGGTAGTACGGCCGGATCGATATACACCGACCGCCCACAGAGAGAGAAACGATGACGAGCACCGAATTGGATGAAGTGCCACGCGGCCGGATGGCGCGCGAGATCGCCCGCGAGCGGCGCGAGCGCGCGCTGCACGACGAGCTGCGCTCGGGCCTGGGTACGCCGGACGACCTGCGCAGCAAGGATGCGCGCGAGCGGGCCGACACCTGCAACCTGAAACGCCACGGCCGCTGAGCCGGGCAGTATTGACACGAACAAGGAGAACCGATGCGTTGGGAAGGCGATCGCCAGAGCGATAATGTGGAAGACCGCCGTGGTGACGGCGGCGGTGGAGGCCGCGGGTTCGGCTTCGGCGGCCGTTCGATCGGCATCGGCACCCTCGTCATCGCCCTGGTGGGCGGCTACTTCTTCGGCATTTCGCCGACCACCATCCTGAGCCTGCTGTCGGGCGGCGGCGCGCCGCCGCAGCAACAGGGGCAGATGCAGCAGCAGCGCAGCGAGCCGGCCAACGACCGCGAGACCCAGTTCGTGCGCACCACGCTGGCGTACACCGAAGACGCGTGGAGCCAGCTGTTTACCGAGCAGGGCGCCCAGTACACGCCGGCGCGGCTGGTGCTGTTCGAAGGCCGCACCGATACCGCCTGCGGCGTCGGCCAGAGCGCGACCGGGCCGTTCTACTGCCCGGCGGACAGCAAGGTCTACATCGATCTCGGCTTCTTCCGCACCATGCAGCAGCGCTTCGGCGTCGAAGGCGAATTCGCCCAGGCCTATGTGATCGCGCACGAGGTCGGCCATCACGTGCAAAACCTGCTCGGCATCTCGAACAAGGTCCATGCGGCCCAGCAGCGCGCGTCTGAAACCCAGGGCAATGCGCTGTCGGTGCGGCTCGAGCTGCAGGCCGACTGCTTCGCCGGCGTCTGGGCCAAGCGCACCGACCAGCGCGCCAGGATCCTGGAGCAGGGCGATATCGCGACCGCCCTCAACGCCGCCAGCGCCATCGGCGACGACGCGCTGCAGAAGCAGTCGCGCGGCGTGGTCGTGCCCGACTCCTTCACGCACGGCAGCTCGGCCCAGCGGGTGCGCTGGTTCGAGCGCGGCCTGGAGAGCGGTGAAGTCTCCGCCTGCAATACATTCGATGCCAAACAGCTATAAACGCCAACGTTTAATTGCCTGCAGTACATTTTAAAGAGATTTTATTCGATAAAATCCGTAAAAATGCCCATTCGTTTCCGTGCGCATATCGCAATCCGTGACGTTTTGACATAAGTTTGTGTCATACGGGCTCGTCATGGGGCGGGCCCCGTCATCGATATTGCGAAGGGGGAATCTATGCTGGCAATGAATTACCGCGGGCCTTACCGCGTCCGCGCCGACCACAAGCCCGACCCGGTCATCGAGCATCCCGGCGACGCCATCGTGCGCGTCACCCGCGCCTGTATCTGCGGCTCCGACCTGCACCTCTACCACGGCCTGGTGCCGGACACCCGCGTCGGCCACACCTTCGGCCACGAGTTCATCGGCGTGGTGGAAGAAGTCGGGTCCGGCGTGCAGACGCTGAAAGTGGGCGACCGCGTCCTGGTGCCGTTCAATATTTTCTGCGGCTCCTGCTTCTTTTGCCAACACGAGCTGTATGGCAATTGTCACAACACGAATGCGCAGGCGACCGCGGTGGGCGCCATCTACGGCTATTCGCACACGGCTGGCGGCTATGACGGCGGCCAGGCCGAATACGTGCGCGTGCCGATGGCCGACGTCGGCCCGATGGTCATCCCCGAGGACATCCACGACGACGACGCCGTGCTGCTGACCGATGCGCTGCCCACCGGCTACCAGGCCGCCGAGATGGGCGATATCGCGGAAGGCGACACCGTGGTCGTGTTCGGCGCTGGCCCGGTCGGCATCTTCGCCGCCAAGTCGGCTTGGCTGATGGGCGCGGGGCGGGTGATCGTGGTCGACGAGGTCGAGTACCGTCTCGAATTCGTCAAGCGCTATGCGCAGTGCGAGGTGGTCAACTTCAAGGAAGTGAAGGACATGGCGCTGCACATCAAGAAGATGACCGACTGGATGGGCGCCGATGTCTGCATCGACGCGGTCGGCTGCGAGGCGGCCGGCAACACGATGCAGACCATCACCGGTGTCTACACGATGATGCAGGCCGGCGCCGCCACCGTGCTGCACTGGTGCATCAACTCGGTGCGCAAGGGCGGCAATGTGTCGATCGTCGGCGTGTATGGCCCGACCTTCAACGCGGTCCCGATCGGCAATGCGCTGAACAAGGGCCTGACGCTGCGCATGAACCAGGCCAGCGTGCGCCGCCACCTGCCGCGCTTGATCGAGCATATCCGCGAAGGACGCATCGATCCCAAGGCGATTATCACGCACCGCGTGCCGCTCGAAGAAGTATCGGATGCCTATCACATCTTCTCGAGCAAGCTGGACAACTGCATCAAGACGATCCTCATCCCGCCGCGCGCCAACGAAGTGCGCGCCGTCAAGGCCAGCGCTACGCAATAAGGAGAGAACATGGAAACACGCAACGATATCGTCACCGCGAACGACCAGCACGACGGCCAGCACGCTCCCGGCGAGCATGATGGCGACGGTCACGTCGGCCACGTGCACGGCGCGATCATGCCGCGCCGTCCCACTCGCGACCAGCTGCAGCACATCCAGGGCTGGGGCGCCGACCTCGACCGCAAGAACCGGCCCGGCGTGCCGATGGAACGCACGCCGCCGCGCTTCATCAACGCCCCCGCTGGCGATCCGGCGCCGCAAGCGCAGGATGTCGAAGTGCTGGTCTCTACCGAACGCCCGGGCCGTACGCCACTGTTCGGTTCGGTGCAGCCGCCGTCCGGCCTGTCGGGCGCGATCCGCCGCAGCGCGTTCAAGCACAGCGAGAACGATGTGCGCCACTGGCTGCTGTTGCTGCTGGCCGACCGCGTCAACGTGGTCGAAGGCATCGGCCACGATCTGTCGCAGGGCAAGGTGCCGAACGTGCTGGCCGAGATGGGCATCAAGTCCGAGTTCATGCACAACCCGGCAGGGCTGGCGAAGAAAGTCGTGATCGGCGGCGCCGTCATCGGCGCGGCCTGCTACCTGATGAAGCGGCGCGACCGCTACCGCTGAGCACTTGGCGGCTCCGCGTTGTCAGCACGCTCTGGCAACGCGGTTATTGTTCCTGAGCAAACACCCTCATTCAAGCTCGTCCATCATGGTCGATGACCGGCGCCACCTGGCCCGGCTTACCGGATGGAGCCGAGATGACCCCCAGAATGCTTCTCAAGGCAGCCCTGCTGGCCGCTGCCGTCCTGTTCGCACCCTTTTGTCTCTCCTTGTGCGCGTCGAGCGTCCTCGCGGCGCCGATGATGGGCCAGCCGCTCAAGCTCGACAGCAAGGCGCAGAACGCGGTCGTGAGCCAGCTGGCCGCACGCCGGCCAGCTGCCGGCCTCGACCAGGATCACGACTACAAGGTCATGGCCCAGCATCCGGGCGCGCAGGGCACCCACGTGGTGCGCGCCGCCCACCTGTACAAGGGCTTGCGCATCTTCGGTTCGGAGTCGGTGGTCGTGCTCGATGCGCGGCGCCAGATCGTGTCCGAGAGCGCGTCGCCGCGCCGCCTGCACCTGGGGCGCGGCGCCTCGAATCGTCTGGCCCCCGCCACCGCCAGCTTCAGCACCAGGTCGACCATCACGCGCAAGGCGGCGATCGCCAGCGCGCTGCGCGACATGCCGGGCAGCGCGACCCATGTCGCCGCGCCGACCGCCGAGCTGCTGATCTATCCGCTCATGCGCGACGAGCGCATGCCGGACGCGGCCAACAAGCTGGAATCCGAGCTGAATGCGCTCGACCTGGTCGAGGTGGTGGAGCGCTACGCGCTGGCCTGGCTGGTGCGCCTGCGCATGCGCAGCGGCGAGCAGCCGCTGTACTACGACGTCGTCGTCAGCGCGCTGGACGGCGCCATCATCGCGCGCTGGAGCATGCTGCAGACGGCCGAGGGCGTCGGCAACAGCCAGTACAACGGCGTGGTCCCCCTCAGCACCACCTTCGTGAACGGCGTCTACCAGTTGCTGGATCCGCTGCGCGGCAAGGGTGGCAGCTTCGGCGCAATGGCCGTCACCAATGCCAACCACGGCACCTCGAGCGGGCGCGTCTACACCAGCAGCGTCAACACCTGGGGCGACGGCAAGCAGTTCGTCGAAGGCGGCAGCACCACCGGCGCCAACGGCCAGACCGCCGCCGTCAACGCCATGTGGGGTTTGATGAACACCTACGACGCCCACAAGAACGTGCTGGGCTGGCTGGCGCTGGACGGCCAGGATACCGCCACCCACATCGCCGTGCACGTCAACCGCGCCTACGACAACGCGTATTACAGCGACACCTGCCGCTGCATGTTCATCGGCGACGGCACGTTTTTCACCAGCCTGGGCGCGATCGACGTGGTCGGCCACGAGATGGGCCACGGCATCACGGCCGCCACCTCGAACCTGGTGTACTCGGGCGAATCGGGCGGCTTGAACGAGTCGAGTTCGGACATCGGCGGCGAGGTGGTCGAAGCCTATGCGCGCGGCGGCGGCAAGGGAGAAATCATTCCCGACGCCGGCAACGACTGGATGTTGGGCAGCGAAATCGGCCGCAACGGCGCGCCGCTGCGCTGGATGATCAAGCCGAGCAAGGACGGCAGCAGCCCCGACGCCTGGAGCACCAGCCTGCGCCGGCTCGACGTGCATTACAGCAGCGGGCCGAATAACCGTGCGTTCTATTTCCTGGCGCGGGGCTCGAGCGCGGAGAACGGCAACGACGCCTGGAGCCGCTACCTGGTCAGGCAGCCGCTGGCAATGACGGGAATCGGCGCCGACAAGGCCTACCGCATCTGGTTCCGCGCCAACACGACCAAGTTCACCTCGAGCACCAATTATGCCGATGCGCGCGCCAAGATGATCGAGGCGGCCGGCGAGTTGTATGGCGCAGGTTCGCGCGAGGAGGTCGCCGTGCAGCGCGCCTACGCCGCGATCAATGTCGGCGCCGACGTCGACGAAGCGGCCTCGCCCGCAGCGGGCGCGCGGGACACTAGTCGGACATTAGTGGAAACGGATTGAGCGGCGTACCGGTCCACCACTGCTTCTCCGGCGTCAGCGCGACGACGGCGAAGTGCAGGTGCGGTGCGTTCGGGTCCGAGTTGCCGGTCACGCCGACATAGCCGACCAGGTCGCCGCGCTTGATCTCCATGCCTTCCTTGATGCCGTCGGCGTAGCGGTCCAGGTGGGCATAGTAATAGGCGTATTGCTCGCTCGGGTCGAACTGGTAGACGGTCAGGCCGCCCGGTTTGCTCTGGAACAGCTTGACCACCTTGCCGTCGGCCACGGCGATGACCGGCGTGCCTTTCGGCGCCATGATGTCGAGCGCTTCATGCTGGCGCTGTTCGCCGCGCGCCTGGTCGTAGGTGTCCGTCAACTGGGCTGCCTTGACCCCCTTGACCGGTACCAGCAGCCTGGTCGGGAAAGCAGCCAGCGGATCGGCGCCTGGCGCCGTTCCGGACGCCGTTCCGGACGCCGCGGCGGCGTCAGGGGCCGGACGCAGCGGCAGCTCGGCGTTGGACAGGTCCGGCTCCACCACCGGGGCCGGCGGCAGCTGGCCCTCGATCTGCACTGCGGGAATGCCGGCCGGGCTCGACACCGGCGGTGCGCTTGCGACAACCTCGGGCGCCGGCGCGTCGGGGACCGCGCGCAGCAATACGAACAGCACCCCGGCGCCTACCAGCGCGCCGACGATAAAGGTCATCAGCCATCTCATTGCATTCTCCGCATGGCGCTCGCGCGCCTCAAGTGTGTTTATTTGACGAGCGCCACTTCGACGCCCGCGCTGACGAGTGCGCCTACTTCTGCGGCGCTCCAGTTGGTCAGGCGGATGCAGCCGTGCGACTCGGTCTTGCCCACGTGGGCCGGCACTGGCGTGCCATGGATGCCGTAGTGCGGCTTCGACAGGTCGATCCACATCACGCCGACCGGGTTGTTCGGGCCGGGCTTGACCGGGGTCTTGCTATCGCCCGGCTTGGCGTCCCAGAACAGCTTGGGGTTGTAGTGGTAGACGGGGTTGGCGTGCACGCCCTCGATCTTCCAGTTCCCGATCGGGAGCGGATCGCGCGCGCTGCCGGTCGAGACCGGATACTGGGCGAGCAGGCGGTCCGACGCGTCGAACAGTTGCAGGGTCTTGGTGCTGTCGCGCACCACCACCTTGGCTGCTTGCGGAAATGGCTGCTTGCCGCTCACGTGCGGCACCATGATCTGCTCGCCGGCGCGTGTCAGGCTCTTGCCTGGATTGAGGCGCTGCAGCAGGGCAGGGCTGGCGTGGAATTTTTCGCCCAGGCCTTCGAGCGCATTCGCGTAGCCGAGGGCCGGCAGCTTGGCCTTTTCCATCATGGAGTCGGGAATCGGCAGGAACGGGCCGGCCACGTCTTCCTCGGCGAGCGTGTAGGTGGCCAGGGTCGGGCTGTTGTCGGTGTTCAGGGCGTTCCAGGTAGCGTCGTCGAGCTTGCCGGTGACGGGCAAGTCGCGGGTGGTCTGGAAGGTGGTCAAGGCCTGGCGCATGTTCGAGCCGTAGGCGCCGTCGATCTCGCCGGGCGACAGGTAGGCGCGCTCGAGCAGGACCTGCGCGCGCAGCAGGCGTTCGAATTCGGCTTGTTCGGCAATGGCAGGATCCTGCACGGCGCCTGGCGCGGCCGGGGCCATCGGCGCCTGAATGGCCGGCGTCGCCGGCTGCGCCGGCGCTTGCTGCGCGAACGCAGAGGAGGCGCCTGCGAGGGCGGCGATCAGGGTCAGTGCGGTCATCTTCTTCATACGGTCTCCTGCAGTTGCATCTGGAAAACCTTAGCGTAGTGACATTACGTTGCCGGGTCTGTGCGTGAACGAACTCTTCATTCAGGCCCGGTTTGTTCCATCCGGCGCTACAATCGCGGCACCATGTCGACACCGCTCCATACCGTCACCCTCATGCCGCTGGCCGAGCGCTTCCAGCTCGACGAGCGCGCCACGCTGCTGCAGGCGCTCGAGGCGGCCGGCTTCGATACGCCGAATTCCTGCCGCAACGGTACTTGCCGCACCTGCATCTGCCGGGTGCGCGAGGGACTGGCCGTGCACACGATCGACTGGCCCGGCCTGTCGTTCGACGAAAAACGCGACGGCTATGTGCTGCCCTGCGTCGCCCAGGCCAGGAGCGACCTGGTGCTGGAAGCGCCGCTGGCGCGACGCCTACGCGCCACGTGAGTCGATGCCGGTCGTGGCGAAGCGCTCGCGGTACACCCTGGGCGTGATCGCCAGCTTCTTCATGAAAACGCGCCGCATATGCGCCTCGTCGCTGAAGCAGGCGCGCGCGGCCACCAGCTTGAGCGGCAGCGCGAGGTCGGCCAGCAGATGGGTGGCGCGCTCGAAGCGGCTGGCCTCGATGAATTCCTGGGCCGACAGGCCCACCTCTTGCTGGAACACGCGCGCGAAGTGGCGCTCGCTCATCATCGCTTTGCCGGCCAGCTGGGCAACGGTGAAGCGCTGGTGCAGGTTCTCGAGGATCCAGTTCTGCAGCGCGCGAATGCCGGGGCGCGCCGTGCGTTCGCTGCGCAGGTAGGCGCTGAACTGCGATTGACCGCCGGGGCGCTTCAGGTACACCACCATCTCGGTGGCTACTTCGAGCGCCAGGTCGCGCCCGAAATCCTCCTCGACCAGCGCCAGCGCCAGGTCCATGCCGGCGGTGACGCCGGCCGAGGTCCACAGCCTGCCGGCGCGCACGAAGATGGCGTCGGCGTCGACGTCGATGGCCGGATAGTCGGCCTGCAGGCGCTCGGCCACGCTCCAGTGGGTGGTGGCGCGCTGCCCGTCGAGCACGCCGGCCGCGGCCAGGAAGAAGGCGCCCGAGCACAGCGCGGCCAGGCGCCCGATGCGCGGGCCGGCCGCCGCCACCCAGTCGATGATGGCCGCGCCGTCGTGCAGCGCCGCCTCGATGTGGCGCGCGCCCACCACGATCGCGCTGTCGGGCAGCGCCAGCGTGTCGAGGACCTTGGTCGCCTCGAGCGACATCAGGGTGTCCGAGCGCACGGGCCCCAGGCGGTTCGAGGCGATGCGCACATCGTAGCCGGGCGCCTGGTCGCGCCGCGCGCGGTGCAGGTTGGCGTACTCGAACACCGACATGGGCCCGACCGCTTCCATGGCCTTGAAGCCGGGGTAGACCACGATGTCGACGGTCAAGGTGCGTTCGCCGGGGGCCGGGAGAGGAGAGGCTGGCTTGCTGGTCATGCGCCATTGTCGCCGCCGGGATCGGTAAAATCCAGTCCTCGTGGGGCAAAATCCTGCCATTCTGGCGCCGCGTCGGCCACGCCGCCGGCGCCGGGGCGCATACTGTCGCCATCGCAATCCATTACCCGCAAACCATCCAGGAAACCCCAATGAAAACCACCGCAGCCGTTGCATGGCAGGCAGGCCAGCCGCTCACGATCGAAGAAGTCGACCTGCAAGGTCCGCGCGAAGGCGAGGTGCTGGTCGAACTGAAAGCCACCGGCATCTGCCACACCGACTACTACACGCTGTCGGGAGCCGATCCGGAAGGCCTGTTCCCGGCGATCCTGGGCCATGAAGGCGCCGGCATCGTGGTCGACGTCGGCCCGGGCGTGAGCACCCTCAGGAAAGACGACCACGTCATCCCGCTGTACACGCCCGAGTGCCGCCAGTGCAAATTCTGCCTGTCGCGAAAGACCAACCTGTGCCAGGCGATCCGCAGCACGCAGGGCCGCGGCCTGATGCCCGACGCTACCTCGCGTTTCTCGCTCGACGGCAAGCCGCTGTTCCACTACATGGGCACGTCGACCTTCTCGAACTACATCGTGGTCCCGGAAATCGCCCTGGCGAAGATCCGCGAAGACGCGCCTTTCGACAAGGTCTGCTACATCGGCTGCGGCGTGACCACCGGCGTGGGCGCGGTGCTGTTCTCGGCCAAGGTGGAGGCGGGCGCCAACGTGGTGGTGTTCGGCCTGGGCGGCATCGGCCTGAACGTGATCCAGGCGGCCAGGATGGTGGGCGCCGACAGGATCATCGGCGTCGACATCAACCCGGCGCGCGAAGCCATGGCGCGCAAGTTCGGCATGACCCACTTCATCAATCCGCACCATAGCGCGAACGTGGTCGACGACATCGTGCAATTGACCGACGGCGGCGCCGACTACAGCTTCGAGTGCGTCGGCAATGTCACGCTGATGCGCCAGGCGCTCGAGTGCACCCATAAAGGCTGGGGCCAGTCGTTCATCATCGGCGTGGCCGGGGCCGGCCAGGAGATCGCGACCCGTCCGTTCCAGCTGGTGACGGGGCGCGAATGGAAGGGATCGGCCTTCGGCGGCGCGCGCGGGCGCACCGACGTGCCGAAGATCGTCGACTGGTATATGGAAGGCAAGATCAATATCGACGACCTGATCACCCACCGCCTGCCACTGGAGCGCATCAACGAAGGCTTCGACCTGATGAAGTCGGGCGAATCGATCCGCTCGGTGGTGTTGTACTAGGCGCCGCTCCGGCTCCGGCTCCGGCTCCCGCTCCCGATCGCGCTCCCGCTCCCGCCCTCGGCTCACGCTCCCGTGTCGGCGTCCGGAGCGTCCGCTGATTCCGGATTCGCCGCCGCCGCAACGACGGCGATGGCGATCTTTCCGCGCAGTCCATTATCTGGACGCTCGAGGTGCGCATGGGCGAGCGCGATATCGGCCAGGGCGTAGGTCGCCCCGACATGCGGGCGGAGCTGGCCGCGTTCGACCAGCGCGCCCAGTTCATCGAGCTTGCCGCGATTCTGGCGGGTGAACACGAAGTGATAGCTCGCATTCTTGCCCCAGGCGTGCACCAAGTTCTGCGGGCGGGCGATATCGACGATCGAGACCACCCGGCCGAGTTGTGCCAGCACCTCGGCGCTGCGTGACAGGGTGTCGCCGCCGATCGTATCGAACACGACATCGACGCCGCGTCCCCCTGTCTCGCGCATCACCGCGTCAACATAATCTTCTTGCGTGTAGTCGATGACGACATCGGCGCCCATGCTGCGCGCAAAGTCGAAGTTCGCCGCGCGCACGGTCGTGACGACGCGCGCGCCGATCGCCCTGGCCAACTGGATCGCCACGTGTCCCACCCCGCCGGCGCCGCCGTGCACCAGGATGGTTTCACCGACGCGCAGCGCGGCGCGCACGACCAGCGCTTCCCATGCAGTTCCCCCGACCAGGCTCAGGCTTGCCGCTTCGAGATGGCTGAGCGACGCCGGCTTCCTGGCGACGATGCTGTCGGCGGCGACGTGGTATTCGGCGTAACTGCCCTGGCCATCGAAGATCTGCGGCGTGTACCAGACCTCGTCGCCCGGGGCGAAGGCGGTCACGCCGGCGCCGATGGCTTCGACCACGCCCGACACATCGTGTCCGGTGATGGCGGGCAGCGGCACCAGGTCCGGATAGTCGCCGCGCCGCACCTGATAGTCGAGCGGATTGATGGAAGTGGCATGCACTCGCACCAGAACTTGTCCCGCGCCGGGTGCTGGCTTGGGCACGTCGCGAAGTTCAAAAGCGTTGGGGCCGCCAAAGGAGGTAAGTGTAATGGCTTTCATGGGAATCCTCATTTCGTTAAAAAGGAATATCGAGAAATTTCGATATGAATAGATAAAAATTTTTACAGTTCCTTGCCGATCAGGTCGGCCAGTGCACCGATGGCTTGCTCGTTTCGCTTGTAGTAGGTCCATTGGCCAATGCGCTGGACATCGACCAGCCCGGCCCTTTGCAAGGTCGCCAGATAGTCCGAGACCGTCGATTGCGACAAGCCGACCCCTTCCTGGATACTGCTGACGCAGACCCCGACGGTATGCACGTCACCCTCGTCTTGTGGAGGGAAACTGTTTGCAGGGTCTTTCAGCCGTTTCAGGATATCGAGACGGGTACGGTTCGAGAGGGCCTTGAAGATATCGAGTAAGTCCATGGGTGCATTATATCGGGATTTCCCGATTCGTCAATACGGTCCCCGTTTTGTGCGTGTGCCGGCCAGCTGACGCTACTCGCCAGCAGGTGCGAATACCTCCAGCTTGCGGCTGGCGTCGACCGGGCCGACCTGTTCGCCGCCGCCCATCAGATAGATGCGCTCGCCCACGGCGACGGCGCCGTGACCATGGCGCGGCGTCGGCATCGGCGGCAGCGCCGACCAGCGGTCCAGCGCGGGGTCGTACACCCAGGCCTCGCTGAATACCTTGCGCTCGGGGAAGAACTGCTCGCCGCCGAAGACATACAGCTTGCCGCCGTGCGCCGCCGCGGCGAGCCCGCCCTGGGCCAGGGGCAGGCTGGCCCGGGTCTCCCAGCGGTCGCGGGCCGGGTCATAGACTTCCAGCGTCGCGACGTTGACCGTTTTCTGGCCGCCGTCGGGCTGCTTGACCAGCTGGCGCCCGCCCACCACATAGATCTTGTTGCCGATCACGGCGGCGGCCGCGCTGTTGCGCTCGCTCGGCGCATCGGCGATGCGTTGCCACTGCCCCGAGCGCACGTCCAGCACGTCGCCGCGGCTGGTGTCGGCATGGTCGCGGAAGTGGGCGGCGTCGGGCCTGGCCGGCGTGCGTCCGCCGATCATGTAGATCCTGTCGTCGATCACGGCGGACACGCCTTCGGCACGCGCCTGCGGCATCGCGGGGCCGGGCGACCAGCGATCGCTGGCCGGATCGTAGACGAAGACCGTGTCGTGGGCCCTCCAGTGCGGAATCTCGCCCGAGAAGCCGCCCAGGCCGTAGATGCGGCCGGCGGCGGGCGCCAGCGCGATATGGTGGCGTCCTTCGGGCAGCGGCGCCAGCGTGCTCCAGGTGTCCGCCGCCACGTCGTAGGCCTCGAAGGCGCCGGTGAATCCCGGCTTCTCGCTGAGCACGCCGCCCGCGACGTAGATCTTGCCGTCCACTGCGGTCGGGTAGATTTCCTGGCGCGCCAGCGCGGCATCGGCGCCGCGCGACCAGCGTCCGCCGGTGCCCGTGCCCGTGGCCGTGGCGGCCGGCTGGCCGAGCGCCTGTTCGATCACGCCCAGCACCTGCGGCCAGGCCGGCGAGCTTGCCGCCACCTCATCGTAATGGCTCGCTTGCGGCAGGATCACCACCTCGGCCTGGTCGCCCGCGGCCTTTGCGCGCGCCGCGTAGTCGTAGGCCACGCGCGGCGGCGAGATGGTGTCGAGCGCGCCGGTCACCAGCCAGGTGCGGCTGCCGTTGGGCATCAGGTCGGCCGCATTGGTGTCGGCCAGCACGTCGGGGCGGGCGCTGCTGGGCGCGCCGGCCAGCTGGGCAATGTCGCGACCGCAGCTGGACTTGATCAGGGTCGCCTCGTGGCGCAGGTCGGCCAGTCCGCCCAGGCTGACGATGCGCTCGATCTTGAGCGCATCGGCGCGGTACAGCGGGCTGCCGGCCGGGATGCGCGCACGCCCCGCGATCCACTGCACCAGCTGGCCGCCGGCCGAATGGCCGACCGCGACGATGCGCTGCAGGTCGAGCCGGTGCGTGCTCGCCTGGGCCGCGAGCAGTTCGAGCGCCGCGTGCATGTCGAGGTACATGCCGGGGTAGCCGCCGCCGTCCTCGTCCACGCGCCGGTATTCGACGTTCCAGACCGCGATCCCGCGGGCGGCCAGCGCGCCGGCCATATTGCGGAACTGGACAATGCCGCCGAACTTGCTGGTCCAGCAGCCCCCGTGCACCAGCACCGCGACCGGGAACGGCCCCGCGCCTTGCGGCACGAACAGTTCGGCGTACTGCGACGGGGCCGGGCCATAGGCGAGCTTGGCGGTCGGGGCGGGGCCGCGCAGGGCCAGGTAGTCGTCGAGTTTCATCGGGGCGGCGGAGGCGGTCAGGATGGCGCCGAACAAGAGGGCCGGGAGCAGGCTGGACAGGCGCATGGGCAGGATGGCAAGCAACGGAAAAACGCCACTATAGCCGAGTTGCCGCACCGGGTGACGCTGCGCGGGAGCCGCCAATCGAAAATCCCGGCTGCGCGAACCATGCTAGGCTGGCGTCGGCGTCATCCACTGATCCCGAGGTGAATCATGAGCAATTCGAAATCCGGCGGTAGCCAGAACAAGCAGTCGGGCGCACCAGGCAGCCTGTCCGAGCAAGACCAGGCCAGGCAGCGCGCCGGCACGCAGGACAAGAGCAGCCATAACGCCAAGTCGCGCATCAAGGCCGGCACCGGCGAGGGCGCCGGCGGCGGCGCCAAGCAAAAGGCGAAGCGCTGAAACGCACGCGCATGATCCCGGCCGGCAGCCGTCGTGCGACGGCGCCGGTGCGGCAAGGCCTGCTCGCCGCGGCGACAGGCAATAACAGGCAACAGCGTTGCCTTCCATGTCCTTGCGCGCCGCTCGATCGAGCGCGTGCATCCAACCTGAGAGGCCAATATGAGTCAACAACAGCCCTATGAATCCTGGCGCGCGGGCGTCGGCCAGCACGCCCATTCCACGCCCGATCCGGAATCCCCCGGCGAACCGCCGGCGCCGCCATCCCCGCCGCCGGTGCCCGACGATGTCCCCGACCCGGTCAACGCCCCGGTCGAGGAACCGCGCCTGCCCGAACCGCCGATCCGGGCCTAGCCGGCACACCGGCCGGTGAAACGAGCCGGTGAAGCCGGTCGAGCCGGCCAGTCTAAGCGGCCGGCCAGCTTGCCGTGCCGGTCAGACGCCGGGCGTTCCCTGGCCGTTGGCTGGCGGCTCGCTGTCGGCTTCAGTGGCAGGCTGGTCGCCTTCAGTGGCCGGCCTGCTGCCTTCGGCGCTCGGTTCGCCGCCTCCAGCGCCGGGTTTGCCGCCTTCAGCGCCCGGCTTGCCGCTGTCCTGGCGGTCGGCGTCGGATGGCTGGTTCGACGGCGGCAGGCCAGGGATGCCGCGGATCATTTCGTCGGTTTCGTGCTGCCCGGGGGAGCGTTCGCCGCTGCCGATGTCCACTTCGTCGTACATCGTGCGGCCCTTGTTCTTGGGATCGGTATCGGGCGTCGGTTGATTCATGCTGTGCTCCGCTGAAGTTGTCAATGTCGTACGATCCTAACAGGCGCTCCCCGGTTCCGGCGCGCGCCACGCGGCATGCTGGCCCTGACCGATCTGTTGTTTTGTCGTCGCTTCGGCATCGCGCACGACGCGTGATGTGCTTGCTGTCACAAAGTGGCAATACGACGATTCCTATAATGGGCTTGTGACAACAATAAAACAGGAGGAGATGATGGGTTCGACCTTGTACAACAAGATTTACCTCGGGCGCAGCCCGGTGCTGGGCTCGCGCCGCGCGCAGCTGGCGCTGTTGCTCGGCATCGTCGCCGGCGCCGGAATCGGCTGGTACGCACTGCGTTCGCTGCGCTGACGGTTGCCGCCGCAGGCCAGGGCGCGTACCATGCGCGCTTTGCTTAACAGAATGCGGTAATGAAAAACGACAAGCTGACAACCGACGAATACGATGCACTGGAACTGGTGCGCCAGGGCGGCAAGCAGAACCTGGCCACCGCCTGTGTCGGACGCAATACCAAGCGCCTGTGCGGCATCAAGCTGATGTCGCTGGGCCGCGACAAGCGCCTGACGCTGACCGAGAAGGGGGAAGAAGTCCTGTTCCTGCGCCGCTGCGTCACCGGCCTGCGCGCGGTGGAGCAAGACCCGATGGCGGCGCTCGACGACGACGTGCTGCGCTTCCTGAGCCGCAAGTCGCACCTGGCGCCGCGCGCAGAGGGCGGCCATGCGCTGACCGACAAAGGGCGCGAATCGCTGGCCGATATCGCGCAGCAGGAAGAACGCCGCTAGTTTCCTGATTCACCGTTCGTCGCGCGGCCAGTCTGGCGGCATCGATCCCGATGCCCGCCGGTGTCACCCAGCTGCAATCTTCAGTCCGGCGGCGCCTGCCTCGCCCCGGGCGTTCAGTGCGAACGCCGGTGCTGCGGATATACCAGCACCCGCACGGCCACTTCGGCCGGCACGTTCATCGTGGCCAGGAACTCGGCCGCGCGCTGCAGTCCCAGCGTGGGAATCGAGGCGATCGCCTGGTTTACCAGGTCGCTCGTGCGGCTGTCCACGCGCTGCTTGCGTGCGGTATGCGCCATCTCTGGCGTTAGTGTCGTCATCATTTTTCCCTACTCCAAGATTGCCATATCGATAGGCCCATTGTACGTCGAATGATGTTCGATTTGCTATGAAAATGTTTTTTAGTAATCTTTCTTGCAGTTAGCAGAGTGCCGCGCGGCACGCCAGCGGCGTGCATACGGGCTCAGGCCGCGGCCGCCTCAGGCGCCGGCGCCTGCGGCGGCAGGCAGCGGCGCTCACGCAGCAGCTGTTCGAACTCGGCCGCCGGCAGCGGCTTGCTGAAGTAATAGCCCTGCATCTCGTCGCAGCCGCGGCTGCGCAGGTAGTCGAGCTGCTCCAGCGTTTCCACGCCCTCGGCGATCACCGCCAGCTTCAGGTTGTGCGCCAGCGCGATGATCGAGGTGACGATCGCGGCATCATTGGCGTCGTGGGTGATGTCGGCCACGAACGAGCGGTCGATCTTGAGCACGTCGATCGGGAAGCGCGACAGGTACGAGAAGCTCGAATAGCCGGTGCCGAAGTCGTCGATCGACAGGTTCACCCCGAGCGCCTTCATCCGGTGCAGCAGCTCGACCGCCGGCGTCACGTCGCTCATGAACAGGCTTTCGGTCAGCTCGATCTCGAGGCAGGCCGGATCGAGGCCGGTGTCGGCCAGCGCCGCCTCCAGGCTCGGCAGCAGGTCGCTGGCGCCGAACTGGCGCGCCGACAGGTTCACCGCCACCCGCAGGCGCGGGTAGCCGGCATCCTGCCAGGCCTTGTTCTGGGCGCAGGCGGTGCGCATCACCCAGGCGCCGATCGGCACGATCAGGCCGGTTTCCTCGGCGACGCCGACGAAGCGGCCAGGGGCCACCATGCCCAGCTCCGGATGGTTCCAGCGGATCAGCGCTTCCATGCCGACGATCTCGCCGCTTTTCAGGTCCACCTGCGGCTGGTAGTGCAGCACGAATTCGTCGCGCTCGAGGGCGTTCCTGAGCGCGCTCTCGATGCGCACGCGCTCGCGCGACTCCTCGTTCATGGCCGGGGTGTAGAACTGGAAATTGTTGCGGCCCAGCTTCTTGGCGCGGTACATCGCGATGTCGGCATGCTCGATCAGGTTGTCGCTCGAGGTGCCCTCGCACGGGTACACCGCGACCCCGATCGAGCAGGTGACGAAGAATTCCTTGGTGCCCAGTATGACCGGCTGGGCCACGCCATCCATCACCCGCTGCACCATGGCCGGGCTCAAGGGTTCGTCGCTGTGCTCGTTCAGGATCACCACGAATTCGTCGCCCGACAGGCGCGCCACGGTATCCGAATGGCGCAGCGACGAGCGCAGCCGCGCCGCCACCGTCACCAGCAGCACGTCGCCGGCCTTGTGGCCCATGCTGTCGTTGACGAACTTGAAGCGGTCCAGGTCGATCAGCATCACCCATGCCGGACGGCCGCTGCGGCTGGCGAAGGCAATCGCCTGCTCCAGGCGGTCCTGCAGCAGCGAGCGGTTGGGCAATCCGGTCAGCACGTCGTGCTGGGCCACGTGGTGCACGCGCTGCTCGGTCAGCTTGCGTTCGGTGATGTCGCTGCCGGTGCCGCGATAGCCGGCGAGCAGACCCTGGTCGTCGAACACCGGCTGGCCGTTAATGCAGAACCAGCGCGTGGCGCCGCCATCGTCCACGACCTGGTACTCGAGGTTGGCGAACGCCTCGTGCGCCTGCATCGTGGCCAGGTGCTCGCGCCCGGCGTCGCTGTCGAGCAGTCCCGGCGTGTATTCCCAGCGCGTCTTGCCCAGCAATCCCTGGACCGCCACGCCCGACTTCTCGGTGAAGCCGCCGGTGATCATGGTGAAGCGGAACTGCGCATCCTGCTCCCAGTACCAGTCGGACGACATCGAGACCAGTTGGCGGAAGCGCTGCTCGCTGTGCAGCAGCGCCTTTTCGGCGCGCTCGCGCGCAGCCATGTCCTCGATCAGGCGGCGGTTGCTGCGGCGCAGGTCCGTGGTGCGCTGGCGCACCAGTTGCTGGACCTTGCGCGCACGCGCGCCGGCCGACTGGACGAAGGCGGCGCCGAGCAGGGTCGCCAGGATGCCGCCCACCAGCAGCGCGACCGAGGCCATGTGGTCGGCCAGGAAGGGCCGCGGGGCGGCGGCCACCTCGATCCGCCACGGACGTCCGCCGGCCTGGAGGACGGTGGTCAGCACGCCGTGGTCCGGGCGCAGCCAGCGCGACAGCAGGCCATGGGCGGGGGCCGAACCGGTCGACAGCAGCAGAGTGGCGGGATCGGCGTCGCGGCCGCCGTAGACCGCGACGACGATGTCCCGGCTGTCGAGCAGCCCGGCGCTCGCCAGCGATTCGCGCACCAGTTCGCTGCCGCGGATGACGACCGCGGTACTGCCGCGCAGTGCGCCGTCCAGGCTCGACACCGGCATCACCAGGTCGAAGGCCGCTCGTCCGGCCGGGTCCTGCACCAGCGGGAACAGCCCGCTGGCGGCCGGCTGGCCGGTGCGGCGCGCCGTTTCCAGCGCGCCCATGATGTCGACGTCGCGCGCCAGGTTCAGGCCGAGCGCGGCCTCGTTGCCGGCCAGCGGCGAGACGTAGTCGATCACATGGTAGCGGCTGCGCAGCGGCGCCGTGACCAGGCCGGCCGGGCTCATCTCGGTCAGCACGGCGCCGGGGCGCACCTGCTGCAGCTCGGCCTCGAGCGCAGCGCGGCCGGCGGCTGGAATCGCGCGGTGATAATTGATGGCCTGGATGAAGCGGTGCCGCTCGAGCAGGCTGGCCGTGAAGTCGGCGAAGCGCTCGCGGCTGACCGGGGCGTCCTTCGAGAACAGCTGGTTGGTGACCGCCAGTACCTCGATCGCCTGGTCCATCCCCTGGCGCAGCGCCGCGACGCGCTCGTCGGCGCGCTGGGCAAAGGCCAGCGCGAGATTGTCGTACTCGAGGTGGCTGACGCCGAGGAACAGGCCGAAGGAAGCGGCCAGGCCGGCTCCCAGGGTGAGGGCCGCGGCGCGTGTCAGCGAACGGGTCAATCGGCGCGGCATTGCATCGTGGTCCAGGATAATCGCTTTGATACGGTTGATGGTGTTGTACTTGCCGGTAGGCATGATCGCGCGACAGTGTGTCATAAACGCGAAGTGGCCGCAAACAATTCGTGGCCTGCCATTCAGTTGGTGCGGGCCAGCCACGCCACTACCAGGCGCGCCAGCAGCCGGTTCGACCAGCCACTTCCATAGCCGCCGCGGCCGCCGGCGACGTCGCCGCGCCCCAGCCGCGCCAGCAACCGTTCGGCCCGCTCCGGTGCGGCGCCAGGGAGAGCGGGCCGCACGGCGAACAGGATGCGGTTGTTGCCGGCGATGCGGTTGAACCACCCCAGGCGGCCTTCGAAGATGGCGTCGAGGCGCTGCAGCACGCTCGCATAGTCGGGGTCGTAGGTGAAGATGTTCGCCACCAGCACCCCGCCCGGGCGCAGGGCGCGGCGGCAGGTGGCGTAGAAGTCGCTGCTGCTGAGCGCGGGCGGCAGGCCGCGGCTGTCGAAGCCATCGACCAGCAGCACGTCGGCGTCGCCCGGCGCCTGCGCCAGGTAGTCGGCGGCGTCGCAGTGCAGCACGCGCAGGCGGGCGTCGTCCGCCGGCAGCAGGAATGCGTCGCGCAGGGCGATCACGTCGGCGCGGATCTCCAGCACGGTGATGCGGCTGCCGGGAAAATGGCGGTGGCAGAACTTGGCCAGCGAGCCGCCGCCCAGGCCGACCATGACGATGTGGCGCGGGCGCGGCGCGAACAGCGCAAAGCACATCATGGCGCGCGTGTAGTCCAGCACCAGGGCGGTGGGGTGCGCCAGCAGCATCTCGCTCTGGATGTCGCCGGGCGAGAACTCCAGCGTGCGGCGCCCGTCCGCGCTGCGCACCAGGGGCGGGCGGAGGTCATCCGGGCTGCTGCGTTCGGCGGGGGCGGGCATGGACGCAGTATAGGCGAGCTTCGCCGATCGGCGCCGACAGCACAGCGTGGATGCACGCTCGTCCCCACCCGCCGGCCGGGCCGGCAGGGGGAGCAGGCGGCCTACGGCAGCGTGCCCGACAGCGGCACCACGCCGAAGATCACCGAGGCCACCAGCATCACCAGCGAGGCCGAGACCGACCAGATCAGCGTGAAGCGCTGGTGGTCGCCGAACTCGACCTTGCACATGCCGACCAGCAGGTAGGTCGAGGCGACCAGCGGGCTGAGCAGGTGGACCGGCTGGCCGATCACCGAGGCGCGGCCGATTTCCGCCGCCGAGATGCCATACAGCTCGGCCGCCTTGGCCAGCACCGGCACCACGCCGAAATAGAAGGCGTCGTTCGAGATGAAGAAGGTGAACGGGATGCTCAGCAGGCCGGTGACGATGGCGAGGTAGGGGCCCAGCGCATCGGGCACGGCGGCGATCACGCTCAGCGCGATCGCATCGACCATCTTGGTCCCCTGCAGGATGCCGACGAAAATGCCGGCCGCGAAGATCAGCGAGACCACCGGCAGCACGTTCGGCGCGTGCGCCTCGATGCGCGCCTTCTGCGCATCCAGGCCCGGATAGTTGACGGTGATGGCGATCGCGAAGAAGATCATGAACAGCACCGGCAGCGGCAGGGCGCCCAGCACCAGCAGCACCAGCAGCGAGGCGGTCAGGGCGAAGTTCACCCAGATCAGCTTCGGACGCGCGGTCTCGGGCGACGATACGCCGACCGGCGGCTCGGCGTCGCCGCCGAAGCCGGCGCCCGCACCAGATCCAGAACCGGAACCAGAACCAGAACCAGAACCAGAACCAGCGGCCGTGGCGCCGCCCTGGCCAGGCTCGATGCGCGCGCCGCCGAAGGCGTGCACGCTGCCATCGCGCGCACCGGCCGCCGCATGGGGAGTGAATTGCCCGCTCGCGCCGTGCAGGTCGGCGGCCAGCGCCAGCTCGCCGAAGGCCGGCTGCAGCACGGGCGCCGCCGGCGTCCGGTGCACCCTGGCCGGGGCCGGCAGGCTCACCACGCCGAGGCGCTTGCGCTCCCGCATGCCCAGCACCCAGGCCACGAACAGCACCCACGCCGCAGTGACGGCCATAGGCAGGATCATCGGCACGAAGATGTCGCTCACGTCCACGCCGAGCGCGGTGGCGGCGCGCGCCGTCGGGCCGCCCCATGGCAGGATGTTCATGACCCCGCCGGCCAGCATGATCACGCAGGCCATCACCAGCCGGCTCATCCCCAGGCGCAAGTACAGCGGCAGCATGGCCGACACCGTGATCATGTAGGTGGTGGCGCCGTCGCCGTCGAGCGAGATGAACATCGCCAGCGCGGCGGTGCCGACGACGATCTTCATCGGGTCGCCCTGCACCAGCTTCAGGATCAGGCGCACGATCGGATCGAACAGGCCGGCGTCGATCATGATGCCGAAATAGAGGATGGCGAACATCAGCATCACGCCGGTCGGGGCCAGCGAGCGGATCCCGTCCAGCATCATCGGGCCCAGGCTGGCGCCGAAGCCGCCGATCAGGCCGAAGGCAATCGGCACCACGATCAGCGCAACCAGCGCCGGCAGGCGCTTGGTCATGATCAGGAACATGAACACGACGATCATCGTATAGGCCAGGGCGGTCAACATCATCATTCTCCTTGCAGGCCGGATAGCGGCTGCGGTATGTCCAGTGGCGTCAAGGCGAACGGCGACCGTGGCCCGCGCCCTGCGTCTTGCAGGGCCGGACGATGCGGCCGGGGCACGCCTGTGGCGGGCAGGGGGCTAGGCGTGGCCCGGGGTAGGGAGGGAAGGCGCGGCCAGGACGGCGCGCACGAGGGCTGGATGCTTCATGGTGTCTCCGATTGTTGTCATCGTGATTGCAACTTTGTTTGCACCAACTATATGCCCGCCCGGCTTTCAATCAGCTTTCAGTGCGTCCGCCGCAGCGCCAGGTTGTTTGACAGGTCAGGCGGGCGCGAACCGCACGCCGACCTTCAGGCCGCCGCTGTCGGCGCGGCCGAGCGCCAGGGTGGCGCCATGCAGCAGTGCGATGTCGCGCACGATCGCCAGGCCCAGGCCCGTACCGCCCGGATTGGCTTCCAGCGTGGCCTGCGCGCGGTAGAACGGCGTGCACACCTTGTCGTACTCCGACGGCGCGATGCCCGGGCCGCTGTCGCTCACTTCGAGCAGCACGCCCCCTTCGCTGCGGCCGAGGCGCAGCAGGACGCTGCCGCCCGGCGGCGTGTAGCGGATCGCATTGTCGACCAGGTTCGACACCAGTTCGTGCAGCAGCAGTTCCTGGCCGCTGACCGTGGATCGCTCGCCCGCCTCGACTTCGAGCGCGAGGTCGATCCCCTTCTGCACCGCCGGCAGGGCGAGCTCCAGCCCGACCTGGCCGGCCACCGCCGCCAGCGACACCGGCGCCGCCTGGCCGCTGCCGCCGCCATGCTCGATGCGGGCCAGCGTCAGCAGCCGATTGGCCAGGTGGATCGCCGAGTCGGTGGTGCCGGCGATCGAGGCCACGATGGCGCGCAGCGCCGCCGGATCGTCTTCGCGCAACGCCAGCGCGGCCTGCGTCTTGAGCACCGCCAGCGGTGTACGCAACTGGTGCGAGGCGTCGGCGATGAAGCGGCGCTGGCTGGCCACCAGGTCCTGCATGCGCGCCATGGTGCCGTTCATCGCCGCCACCAGCGGACGCACCTCCTTGTGCACCATGGCCTGGTCGATGGTCGACAGGTCGGACAGAGGACGCGTCTCGACTTCGTTCTTCAGGCGCATCAGGGGCCGCAGCACCAGGCGCACGGCGAACCACACCAGCGCCGCCACCGCCAGCACCAGCAGCGCCTGGCGCCACAGGGTATTGAGCAGGATGTCGCGCGACAGCGCGTTCCTCGCGTCGAGCGTCTCGCCCACCTGGATCAGGGCGATGCCGCGCATCGAATCGTCGAATACCGGCTGCAGCAGTGCGGCGATGCGCACCGTCTCGCCGTTGTAGCTGGCGTGGTAGAAGCGCACCAGCGCCGGATACAGGTCGCTGCGCGCCACGTGGGCCGGGACCGGCGGCAGGTCGCCGTAGCCCGACACCGTCTCGCCCTGCAGGCCGGTGACCTTGTAGTAGATGCGGCCCAGGGTATCGGTCTCGAAGCTGTCCAGCGCCACATACGGCACGTTGGCCACGACCTTGCCGTTCTGGACCGACACCCGCTCGGCCAGCGCACGGGTGGACGACAGCAGCGAGCGGTCATAGGCGACGTCGGCCGCCTCGAGCGCGTCGCGGTACAGCGACACGGCGTTGAGCGCGACCAGCGCCACCAGCGGCAGGATCAGCCAGCGCAGCAGCTGCTGGCGCAGGCTGCCCAGTGCATGGGCCGGGACGGTCATGGCGGGGCCGGGCGCTCCTGCATCAGGTAGCCGATCCCGCGCAGGGTGACGATGGCGGCGTCGCCGCCGGGGCGTTCGAGCTTCTTGCGGATGCGGTGGATGTACAGCTCGATGGCATCGAGATTGACGTCGTCGTCGAGCGCGAACACCTGGTGGAACAGCTTTTCCTTCGACAGCGCTGCGCCCGGGCGCGCGATCAGCGCTTCGAGCACCGCGTGCTCGCGCGGGGTCAGGGCCAGGGGCTCGCCGCAATACGAGAACATGCGCGAGACGGTGTCGAACGCGAGCTGGCCGCAGCGGTGCACCAGCCCCTCGCTGCTGCCGCCGCGGCGGCGCAGCAGCGCTTTCACGCGCGCTTCCAGTTCGGCCAGCTCGAAGGGCTTGGCCAGGTAGTCGTCGGCGCCCAGGTTCAGTCCCTGCACCTTGTCGTCCAGGCCGCCGCGCGCGGTGAGGATCAGCACCGGCGTATTGCCACGCGCGCCGGGGCGGGCGCGCAGGCGGCGCAGCACGTCCAGCCCATCCATGCGCGGCAGCGTCAGGTCCAGGATCACCAGCGCGTAGTCCTGGGTGTGCAGCAGGGCGTCGGCGTCGGCGCCGGTGGCGGCGCACTCGACGGTGAGGTTGGCGTCGCGCAGCGCCTTGGACACCCAGTGCGACAGCTCGACATGGTCTTCGACAAGCAGGATTCTCATCGCGCCAGTGTAAGCGCAAAGCCCGCGCGGCGGGAAGGCCGGGGCCGCTGAAAGCGAACTGAAAGGTTGCCGCGCATATAGTCGGCGGCACAAGCAGCACACAACAAGATTCGGAGACAAGATGAAGCATTCGGCCCTCGCGCTCGCCGTCCTGGCAGCGCTTTCCCTCGCCACGTCCGCCCAGGCCCAGAGCACCGTCCAGGTGTATGGCCTGATCGACGCCGGCGTCGAATACCTGAACCACGCCCAGGAAGACGGCGGCGCCATGCTGCGCGTAGTCTCGGGCGGCAAGAACACCTCGCGCTGGGGCTTTCGCGGCAGCGAGGACCTCGGTGGCGGCTTGAAAGCCATCTGGCAGCTCGAGGGCGGCATCCTGATGGACGTGGGGGCCAGCGACGGCGCGGTGTTCAAGCGCCAGGCCTGGGTGGGCCTGGACGGCGCGCTCGGCCGGATCGTCATCGGCCGCTCGTTCACCACGACCTATGAACTGGTGATCAAGTTCGACCCGCTCGGCTTTGCCCCCAACTATTCCTGGGCCACCGGCGCCAGCGCCACCGGGCCGTCGCGCTACGGCATGACCACCCAGTTCGACAACCTGGTCAAGTACACCGGCAAGGCCGGCGGCTTCACCTATGGCGCCACGGTCGGCCTCGGCGAACAGGCGGACAGTGCGGCCGCTGGCCGCAAGCTCGCGCTCGGCGGCTCCTGGTTCGGCGACGACGGCCTGGGCCTGATGGCGTCCTGGGAGCGGATCAACGGCAACGCCAGCGCGGCTACGCCGGCGCGCGACGAGACCACGGCCTATCACCTGGCGGCCGACTACCGCCAGGGCCCATGGCGCTATACCGCGGGCATGCGCGGCTTCCGGCTCGATGCGGGGCGCACGAACGACGCCGACCTGCGCGCGAATACCTATTGGGGCGGCATCACGCGCACGGTCGGCGCCGTCACGCTCACCGGCGCGCTCTACCACGTCGACACGCGCGGCCGGCCGCACGGCGAGGACGCCGACCCGACCCTGTTCGTGGCGCGCGCCATGCTGGCCATGTCCAAGCGCACCGACCTCTACCTGTCGGTGGCGCACGCCACGGCCGACGACGGCCAGCTGGTCGGCCTGTCGCGAGACGATCCGGGCTACGCGACCACCCAGACCGGCATCACGGCCGGCATCCAGCACCGCTTCTGAGCGTTTGCCAGGACAGCTTCTCATCGCGCGCGCAGCCTGCTGGCGGTATGATGGTTCCATGATTGCTTTCCGCACCTTGCTGGCGCTGGCGTGCGCCCTCGTGCTGGCCTTCCAACCGGCGCCGGCGCAGCCGCGCGCGCCCGAGTGCCTGATTCCGTCCAAGCCCGGCGGCGGCATGGACGTGACCTGCAAGCTGGCCCAGAAGGCCCTGCACGGCCAGGCCGGCGCGCCCGACCTCGCTCTGAGCTACCTGCCGGGCGGCGTCGGCGCCGTCGCCTGGCACACCATCGTCTCGCAGAGGCGGCGCGAAGCCGATACGCTCGTCACCTTCTCGGGCGGCTCGGTGCTGAACCTGGCGCTGGGCAAGTTCGGCAAGGCCGACGTCGACGACGTGCGCTGGGTGGCCGCCTTCGGCGCCGACTACGGCATGGTGGCGGTGCGCGCCGATTCGCCCTACCGTTCGCTGGACGACCTGCTGCAGGCGCTGCGGCGCGATCCCCGCAAGGTCCTGATCGGCATGTCCGGCACCGTGGGCAGCCAGGACTGGATCAAGATGGCGCTGCTGGCGCGGATGGCGGGTATCGACCCGCGCAAGATGCGCTTCGTGGCGCTGGAGGGCGGCGGCGAGCAGTTCATCGCCATGCAGGAGAACCACGTGCAGGCGGTGTCGGGCGACACCTCCGAAGCCTTGCTGTACACGGGCGGCGGCAAGGTGCGGGTGCTGGCGGTCATGTCCGAGCAGCGCCTGCCGGGCCGGCTCGCGCAGGTGAAGACCGCGCGCGAGCAGGGCTACGACGTGGTGTGGCCGGTGATCCGTGGCGTGTGGATGGGGCCCGACGTGCCCGAAGCCGACTACCGGCGCTGGGTGGCGGCGTTTGCGAACATGGAAGCCTCGCCCGGCTTTGCCGAGCTGCGCGAGCGGGCCGGGCTGTACCCGTTCTCGCTCACGGGCGACGCGCTGACCCGCTACATCAGGCAGTCGGTGGCCGGCCACCACGCCCAGGCGCGGCAGTTCAAGCTCCTGCGCGAGCGCTAAGTAGCAGGCAGGGCATCCCGCAGAATCCTCCCGGCCCGATCTTCGACGGTATACTGGCGGGCAGATATCGTCGGCGCTTTCCCGACCTGCCTGACGACACCGGCGACACGCCCGCCCTCCACGCAACCACAACGAAAAGAATTTCATGCACAGTGCTCCCGTTTCCCAGAGGCTCCGCGCCCTGGTCCGCGACATGCCCCGTACCGGCATCACCCTCAGCGAGCTGATCCAGCGCGTCGGCAACGACGGCCTGCTGATCCTGGTTACCCTGCTGACGCTGGTGTTCCTGATCCCGATCTCGATCCCCGGCGTGAGCACGGTGTTCGGCGCCGCGATCCTCCTGATCAGCGTCAGCCGCCTGTTCGGTCGCGACCTGTGGATTCCCGCCAGCCTGTCGCACCGTGTGATCGGCACCCGCAAGCTGCGGCCGCTGCTGCGCAAGGCGCTGTCGTGGCTCAGGAAGCTGGAGCGCATCAGCCGCCCGAACCGGATCCAGTGGCTGGTGGCCGAAGGCCCGGTGGGCTTTTTCAACAACGCCGCCCTGATCCTGGGCGCGGTGCTGCTGATGATGCCGTTTGGCCTGATCCCGTTCAGCAATACCTTCCCGGCCGTGGCGATCCTGTTCCTGGCCATCGGCCTGCTGCAGCGCGATGGCCTGTGCATCCTGCTGGGCCATGTCAGCAATGTCGTCACGATCCTGTACTTCGGTGTCCTGATCGGCGGCGGGGGGCTGGCCGCGCGCGAGCTCTTCAACCGCTTCGCGCTCTGAGACGGTGCTGGAGAGTGATGTAGTAGAGCAACGTCGAAGCGGCGGAGTTAGCTTGTTGTAAAGCATCTCTTTCTGATAAGCTGGCCGCTTCGACGGAGAACCCATGTTCCTGGACCATCCCACCATCACGGCCACGAATGGCTTGTCCGAGCCCGACCGCCTCGAGCGGCTGCAACGCGTGTACGGCTACGCGATGGCGCTGGCGGATGCGGGCAGCAATGCCGGCTTTGTCGAGAAAGTGACCCAGATCCACGATCACAAGGGCACCCTGATCGTGTTCTGGCACGCACCGCCCCTCGACTCGGAGCGGGACTATTTCACCCGCGCCTGGGTCAGCAAGGTCGGCGACGGCACCCTGAACGTTGAACATGAGTACTGACCCAATGATACTGGACGCGTCGACGATGGTCTTGGTACTGGCACTGGGCAACCTGGCCCTGTGCGCACTGCTGACCTTTTTCGAGCACGGCGCCGCGCGCCCGCCCGCGCTGGCCGTATGGGGCCTGTCGAAACAGATCCAGGGCGGCGCCTGGCTGTTGCTGGCGCTGGGCGACGCCGGCGTGGTGCCGGCCGCGCTCGCCGTGCCGGGCGGCTACGTGCTGCTGCTGGCCGGCGTCGCGATCGAAGGCGGCGCCGCATGGGAAGCCGCGCGCCGCCCGGCATGGCGCACCCCGACCATGATCGCGGGTGGCCTGGCCATCCTGCTGTTCCTGCTGTGCTACCTGGTCGACGAGGAAGGCCTGCGCAGCGTGGCCGCCTCGCTGCTGCTGGGCGCCTTGTATCTGTCCGGCGCGGTGGCGCTGGCCTGGCGCTGGCGCGAAGCGAGCCTGCTGCAGCGCTTCCTGGCGCTGGCCAGTGGGGTGCTGGCGCTGGTGGTCGCGTCGCGCGGGCTGTCGGTGCTGCTCCTGCCGGGCGGCTGGGGCTGGCTGACGAGCGACCTGCTGGGCCAGCTCTCGAGCGGCGCGCTGTACCTGCTGATGCTCGGCAATGCCTTCGGCGTGCTGCTGCTGGCCCGCGAGCGCCTGCAGGGCGCGCTCGAGCGGCTCGAGGTAATCGACCCGCTGACCGACGCGCCGAACCGGCGCGGCTTCTTCCAGCTGCTGGCGCCATGGATGGCGCTGGCGCGCCGGCCCGGCCAGCCGACCGCATTGGTGGTGCTCGATCTGGACGGCTTCAAGCGCGTCAACGACAGCTACGGCCATCCGGCCGGCGACATCGTGCTGCGCCAGATGGTCGAATTGTGCCGGCGCCAGCTGCGCGACAGCGACCAGCTGGGACGCGTGGTGGGCGTCGAGTTCGCGATCGTGCTGCCGCGCACCAGTCTGGCGGAAGCGAGCCTGGTGGCCGAGCGCATCCGCGTCGCGATCGAGGCGACGCCGGTCAAGAGCGAGCGCGCGATGATCAAGCTCACCGCCAGCTTCGGCGTGACCACGATCCGCCCCGAGGACAGCACCACGACGCTGTTCCAGCGCGCCGACGAAGCGCTCAAGCAGGCCAAGCACGACGGCCGCAACCGCGTGGTGCAGGCCAGCGAGACGCTGGTCGAGGTGTGGGAGCCGCTGCCCTGACGCCCGGGCGCGACCGGCGCCCGGTATCGGGACGCGCTGCCCCCGTCACGCCCATGTCATGACAAAGGCTTATCCTGCCGCCAGATTCGCAGGATACAGCCCATGCACACGCCGACCCAGGATTCACCCATTTACGCCGCTGTCGAGCTCGGCTCGGACAGTTTCCGCCTGCACGTCGGTCGTTTCGAGGATGGTGCGCTGCGCCTGGTCGCCACCATGGCCGAGCCGGTGCGTCTGGCCGCCACGCTCGACGAGGACGGCATGCTGTGCGCCGCCGCGATGCGGCGCGCGCTTGCGTGCCTGGACGCGTTCCGCGGCGCGCTCGACGCCTGGCGGCCGCAGGCGGTGCGCGTGGTCGCCACCGCGGCCCTGCGCATGGCCAAGAACGCCGCGCTGTTCCTGCCCGCCGCCGGACGTGCGCTGGGCCACCCGATCGAGATCATCGCCGGCGACGAAGCCGGGCGCCTGGTCTACCTGGGCGTGACCACCACCCTGGGCGCGGACGACGACGCGGCGCGCCTGGTGGTCGACATCGGCGGCGCCTCGACCGAGCTGGTGCTGGGGCAGGGCGCCCGCATCCGGCGCATCGAATCGTTCGCGATCGGCGCCGTGCGCCAGAGCCTGACCTTCTTCGCCGGCGGGCGCCTGGACGCGGCCGGTTTCGACGCTGCGGTGCGCTCGAGCCGCAGCCGCTTCGCCGAGGCTGGCCTGGGCGCGCTGGGCGCTCAGCAGGCGTATGGCGCCTGCGGCACGGTGCGCGCGCTGGCCGCGATCGCCGCCGAACCGGGCGAGGCCGTCGAAAGCCTGAGCCGCGCCAGCCTGGAGCGGCTGCGTGCGGCCTTCATCGGGGCCGGCCATGTGGCGCAGGTGCGCCTGGCGTGGCCGGCGGCCGACCACGTCTCGCACCTGGCGGGCGGCCTGGCGCTCTTGATCGGCTTGATGGAAGAACTGGAGATCGCC
>Ga0265780_10001621_pt1 | contig 31365 bp, 30 predicted proteins | sample P1T30metagenome_FD_192432 | JGI IMG/M metagenome (GOLD analysis project Ga0265780, IMG submission 192432) | Plant litter microbial communities from East Loma Ridge, Irvine, California - P1 T30 | ecosystem: Environmental > Terrestrial > Plant litter > Unclassified | place: USA: California... | reverse complement strand
TCGTGGTCGATAAGACGGTAGATCGCGTCTATGTTGTGACTCTCGTGTTGGAAAGGTGAGAACGGGATGCGCGGACTGTCTTACCTGCGTCGCTTTCACTCGTCCCTGAAGCTAGCCAACGGAACTGGCGTAGCGGCGATGGTGCCCTGCAGGCCAAGACCAACGGTCATAGGCTCGACTTGCCGAACATTGTGCTCCATCACGGCGCGTCGCCGCCCTGATGGCGGTCGCGAGCAGTGGAGATAATGAAAAGAAGTGCTGTGAGCTTAACATTGTTCTTCAAGAAAGAAGGTTGGGGTGTCGACTCAGTGCTGCCCCGCAAATCGGCCGTTGTCGTGGACCCTGAAGCAGAAAAACGACAACAATCCTTCAAGCGAGCGGGACGTTTGGCCTGGCGTGGTTGTTGTTGGGAAAGATACGTAGGCAGCATAAGACCAGTGAAAAGCTCTTATCGGACATGCAAAATATTCGTGACTGCAGGCATTGCCACGGAGGAGCGCCGCTAGACTACCTGACCGCGCTTTCCTCTTTGTCAACCGCCAATCCTCCTGGACTACTTAAACGAGCGGTGTGAACGACCCCTCGCCCCAGAAATCTTTCCTCTTCCTCCACTACACTGCACATTTGAATCCGCAAGCATGGCTTCACGTCCCACCAACATCGGTATCAAGGCCATTGAGCTGTACTTCCCCAGCCAGGCGAGTCTGCCCCCAAGCTGCAGCGCGTGGTAGCAGAATTTCATGCCACGGTCTGCTCCCGTGACACTGCCTCCTGACATTGCTGCAGTGCGTCGACCAGGCCGAGCTCGAGAAGTTCGATGGCGTCTCTCAGGGCAAATACACGATTGGCCTCGGCCAGACCAAGATGTCCTTCTGCGACGACCGCGAGGGTGAGTCTTATTTCGAGGAATGCGAGCAATTCTGCAGCAAGACGAGACGCTGATGCTTTTATCCTATATAGACATCTACTCGCTCGCCCTGACTTCGCTCTCCTCGCTGTTCAAGAAGTACAGCATCGACCCCAAATCCATTGGCCGCCTCGAGGTCGGCACCGAGACGCTGCTCGACAAGTCTAAGTCGGTCAAGTCGGTCCTGATGCAACTGTTTGACGAATGCGGCAACTACAACGTCGAGGGCGTGGACACGGTCAATGCATGCTACGGCGGCACCAACGCGCTGTTCAACAGCGTCAACTGGATCGAGTCCTCCGCCTGGGACGGCCGCGACGCGGTTGTGGTGACTGGCGACATTGCGCTGTACAAGAAAGGCAATGCGCGCCCAACTGGCGGTGCTGGCTGCGTGGCTATGCTTATTGGCCCTAATGCGCCTCTTGCCATTGAGGCCGGTCAGCGTGGATCCTACATCAGGCACGCATACGACTTCTACAAGCCCGATCTCACGAGCGAGTATCCCATCGTCGACGGCCACTTCTCCATTCGCTGCTACACCGAAGCTGTGGATGCCTGCTACAAGGCGTACAATGCGCGCGAGAAGACGCTGAAGTCGCAGCAGAACGGCAACGGCGTCAATGGCCACAGCACGGAGCAGGAAACTGCCGTCGACCGCTTCGACTACATGGCCTTCCACGCCCCCACTTGCAAGCTCGTCGCCAAGTCCTACGCGCGTCTGCTGTACAACGACTACCTGGAGGACCCTTCCAACCCACTGTTCGCAGAGGTGCCCGCAGAGCTGAAGGGCATGGACTACGCCACGTCCGTCACAGACAAGGCGGTTGAGAAGACCTTCATGGCACTGGCAAAGAAGCGGTTCAACGCCCGTGTACAGCCCAGCATCAACGTCCCGACCCAGTGCGGCAACATGTACTGTGGAAGCGTCTACGGCAGTTTGGCTAGCATTCTGGCCAACGTCGATAACGCGACCCTGCAAGGAAAGCGCATTGGCCTTTTCAGCTACGGTAGTGGTCTCGCGTCCTCCATGTTCTCTTTCGTTGTCAAGGGCAGCGTCGAGAACATGGCGAAGCAGCTCGACATCCCCGCGCGCCTGGAGTCCAGGCGCGTGGTCGCTCCCGAGGTGTACGACGAGGTAAGACTATTCACATGTGATGCCACGCGAGATGGCGTACTGACTGCTTCCAGATGTGCAACCTCCGCGAGCAAGCCCACCTCAAGAAGAGCTATACCCCCGCCGGCAAGACCGATGGCCTCTTCCCCGGCACATACTACCTCACCAACATCGATGACATGTTCCGTCGCACCTACGAGATCAAGCAGTAGACTCCTCACCATGGCATGATGATGCTCTTTCGCTTCACTTCTAGTCGCTCCATACGATCGAGCATTTGCAGGAGTCATTCGACCCTCCAGTAGTCTCACACATGTTGCACTTTTTGGGGGACGAGATACTGGCGGGACGAGGTTCACGACGGAGGACGTAAGCACGACGATATCTGCATGACAGACGGCCAAGAGGCTCGCTGTTTTAATATACGCTTTTCATGAAGCGCCACACTGTAGATAGAACAATAGACTGTTCCACGTTTGTATAGTCCACCCTTTGCTCCTACACCCATAGTATACCCGGAACGCCGTGTCTAATGCTTAGGTGCCAGTTGTATCATATCGTCCTCGCACTCAAACCAGTGTCCCATCCGGTTCGCCCGGTAACCTCTTCACCCTCCTCTGCTCCCAGTCCTCCAGATCCTTCGCTTGTAACCTCTGTCCTCATGTCAGCATTATCTCCAACCCAATTCACTCCAATCTCCCTCACTCACATAATACTCATCCTTCATGTTCACCTTCCTCCTCTCGCCCCTCAGCCCCATTGCCTGCTCCTGCGTAATCTGCTGATTCTTGCGATCGTAGCGCTCATACCGCAGCGCCGTCGCGGGCGTTAACATGAACGACCCGAGCACGATTGTGGACATGAAAGGCAGGCCGAAGAGAAGGAAAGGGTGCTTTATGAGCGCTTTGCGGTAGCGCGCGGCGAGGGAGTTGGGAAGCGTGCGGGAGAAGGAGCGGGAGGGAAGGGGCGCCATATCTGGTCGGGGTGAGCGGTGGGCCGACGAGGACGTATTACGCGGTACCGATGTCGTGGTGTCAACGTCCGTGTGTGGGGCGCATCGAAGGTTGTGGCGGGAGTGAAAGGTAGATTGATTTGCGGGCAAATCGTCACTTCCGCGATGGTGGCTTGGCGGTCACGGGAACGCGTGATGTGAGATTTTGAGTGGACGCGAAGTTTAGGCCCAGGCCCCTACGACACGCACGAGTACGATTGTGCGCTCTCGGGAATCCACCATCTACAGTTAACGAAGTTTACGACCGTAATCCTTGAGACTGTCCTTATTGTGAACACTTCCGCGCTGTTGCCTGTGGTTTGCACTTGGACTTTCAGCTCCTTCGCGTTACGACTCTCGTCATCCGCCTCAATTTCGAAGTATTTCTTCTGTCGCAATACGGCCCTTCATCGTCGGTTTCAGTCTCGACACTAGGGTTTCTGCTTCACAAGATTCGTTTCCTTCCGTCTCTTTCTTAGCCATGACCCACCGGTAGCATCGCCATGGCCCGCAAAGGCGCCACTTCAACCCAGCGGATGGCCCCGCCCCCCAAAAGCAACGGCTTGACTACAACAAATGGGAATGCAAACGTTCCGCCTCCATCGACCATCGCCGCCCAGATTGTCCAGAATGCCACCTACCATCATGCCCACCAAGATGCCGCCGCAAAAGTGTCCTTCGGCGAGCTGGTCAAAGAATTCTTACAGCATCCAAACACAGACGACGAGCCGGAACCGCAGCTTGTTGCGTTGATCTCCGTGATCGCTGAAGCTGGAATCGAGGGATTGTTCAAAGATGACCCTTTTGCCCAGGATCAACAAAGGCAGCAGGGCATTGACAGCATCTCTGCGCTGCAAGTCATCATTCAGAAGAAGCCGCATCTGCTGATCAGCGCTAAAGACGGGGGTGGGGATGGGAACCCTCAGCCTCCTCTGTTCGTATGGTTGTTTCCCAAGCTGCTTGGCTTGATGACACATATTACGCTGCAACCGCTGCATCAACATGTTCAAGAACTGCTCGGCTTATGCCTCGATGCGCTGTCTCGGGCATCTTCACTTTGGCGCCATGCTACAAGCTTGGCCCTCCTGTACCGATCTGCTGTCCAGCGTGAGTAATTTGTGTGAATGCTGGTAATGCAGCTAAGTAGTCACAGTCATTGTCACGGAGCTCGAGGCTGCCAGCGACCTCACATCGCTACCAGCCCAGCAATTTCGTATCTCTATTCCCTCTTCGAGTAGTATCGGAGCATTTTGGCCGGAGAGCCAGCAGTTTGTCGCACTACCTCACGAGTTGCAGAGAACGGTCACATCACAGCTTGGAGCGATCTACATCAGCCTCAATGTTCTGCTTGCTTTGGTCAGTGGTACGCAGCACCAGCGAAATCAGCAAACAGGATCCGCGGCTTACGAGCATCATGAGCCCTGGATCCTGGACACATGTCTCGCGCTCTGGCAAGATTTCAAACGTTGGACAACCGGTGCAGAAAAGCGACCGTTTCACGATGAGGCTGTGTCTTCATTCTTGCGCGTAGTAGAAGCATTGGTTCTACCGTCGGGAACAACAACAGCGCAATCTCTGACCTTTCCCAAGGCCGCTCAGGGCCTCGTGCATTCCCTCCTCGGCATCTTGAACAGATCTGATCTATCTGCAGCCAGCCAGATGCAACTAGCTTCGCTGATAATCCGTCTACGCAGCGCACAGGAAAAGTCTATCGCCTCGCATCCAACGACCGGTCGTCGGCGCACTAACCCGATCTTGTTCATCACCGATGGCCTTGAATCCGGCATAGCAGTTGTGTGTCAAGACCAGGGCAAATTTGCCGCGTTGCACAAAGATTTACAAGTATGTTTTCCCCGGTCATTGGTTAACAGCAGGAATGCTAACTGGTGGCAGTCAGCGCTGTGTCTGTGGACAGCTCCGGGCTTGTGGCCCCTCTCAGTCGCGGATACGCGGCAGCAGCTCTGTACGAACGAGTCTGAAGCTTTTGCAGATCCTCGGCTTCTCGAGCAAGCTCAATCTGTCCTAAGGTCGTTTCGGGGTCTCAATCTCAGCGAAGAAGATGACAGACCGGCTAAACGACGTAAGACGCTACCTGACTCTGAGAACGATGTGAATCTGTCAGCATACGAGCACTTGAAATCCGTTTTGGTCGGCAGCGATGGAGAATCATTAACCGCGAGTTTGTCTAATTTGCATAACACTGTGCAGTACGTTCTGAAATCTATTGTCGTCTGCCATGTACTGATTGAAACAGAGTAACGTACTCTTCCATGGCCGACGACGACAAAGAGTTCGAAAAGCAGCAATGCGAACTTTTGTCGGCCTTCACAAGGATCGCCTGCGCCGGGTCGGGCTGCTTGGAAGATTCTGCGGCCGATACTCAACATCTGCAACGCTCTAGTTGTACTTTGTGCGATGTTCCAAGTTCAACTCAGCGTAAAGCGTTACCTTATTGGAATGGGGCTCGATATGGAGAGGACTGGAAGGATGCCATTGCCGCCATGCTCGTCATCACGAAACAGCCAAGATTCGAGAAAGCACCAAAAGCGCGAGTCTACATGGCCATAGCTATCGGCAGAGTGTTTCGACACATATCAGACGTGGACTATCTCAGTTTGGAGTCATGCGAGTTGGGTCAATGGTTGGTAACGTCAATGAGCCGGTCCTTGCGAGAGCTCAAACTTGCCGCAACGTGAGTATCGCCCCTTTCTCGTAGTACATTTGTTGACACATCATCAGGCGTTCTTTGATGGTGTTCCTGAGACATGACATCGCAAAAAGCACGAGGCAAAGGAACTGCAGATGGATATTGGAATTTCTCGGTGTACTTGCCAAGCGAGAAGTCATTACGGACTGTGAAACCTTGGTTACGGCTTACGGGTTGATTGCTCGGTAAGACACAATCCAATTTTGGAAGGCTCAAGCTGACCACTGGAAGTGTATGCGGCGAAGTGGAGCTTCCAATTGTACTGAACCATCTGGTCGAATTCTTTGGGCATCCCAACGCATTGGTGTGTGCGTTAGCTTCAAATGAGGTTGGTCGTCCGCAAACCTTTTTAAACAAACACTGATAAGCACAGCTTGATACTATAGCTTCCGAGTTCTCCACGAATGCGTTGCAACTCTTGCAGCCGTACTGGAGAGTGATCGCATTCTCTGTGTTCAAAGATGTGAACACTAGGCCACAGAAGGCTCAGATACTTGCCGACTTGACAGAGCAAAGTGTTCGTCAATTGCTGATACTGACACAGGCAGATACATTGCCTCTTCTTGTTTTGACGAAGAGGAAGGACATCATCGAAAAGATCGCGCAAGCGAGGAAGGCGACTGTGGGAGAAGTACTTACTCAACCGAAGAGAAACCTGGCTAAAATCTTAGCCCGGCTACTTTGTCATTCTGGGTCTGAAGTCGAAAACAACGCGATGGCATCTTTGGCTGCGATCGAGCCAGCCATTCGGGAAGGTTGTAACAACAAGCTGGAGCCGTTGCTAATGGCCGACATCACTGGTGTTGCTGTCGAGATACTGCTGCTGTCATCGGATCAAGATGAGTCGAAGAAGAAGATCGTACGTCCGAGAACGTAAAGTTCAGCGCTGAGATGACTAACTGCTATAGTACCATCGCGGTTTTACCACCCTCGCCATGCTCCTCTTCGACGCGAAGCCTGGACAACGCAAGACAGCATCCAAAACGAAGAGCCTTGATGGTTTCCTCGAGCACCATATCTTGGGTATTGTGTCCTACTTCACAGACATAATCGAAAGTCCGCTCGCCCAACTCAAGGCTATTGCGCACCCCTTACCTGAGCGAAAGCGAAGCATCTTAGCGCTTGGAGAGCTCGTTCGCCTCGCGCGGGACAATGTCAACCGCGCGCTGCCTCAAGTGAGTTTCCTTACCCTATCAGAGTTCCTTCACTCACTGTAAAAGCTTCGTGCCTGCCTTCAGTCAGCAATGGCAGATCTCGACCTCTCTGATGATGCTTTTGCTGTTTGGACAGCTCTCCTTGACACCCTCGGCTTTGGAGACGAAGTCATGTCTGTGGTTGATCAGACATTCGCTTTGATCGTGCAACACTGGTCTCTATTTTCGGACGAGACACAGTTGAAAGCTCACAGGGCAATTGTTGGTCTAACAAAAAAGTACAACACCCAACTTCAGCCAAGGTTACAGTTTCTGCCATCATTGGGAAGTATACCCATGATGTCGAAGACGGAAGGGGAACTACTAAGACTGAAGGCGGTGTCGGCAGATACTGCCACCCTGTTTCAGTCGTTCAACACTCGATGTAAGGACCAGAACGCAATCATCGTACGCCAAGCACTCAAGGAGCTCGTGCCTTTTCTCGATGACAACCAGAAGTTCCTTCATCAGTCAGTCGTCAGTCAAAAGCCGCTACCAGTCCTTGGAGCCCTTACACGATCCCTTCTCGATGCGAGTATACGCTTTGCAACAGACCATCAAGATATCACAACTCTCTGCGCACAGTGTCTGGGAATCATCGGCGGTCTCGATCCACACCGAGTAGAGAACGTACGAGAGAAGAAGCGGGTACTGATGCTCTCCAACTTCTCGAGCAGAGATGAGGACATCGAGTTTGTGTTTCTACTACTCGAGCAAGTCCTTGTGAAAGTGTTTCTCTCGACAACAAACGCCAAAGCGCAAGGCTGGATAGCATACGTAATGCAGGAAATGATCAAGCACTGCGGGTTCAACACTACTCCAGGGACGAATTTTCGATCATCGCAAACCAGTGCTGAAGCACAGCGCTGGGACGAGATTCCCGAACCAACCAAGACTGTTCTCGAGCCTTTCAGAAACTCGAAATATTCAGTCAACCTCAATGCAGGTGTGCAATACAAAGCTCCACGGTACCCCATCTTTACCAGTAGCACGAGCCACGGCACCTGGCTACAGACTTTCGTTTACGATCTGTTGCAGAAGGGTCAAGGCGTGAACGTTGAGATGATCTTCCCTGTCCTAGCCCGCGTGATCAGGGGCTACGATTTGTCAATTGCTACTTTCATCCTGCCATTCGCAGCACTGAACGTCATCGTTTCGGACGACGACCAAAACACGAACACTGTTGGTCGCGAACTCCTGACGGTACTACAAACTAACATTCAGTCACCCAACCAGTCCAACGCTGGGTTTATCAAGCAGTGCAGTGAGGTTAGAACCATACATTCTGATATCCCATTCAGTAAGCTGACGTACAGTAGAATGTCTTTCAGACGTTGGACTACCTCTCCATGTGGCTACAAGAGAAGAGAAAGGCCATGGCCGAAGCGCGAGCCATGGCCGGGAAGACAGGACGCGGCATTTCGGATGACGAAGAGATGAACAATATCAAGCAAATAAGTCGCGTGGAAGGCATCTTGCAGGGTATTCCTGCCGAAGTCATCTCGCAACGTGCTGTGGAGTGTGGTTCTTACGCTCGTGCACTCTTCCACTGGGAGCAGTACATTCGACAGCAACAGCTGGTCAATGCCGACGCGATGCACAGTTTCTCGAAGAAAGACGAGATGCTACAACATCTACAGATGATCTATGCACAGATCGATGAGCCAGACTGCATTGAGGGCATCTCGGCTCATCTCCGTGTTCTGAACCCAGAGCAGCAAATCATTGAAGATCGGAAGGCAGGTCGCCTGAATGCAGCACAAAGCTGGTACGAAATTGCGTTGGCTGAGAAGCCGAATGACCCAGAAACGCAGATTAATCTTCTGACTTGCCTCAAAGAGTCTGGTCAATACGGTAGGTATTTCCACTCTTACACAATATCAGCAACTGACAGTTTCTTAAGATTCCATCCTCAACTACGTGGATGGTTTTCGCGCATCGGATCATCTTTCGACCAACGCGCTGCCTTTCGCAGCGGAAGCAGCATGGTCAGCGGGCAAATGGGCGCACTTGGAACGAACACTCGGATCTTCATCGATCCCACAGGGCACCACGCTCCTCGACTTCAATGTTGGCATTGGCCATGCACTTCTGTCTCTGCGCCGCAAGAACGGGTCAGAGTTCAAGAACATTGTCGCATCGTTGCGAGACGCGCTTGCTGCAGGACTGTCGCCTTCGGCAACAGCATCCCTACAAGCGTGTCACGACCACTTAGTCAAGTTACATGCGCTATATGAGATCGAAGCTATCAGCGGCATGGACCCGACGAAACCATCCGATCGCGACGTGATCCTTGAGAATTTAGACCGGCGCCTAGACATCATTGGCGCATATACTTCGGACAAGCAGTATCTTCTAGGGCTGCGTCGCGCAGCAATGTCGTTGTCTCGGTATGTCGTTACTCTTTCGAACGGGTGATAGGTGCTGACATTTCAAGTATCGAATTCACAAATCAAGACATTGCCGCCGCATGGTTGACAACAGGGCGGCTCGCCCGGAAAGGAGACTTCCTAACGACGGCTTTCAACTCTGTGATGCACGCCGAGCAGCTGGGTGACACTGCTTCAAAGATCGAGTACTCGAAACTGCTGTGGAAAGAGGGCCATCATCGCAAAGCCATTCAGAATATCCGCGGTGCCATCGAAAGCAATGCATTTGAGCAGGAAACCAGTATCGCCATCAACGCTTCGGTGACAACGACAGGCGAAGGCATCGGCGATTACAACAACAAAATCAAGTGCCATGCTCAATTGCTATTAGCCAAGTGGCTAGATCGATCAGGACAGACCAAGGCCGCTGCGCTCAAGGAAGAGTATGTGGCAGGGGTCATGTCATTCCCGCGGTGGGACAAGTGCCACTACTATCTAGGACGTTACTACCTCAAGCTTCTGGAGTCTGAGAAGCGACAACCAGTCTCAAAGCAGAGCTCAGAGTATCTCTCCGGAAGTTTACTTAAGCTAGTCGCCGAGAATTGGGTTCGCTCCACGGTGTACGGCACAAAGTACTACTACCAAACCATGCCCAAGGTCCTTACGCTCTGGCTGGATATGGGCATGGAAGTCTTGAATACAGCTCCGCGTACGACACGCGACAAGGAGTTCCATGATCACCGGATCACTTATCTGGACCATATCAATAAGCACGTGAAGCGGTACACGATAGAACGTATGCCACCCTTTGCCTGGTACACGGCGTTCCCGCAGATCATCACTCGCATCAGTCATCCCAACAAGAATGTATGGGATGCACTACAGACGATTATCGCTCATGTAGCCTCGGCATATCCTCAGCAGTCGCTGTGGAGTCTGTTGGCCGTGCTACACTCGACGCAAGATGATCGTCGAACGCGCGGTGTCGCGGTCATGCAGAAACTTCGAGTAAGTGATGGCGCTGATAACATCGACCAACCTGCTAACAGCGGAACAGGAACCTATAAAGCGCAAAAATATCAGTGCTGCCACTGCCGCTGCGAATGCTGTCACTTTGAAGAACCTCATAATCTCAGGTCAGCGACTCACAGATGCTCTACTCGCTGCTTGTGATGCGCCTGTAGAACCGCGACTTTCACGTGTGAGTTTGTCGAAGGACCTTGGCTTCAGCCATAAGCTGGCTCCTTGCCGATTGGTCGTTCCAGTCGAAGCAAATCTGCTACCAAATCTTCCCACAAGTAACAACAGCAGGGTGCTACGAAATGCAAACCCTTTTCCACAGGACACCATCACCATTTCAGCGTTCATGGATGAGGTATTAGTGCTATCTTCGTTGCAACGACCGAGAAAAGTCGACGTTCGTGGTTCAGATGGGCGCATGTACGGCCTACTTTGCAAGCCGAAAGACGATCTTCGCAAAGATCAGCGTCTGATGGAATTCAACGCAATGATCAATCGCGCCCTGCAGAAGGACATTGATTCTAGCAAGCGCCGTCTCTACATCAAGACGTACGCTGTCACCCCGCTGAACGAAGAGTGCGGAGCCATTGAGTGGGTCGAAGGTTTAAAGCCCATGCGCGATATCATTATCAAGAACTATCGACAGCACCACGTCTCCATCGACTACACCGAGATCCGCCTCCTCCTCAACGAAGCTTCATCCTCGCCGACGAAAGTGGACATCTTCACAGACAAGATACTCGGCAAGTTCAAGCCCGTGCTCCACGAATGGTTCGTCGAGACTTTCCCTGAGCCTGAGGCCTGGTTCGCCGCACGCATACGTTACACCCGCTCTTGTGCTGTCATGAGTATCGTGGGCCACGTTCTGGGCCTCGGCGATCGACATGGCGAAAACGTCTTGCTGGAGGAAGGCAACGGCGGGACGTTCCACGTCGACTTCAACTGCCTTTTCGACAAGGGTCTCACGTTCGAGAAGCCGGAACTCGTGCCCTTCCGCCTCACGCACAACATGGTCGACGCAATGGGTCCGCAGGGCATCGAGGGCCCATTCCGCAAAGCTGCAGAGCTCACATACAGCCTACTGCGCCAGCACGAGGACACGCTCATCACGATCCTAGAAACGTTCGTACACGATCCGACGGCCGACTTCTTGGGCGGACGGAAGAGGAAGAAGATCAACGGAGTGCCGGATACGCCGCAGGAGGTGCTGGATATGGTGCGGACGAAGGTCAATGGGTATCTGAAGGGCGAGAGTGTGCCGCTCAGTGTGGAGGGTTATGTGGAGGCGCTGATTGCGATGGCGAAGGATCCGTTCAACCTGGCGGCTATGTATATCGGGTGGTGTGCCTTTTTTTGAGCGGGGATCCGACTCACGTATATGTCACGGCTTTTTATCAAATACGGGATGCAATCTGCTACAGCGAAGGCGAATAATTCATCATGGTCTCGGCTTCGTTTTTCGACTTATGACCAACCACACTCCGCACTTACAAAATGCTAATTTACATAGTAAAGACATGAAATTGACTCGTTGACTATCTGTCATGCGGTCCAGAAGGTTGTCGCAGTGATGAAAAAAATATTAAGTTACTGTAGTTCATCGAAGACTAGCATCGTCGGCCTCGCTCGCTGTATACCATGCAACTACTAAGTTTTCTTGAGGTGTGCTGTCAGCACTTGACGTCTTGGCAAACCAGCTGGAATAGGCTGAGCAGGGTTGTAAATCCTGTTGTACTAATCCAGGGTACAAAGGGCCAAAAGAAGGTACTGGTCCGGATACGAAGTAACTTATTGTTGTAAAGTACCGCACAGTCGCACCTACTTACCTCTGAACATTCACGACCATGCGACGCAACGCGAACTGATCAGAAATTCGCGGCAATTACCTCCCATCAAACGCTAAGTATTCATGGTTTTGGCACTTCCTTCTGTTGCGCTGAGTTGCAGTAATATTCGGCGTGAACCGTATGTAGGTACAGCGATAGCGCAGTAAAGCTGACCCTAGACCAAGTACGATGTAGAACGTCGTGCTCATCTGTACCCATGCACGGCTCACCCATGTGCTTCATATAACTACCTAATGTAGCTAGTTTGCAACTTCTCTGTTCGTACATTAACCAGCTTCCATAGCCTGTGTTCACGATTATTTGGCACGTCTTCACAACCAGCAGAATCATCAGTATCGCACTTCAGTCCTGTTTGCAATCACGCAACTCCGGCATCATGCGGTTCCTCATCCCAACTCTACTTGCAGCCCTTACCATGGAGGGCACTACCAGCGCCATTGCTCTTCCAGCCACCGTTGAACAGACACAAATCCCCGACCTCCCTGAAGGCTTCTTCGCAGGCTACAACAACCCCGATGAAACCTCTACGCTTCACTTCCTCGATACGAATGAAAATATCACTTTCACGCCTTTGCCAGGTCCTCATTCTACCGGTCTTGAAAAACGCATTACGCAATTTGGTTGCTGGGACGGCACTCTGGACAGATCCGGGCTCGACTCTGCTATGAATCAAATGCGCTCCCGACTGAGCCAGCTTCCCATTGGCGTTGGACAATGGAGTGACTGGCCACCTTACTTCGGGTACAATGCGAACGGCGTATACGCCTACGCGTGCGAGAATTCTGGGGTCCAAGGCGCGTACTACTTTTTTAGAGACACATACTTGAGCGATTTCTCGTATCGGATGGACCAGAGGTGTGGAGCATATGTTCCAGGATATATCCAGGAGAGTGTGTGGGATAATCCAACGGTTTTCTTGTTTGGAAGGGCGAAGAGTGGCACTGCAGTATGTCAAGGGAATTCGAGATCCCCTCGCTAGGGTACACAATATTGCTCTTTTGGAGACTAAGATTACGGCGGTAGATTGGGTGGGGGGAAGACCTACTACTATGTAGTACAGCTACGACTATCATTTCTGTTTCACTACGGTCGTCTCAAGGTATAACGCTGTGACATCAGCCTCTCGTTCACATTGAATAGGCTCGGGCATGTTACCAAAGTCTGCTCCATAGTAGCTAAGGTGCGTTAAGTTGAAGTTGTTCCTGCTGCCACGCTTGATCTGTCGACCTACCCCGCCAATCACCCCACGAGACCGTCGCTGTACGCGTCAACAACATGACGCCATAACATCTTCCTCAATATCGATTAATGGCAGATAGCCTACATTTCACACCCGTCGAGCAATGTCGTAAAATGCAGCATCGCACTATCAAGCAGGGTGCCCAATACGACCGTCCGAACTCGACCCAAACCAGAGCCTTTCCAGATTCACAAACGCAAGTTGCAGCAGCCACTCCTTCCACCACTTTCATTCTACGGCCAACGATTTGTTCCTTTTTGAGTTGATGGACGTCGGGAAGCAGCTGTTCTACTTGAATACCGTGGATAAGAGTGCCTCCTGCCCAGTAGGTATCGCTTGTCAACGATCAGTCAAAGCTCCAGACGAACCGCGCGACTGCTCGACAATTTGAACTTCCACGTGGTAAGCTTTTGTGTCACAACATCGTCTTGAACACAAACAGGGCACCCGCAGCAATCGGCCGCGAGCAAGCAAGCTGCAACTGAGTTTACACGTCATAACAAGCGGACAATACTCCGTCGGACTAGTCTCGCTGAACGTATTACATATTTAGGACCACTACAGCGACTTGCCTCTGCTACTGGCCATCTTTCCCCAGGGTCCCACGGCCGTCTGGGTTAGGCCAGGTTTGTGCCGTCAATCTAAAGCTTGGTGAAGCTTGATTTTCCTTGTCTATATTCCTAGATCTGGTGCTACTGACGATTGGGCTTGTGGTGCATGAGATCGAACCATGGCCGAGTACACGTGGCCAGCTACTTGACTATGAGTTGTGACGCAACAACCGATGGCAATCAGGATTTCAGCTGAATATACCGGATAGTGCGCATCGATGGCGCCGGTAGTGCGCGTTGCATAAAGTCTTGCCATCCCATACCTTCCTGTGACCCACATACTCAACACTGAATCGGTTCTCCCAACTCTCATCCACGCACACGTCCCAAAACCAAACTAGCAATCAACACCCGAAAGCAACTATGCCTTCATTCGAGCGTGTCGCTATTCAGCGCAATCCCGATTACTCTCACAATGGAACAAAATCATACGTATTCGCCATGAGCAAATGTAAGCCTGCTATCGACAAATGTGTATGACCTGTTGTTCTAACACCCTACCAGATGGCTTCGACTCCACCAAGCCTGGGCCATACTTCTACGTGAAGCAATTTCAATCACAAGGAAAATTCGGCAGTGTCGGTGGCCGCCTAAGGACTACCCATGTGCTGAGGAAGCACCACCATCACCACAAGCCGGCGCACGGAGAACCCGCACCGTCAGACCCATCCCCTCCATCAAGTGGCGGCAACGCCCCGCCGTCATCTGATCCTCATGCTGGTGAGGTCACCGCCGAAGACATCCAGAACGACTCGCTCTACCTTTGCCCAGTCAAAATCGGCACGCCCGCGCAGACGCTGTTCCTCGACTTCGACACCGGGTCTTCCGACCTCTGGGTTTGGTCCACCGAACTCCCGCAAAGTACTCTCGACAAAGCTAAGCCGGAAACCCAACAAGTTGCGTTTGACGCAACAAAGTCCAGCACTTTCAAAAAGCTGAGTGGCGCTACGTGGAAGATCTCTTACGGCGATGGGTCCGGTGCGAGCGGCGACGTAGGTACGGATGTCATTGATCTCGGAGGTCTGAAGATTGAAAATCAGGCCATCGAGCTTGCGAAACAATTGTCCCAACAGTTCCAACAGGGCAACGGAAGTGGTCTGCTCGGTCTGGCGTTCAGTTCGATTAACACGGTGTCTCCTAATCCACAGCAAACGCCTGTAGACAATGCGATTGCGCAAAAGAATGTAACGCAGCCGCTATTTACGGCGTACCTGGGCAAGTGTTGAATGTACAAACTGCATGTGAGACAAACACTGACTTCGTACATACGCCTCTCTAGGTAGCTGGCGCGATTCGGACGAGGCGGATAAGGGCGAAAGCTTCTACACCTTTGGGTTCATCGACAAAAATGTCTTGAAAGCTGCCGGTGCTACAGCTCCAAACTACACTCCCGTCGACAGCTCTCAGGGCTTCTGGCAAATCGCTTCTACCAGCGCAACCATCAACGGCGCCACTATCAAACGTGCAAACAACACGTCTATCATGGACACAGGTACCACTCTTTGTCTGGTCGACGACACACTTGTCGAGGCGGTCTACAAAGCTATTCCTGGCTCCAAGTACGACTCGAACAACCAGGGCTACGTGTTCCCTGCAAATACATCCGCGGACCAATTGCCCAATGTGACGCTGGCGATTGGAGATGCGTCTGTGGCTTTTCAGAAGGAGGATCTGGGGTTCGCAGATGCTGGGGATGGTATGCTCTATGGAAGTATCCAGTCGAGAGGCACGATGGATATGGACATATACGGGGACGCGGTGCTGAAGGCCATGTATGCGGTATGTTCCCTTCACACTTGGTATAATTTTGTCTAGAAGATAATTGACAAAACATAGATCTTCGACATGAACAATGCGAGCCCGCGCTTTGGATGGGTGCAGCGCAAGGAGGCAACTCAAAACACGACTGCGCCGCCGTCGCAGTGAACACACATTCGCTGAGCGCTTCTGCTTTCAGGAGATTCTAGAATTAGGGTGCCCGTGTTGTGGCACCTGCGTATGACCTTGAGGTGTCTGGAGATGAGAATGAAGCGTAACTTACGAAATGCACAGTTTCAGCCAGTCGGAGCTTTCTTTTTTGCATCTTGACGTGGGCCAACACAGGCACAGGTGCGGTACAGGTGACTGAGGCACGTACGACATGCTCAGTATCAGCCGTTGGCCAACGACTGACTTCAGCGCGGCTCTTAATTTTTCTAAATGCTTTACCTGTATTGTTACCCTCTATCGACAAGTACTGTGCTTCTGCTCTCACATATCTCAGCAGGTGGACATGTACGAAGTGCATGTGAGACAGACTCTTAGCTTGCACCTACACCCCAGCGAAACAGTTGAACAACACCTATGTCTTTCGGCATCAACACCACGGACGTAGAGGCAGTTGAAGCTCTCGACAACGAAGCCGCAGGCAACACATGTAGGCTACCAAAACTCTCGTCGAATGTCGTTACATAGCGGGTACTCGAAGGTTGTACAACGTCATGCAGGGCTGTCACACGTGTATTATGCCGATACATCATATTGCAGGACGGAGCCCTCCAGCCTCCAAACACTGACACTGTCTCGAATTATCAATCCCATCACATTCCATTACTGATAATCGCAGCAATGCCGTCGTCCAAACTACGCCTGCATATCGCATGCGCCTTGCTCCTCCTACATCTTCTCGCTCAGCCCACTCTATCAATCGCTTCTAAATCACGTCACGCCACGCCCATTCTTACTTCGAATTCTACCTATGACTTCGTAATAATCGGAGGCGGGGCCTCTGGCCTCACCGTCGCAGACCGTCTCACAGAAGACCCATCCACGACCGTCCTTGTCCTCGAATACGGTCCCTTTGACAACCACGAACCCTCAGTTCTCGTGCCCGGCTTACTCAATCTGACATCAACACCATACTGGTTCAATCTGACATCAACGCCCCAGCCACATCTCGGTAACCGTACATTCCCAGTCACTATCGCAGCGGCAGTGGGCGGCGGCACCGTCATCAACGGCATGTTGTTCCACCGCGGCGCGAAAGCCGACTACGATGCGTGGGAAGAGCTCGGTGCACGCGGCTGGGGGTGGTCAGATATACTTCCGTACTTCAAGAAAAGCGAGACGTTTACGGCGCCCGATGCCTCGTTCGCCCGTGAGTGGGATATTGAGTGGGAAGACGGAGTTCATGGTACGCAGGGTGCGCTGCAGATCAGCTATCCCCCCTACCAATTCTCTCCTGTCAAGAACTTTTTTCGCGCGTTCCATGAACTTGGTATCACGACGCCTAGCGATCCCAGTGATGGCAGTGCCACAGGCGTGTTTTGGGCGCCGAGCACGTTGGATCCAGTGCAGAGAACGAGGAGCTATGCTCGGACTGCGCATTTCGATCGTGTTGTGGCGGAGAGACCGAATTATCATATTCTTTCGATGGCGGCGGGGACGAAGATTGTGTTCAATGAGAGGAAGAGAGCTGTTGCGGTGGAGTATGTGATTAGAAGTACTAATGAGACATGGACGGTCAGGGCAATAAAGGAGGTGATACTTGCAGCAGGGGCAGTGCACACGCCTCAGTTGCTCATGCTCTCTGGTGTAGGAGACAAGAAGGATCTGAAGAAACATGGCGTAGAATGCACTGCTGACGTTCCTGGCGTTGGGCATAATTTCCAGGACCATCCTACTATGTTCTTCATCAACGATTGTAAGTGAAGATGACAAACTTCTCACACACACACACAACATTTCTAACTCTCACATCACAGTCAAGCAGAACCTATATCCAGACGTCGACGATCTAACCACTAACCAAACCTACATATCAGAACAACTCGCTCTCTACCAGCACTCCCGAGAGGGTGCCTACACCCTGGTAACTAAAGGCGGCAACACAGTGGCCTTCGTCCCTCTTCCTCGTATGGTCCCTCAACCTACTCTCGCCCATTTCCTACACCACAAACACCCCATCTCACCAATTGACCCCCTAATCCCCCCTTCAATCCAATCTCTCTACACACGCCAACGCGCCCTACACCTCCGCTCCTTCACCACCAACACTACCGCCGTCCAAGAAACCGCCTTCAACAAAGGCTTCCTACCCCTCACGCTGCTCCATCCCCTATCACGCGGACGCATCTCCCTTGCCTCATCCAACCCACTCTCCGCGCCCCTCGTCGACTACAATACGCTCTCGCACCCCCTCGATGCTGAGATATTCGTGCAGATGCTGCGCTTCAACCGCCGCTTACTCCAGCAGCCCAGTCTTGCAGTGCTCGAGCCAACGGAGCTAGTTCCAGGCGCAAACGTAAGTCTAGATGAAGAACTGAAGGGCGTGTTACCGGGGCTAGTGCAGCCGACGTACCAGCATCCGTGCTGTACCGCACCTTTGGGAAAGAGGGGTAGGGGAGGTGTGGTAGACCCAGTGAGTTTGCTGGTGTGGGGCGTGAAAGGAGTGAGTGTTGTGGATGCGAGTTTGATGCCGGTTATTGTGGGGGCACATTTGATGGGGACTGTATATGGGGTGGCGGAGAAGGTATGGTGAAATCCTCTAGTGTGGTGGATTGAGTCAATATTGGAGACGACTAACACGACAGTAGGCTACGGATATGATTAAGAAGAGGCACGGGATAGCATGTTGAACGATGTTAAGGTCTCAATTCGTGCCTTGAGAGTGTTGGGTCGGCGATAATGAATGCCAAAGTCGAACAGCATGCTCACTCAGGAGGATGTCGTTGCATATAGAATCAAGTTCAGCAGACAGTGATAACGTTCAAATATGGCTTTGTCCAAAACGGATAGTAAACTACTAATACATACTAGTGCAAAAGGGATATCATCAACTCATGAGAACACTGGTATCATCCGCCATATCCTCCTCGCAGGTTCGCTGCCCCACCATGCAGCAACCAAATCTAGACATATCTAGATGGCAACCTTTTCATTGCCAGCATCCTTGCTCTTGCCACAGCCCTTGCAAGCGCACTTACCCTCTGGGCAAGGGCACTTTCCAGCCTCAGCAGCGCAGTCGCAGTGGGTGAGGGTGTCGTTGGGGGCTGGGAGGCTGCGAACATTCATCTTCTCAGCGCTGGGGATGTCGTTCTTGCCGCAGCCCGAGCAGGCGCACTCGTTGGGTGCACACTGGCAGCTGCCGGTATCTGCGGCGCAGTTGCAAGTTGTCTTGTCGGCGTCGGGCGCGGGGAGGTGGTGGACATTCATGTCGCCCTTGCCACCCTGCTCCTTCTTCTTCATGTCGGCGAGGTAGCGAGCCTCGTTGTGGACGTCCATGACGGTTTTGTTGCCGGTCTCGTAGAAAGCGCGGAGCTTCTGGCCGGTGGGGGTGTTCGCCGCCTTGTCGAAGTAGGTCATCAGGCCAGAGTAGCCGGCGTAGGCCTTCTGTGTGATGCCGAGCTTGTTGTCAACAGCCTGTGCCTTCTGCGTTGCCTGCGTCTTCGAGTCGAAGTTCTGGAGGGCCTGGGTGAACTTGGAGCTGTATCCGTGCTGCTTGTCGGCGGCAAGGGCCGACTCGATGGCCTTGTCTGAGATTGCGTAGCCGTGTGCAAGGTATTCGGCGATGATGCGAGCACGTGGCTTCTGCTCCTGCTCGATGTGGTGGTCGCCATCCGTGGCCTCCTCTGCCGATGCAGCCTTGTCGCCGGCGATTTCGTCAATGGACTTGGAAGAGCTGACCTGGACAGAGTTGGGGCCTAATTGGGTGTTGTCAAGTAGAAGCGCGGTCTTCGCGGCGGCAGCCTTCTCGAACGTGACTGAAGCCGATTGAGCGTCGGTGCCGGAAGGCTTCACGCTGATAGACTGGATCTTTCCGCAGAAGCTGAAGAAGGACTTGATCTCATCCTCGCTAGTCTTCGTGCTAATGTTCTCAACGTTGACGGTGCTGGCCATCTTGAATGTGGTGTGTGGTGTGGGTGGAGAAAATGTAGAGAAATTGAAGTGGTTAGGACTTTGCAGAAGTGATTTAGTAGTTGGTGTGTGTGTGTCGAGAGTTAGCTGTGGTGCGGATCTTATATGACCTGAAGTGAGTTGTTTGTGCGGTATCTAGTGAGGGGCGATGGTGGCGATAGATGACGTAGGCGGGGCTGTGCTTGTAGCACCCCTGCTCTTTCCCGTGTTTCTAGATTCGAAGCTTCAGGAAGGGGCCAGCCAACATGTGATAGTCACAGAAGGCTACAGCGTATCATTGCAGCCACTCAAAAGTCGTCAGCATTCGCATCACAAGAGATCCTGGAGTTGTACGCGTAGTCCTAGCCAATGATGGGTCTTCGTGATTTTGCGTTGGACTACGCATACCTGGACGCGTTCTATCGATGTTGCTGGCGACTCGTTGTGGCTGGGGTGATGTTACGGTGTCAAGTGGGACCGTCGCTACACCCGCCTTAAGCACCGCAGTACTTTCACCAATGTGTGATGGGAACATGGGTAGAGCAGCTCAATTCTCATTCTACCTATGCTCGAATAGCCGTCCACGGCGATCCTATGACCCACCAGTCCACCCCTTAATAGCAGCATCCACCTCGCTCCTATACCTCTGCTGCCCTTCACATTGCTCCAAGAAAACCTTGTACTTCACCTCCAACAACGCCTTCAGATTCTTATCAGGGATCGGCTTGACCGTTTTACCCGGCTTGCTAAACCGATCCATGATGTCCCACAGCGGCTCACTATTCCCATCCTTATCCGTACTCGCAGCCTTCGCACCAAGCATAGCCGCACCATGCACCACAGCGGCGTGCACGTACTTCGGGATCAGAACTGGCATGTCGCACGCAGTAGCCATGAGCCGCATGAGCAGGTCGTTCTGGCATTGTGAGCCGGACATGAAGATGGAGGAGATGACGTGTCCAGACTTGTTCATGGCGGAGACAATCTGGTGCGTTTGCAGCGCGATGAACTCCATCGTGGCATAGTAGTACAGTGCGAGCCCATCGAGGCTCTTGTCGGAGCTGAGGCCGATAACTGAGCCCTTCATGTTTGGGTCTGCGACGGGTGAGCGGTTGCCGAAAAGGTCGCCATAGAAGAAGAAGTGGCGGCCCAGCCATGCGATGTGAGGGGCATCTTGAGTTTCAGCCATATCGCGTAGGTGCTCGTTCAGGTAGTCGTAGATGTTGGTGTTGAAAGTCTCTGCCACGGAGGTGGCTTCGTTGAAGGCGGGATGCGTCTCGATGACGTGCTTGAGCAGCTCACCTGTCGCACTCTGTCCGCCTTCTGCCATCCAGTAGCCCGGCAGCAAGACGTCACGGTATGGACCCCAGACGCCGTCCACGAAGACTGGGTCGCGCGACATGGCCAAGTGGCATGTCGATGTTCCGGCAACGGCAGCCAGGCGTGTGAAGGCTTGGGACACGTCGTTCTTGGGAACCTCCATGTCGAGCGTGTCTTCGTTGAGCTTGACCTTGGCGCCGACGGTACCGATCCAACCGGCGTAGGCATCGATGACACCGCTACCGACTGCGATACCAGGTGAGAGACCCATGTCTGTTGCTGCTTTCTCGCTCAATGTACCGACAAGTTCACCCGCTGTGAGATAGCGTCCGTTCTAGATTTATGTTAGCCTTGCACTCTGTATGTTGTGGTAGAGGACAAACCACTTTGTCGACGCCTCCCATGCGCTTGAAGTTGTCTTCACAGAGGTCTTCAAGGCCAATTTCCTTGAGGAAGTCCTCCTGCCAGCCCTTCACACTGCCGTCGACGCCGACCGGCACGAATCCTTGCTTGCAGACTACACTGCAAAAGCTCCTTGTCTCACTGCCAGTAGCCAGATGTGTAAGAGCGTCCGTCAGGTCGTAAAACTTGCAGCGGTCGAAGAGCTCTTTTGGCATGTTGTTCTTCAGCCACAGGACCTTGGGAATTTCCATCTCGATCGACATCTTGCCGCCCACGTATCTCAGCAGATTGTGGTTGGTTGCGTTGATCTTGTTGGTCTCCTCCACAGGGCGGTGATCGAGCCAGAGTATGACATTGCGGTCGTTGCCATCTTTGTTGTCGAAGTTGGGCCCGGTGACGGCGACTGGCTCATCTGTGTCTTCGGAGAACACGGCGAGCGAGCAAGTTGCGTCGAAGCCAATGCCCCGGATGGAATCGCGTTGGATGTTGTGCTGATCTAGTACACGGCGGACGGAGGAGCAAATACAGCGCCAGATATCCGAAGTCGATTGTTCCTGGAGTTCTCAGCTCATGTCTTGGTGTCTCATGCATGGTTTTGCTCAATTACATAGTAGCCGGTCTGTGGCTGCCAAAGACCAATGTTCTCTGATGCCACTCCTACAATATCGCCCTGATCGTTCATGACGCAGGCTCTGGCGCTTCCGGTTCCGACATCAATGCCGATATAGTGGTCAACGTACGGGTTGAGCTCATTACGCGGATCGGTCGACGCCTGTCGCGATTGCTGTCGAGTGTTCTGTCTGTACGGCAACGACATTATGGATGAGAGAGAAGTGAGCAAGAGTGTGTATTGCTAGAGAGGTTTGATATTTGTACGAGCGAAGTGGAAAGAGCCTCAGAAACCCAGAAATAATAATGTTGAACAGCTCGACGCGAGCTATGAGCTCATAAGCGATCAGAGTAGCTTTCGCGACATGGTGGGGGCGGGGCTAAGTGCTTAGTGACCGTGAGAATCTGAGCAACGGCGCCGAATTGCGCAGGTCAGGGACAAAGATTGACTGGCGTCCTTCCAGAAGGACTGGGGAACAGTGGAGATCGTGAAGGGTTGGATCCACTCATTGGGGTGTGCCGGGTGTGTTGGCCGTACCAGCGCCACCAGAAGCAAAACTATTTGTTAGCTTCTCTTGTCTAGCGATGCCGGCGATAGCGATGAGGCAAAATGACCGTGGATCAGCGGAGACTAGGAGAGACGGCGGAGTGCGGTCCCGTGGACGGGCAAACTATAATCCTGCTCCGTGTAACGCCAAAGCTCCATGCTCTACCTAAACACTCACATATTGCGTACCAAGTCTACATCAACTCGACATCGCCAGCGAAGATGCTTCTCGCAAAGCTCCTCCTGCTCCCCTTTGCACTCGCCTCCACCGTAACCCTCTACGTCTCCTCCGTCCCCGCCTCCTCGTCCAGCGCCATCATCCCCTCGCCCATCCCACTCGCGCAAATCGAGTACGATGCCGACCAATCCATCGGCACCCTAGCTTCGTACACACCGCCCACAGGCTCCTACGCGTCTGACCATCTCCTGCGCGTTGGCCTCTCAGATCCAAAGACCGGCTCGTGGAGAGGCATAGTGACATCGGCAGCTAGCTTCGCCGACCAGTACCACAAGAAGTTCGTTGTGCACGTTGATGAGAAGGGGACGCCGTATCATGTTGGATTGACGACGAGCGCGAAAGCAAGTGGGGGAGATGAGGTGGAGGTTGAGATTGTGAAGAGAAATCCGGGACCGAAGCCGGTGTTGAATAAGCCGATTGTGTTGAATGCGGAGGGCAAGATTGATTCGAAGGAGCCGGAGAAGAGTTTCCTGCAGAAGTACGTGTTGACGCTTGATGTCCTTGCAGCTCTAGAACTAATTGTTACGCAGGTATTGGTGGGTGGTTGCGCTGTTCCTTGTCATTCAGTTGGTGTCGGGTGGAGGAGATGGGAAATAGGCCGCGGAACGGATAATCTTGACTTCAATTCAATTCATCGATCTGGCGGAGTGTCACTCTTCACGAAATCGCACGTTGCCATGCGCTTTATGGCAAAACAACCCGCACTACGCACTCTCAACAACTCCACAGATTCGATCACGTCTCAGGTGCATTCCATGTACACGAAGGGCAAGAGCATGAATGGCTGGCCGGCAATGCGAACCGAGCGTAGCAGCCCAGACTCAGGTTGTGATGTATTCGATGGGGCAAACTCTGTTCCGACTCACTCCAACTTCCTGATCGTGCAGAACGTAATACACACTGCCCGAACCCAATACCATACTCCTCGCTTCTGCAAAGTGAAGTCGATCCATTGCGAAGATTCGGTCAATCTACATTGCGATTCGGACGTCGACGTTTTGCTTGGGTATTGTACATGCAAATCTAATTTCAGCTCTCCACCCGACGTCTAGTACCGTCTGCGAGGACCTCGTGGAGGATCCCGGCGACCGTTGTCGTTGAAGCCGAAACGTCCGTCCTGGAAGCTGCCGGTGCGAGCTCCAGCGTTGGTGTCGACGTCCATATCGTCGTCGAAGGGTCGTGCAAGTTGCGATTGTGGCGGCCTCGAGTGTAGGCTGGCGTTGCTCGTTGGCGCTGTCGATGTTGGCTCCTTAAGATACACGTAGAGCACCCTGCCGTCGGCCTACAGATAGATCAGCTGCTGTTGGATAGTTGTGCCCGCAAAACGACTCACCTTTTGGCTGTTGAAGGTTGCAATGACATTCTCGGCGCCTTCCTTGGTCACGACTTGCAGCTCTACCATAACCGTTGGCGAGGCAGTCAGAAGTCGGCAGCCCAAGGTCTCTCCTGCGTGGGGTGCCATTACGGCTTCGATGTCGGCAGCAGTGGTTCCGGGCGCGAAGTTGCTGGCAATGACTGTGTATGGCCCACCATTCGCAACACCTCTAATGTTGAAGCCGGGTGCATCGTTGCGCGGTGTTGGGTTCGAATTGCGGTTCAGGACAGACGCGAATTTGTCGTACGTTCGGCCATTGCGCTCTAGGTGTGATGAAGAGGCTGCGTGGCTGGGCCCTCCTCGTGATCTCGCCGTGGGGCCGTTGGGGTTGTTCAGCTTGTGTAGGTCGTGCTGCCATTTGCCGTCTATGCTTCCGGAGGGCTTTGCAGATGCAGACCGCTTCTGTACGCCGGCTCCACCGCTTATGCGACTCAGCAGTGTAGGCTTCTCCGATGTCTGTCGTGTGTTGTTGCGCGCGCCGGCGCCGGATGCGTTGTTCTTGCGCCCTCGTCCGAGGAATTCCTGTGCCAGTGCTTCATTCTTCTTGCGCTCTCGGTTATCTTTTACGAAGCTGGCAAACGACTTCGATTCGGCCATGGTCGGTAGCGATAGCGGGATGAGTAAAGTGGGGTGATTTGCGTGGTTGCAAAGGGACAGGAAAGAAAGGGCGCGTTCTTCAGCCTCGTTCGTCGCGCTGTCGCGTCGTGAAGAAGCACTTAGGGAGCTCGGACCGCTCGCGCCGGCGAAAATAAGGACCGGCGCTAAATAATTCCTACATTAGACTTCGGGCTCTCACTTCAGTTCCTCTTACTCTCATAACAACGAACTTTTGGTAAGTCCACTGCACCGTTCCTTTCGCGCTTCTACATGATGACCATTCGTGTCGCCCCTATCATAAACTCTATGTTGATTCGACCACCCAAAGCCAAACGGGACGACTGATTTGCTCCACCTTCCATCTTTCCTCTCGAAAACTTCGTATGGAGCGCTGCTAACATCATCGCAAGATTGTAGGCACCTAGATTGATCTTGCTTCCCGCCGCCACCCACAGCGCCTCACGCACGACGCTATGCCAAGCTGGTGCACGCTCGTGTAGCTCAATGATGGCAGGCATGTGTCGTGTCGTGAAAGGCGCCCACGAAGGTGCTCGTTTCTATTGTGTCAACCTTCAGGACACACTAAACGCTAAAGTCGTTGGCTCGATACATACGAGCACCATCGTACGCGGTGCAAGTGCTAACACAGCAGCCATCGGCGATCTCTATTGAGCAGAACAGGTCAGTCTCCTCCCGCCTCCATCACCAATCACCACATCTGCAATGATGAGCAACCTTTGTACTATCAAATACCGACCTACATGTGGGGAACAAAACAAGTTCGATTACCTGATCACACCACACTCCTAGTCACCGCACAACAAACATGCCGTTGAGCGTCACTGACTCGAACTAGCCTCTAGGTAGCCACTGCGACCACCCAATGCTACATCCCTGATCTGGTATCTACCTGGTACGTATACAGTCTTTATTCACCACACGCCACATTGCGATGATGATACACTTATACTCCATGCTAACTCCGGAAGAGGCTCGCCTCAATGCTGGAACAACTATATGCTTTTCATCTTTAGTCTGATCCGCTCCCCTCTTCTCTACGCTGCAGCAGAATCTTTTGAAGTGCTTTGCTAACAGTCACGAATAGATACCTTCGCTGTTTTGATGACATTCGCGATCGGTCGAATACTTTCATGGCCGCTTTCGGTCCTTCAGCCGGATACACGACGCCTAGCAGGCGGAATAACTCGGATGGGAGGAGGAAGTGTGCTAGATTATGTAGCTGCATGTAGGTCGCAAAGAACGTGGAATGACACACACGGAGGGCGTCGCATGCTATAGATTTCAATGAAGCATACTACAAGAGAATGACGCATCTGATTTCCGTGACTGCGCCTAATTCCCCCTTCACGTCCAGTTACCTCCTCATGAGAAACGTCAGTGCTGTTCCTACGACGCGGTATTATTGTATCATGGACCAGTATCTATTGCGTAAAGTCAAATTGGGTATATCGAAGCTTCCGCCAAACCATGCAAACACATTCGTTTCCGATGGTAAAGCACTTTCTCACACGCCCGCCCATCCTGCTCTCCGCCACGGCACGGTACCATCCTCTATTACGCCAGATTCATCCCCTCTGCTACATCTTCCAACCCGCCCTTTTTCCCCCCATACACCTCTGGCACGCCCGCGCCCAATTCCCCCACGAGCATATTCCCGTAACTCAGCACCGTAAACTTCTTTGCTGTCTCCTTCGCCACCACCATCTTGACTGCGTTGTACACCCATCCCATGATCACCGGTACGTTCAAGAAGAATTTACGCGATAGGGTCTCGGGATAGTGCCGGCCAAGAATCTCAATCGTCTTTGCAGTCGCCGCTTTGACGGCGGGGTCCTGACGCAGGAAAGAGACCTGCAGGTAGTCGTGGATCTGGTAGCCCTGATACGGATCAGGCCCGAGGCCGAAATCAGGGATGGGGGTTGTGGCGGTGGAGAGGGAGAGAGACTGGATGGACTTTTCTTGGAGGCCGACGCGCCAGCGCAGGAAGCTGTAAAGTCATAAGCGTTAGCACTGATTCGATGGTAGGTGAGGCAGATAGTAGCACATACTTGTCCAAATCCCCAAATGTAGCCTTCTTGTCCTTGACCGCACCGTAGATATTGAACGTCGCAATGTCCCTCTTGTTCTCGCTGCCCGGCACGCCCTCTAACTCAAGCACATAGCCCAGTCCACCGAAGCGCTCCTTGCTGTATGTCTCGTTCATCGCCTTGACCGGGTCGAACTCCTTGCGCCATTTGAGCGTGTCGAGGAGTTGCTGCTTGGCGCGCGATACGTCGTTCTGGTTTGCGCGCAGGAACTTTTGGAGTATGAGCTTTGTGTGGAAGGGCGTGGACGTGGAGAGGGTGATGCCGTAGACTTCGGAGTGTCCGGCTTCCTTGACGGTGGCTTCGAGTTGGGAGTACAGTCTTGTGAGAGGGTGGTCTTCTGGCGTTTCGGGCCAAACAGGGCCTGTGGTGGGTTGGATCGTGTCGGTCTTGGACGAGGTAGCGGTGGTGGTCGCGATGCCGTTTTCCTTGTTTGAGAGCGTCGCCTGATCCTTGTTGGTCAGGGATAGCTCGCCCAAATCCTCTGCTGCGGCTTCGACTTTCTTGTCCTCTGACCCGAAGTCATTGGCCTTCTCATTTGTATATGCTGGAGGCACATCTATGGGCTGTGAGCTCGAGCTTGCCCCGAATCCGGTATTGCCGACAGGTACGACATTGGCTTCCTCGTGCTTGGCCGCCATATGGAGTTGTACTCGACGTTGAAAGAGTATTGTTCTGGTGAGCTTGGGAGCTTGGGGTATTCGGAGAGTTATGTCAAGATCTCGGACATCGCACCTTATCTCCGAAGTCGCAACACACGCTACTTATCCGTCCCACACACTAAGCGGAGCGGTCAGCTTGTGGGGCGGGTAGTTGGACTAAGATAACTACATGCCACCATGTACCCCAACTTGCACTACGGCTTCGTAATCTCCAAGTATGACTCGAGACGTCAGCGAAAAACAGTACTGGCCATGGCCCCAAGACGAGAATGCCGCCATGTTGTCAGTGGCATACTGTTCCAAGTACGGTACTTTGCTGACAATCGAGGCAGGATGTCGGCATGGCGAAACAAATATCCTCGCTTCGTCATGACGCCAAAGGGCGAATCGATCCTTGAGCGGTACCGTAGCTTGAGACTGACGGTTCTACGTTTACGCTCGTTCTTTGATTTGACGTGTGACGTGTGTTTCGAGCTTGTTAACCTACATGACACTCAGACTGGCAGACATAAACATATCACAATTAATACAGCCTCTCTCGGGAAGGACTGTCTGATCTGTGATGTCTTTCGCAAATGTTTTGAGCCCTACCTGGCAGGCGAGACAGAAACAGCGGGCTACATTACTCTAGATTGGAGGTTAGATCTTTGCCTTACCTTTAATCTTGGTAATCAGACAAAGACAACACAGTGGCAGTTTCTACAACTTTACTCTCCAGGCATGTCTACTAAACTATTCCGTTTCAGTTTTGCTGCTAACAGGCCAGGCATCGAGGCCACTCAAAACTATCTGCGATTTGACCGAGATTTTGGCACGACACTCCTTTCAACAAGCACAATTGCAAATATCAAAGTCTGGCTTCAGAACTGCGACAACGGACACGGTTGCATGACCAACAAGCGATTGAACCAGTTCTCCACGCCATTTAGGCCGACACGCTTGATTGAAACATATCCGGACAACAACGACTTTGTCAAACTCGATTGCTCTACGAATACGGACAAGTATGCAGCCCTGTCGTATTGTTGGGGCACTTCAGTGCAATCAACAACTACCAAGAGTAACATCTCCTTGAGGCAAAATACAATAGCCGTCTCACAGCTACCACGGACTCTTCAGCATGCGATCGCCATCACCAGAGCGTTGGGATTGTCGCGGCTCTGGGTGGACTCCGTATGTATTGTACAAGACGACAAAGATGATTGGAGCAAAGAGGCCTCGAAGATGGAGTCAGTTTACTCCGAAGCATATGTGGTTATAGCTGCGACAGCTTCAGCAGACTGCGAGGAAGGCTTTCTACGTCCTCGAGCAGAGCCAATCAAGGTCCACTCAACGGTCTCAAGTGGGCGATCCATGACGGTTCATGGCAGACGGCTCCAATCGCACACTTCAAGTTCAAGGTCCTTCAATACAAAGAATCTCCCACTTTTGCGGCGCGCATGGTGGTAAGCACCACACTGACAACATTGTGTATCATCGAATGACCATGGTTTACAGTATGCAAGAAAGAGAGCTGGCACGCAGAGTGCTGCACTTTTTCCATGACGAAGTCGCTTGGCACTGTGCGGAACTAACTAGCTGTGAATGCGGTGTTCTGCCACTGGAGAGTTGGTACAATATTTCGCTATTGAGCTCCGTCCCAGGTCTTGGGCAACGCGATGCTCTATCACCCAAAGATACCTTCTTCGGTGACACCTGGGCGACAATCGTAATGCATTATAGTGCACTCGGCATAACGCATGTTGGCGACATTTTGCCTGCTCTCTCGGGTATGGCCAAACGCGTTGAGATCTTCAAGCCGGGTCGGTACATCGCCGGTCTCTGGGAGAAAGACATAGCGTACTTACTCACCTGGACTAAGCAGCCGTGGACTACCGAAGCGTCACGCGCGCAAGTTGATGGCCCGACGTTCTCTTGGATCAAAACACGGAGCTGCGTGATATGGCGGGGAAACCCTCGTGCACCCTCCGAAGTCATGTGTAAGCTCGAGTCTGTCAGTTGCGCGTTAGCCACGTCAAATCCCTATGGGGAGGTCTCGGCTTGTTCTATCCAGATACGAGGCCGCGTCATCTGCGCTCACGTCTTCAATGGCCTCGTCGATGCTGGAATACGAGAAGAACCGCACACCTACAGTATGAATGTCTGCCTCGACGATTACATGACATCGCATGCGGCTGGTGATTTCGGTGTTGCGGAATGGGAAGAGACAAGATCCACATGGTATGGTGTAGTTTGTTTGGAACTGTATTACACGAAACAGTGGGTGGCGGGTAAAGAGGTAGAGGTCGCTCATGGGCTGATCTTACAAAAGAAGACGAGCGAGGAAGTAATGTACACTAGACTCGGAGTCTTACATTACGGCCCTGTATGGTGGTTCGACACTCATGGGCAAGATGAGGTAGTCACCATTGTTTAAAACCACCAAGCCGCATCTATGGATTTCTCAAGCAAAGGCGATCAAGCGTCGACCACTCAAAATGCCACCCACATTCTCCTGCACAGCATCGAACCTCACAGCGCCACAAGTCTCGCTCTCAAGATGATTGAACAGTGGCGCCAGAGCCCGGAACTGCCTCGCACATGCCCGTCCAGGACAGTGATACACCTTCTCCTTGTGCGCGGGGGAATTGACATGGTTGTTCAAGCTCTTCAGCTCCCTGAAGCCTTTGTGACACAGATAGCATTCGTAGCATCCGGTGCTGCGATTCAACGACGCAGAAGTAGCTGTGATGCTCGACGGCGTCTCGTGGAACGTCAGGAGCTTCTTCGTGATGAGGTGGTTCGGATCGCGGCGTCGAACCTCAGTGAGTATGGTGTCGCAGTTGAGTGAGCGCGCCTGCGGGCACGAGCCGGTTTCAAGGTGGTGTGTCACGCCAGTCGCAGTCGTGAAGCCTCGCTTACAGAAGGGGCAGGAGATCTCGTTGCGTCGATGTGTGCTGCCGTTGAGATGCTTGGCTACATCAATCCACGGCGCGTGAGGACGTTATAGACGTACTGACCGCTTTCAGGTTCTGTTCGCTTTCGAAGCCCCTCTCGCAGTCGCTGCACCAGTGCTGTCTCCAATGTCCTCTCTCGTGCATGTGTCGCTTGGCGGCTCCGAGAGTCGCGTACGTATTATTACAAGCTTCGCATTCAAAAGTAGGACGTCGATGGCCATACTTTTCCATGTGATCCGAGGCTCCTTCTTGTGACCAGAATTCGAGGTTGCAGGATTCGCACTCCCAGTGTCCTACGGCATTCATATGCTGCCTGGCGGCATGCCAGTCGCCAAACTCACGATTGCACACCTCGCAATCGACCATATTGATGTTGTAATTGTGGTGTGTTCAATTGACAAGAGGTTTGAAAAAAAGACAATGACAAAGGCAAAAAGACAAACAGCTCTGGAGGATTGGAAGAGAAAAAGGGTATTGATCCGTTCGCGATAAGGGAAATCGACGATGGCGGGGAACCGGGGAAACCCAGCTTCAAAGCGCACTAAACCGCCCAGCTACACAGTATGGTGCTTTCCGAAAAAGTCGCGCAATTGAATTCAGCATACGTCAGTGTTGCATGACATTCATCAAGATGGAAAGAGAGATCCTCAGCGTATCGTGCAGTACTTGAAACTTTGGCGGATATTCTGTAACGCGTGATA
>Ga0265780_10001619_pt1 | contig 31368 bp, 21 predicted proteins | sample P1T30metagenome_FD_192432 | JGI IMG/M metagenome (GOLD analysis project Ga0265780, IMG submission 192432) | Plant litter microbial communities from East Loma Ridge, Irvine, California - P1 T30 | ecosystem: Environmental > Terrestrial > Plant litter > Unclassified | place: USA: California... | reverse complement strand
GATCATACGAACGACCTCGAGCTTGAAGCTGGGGTCGAAATTGCGGCGCTGCCTGGTCATGTAAACTCCTTCGAAGGTGAATTATCCACCTATCGAGGTGTCCGGGGACATTAGACCACTACAGTTCCTGAGGGAACGTGACAGCAAGCCGGGCTAATTCGTTTGGGGTAAGGGACATGTTTTCCTTCTCTAAAGTAGTACAGGCTTAACTAAAACGTGACAACAGCTCTGTGCGACTAGAAGAGGGCCTGTCCCCTTCAACCCGGCCGTACTCGGGGTGAACCTTTGCACATGCACAAGCGGAATAGGCGTGGAGCAGTACACGACAGGGTCCGGACAGGCGCAAGAAAGTTATGGGAAGTGGCGGAAGGGAGGGTCAGACGGAAAGTCGTCGACGTAGACGAAGAGAGGCGTGCGGCAAAAAACAGTCGCGGGCGCTCCAAACAAGACTTGATTGACTACTGACCGGGTGTGGAATCGGGGCCAGATTATAGAAGCGCGACTCGAAATGAGCCGACATTCCAGCGTCTGGAGACCTTTGTTTGCAGCCTATGAGCCGCAGAGGAAGCTTTGGAAAGCTGTGGGGGCATTGCCGCATAAGCGACGATTAAACAATATCACTCTAATTTCCTCATGTCAACATACAGGTGTATGGGAACTGAGGTAGGGGCCTGCCTCTGCCCCAGACGTCGCCAATTTCGCCTAGCTGCATACGTCGTAAATGCTCAGACGGGGTCGTTTAGTGCGCTCTGATTCGACTTGATATTCAGTGTCCTACGACGTCCGGCGACCCATAGCCCCACTCGACAAGTCCTGCGACCTTCCCTCGTTGAGCTGCGTCCTTCCTTGATCACGAAAGGCGAAAGCACGTCCGACGGCGTCGACTTGCGCCGCAAAGTTCTGGATCTAAGATCGATTTTGTAGGCAAAAAGTTATTCAACAGCACACATCGGAGGAACGATTCAAATGAAGACCAGAGCGATCATGAATGAAACTATTTTTACCATCAACTGGGCAGACCAAGACCCGCGCTCCGTCAAGGCAATCCTTAACGGCAAAGGCGATAGCCGGGTGCTCTGGTGGGAAATTAATCAGCGCATCCACCGGCTGGTTCGCCCTACCGCAACATTAGAAGAGATCATGTTTTCCTTCCACTCGCATCACCACGCGATTACGCTCTTCATTCTCATTTTCAAAATGGAGGTAAACCACGTAGCAGAGATTATTCGGTCCGAAGGAGTGGTAGCAGGCATACGAAACGCGACTTACGTCGCCGGCGACCACACGCAACGCTGATCGGAGATATGGCATACGGCGGTAGCGCTTACCCGGCGTGTCCGCCTAACCACAGTCGCGTGTGCGTCTTCAATCGGCGCCCTCGTTCCTGCCCCCTATATAGCACTGGCACGCGCTTGCTAATGCGGAGAGCGAGGGTCTCTGCTCGACTGTTCACTAAGAAAGTGCTTACTTAGGTCGGCCTATTCTTGAAATGGCATTACTGAGCCGGCAATCGCTCGATTGCCGGCATCGACCGAGACGCAACTCTTCTGGTCAATGTAGACAAATGACCAAGAGCGCAACGTTCTCGTTGCTACGCCAGGTGGAACGTCAGTTCAGCCTTGTCATCACACAACTGGTCCCGATAGCGCTCTACAAGCAGTTCTTCAAATGAACCATCATGGGATGCAGCGATCGCAGCAGCCTTCTTTTCCTCGACAATTCTGCTCCCTTCCCGAAAAAGGTCTGGCCAGATAATTGGAAGGAATATCTCAGCCATCCAGGCTCTGAGACCGTCTCCTTCGTCCTCTTCACTTTTGAATGAGATGACTGACAAGTGGCAGAATCCCTCGTCGCACTCGAATGCTTCGTTATAGAGCGGGTGATTGCGATACAACCACATGAACAAATCTTCTAGTTGCCCGCTGTTTGGGAAAGCCGGCAATAGGCTTGTGGGCACGAATTCATAGCACAAGACTAGAGGACTTTCATCGTCGTCAGGGTCGGACGGATGAGACTCTTCGCTTACGGTGCCAAATGAAAACATGTGACCCTGCAGCGTTAAGTACCCTGTCAGGTCGCTGTCCCCCGGATAGCGACCGCCCGCGCTAAGGGCTTTTTCGAGGGCCTCTTTGATCTTCCTCGGCAGTACGAGTTTCGTTGGACGTCCGTTCTTCAATGACTGCAAGCTCTTCTCATCCGCAGCTTTGATTTGATCGCTATTCAATTTACATCTCCTTTTATCACAACAAAAAATCGTTAAGCATTGCCTCAGCAGCAGTCTGTAACCCGAGAGGGATTTCAAGTTCTGGGGTCATCCATTCGACACCATGTCGCCGCGCATACTTTGCCCAAAATGTGTGTGCTTGCTCGAGCGTCAATGACATACCACGGGGCGTCATCACGTCCTTTATGACGCGGCAGTCGCTCGCTCGCTGCTCTGGAACCTTTGGTAAGTCCACCGCGTCTAGGATTCGAAGCGCTTTCCGAATCGTCACGTAAGATTGATCGTGAAACTGCTCGTCCGCGGCGGCCTTAAAAGAGCCGATATAAGCGCTCGTCACGGATTGGCGGTTATGGCCCAACGCTTGGGCCACCTTCACCTTGATGACATGCAGATCCGCACCATCTAGGTGCCCCCCGTCGCCGCCCATCGTCGGCGGCAGCACCCCAAGCAGAAGCGCATGGTTCTCAGCAAACTGTGCGCGCAGTCCATGCCCGGTTACGCCGGCGTCGGCTTTCGTGAAGCCATACGAGGTCATCAAATTCTCGTAACGGCGGATGTTCTGTTCCAGGCTAGCCGCCTTGCCTGCCCGGGTGTATTCCCATCCAAGGGGTTTGTTCTTTGGTACGCGAGCTTTGACGTAATCTAGGAGCTCGCGCTGGGCGGTCGATTCGATAGGAATGTTTCGCCAACGGCCACCCTTCCCCATGCCCGGAAAGACCTGCAGGTAATGGTCATAGTCCTGAGCATGTGGATTGCATTTCAGGACTTCTTCGCGTCGCAGTCCGAAGCCCAGTTCAAGGCGCAACATCAGGCCGAGGCGCTGTTCGCGCTCATCCAACTCGCGAAACTTCGCTACCAAGTCAATTCCATTCCCAGACCAAGACTTCGTGCTTTGCGCGGCTGAACGTACCTTCAGCAGTTCTGGATCCACATCCGGTAAATATTTCTGAACAGAGCCGACCATGCCAGGCTTGCCGAGCATTGCGCAGAACACGCGCAGCCGCGAAAGATCGTTCTGGATGGTCTTGGGCTTTTTGTGTTGGCAGTACCACCAATGCTTTACGAGAACTTCGATATGCCGTTCCCCGAGATTCTTCGCGTCCTGAATCTTGTAACCCAGCTCATGCCACTGCCGAAACGCCGCAAACACAACATCTTTTGTCAGGGTCTGAGTCCGTTCAGACGCCACTTTGCCGTTGACCCGAAACTTACCGGCCGACTTCATGGTTTCATTCACTTTGTTCTGCCACATGTGTCCCTCACAAAAAACATCGATACCTCTAATCGCCACAGGCGGAAGCGCGACATGCTGAGCTGGCGGGGGTAAGGCTCCCGTCTTAAATAAACTGATTTCGCGTCAGTGAGCCTTACTGCCAACCACTGATGCGCCGAACCCTCGCGGTAATCGGTCTCTCTTCCGAAGAAGAGAACTGAACGTTGAAGCGGTTTCTCGCTGCACATTCCCGGAGCACGTCCGAGTACTGAGGATGCGCGCCTCTACGTTGTGGAGAGACCAGAGGGAGCTGGCGTGATGGTCTTAGGTGCCGTGCCAGGAAGCACATGCGGCCTAAGGGGTGACTAGCCCGATCACGATGGTTGCAGTTGAGATTGGATGTGGCGCGCTGATAATGACGAGCGGCTGTGGAGATGGCAGGAGGCGCATCAAAGGCGCTAACGGCTGGACTAGGAAATTCGATCTGTGATCAAGTTTTCCCTGCCATTTCGTTAGAACACCGATGGCGACACGTTTTCGGGATCACTCTGTACCTGTCTGTGAAGACCCGTGACGAGGCTTCAGCCAGGTAACAGCTGGTTTTTTGATTGGAGATGGGTGTCCGCTATTCATAGAAATAGCGGGAATGTGCCAAAAAGCTGGCTTTGCAAAAGCTGTTCTCTCTCATGTGAGACAGAACGACTCGAAAAGGGGGCATTGCCGGAAACCGACTCGAAAATCTTACCACGGCGCAACCAACATTACAAGAGGGGCTTTTGTCGACGAGTCGGGCAACTTCCGTAAGCGCTGATAGGTAGTGACGGCGCAATGTTTGAACCTGATTTTCCGACACGACAAAATTTCAGGCTCCGATTGCAGCGTGGTGTCGCAAAACCAGACCTGACTTGCGCACACCAACTTCCTGGTTACCTTTAAACCTTTAACTCATATTTGGAGTCATCAGTGGAAAACCTCGCGATCGCAATTGACGGCGGCCATTCAATGTTCAAAGTGCGCGCCGCCTCGCTGGCTTCGCCCGACAAGCGCTTCTCTTTCCATATCCCGACTGTCGTGATGCCAGCCATCGTGCTGACGAACGAGCAGACCCGACAAAAAGCCGAGCTCGAGACTGTCGAGTTGGACGGTCGTCGATACTTCTTCGGAGAGACCGCTCTTCGACAGGGTCGATCCGAAGTATATACGGGGCAAAACGCGGACTGGATCGAGAGTCCGCAGCACGACGCCCTGGTACTGGGCGCATGGAGGAAGGCCATGCAAGCGTTTGGCAATCCCCCCGCCCGGGTTCATCTAGTGATGGGCTTGCCGGCGAAATTCGTCGGGCCGCAGCGCGACACGCTTCGCAGTCGCATCGAGCACTTGCTCACGCCGCGTCTCCTGCCAGGCCAAACACTCAGAGTGATGGTGCAGAGCCAGGCAGACGCGCCGCTGCAGTGGCTTTCGATCCAAAGTAATGGTAGCCCGCATCCGCAGCGAGACCTCGACAACGAGGCCTGGGGCGTAATTGAGATTGGACATTACACTACCGACTTTGCCCTGTCCGATCGGGGTGCGATGATGGAATACGCGGCCGTTTCGTGCGCTGGAATGCATCTGGTCTACGATGGTATGTCTAGCGCACTAGCGCAGGCCAAGCTGCCGACGTCCTTGGACGTGGTGGAGGCCGCGGTACACAGCGCCGGCATCAAGCACTTCGGTGAACGAGTCGATGTGTCGCATCTGCTGCGGCAAGCGAAAGCTGGCTTTGAAGCAGTGGTGATGGACGAGGCCAACCGGGTGTTTGGCCAGAAGGCTGCGGCCCTGGACGGGATCATCGTTGGCGGTGGTGGAGCCGACCTGCTGCTCAATGGGCTGAAACAGCGGTACCCTAATGCTGTTTCTAGCGACGAGCCGCGGATGATAGTGGCGGAAGGCTTTTGCCGCCTCGGTTTACTATCCCTGCTTCAGTCCTGATGCCGGAAGCACGCATGACGGGACAAGCGGACAAGCCGGTGAAAATCGGTACCGAGATCACCGTTCGAATCAGCCTGACCTTTCAGGAAGCGCCAGGCGTTCATACGCTATTGGCGATGACCCCAGTACGCGAGCGAGGGAAACTCGTGCGTTTGGCACTTGAACGATACATCGCGGAGACAGGCCATTCTGCTGGTGACGTAGAGCAGCAGATTATCGCGATCTCGGCTTGGCTGAGATCACGCACTGCGCGTACAGAAATAACTATGGATGTCGCTAGCCGACTTGAAGTGGATCGTGCAACAGACGATGGGGGTGCGCTGCGGCTCCACAACGTCCAAGTTCCTCAGCGGACGAGTAGTAGTCCTGCTCCTGCGGAAGCGCTGAGTCGGAGTGGTCCTGTTCCCGAAGAGGTAAAGGCCCCGTCGTCACCCATCAAGCGGTGGCTTCAGACCTAAGATACGACAACCCGGTGGTAACGAGCCTTCATGCTCGTTACCACCGGCTATTCAGACGTTCGGTTTCCCTGCGCACCGCTTGCGTCTTGTCCCGACCGGTACTGCGTTGCATTTATCAACTTCCTCCGGCTCAGATGCCTAACAAAATCTCGTCCTTATACCGAGACTGACATCGTGCACTAAGACATTTCGATCATTTGCTGTCGGCTTTGATCAGTTCAAAGTTCTTGCACCGTCACTAACTTGTACCGCTCAATTGTGGCAACGCCGTATGGGAAATTATCACCACGCCGCTCACACTACACGCGATTTTCGCAAGCTCCCAACCCTGACAATGAGAAGCGCCCAAAACATGCCACCCACGACCTTTGCGGCCAGTTGGCCCAACACGATAGATGGTAACGCAGACCCAAATGCCATTATCGGAAAGACCAGTGAATCAACTGTAGCACCGGTTAGGTTGGAACCATTAGCACGTATAGACCAAGAGCGCCCTGCCAACAAATGATAGACGGCAGCGTCTGCAAGCGACGCCAGGCTGAACGCGACTACCGATGCAACGGCGATGGGACCACTGACGGGGTTAAGAAGATAGGACAATACACCTGCAGCGACGATTAAACCGAACATACGTGGCCAAAGCTGGCGCCCACGCCAGCGGTCGTGCAAGCGGTCGCGCAACGTTAAATCAAGCCCGATGAGCAGGAACGCAATGATCGGCATGGCCCCGGCCCCGAGCCAAGCGACGGCCAAGTTGGCACCGACCAGAGCAGCAATGTAGATTGTAACGTACAGCAAAACAACTCCTTCGTTTCATAGGCTAGTGAGTACCGCCAACAGCTCGAACCCGGCGTGTTCCGGCCGCAATCCCCTGGATCCTTGCAGTCCGAGTCCGCCGCTCCCCCTGTATACCTATCATGGCCGACCACTATCCTTAAAAAAGCGGTCCATCAGAACAGGACAATACGTGCGCAGCGACAATTCCTGACTTGACGGCACGCAAATGGGGAGAGTAACAGACTGACGAGCTTGGCGCACGGGCCTGGAGCCTTCACGCGGTCAGCCACTATGAACCGTCAAGAACTCCACATCGCTCCCTGACGTCGTCAGATGCCACACACATTACAATTGCGTCAATGTTCTATAGTGCTACCCCTCTCTTGCTGCTGGGCTCAGTTGTTTGATTGCTTCTTTCAAGAAACTAAAAATAACTGCAGAAGATTGATGGCTGACCTAGCAATTAAGTGCAGCAAGTGCGAAAATGCTGTTGCGAATGAGAGCGCATTTTTGCAAATTTTAGCTTAGCAACTCTGCAATGAACCCAGTACACGACGTGATCGTCATTACAAGTTGCACAAACCGGAAAAGGAAGGCTGGCGCCGTTTTACAACTCGAATCTGCACACGCCACGGACTCGCTTAGTAAGTTGGCGCACCACTGGAAGCGGCAAGTGCAGACAGTCCACGAAAGTGACTTGCTGGCGGCAAGGGATCTTTACGCTGGGCGCTCAATTAGCGAAGCCAAACAAACCGCCGACGAACTCTCCTCTCCTCTTTTTATTGTGTCCGCTGGGCATGGGGTCCTGCGCGCAGACGAACTGGTTCCAGCTTATGACGTGACAGTGTCGCCAGCACCCGACAACAAGTTGCACCGCTGTTTGCTGCGCCTAGGAAGATCGCCGGCCGATTGGTGGCAAGCTCTCATCGAGGCATTTGGCCCCCAACGCTCGCTCGCCGAACTGATCACCAGATCGACTCACGCCATCGTCCTGCTAGCTGTGCCATCGGTATACTTACGGTTGTTGGAACCAGATCTGGTCTGCCTGAGCGATACAGACATCCAACGCTTACGTGTGTTGACCTCTTGTCATGGCGCCACGCGCCTTGCCCCACGTTTACAGCACCTTGTCATGCCCTATGACGAGCGCCTGGAAGGGTTGCCGACCTATGCCGGAACACGTAGCGACTTTCCTCAGCGTGCATTGCGTCATTTTACGACCGTCCTACGAGGGCATGAACTGCCGCTAGAGAGTGCGCATGAACAAGTGTTGCAAGCCATGGCAGCCTTACGGAAACCAGTATTGCCTGAACGTCAGCGCAAGACCGATGACGACATCGTGTTGCTGCTGCGTCAGAACTGGGAGCGTCTACAAGGCTCTTCTACTGCTCTGCTACGCTACCTGCGCGACGACGCGTTGGTTTCTTGTGAACAATCGCGCTTTCGGACGCTGCACCGGCGTGCCCTCTCTGAACTCAACAAAGACCTTGATCATCATGGATAAGCAAGAACTCGTGGTGCGAGCTTTACACACGACTCAGGGGCCGGGGTTGGATGTGTACGCTTTCTTTATTCGTGGCGGTGACATCATGAAGATCGCCGACATCTCGCGCGTAGAACGTGACGAACGTGATGCCCTTAAAGGGTTTCAGCGTCCGGAAATTCAGCAGCATGTCAAAGAAATCGTCGAATACCTCGACCAGGGCAACGTACTCTTCCCGAATTCACTGATCCTCGCGATGGCACCTGATGTGCGCTTCACAGCCTCACGCGGCACCCGTCCAGCCAACGACGAAGGCGTTGGGCAGACGGGGACGCTGACTATTCCAATTTTTGAAGTTGGGAATCGGGTCGCTTGGATCGTGGATGGACAGCAGCGCTCGCTTGCACTGTCACGCTCGACGAATCAATCCTTCCCCGTACCGGTAGTAGCGTTCGTTTCAGACAACCTCGAAGTCCAACGTGAGCAGTTCGTCTTAGTCAACAAGGCAAAACCGCTTCCGCGCCGACTCATCGATGAATTGCTTCCAGAAACCCGTGACGTCCTGCTGCCACGCGATCTGCGCAAGCGAAAAGTGCCAAGCGAACTGTGCAACTGGCTTAACCGCAACAATAAGTCGCCGTTCTATAACCTAATCAAGCGTCCGTCTGACAAGAAGGATAATGCGACGGCCGTGATCACGGACACTGCTGTGGTCGAGATGATTCGGCAGAGTTTATCGAATCCACTGGGAGCGCTAGCGCCCTACAAACCCTCGGATACCAACCCTGGCGACGTTGACGCCATGTGCACGATTCTCGTCACCTATTGGTCCGCGGTGCGCGACGTGTTTCCGGAGGCGTGGGGCAAAGACCCGCGGCAAAGCCGTCTTATGCATTCGGCGGGCATCTTGGCCATGGGCATGCTGATGGACCGTATTTATGCGCGCCTGTCGGGCTCCAATGAATCGTATGCGGCGGTGCGCAAGGAAGTGGAAAAGGTGGCGCCGTTGTGTCGTTGGACCTCAGGGGTATGGGAATCCATCGGTGTGCGCTGGAACGACATCGAAAGTACTCCCCAAGACAAAAAGCGTCTGCAAGAAGCATTGATCCGCGCCTACATTACTGAAGCAAGAAAATGAAGTTTCTTTACTCTGACACTCAGGACTACGTTGATCCTGAGTATGACTTTATCAACGATCGGAATGCACCGACGAGGCAGCGCTACTGGGATGACCGGTATGCGCATGAGATCATGCAGCCAACGCCGTATGACGGCTTACTGGTCGCGATGAGCGCGGTGGTCCCGGCGCCGGGTGTGGCTTCGTCCAAGGTTCGCTACTCGATCGCGGAGCGGCGTAGCATGTTGCGCGATGGCAGTGGTGGTGTCCGCGAATTCTTGCGCTTGGATGGTCCGCAATACAAGAGCGCGATGGTCATGGGGGATTGCGGTGCGTTTGCGTACGTCCAGCAAGAAAAGCCGGCGTACTCGCCGCAGGAAGTATTCGAGTTTTATGCGGCTGCTCGATTTACGCATGGAGTGTCACCCGACCATATTATTTTCGCGTGCGACACCGACAACCCGCCTCGCGAAGCGGTGGAGGAAGATATTCGATTCCGCTTCGACTTGACCTTGGAAAATGCACGCGAGTTCATGCGTATTTGCAAGGCTAACAGCATGCCCTTCGAGCCTATGGGCGCTGTGCAAGGATGGTCGCCTAAGAGCATTGCTCAAGCAGCAAAACAACTTGAGGACATGGATTACCGCTACCTCGCGATCGGTGGCCTGGTCCCGCTGAAAGTCGATGTAATCCACAAGGTGCTGCGTGCGCTGCGCGACACGATCAAACCGGAAACGAAGATTCACTTGCTAGGCTTTGCCAAAGCCGACTCGATCCAGCATTTCACGGGCTACGGCATCACCAGTTTTGACTCGACCTCCCCTTTGATCCGGGCGTTTATGGACGAGAAGGCGAATTATTATGTGCCGAAGCTAGATGGCAGCCTGGAGTACTACGCGGCCATCCGCATTCCGCAAGCCATCGAAAACAGCCGTTTAATGCATGGGATTAAAGAAGGGATTTTCAACGCAGAGGATTTGGTCAAGCGCGAAGAACGCGCACTGACGACCTTGCGCAGTTTTGATAAGGGTCAAGAAACGCTGGAGGCAACAGTTGAGGCGGTCATAGATTACCAGCAGTTCTTGACGCTGGGCGGAGATAGCGAAAAGCACATGAAAAGCTTAAGCAAAACCCGACTCCAGATAGAGCGGACATTGGCAGCAGCGCCTTGGAAGCACTGCGACTGTGACATCTGCGCTCACATCGGCGTCGAAGTCATCATTTTCCGCTCGGCCAACCGCAATCGCCGCCGTGGCTTCCATAACCTCGGCGTGTATCACCAACACGTTCAACGCATCCTGGAGAAGTCCCAGTGAAAACTTACCAATTCAAAGCCATCCGTGCTAAACAAGCCGAGGGGCACGACATCTTTTGCTTCGCTGCCGAACCAACCGATGTGCTGGGCTTCTCCGAAATCGACCGCGTTGGACGCCAAGACAATGGCGAACTGAAAGGTTTTCAACGCCATCAAGTGGCGCCGCACATCAAAGAAATTCGCGATTATCTGGGACGCGAAGATGCGTTGCTGCCGAACGCCGTCATCGTAGCCTTCCTCGACAATGTCGAGGTCCGCGACTTGGGCAATGGAATTGCCGATGTCACCATTAGCGTACCGGACGGTCAAAACCGACCGGGCTTCGTGGTCGATGGGCAACAGCGCTTAACGGCCCTATCCGGGATTCGAAAGCCTGGTTTTCAAGTCTTTGTTTCGGCCTTGGTGTGCAAGGACTATAACGAATTGCGCCAGCAGTTCGTCTTGATCAACAACACGCGTCCATTGCCCAAGGCACTGATCTATGAACTGCTACCGACCGTCGAAGGCTTGCCCGAGCGGTTTACAGCGCGTAAATTTGCCGCGCGTCTAGTTGATCGCCTGAATTTCCGTAAGGACTCGGTCTTGCAGGGTGAGATCCGCCAACACACGAATCCAAAGGGAGTGCTGAGCGACACCGCGATGCAAAAGATGGTGATGAATTCGGCGTCCCACGGTGCGGTACGCCGTCTAACACAGGAGTGCGGCCGATCCCCGGAGGGCCTGGTGGCAGTCGAAGAAAATGCATTTAAGCTCTTTAATGATTACTTCCGTGCCATCAAGTATGTGTTTGGTGGCGAATGGGAAGGAATGAATCCAAAAACCTCGCGCTTGCGTCATGGCGCCGGACTGGTTGCAATGGGTTTCGTTATGGAGGAACTGTGTTCGACGAACTTAACGGATTGCGCGAGCGACTATGACAAGTTCGTTGTTGGGCTTGAAGCATTGAAACCGCATACCGCCTGGACACGCGGCAGTTGGCAACTGAACGACGTATTGGTAACGCCTTGGAACGGCATCCAAAACACGCCGACCGATATCAATTTCCTGACCGAATACCTGGTAAGTACGCTCAATCGAAGTTTGCGTGCTCTCGAGAAAGCCGCGGCATGAGGAAACGATGATGACGACTGCATTGGTGCTGTTTTCGGGCGGCCAGGACTCGGCCACTTGCTTGGCATGGGCGCTGCAGCGCTACGACCACGTCGAGACGATTGGGTTCGATTATGGCCAGCGCCACGCCGTGGAACTTGTCTGTCGCCAAGAGATTCTGTCGGCGTTGCGCGCGCAGTTCCCAGCTTGGGATGCTAAGTTGGGCGAGGACCACATGCTCGATTTGCGACTGCTGTCGACGATCAGCGAAACGGCGATGACGTCGGGTCGCGCCATTGAAATGGAAAAGAATGGCTTACCAAATACGTTTGTACCCGGCCGCAATCTACTGTTTTTCACTTATGCAGCCGCCGTGGCGTACCGGCGCGAACTCAAGGTACTGGTCGGCGGCATGTGTGAGACTGACTATTCGGGCTATCCAGATTGCCGTGATAACACCCTTAAAGCCCTGCAGGTAGCGCTCAGCTTAGGAATGGAGCACCCACTGGTGATCGAGACGCCGCTCATGTGGTTAGACAAGCGCCAGACCTGGGCCTTGGCGCAAGAGCTTGGGGGTGCGCCCTTATTCGAGCTTGTGCGTGGAAAGAGCCACACCTGTTACCTCGGCGATCGCCAGACTTGGCATGACTGGGGCTATGGTTGCGGTCACTGCCCCGCATGCGAGTTGCGTTGTAGCGGTTACGAAGGTTTTGTGAAGACTGCGGTGCCGCAGTGAAGTACGAGCTCAGCCAGAAGTTCTTCTTTGAAGCGGCCCATACTTTAGAACGTACCGTCGACGCTGAGGGCAGTCGCCGCATCCATGGGCACACCTACCATGCGGAGATCACGCTTACCGGTACGCCTGACGCGAACGGGATGGTGGCGGACTTGGGTTTCGTGCGCCGAGAAATCGCGCGCGTGCGCGATTTGCTTGATCACCGATTTCTCGATGAGGTGGCGGGCTTGGGTGCAGCGACGCTGGAAAATTTGTGCCGGTTCATCTTTGTCGAACTGGACGACTTTCTGCCTGCTTTGACGAAGGTGTCGGTCGAGCGGCAGGCGAGCGGGGACCGCTGCTGTCTGTCAAAGTAGTAGCGTCGCACAAGGCTGAACAGCGTCGAGTCGGCGCGGCACCTTGGGCTACAATGGCGGTCGGTCTGGTAACACGATCTGCTTGTCACCTGCCCGCTTGGCGGGCTGATTGGTTGGTTCGACTCTTCTATTAACGACTATCCGAACGGAGCTTCGATGCAGCACACCATGGCAACCCAAGCGTTTTCTTCTGCTGAGTCCATTCGCGACGTTGCGCTGCAAATCATGCGGATGTCGGAAGCGATTCACCAAGCCTTACGTAAATTCACATCGGCATTACCCGATGATCCCAGCACTACGTCCGCGTATGCGCTGCTTACGGAAGAGTACGCGTTGCGGGCACGCGCGAACATGCTGTTGATCGAGGCTGTACGACTGGCGCGTCCTGATTTTCCGGTCAGTCAGGAGGCTGTACTTGAGATCCTGAAGCGGGTGGAGACCGGGCTCTCACAATCCGACTCGCTGGAAAATTTGAGCGAAATGGTCGTGGCGTTGCTCCTATTTACGAGTTCAGTCATTTCACGCCGCAACCAGATCATCTCGGCGTTGCTCGAGAATTTAAAGGAAACGGTTGCAGCCTCCTAGTGACTGGAAATAGGGTAAGGTGAAGTGCCAATCGCAATCACGCTGTTCATATGCGTCACTGGGCGGAAATCTCTTACCCGGTCACGTACTCTTCAACGGCCCGAACAATACTTGTAAACCCTCGACCGTTCGCAAACAGTAATACCTTGTCTTTTGGCCGATGTTGTTGAATGAATCCGGTAGCCGCGTGCTTTGCCGATGCAGTAACGAGTACAAACAAGTCAGCGACCTGGGCCATGTTCTTGAGCCCTGGCGTTCCCACCAAATCATTTGAGATCAAAACGCGGAGCGACGGCACGATGTCACGTAGCGCTTGGCCGGCCTGACGGCCCGCCGTCTCGGTCAACGTGTAAATCCCCACACTCTTGCCCTCCAGCGCCTTACACATCTGTTCTGATAGGTCGTCCTGTTTTTCCGCGACCGACACAGGCTCCGGCAGTGTCGGCCAGCCCAAGCTTATAGACAAGCCCGCCAACCCCATACGGTGCCCTGGGGTCAGATATGCCTGGACCTGGCTCAGTCGTTGATAACATGCGAGCCAGAATCGCTGACGGGCGTCCGGCGCCGGACAAGCGTTTAGGATCGTCTCTTCGATGACGTTAAATAACCAGTAGACACGACGTTTCGCCATGCCGTCACCAAGCAGGTCTAGGCAGTCATCGAGCAAAACCTCATAAGCCTGTGGCGTTGTCCCGACTTCCAGCAAGGCACGTACCAGGAGCGCCGCCGATTCGAACACTTCCGCGCCGCGCCTGACGCCCAGCACTAGGTGGTAAAGCAGGATCTCATAGATCGGACGCATACCAGCCCGTGGAAACTGAGGGTCCTCGGCCACCCATTTGGCGAGCGCAGGAAGTGCGTCCGCCAGGCGGTCAGCAGCAGGCTGACAGTCGGGTACAGTGGACGCAGCCGTTACAAAAGAGCCAATATCCACGGTGTCGATAAGCATTGCCGCCGGCCACTCCGTCGTTGCACGTTGGAGCAACTCGTGCGCTGAAACAAAGGCTGGGTCGCTCAGCCTATTGAACCATTCATTCCAGTTGCGTGGCGGCGCACTTCCGCCGCTCTCCGACACCAAAGCGTTATACAATTGCTTGAACAGTTCCGACCTGAACAGCGATACACGCTGTTGGTCATCAAGTTGTTCGATCCGGGTCAGTGCCTCCCCGATCGCTGTCAGGGTATTGGTCCGCTCGGCCTCTACCATGGTCGACTTTGCGACGGATAACGGCGCATGTACGACCGCGGACGATTTGGACTTCTCTGCCGGCGTGCCGGTGGGACGTTTCGCCAGCAATGCATGCGCGAATTCGCCGAGCGTCGCCGCATGCGCAAGCACTGCGCGCTCCAGTTCGGCGTCTAATGGCTCGACTGTCAACGCTTCGGCTGCATACAAGCGCAACGCGCCGTGGCCCGCGCTAGGCGGGATCGGGAGTTGCAGCAGCGGACGGGCCAACGCCCGGCGCTCTGGGGTATAGCACGTCAGGAAGGCCTCGACAGAACACTGCGCTTCCGGCGCGCTGGCGTGATATACCGCTTCGAGCAGCGTCGCAGTGATATAGGGCGGCCTGCGTGTTTGACACAACGATGCGAACTGCGGCAAGTTCACGATATCTTGCCATCTGCCGAAATGCGCAAGCAGACGCACCTGCAAAAACAGGAGATTTAGGGCATCAACCCGCAGTTCGGACTTGCATACTGCAAGGATCTGCTCGGCCCCAGTGTAGTCGTCACCATTCAAACAGTCCACGAAACGCGCTAGTAGTCGGCTGGTGGGCTGCGGCGCCGTATGCGTTATCGTTGGCATCGACTCGAGCATTGCCAATAGGCGATGCATGCTACGCTGCGCCATATTCTGAACCTCGTCCGCGATGCCCGGCACCAGCCGCGCCACCGTATACCAGTTGCCGCCCGAGAGGTAACGCTCGACCGGTACCTGGTCGGGAAGCAGTGGCTCGGGCCGGCCGTTAAACGAGGTCAGGGTCGGCCCGACATACGCAAGCAGTAGCGGACGCAAGCGGCGCCATTCAGCACTGTCGGCAGTGACGGCATAATAGACGGGTGGCTTCCCTTGACGCGGCCAAACAAGCAGTGCGCCAGGAAAGCGCGGATGCACTGCCGATGCCGCAACCTGATCAAACTCTAGGGCACGTTCCGCTGACAGTTGCTCGTATTCGATCAGCGCCTTGAAACCGGTCACTAGGCGCTGGGCGCTCGCCAGATCTTGTCCAATCATTTAAGCGCTCCCCCCCAGTTATTCTGCATCACCAGGCGCCATTCCTGCACCGATGCAGGGTCCGTACGTAAGGTCAGGTGCTCGTCGTTCACCGTGATCCCGTTATACGTCAAGTTCATCGATCCGCTGAGGAGGAAATCGTCACCAACAATCCCTTTCTTATGCACGTCCTCGCCCACTGCGTAGAGTAGACGTTCTGAATGGCGCTGGCGAATTTGCTCAATCCGGTTGATGAAGCTTCGATTGTGCTCGACGTCGCGCAGGATCACAGCGACATGACCGCCTCGCTCGATGAGCGCTCGCAGCACCTGCGAGAGGCGGATGTGCGACGCCGGCCAGTCAGGCTGAATCGGCGCAAACTGACGTGTGCGGTTATCCAAAATCTCGATGTCCGAAATCCAGCCAAAGGCCAGCCACAAGCGACTGCTCGGCTGCAGTAGTTCGGCAACGAACAAGCTTTGCAGCAGGTCTTTAATCGCACTGGTTTGTCCCGGACCAAATAGATCGCGGGTGGAGGCTACACTAGTCACCAATGTTCCCTTATTCCAAACGTTACCCGCGTCTCGTTTTCGTCCCGTTCAATACGCTCCAAGAATGGGAAGAACTGCAAATAGCCAACATCGACAGGGGTTGCGACGACTTTTACGATTGCTGAGCGCACCAAATGTTCGGACGACCGCGATGCCGTTAACTGCACGGCACCGGTTTCAGCGATCTGCTCGGCAAATTGCAGCTGCCAATCCGCATTCTCCAGGTTGATCGTTGTCATATTCGGGTTGAGCAGAACATGGCGGACGAGGGCCGGGTCAGTCACGCGACGCGTACGGAACGGGTTATACGACTGCAAGGTCCGCTGCCGAATTTCATTCCCACGTGGCCACAGTAGGCCGCTGAGTACAGACACCAAATCGAGTTGCCCAGTAGGGGCGCCACTGGCCTGCCTCACCATGCGCTCCAGCTCAGTTCTGACCTCGGTCAGCCCGACGGCGATCGAACAGAACTCGCGCAACCCGAGCGCCAATTCGAACCGCTGCTCCAAGTCATCCCACGTCCCAAGCAAGCGCCGCAGCAATTGGTCGGACGTGCCGTCCGTCCCCGGGCGCAGCAAACGGGTATTCAGTGAAACGCTCAATGAATGGCTGACGTCCACACCCTTCTGTGCCAGCACCTCGTACAGTTCCTCACGCAACCGGTGGTAGGCGGCGTGATCGCTCGACTGCCGGATCTTGCACACCAAGTCCGCGACCTTGGCATCATCACATGCGCACACCAGGAAGCGCCGCAGCCCATGGCTGGTCGCCTCTAAATCAGTGGGCGCGATCGCCGATTCGATTGCACGAAAGAGTGAGCGCGGCTCTGAGGCGAAAGTATCAGCGAATGCCTGGATCACGCCAGCGCCACCTAGTGTTCGTTCGCTGACCCAAACGCGTGCAAGGTCGTGACCCTCATTGATCTCGATGTCACTCACCAAGGTGTCGATTGCCGCATGCTTGGGGGCGGTATCAATGCAGGCTTGCAGCAATGCTTCGGAGAGCGTTTCGTAAATCGTACTGCGCATCCATGCAGCCATGGCTTGAGGGGCCGGCGTGTCAAATTCGGGCGCCAACTTAGCTAGGAACGCGAGGACATCCGCCCTGCCAAGGCTATTGGTCAAGCGCTCCTCCAAACGACTAACCCGCTGTTCGACATCATCCTCCGCTGCATCCTCCAAGGCATCCGGGCCGTCCTGCTCCTCAGCTTCCGGATCCTGCAAGACGAAGAGTGATCGCATGACGGCCGCGAACGCTTGCTCCGGCCGGTCAGCCAGCACACGCGCCAGCGCGACTCCCACCATCACCTTGTCCTGCAACGCGCGCGCCACTGCCGCACACATCACGATTTGGTACATCCACTCGCGCTGTAGGGTGTTAATCTCCTCGGACAACTCGACAGCCGATAGGAAGCGGTAGCGCAGGTAGGCTGTGCGATTGCTGGCGCGCAGGTCCGCAGGGAAGCGCGTGGCGACCAACTGGTCAAGGCCTGGCAGCTTAAAATCGATAAAAAATGCGTCGACCTCGCCTTCAAAACCGAAGGCGGCAGGCGTACCGTCCGCTGCCACAAAACGCACGTCGACCATCTTCTCGCCGGTTTTAAGGCGTAGCGTGGCCTGGGTCTGGTGCGCAAACCGGCGTATAGCCACGCTGGCGCGAAAACGATGCAAATAAAATCCAACATGGGTCGCAAATTGATACCACGAACTTCTTGGTGGTACACCGATCTCGAGGGCTGATCCGCGCGGCTCAAAACCGCTAGCCCAGACCAGCGATGCATTTGAGGAGGGGAGCACAATGCTGTTTGGAATGGGAGTAACCGCCACCTCCCATGGCCTGTAGACGGGGTACGTCACAACTTGTCCCGTCGACGTTTGTCCTGCAAAGTTACCTAGAAACTCGTGCTTGGCTGCATAGGTTTCAATGGCGATGGTCTGCTTGCTCTCGTCGGTGTCGATCCTGACCCAATGCGACAAAGCCCCGCGCTCTACCGCAAAGCGACGCGTCACCCGCCCTGGTGCCAACTGCTGCAGCGCCTGCACAACTGGCATTGCTTCGGTCTTCGGCTTATGTCGCGTGGTCGCGGCCGGAATCTGCACCTGAACCTCAGGCAGCGCGAGATCGCTAAACAGATTAAGTGGTGCGAAGTCTGGCAGCGGATGGAACTTGACCACTAAGTCCTTATCGCCCGGTTGCACAGGACGTGCGATGTCCCAGTTGCGGAAAAAGCGCCGCGCTAAGGTTGGGACCGCTTCAAGCATGACTGGACGCGGCGCACTCCATAAAATGATGTCGATTACTTCGTCGCCGATCTGGAGTGACCTCTTCAGATGTTCACGCAGCGATGCCAGTGCCATTTGATCACCGCGCGTGAGCGCCCGCAGGCGACCCGCCACATGCGTACGCAACTGCTGACTGATAAATGCGTCCGGCTGGCTTAGCAAATTCCACATCCAGCCGCGGCGCACGGGGGCATCCAGCGCGAGCCAATCGATCATCGCGTACACGGCCTGCATGCGCAGCACGTAATGGTTCATGATCGGCAGATGCTGGGGCGGCAGCGTCGGGTCGAAAATGTTCTCGTAGGCCTGGAACGCGATGCGGTCGCGCCCGTAATCAGACAAGATCGTCACGGTAAACGGGCGCATGCCACGCGCACGGCCAGCCCGGCCTTTGCGCTGCAGGAATGATGCCATATTTGCCGGCGCCTTGTGCTGGACCACGACGCCCACTTGATCGTCGTTGTAGCCAACTTCGAGTGAGGCAGTCGCAACAATGACGTCTGCGTTGGCCAGCACTCCGGCATCTTGTGAACTGGTGCGCCCGACGGCCAGTCGGGTGCCTAAATTGCGCCCGATCTGTTCCACGGCCCACCAGCGCTGCCCATCCTCATCGCGTTGCACCGGGTCATCGGACTGGCGACTGCGTAACCGCGCTAGCAGCGTACGATTCTCGTCCGGTTCACCAAAAATGTTGTACGCCTCAGCATCACGCAGGTTGTCAAACAAGCGGTTGATCACGTCCAGATTGTCGGTGAACGCAAATGCGCGGCGCCCAAACAACCCGTGCGACACACAGCTTTCGTTGTCCATCATTCGGGACAACAACATCAAGGCTTGGATCGTCGTCGACAGCAACGATGCTTGCAAGAGCGGGTCGCCGCGCAAGGCCAGTTGATACTCGGCCCCTTCGCTGAGCATTTCATGCGCGGTCGGCGTCACTTCAATGACTCGATCGGCATGGACGCCCGTCAGATCAGAGAAGAAGCGCGGTGCTTCTTGCAGCGTTGCAGACAGACCGCACCACACCACGGGAGCGTTGAGCAGATGGCGCCACCTACGCAACACCAGCGCCGATTGGGCGCCACTGGTGCCAACATAAGTGTGGACCTCATCAAGCAGCGCGAACAAAGGCCGCTTCGAATACGGCAGCCCGATACCAAACAGACCTCGGGTGTGCAGGTCCGACATGCGCTGATTCAGCGTTTCCGTGGTCGTAAACAGGATGTCCGGCGGGCTGAGCGCAAGACGCTTGCGGGTTAGGACCAGGTGTTCCTCTGGGATCTCGAGGCGGCACTTCGCGCTGCTGCAGACGAGACGTTCATGCTGCCGCGCGTAATCGCGCTTGTACCACAGAAGTTCACCGCCGCACTCGGGGCAGCGCATCCATGGGCAAACGAAATCGTCGCCGCGGCGCTTCCACTTCTTATCCTCGATGTCCTTCTCGGAAGCGGTGGTTGGCGTTGAACCAAAGAAGGCACCGACCTTGATTGGTCGCTTGCCGTGTGCCACCAGCACGTCGTCGAGCACGCGTGCGCGACGGAACGCCTCTGCCAGTTGGTCCTTCAACAATTCCACGCGCGGATAGATCGCCAGCGCCTTGACCCAATATTGGTTCGCTTCGATCTTTTCGCCTACGCGAAGTAAAGCTGGCAGGTAGAACGCCCAGGTCTTGCCGCTACCAGTGCCAGCGCTGACAATGGTCCCGGTATCGCCGTCCGCGCCAAGCAGGCGGGCAATCGAACGTTCCTGGAAACCAGCCAGTTCCAACTGCGGCACCTCGACCAGTGTCTTCCATAATTCGACGCGTATCGCAGGCGACGACAACAAACCGGGGTAGCGGGCACGAATCTCGTGCGCCTTGCGGTCGCGATCCGGGTAGCGTCGCTGACGTAGGTCGACCCGGAAGTCCGACACCAGTCTAGGCGCGCCGAACCACGGTTTGTCCTCGAACAGTTGACGCAGGTGAGAGAGTAAGCGAACGGTCTCGGCGAAGCGCGAGCGTACTCGGTCCCCTTTTAGCTCGAACACGGCGCGTCGCCGGATGAGCTCTTCAAGCATCGCCTCAGCCTCAGAGGACGTGACTTTACCGTCTAGCAGTCGCAATGCGGCGTCGCGCGCCAGGCTGCCGTCTACGTATCCCCAACTGAGGGACAGTATCTCTTGCCGCTCGATCTCGTCGAGCAATGTCAAACTTGATACGCTCATGCTTTACCCAATGCGAACGCGCAACGACTGCGCGAGCCTGTGCTCGTTTAGCCAACGCAATACCTCGTCGGTGAGCAAAGCGTATGGCGCACCATCCTGACCCCCGGCGGCACGCAGGAACGCCAGCACCGGTGCTGCGATACCGTCGCCAGCCAAGTTTTGCCATTGCGTACGGATGTCGCTGGCCAAACTAGTCAGCATCAGGACTGCTGCCGGCGCATCGGGGAGCGTGGCGACACTCTTCAACGCCAAGGTTCGCTTTTCACGGATCCGAGCCACCGCATCTTTTAGTGCCGGCAACTGGCCTAAAATGCCTAGGACCTCATCGTCTACGCGTGGAAGTTGGCGCTCGCCCCAGTCGCGCCATGCATCGGCGAGGGCCGCCCGGCCGCTCGTTGCGCACTTGGCTACCGAAGCAAGGTAGAAATAGCGAAAATCCTCGCCCGGGAACGGTTCGCGCATTACGCTCTTGTCCTGTGCGAACCGACGCTGCAAATCAGCCGTCTGAGTACGCATTCCGGCCACCAGGCTGCGGTCCAGTGCGTGGACCGCGATCTGCTCTCCCGACAGCACTTGCACAGCCGCTTGCAGGCCCGCTAACTCAGTCGCTTTCGCAACGAGTGAGTTAGCCCGCTGCTCAATGAGTTCCGCGTGCTTCGCGCGCTCGCGCAAATCCACCAGCGCCGCTACGTCCGCAGCCAAGGTTCTACTGCGCTTAAGCAGGTTCATGTATTCCCTCTGGCAGTTCACTCAGCATGCCCAGCGTCTGGGCAATGGCACTAAGTGCGTCTTCGATCCGCGTTTCGCTGTCGATGAGGCCTGCACCAATTTGGGCCTCTAACCGCGCTCGCTCAATGGCTAACCCGCTCTCAGCAGCCTCGACAAACGCAACGCCACGTGCCACGAGTACGCCGATCGTGTCGGGATAGTCACTCATGGCTGCGATGCGGGACAGCAGGTCTGCTGCCGACGCTTTCTCCAGCGCGCGTGCGTGGCTGAGCGTGGTATCAAGCGCGGTTAATTTCAGGTCAGTCAGCGTGCTGACCAGTTGCGCACGACTGCTGCCGCAACTGATGCCGCCGTGCGAGACCTGTTCGGCGGTGTCAGCCAACACCGCCACCAGGTCCGACATGCTGGTCTCATCGCCGATGCTCCCCACAACCTCGCGCAACCAATGTGCGCGCCTTGCCCGCTCGCCAGCAATCGCATCCGGTAACTCAGCCTGCACGCGCTGGTATAGATGGGTAATGTCCGCCAATTCCGTCACTTGCTTATCGCAAGGCGGTGTCAGCGACAACTTCAGAGAACCCTGACGCAAGGCGCGAACCGCTCGGAGTACGGGCCATGGCCGCACAAAGTTGCGCGCTTGCCCGCCTTTGGTGCCTGATCCATGGTTTCTCAAGAAAGTCACCAGCTTAGGAATGGCTTTCTGCAAGTCGTCGCCGAGCTTCCTCAACTTCGGATCGCTTGCGTGGACTTGTCCTGTGCCAGCCAACTCCCACATCTTCGCGACCAGATTTTCGGTCTTGTGCTCGACACGGACCCGGCCGCCAAGATACGCAGCAAGCGTTAGCAACTCGACCGTTGCCACCAGTGGATCCCAGCCAGCACGCGCCCGGTAGAGCTCTCGCAACTGACGCGTCACGCTGTCGGCCCATTGCTGCAGCGACTCAAGCAGATACGCCATCAGCAGCGGTCCCTTCGGGAAGTCCCAGCCTGAAAACGATTTATGCGTGAGCAGCGCCTCGAGCGCCACCGCGTGCTCCTCCGTGATCTCCAACACGACGCCCTGCTCGAATGGTTGTCCCTGCTGGCGGGGGAATTTGATGCTCCTTTGCTGGAACACCGTTCTCGCTGCGGAAGAAGGCGATGCGACGGCCGCCTTGGCCATGCCCAAGCTGTCCCAATCAATAAAATTTTCGAGTGCGGCGAACACCAATTGACGCAGTTCGTTGACGGTTTCTTGCAGTAAGTCTCCTTTGTCAGTCCAGCGGTGGACTGCCGCAACGTGCGGCGGCAACTGTCCAGTCACCGCCGGTTTGGTCGGGTTTTCAGTGGGTTGCAACTCGTCGGCCGGCGCCTCCTCGACATTGACCAATGCCGGCAAAGCAAATGCTTCATGAATTCCGGGGTTCAGGTTCACCACCCGCCCTCGCCCGTCATATAGCTCAAGCAGTGCGATGCGCCGAGCTGCGGTCTGGGCACCCTCACGGTTCTCGAGTTGACGGCGTTCCATCGGACTCAGCCTTGAAGGCCCACCAATCCTTTCGAGCACGGCCGTTGACGGGAACTCACCTTGCTCAAGCTGCGAGTAATGGTGCTTCAGAATGCCCTGGAGTACCCGCCGCATGTAATTGCGGGCGTTGAATGCACCACTGTCGTCAAGCGACTCGGTGCGCAGCGCCATGATGTCGATGCTCGCTTCAGTGAACGGAAACAGTCCGACGCCGTCAACGCTACCAAACGCTTCCCAACACGATGTTTGGACCGGGCAGTCAACGCAGCGGGACGGTGGCGGCTCCGTCAATGGCAAGGTGGACAGTGTCGCAGAGCCCAGGCGCAGGGCATTCAGGTAACCGGCAGTCAACTGAGCAAGGCTCGCCGGTTTGCTCGCGTCCATGTCAACGACAATCGTGGCTCGGGTCCTGACGGTCGCTTCGAGTCGCATAAAGGGCCCCGTGGTGACAGCCATTGCCCAGCGCAGTTCGCATAACCGCTCGTCGCCCTGATTGGGCGGGGTGACTAGGGCTTGCAGCAAGGCGGTATCAATACCTTGCACCCGTGCGAAATCTTCGATCAACAAGATCAGCTTCTTCCCTTGGACGGCCAAGTGCCGACGTAAGGTATTCATCAGGTCGATCAGTTGATCCGCTGAAAAATTCAGGGTCTGCGCGATCGCTAGATCGCGATGCTTGTTCATCAGCGCAATCGCGCGCGTTGGGATGCTCGCGTCAAAGGTGATGAAATCAATCGCTTCCTGAGCCGGGCCAGAAGCATGCTGGTAATGTACCCCGTTCAACGGCAGATCGTCGGTGCTGAACTCACGGCGGCACTCATCCTCGTCGCGTGTGTTCGGGTCATCGAACACATGCTTGAGGATCAGGGCGACGGCGCCATCCGGCTTGAGAAAAAACTTTTCACGGAAGTTCGGATCCAGCAGGACGTTGGGGAGCAGGTTCGCCAGTTCACGGTCTTCATCCTCCACGAGGCCGCTATGTCGGATCGCATGTGCCAGGGCGCTGAGGAATTTTTCTGCCTTGGCTTGCTGCGTCATCGCCTGTGTACCGCCTTGCGCCAGGCGCTGCAGATAAGGCTCACGCTGCTCCAGCGGCAATTCGTCAATGATGCGTTGGACCACCCCGCGCAGGCTGGTCTTGGTGCGCGGAATGGTCAGCATGACCGTGTCGTCAGCCTTTGGGATGTTGAGGCGCAGCCACTGGATCAGGTGTGACTTTCCAGTGCCGGACTCGCCCAGCACGACCGCTTGCACATAATTGCTGGTCGGTTCAAGAAAGCGCTCGACTAAGGTGTGCGGCGACGCATGTAGCCGTGGGCCATCGGCAGTGTCCGCGATTCGCAAGTCCGTCTCGCAGTGCACTGCATGGAACACTTCGTCCAGGATCTCTTCCGCATCAGGCTTGAGAATGTGGAGGAATTCCGTCTCGCTCCAGCAGGGTTTTTGCATCACGCTGCCTCCTTGTCGTGTTCGCAATACATCACGTGGCTGATTGGTTTCGATTCTTTGCCGAGATCAAGTAAAGAAACGTGCGCGTCGGATGGCTTGTTCAGCTTGAGCAAGCCACGTAACTCCAGCCGCGTGAGCGCCAGGCTCAGTGAGCGCGACAGGGTTTTATCGGGTCGCAGGTAATCGTCGCGCATCCGTGCTTCCAACTGCTGGCGCGCATGGCCACCGTCAAGCACGCTTATGGCGCGCCCCAAGCGCTGAACGAACGCCTCAATCGTGATTTCCTTTTCACCGCCAAACACGCTAGGTAGTGTGATGCCCACGACTTCGGTTGGGTCCGGAACGATCGCATCGTTGCCGATCCGTTGTGTGAAACCGAGGTACCGGCTCCAATAGACGAGATTCTGGAAGAGCTGGTCGTTGCCGGCTAGCTTGCGTAAGTCGTCGCCCTCGTCCAATTGATCCTTTAGTCGTTGAGCATGCTCCCCCTTCCAGGACAGCGGCTTGAAGGGGTCTTGCGCGAGTAGCCAGGCCAATGCATCGGGCACTTCGTCTTGACCACGCATGCGTGCGCACGCCGGGTCGGTCATAGTCGCAAATAGGTAAGCGCGCACAGCCTGCGCCAAGTGTCCGCTCTTGCCTGCCTCAAGTAACTCATCACACAACGCGAAGGTGCCTGCTTCGCAGCGCACCAACATGGCCAGACTTTTCATTTCGCGTAGTACGTACTCGGCCATCACACTCCCCTTCTCCTCAGCGTCGTCATGCGCTTTGGTCAGGGGCGACAGCTGCCCTTGAATCTGGTCCAAGTCACCGCCGTCAGCACCCAGCCCAAGCAAATACTCGGCGACGACCATGATCCGGTTCGGCATGACTGGAAAATTCGAAATGACACTCATGACTGTAATACCTCGCGAAATAGCTGGAACGGAACCAGCGGGAAGCGATCGGCCAGCGCGCGCTCCGGCCGCGCAGGATCAGCAACACCTGAGGGCAATAGGTAACAACGTTCCATTCCAGTCAGGCGCGGTCCCAGCGCGTGCGCGGCCAGTTGTGTCCCCTGCCCAATCCACACCAGTTCGGGCCCAGGTGGCAAACCACTGCTGCTCAACACTTGTCCAGTCGGTCCGGATGCAACGCACCACGGTCGTTGCGCCAGCAACGCGCGCACTGGCGCCGGCATGGCGCCGATCACGATGCACTTGCGCAGCCCGTCCTGCCAAAGGGCATCCAATGTCTCTTGGGCACGGCGCTGCTGGGCTTGGGTCACGAACCCATCGGGCTCAAATTCGACCAGACAGCGTCCGTCGACCATCAACTCGGTCAGGCGTGGCGACATGTGGCCGATCGACGAGGGCGGCATAGGCGGCAGCGGCCAGCGGGCAAACCAGCCACCCGGTTGGCTAGCACGGCAGGCGGCGCAGCCGCCACAGGCAAGACCGACGGCCCAGTCACCGCCAGCGCTGCGCAGTTGATATAAGTGCGCCAGGCGGGCACTGGGACACGCTGCGCTGCTCAGCAATTGGAACATGTCATCGAGACGCCGCATACTGGCCTGCCAGAGTTCCTTCCGGCTCGCCTGGATCGACGTGTCCCATAAGTACTGTGAGCGGTGATCGTCGTTCAGGACATCCACGATGACCAAGGTCCTCTTTTTTTCGCGATCGTAGCGAAGGCCTGCAAACGATAGAACGTGTGCACGTGCCAGCAAGCTCAAGACCCGACCATTCCAATCTTCGTTGCGTTCGCCCTGCATGTCAGGGTCATACGGTGGGCTGACGCTAGGGTCGATCAAGAACCGTGCATGTCGCGTCGCGTCGGGACGTGCGTGTTGGAACATCGCTTCCCAGCGCTGAATGCCTTTTTCCGTCGAGATGATGCGCTTGGTCGCGACAGCGTTTGCGACGTCCCTGTCCTCCAACGTCGGGATGATTAGCGCCATCGCCGCGTGGTTGTCGCGTCCCGCCCGCCCGACTTCTTGGTAGTAGCGGTCCAAACTTTCCGGCACACAGGCGTGAACGACGGCCCGTACGTGCGGATAATCGATGCCTAGGCCGAAGGCTGAGGTGCCGACTACCAGGTCCAGTTCGCCACGCCGCCAACTCTCGACGACTTCGCTTCTCTCGCTGGTCTGCGATTGCCCGTGCAGGACCCGAACCCGCCCGTATCCAGCTTGCTTGAGTCGATCAAACCAGTCGTTAGCATCTTCCCGGCGCGTGACATACAAGATGGCGGGCCGGGGTAAATGCGCCAGCGCCTCCAGCACACGGTGCTCACGCTCTGCAAGGCTCATGGTTTCTGGTGCCACCCAGGTATCCAGTTCTGGACGCAAGCGCGCTGCCGGTACCAGGGCCAAGCTTGTGCCCGGCGCGAACAACGTTTCGAGCGTATCGAAAGCCTCTTGCGTTACGGTGGCGGACAGGCAGACCACCCGCGGTTGTTGGTCAACCGGAGCGCTGGCGCGCAGTTGAGCGACCAGCGCAGCGAGCAATTGAAATTCGTTTCTGAAGTCAGCGCCCCATGCATTGACGAGGTGCGCCTCATCGATCACGAGCGCGGCTAAGCGTCCAGCACGCGCCGCCTCCATGAGCGGCGACTGTAGACGGCCGACAAACGACTCGGGAGCGGCAAACACCAGTCCTTGCTCGCCGCTCGGAATGCGACTTCGGATAGTTTCATTGTCAGCATCGTTGTCACCGACATATGCGTGTGGCATGTCTGGCTGGAGCGTGGCAACTTGCTGGAGGCTGTCTTCGTGTGCCAGCGCCAGAGCGACGGTGGGTACCACGACCGCTACTACGCGCCCGGGATGGGCCGCCGCCAACGCCTGAAATACCAGGCTTTTTCCCTCTCCTGTCGGCATAATCGCAAGGAGCGTTTTTTCTGGCGCGATGTGTAATGCCGAGCGTACGGCCAGTGCCTGCCCGGCCCCGCGATAAACCTCGTAACCGAAAACGGTGCTCAACCAGTCGTCCGCAACCGGATATTTGTTCGTCCAAGGCCGCGGTTCGGCGCGCATCGCCGCGGCGTCGACGCCGTGTTCGCCCACGCCGTGCAGCCAGTCCGGTTGCCATCTCAACGCCAGCGTTTCGCGACCCGCCCGCACCTGCAACCCACATCCATGGGCCTGGTCCGCATCGGGCCAATCGGGGCATGCCGGCATCGGAAGCGAAAGTGCAGCGCCCGTTTCGCTCAACGTTAGTTGCGCATGCCTGAGCGCGTGGCGTAGGCGCATTGCCCGGTCCAATGGGGTCAGGTCCGGGTCCAGCATGGCGAGTCGTAGCCGCTCGAACGGCCCGACGCTGCACGTAAAACCGTCTGCGGCACGCGCTCCGCTTAACGCCTCACGCAAGGCCTTGAATTCGTGGCTACCGGCAACGTCGCTCATTCACCGTCCTGGTGAAAGGCGTTCAAGGTTTGGGCGCTCAGGACAAATAAGCCGATCGCATCGAGCTTTACCGAGGGGTGCGCTAGACCGTCGAGAAGTCCTACATTGAGGGCTATCTCACGCTCAATGCCTTCGTCGCCCGCTTGGCCATCGCGCCGTTGGGCTGCCAAGCGCTGCTCCAAGCGTACGTTACGACGCTGCACATCGAGTTTTGCAGACTCAACAGCCTGGGCAATCTTCTGCCGGTAGCCTTCGGTGCCTCGAAGGGACGCTTCCGAATAGGCGCGTACCTCGCGACACAGGCGCTCGAGGTAGGACTTGTCGATCAGTGTCTCAAGCACCTCGGGTCTGCTACTGAGGTTAGTATCGCGCGCTTTGTCATACGGCCACGCAAGCGCTTTAAGGTAATCCAGGTTGCTGACAATCTGCATCTGCGCATCGATATACAGCGTTTCGACCCACGGGGCAAAATAACCGTCAGCACGCGCCGCGAACGCGTTCCTTTCGGTGGGCGACAAGCCATCGGGTAGACGCGCTTCGACGACATAGCACAGCTTAAAACCGATCCACTCTTCCTCAACCAGCGATGGCACGCAACGCCAAGTAGCAAACGCCGTACCGCGATCGTCCCAGCGCAACTCGCGTTCCAGGCTACGCATGAGACTAGAGCCGAGCCGCAGCAATTGCGGTTGACGGCCATCCCGGGCGCGCAAGGCGTGGCGCCGCTTAAAGGTATGGTCGGCCTCAAGACCGGCCTTGAACACCTGCGCCCAAGGCCAGGGGGGCAACAAGGTCCGATCGGCGTCCCAACGCACGCGAAACACGTCGTCGACATTACCACTGCACTTGAAAAACAGTGCCTCGAACAACCAGCCTCGGGTCGAGCCGCTCAGTGCCGCTTCGTCGGCCTCGAGGTCTTCCAACTTGTCAAAGAACTGGCCTGATGCCTCTTCTTGCAGGACCTTGTCGAGTGCATGCTGGTTATCCAATCGATCGCGCTCGGCGAGCAAGCGATCACGTACCGATTGGATCGAAGCGCGCAGGCCGGCAGTGCCCAACTGGAACAGTGCGGCCGCCAGGTCGTCGTGAATCGAAGCCAGCGAGAATTGGACGTCAGCAATTGGGCTGTTGAAGACGTCAAAGCCCAACGCGAGCACTTCATACCATGCTTCCCAGACGCTCAGTTCAGGAGGAAGATCGGGCAGTAAAACGCGCTGATGAATGACGTCGCGGCGGCGACCAAAGCGGTCGACACGGCCAATGCGCTGTTCGATTCGAACGGGCGAAAACGGCAGATCGAGATGGACGATCGCGTCAGCAAAATGCAGATTTAGCCCTTCCTCTTCATGGCGACCGCAGAACAGCAACTGCGCCGTCGGGCTTTGTTGGAATGCGAGCGAAATGTCGGCATCGTCACCCAAACTGGATGCGAGCATGACTCGTTCCCTACCCAGCAGATCCGCGCTACTTCGCCCACACTGCGCGACGTCGAATGCATCGCTGCCAAAGACTACGATTCGTGGTCGCTCCATCTGCAGCTGCGCCTTTAGCACATCCAGATAGCGGCGCAGATCATGCGCGACCTGTTGTTCGCGCACGGCTTCGTCACTGTCTTCGGCAAGCAAGCCCTCAAACGCCAATTGCCACTCACCCGACAAAATTTCAGCGGGTGCGGTGCGCACGAGCGCTGCCAGCGCGTGCGGTCTGCCGCCGATGGCTTCAAACAACTGCACGGCCCATTCCCGGTGGCGCACGTTTGTCGCATCGGATTCAGGATGCGCCACCATGGCCTCGACGCGCCAAGATTCAAATAACTCTACCAGGCGATCGTAACGCCGGTCCTCAACCCAAGAGAGGCTAACGTGACTGAGATCGGGCGCCTTGTCGGGTTCCACCGCCGGCCCACGTGCGCGGAAGATCCAGTCTGCAGCGTCACGTCGCCTAGTACGGATCAAACGTTGGTGGATTCGATGGACGTCCGCAATATGCGCGCGCAGGGCCCGCACCCATTCCCGGGTCGTGCTAAGGTCGTCATTTTCTATGGCCGCAGCGATGTATTCCCCCATCCGGGCCGCTTCGGTGTCGTTCGGGAATAGTGAAGGCAACTTCGCCAAGCGCTGACGCAACACGGCTTTATTACCATCCGGCCGTAGACCACGCAAAAAAATGCCGATGGGTTCGCGCTGGTCGATCTGCCACTGAAACTGTTCGAGCGTGGTTGTGCGGTACGCCTCTGGGTCAAGCACGCGTAGCAGCCGTAACAAGACATCAGCTTGTCCAAGTGCCGGCGTGGCAGAAAGCAGTAATAGTTTGGGCGCCCTCAGAATCAGCGCCATGAGTTCCCTAGGCACATCGGCAGCTACCAGATGGTGGGCTTCGTCGATCACTAGCAGGGCTGGTGCATGGTTGCGAATTGCGTCGAGTTGTTCGATATCGACGACGGCGACGCGCCCGGGGAATTCACTGACGACAAACTTGTCTTCCAGTTCGCGACGCCACTGATGGACCAGTCGCCCTGGCGCCAGCACACACACATTCTCACCTTTTGGCTGATCGAGCAAAAACTGGCGGATGATGAGACCGGCTTCGACGGTCTTGCCCATCCCAACCTCGTCTGCCAACAGATATCGCTGGAGCGGATCTTCCAAAACGCGACGTGCGACGTCTACCTGATGCGGCAGTAATTCGATTCTGGAAGATAAGAAAGAAGCGAGGCCGCGACAGGCGGCACGCTGTGCGATCAGGGCCGAGTTGAATTGATTGCGATGTTCATGGAAAAACTGGGTTTCACCGCCCCCGGAGGCCAGCGTCTGCGTCGGGTCGTCATGTGGGGCCCAGCAGCGACAATAGACTTCCTCTTCCGGGAATCTGCCACGTCGCTGGTTCGGAAATTCGATGTCGTAGTCGTATCCTTTATCGAGTCGCAAGTGGGACATGCGAATGCGGCCGACTCGCCACCTGCCGGCCACCTCGATATAAGCACGTGTTTGAGTAAGCAGTTGCAATGGCTCTGGCCGAGTCGAGGTCCAGCCCACCTTGCGATTCCAAGGCGACATAAAGTATTCGAGCTTCCAGCCTTCTTTGCCGACCGAGATAATCTTCGCCGGACCAAATCGCGGATCGCTAACAAACATGCCTACCGAACTTACGGGCTGCCCGCGGGCCATATCGCCTTCTCGAAGAAATCACCGGATCTCCTGCCCAGAGAGTGGCGCAGGGGCATCGGAGTTTGCATTTAAACAATTACCAATATACACGAGGCTGTTACGTTCGTGTAGGGTCTACGGAGCGATAAGGAAAGAAAGAGAGTCGAAAAGACGACAGCTGGTTAAAAGCCAACAACCATAGCTTGGGCATGATGTCGCTTGATCGCGTTCGGTTGTTGCTCAACGAGGCCAGCCAGGCTCTGCCGCCAGTAGGCACCATCTGATGAGACCTGCAGGCAGCGTCGGTCACGAGTTACCACGTCGCGAGTCGTATAGCTGAAAGAAAGTTACTTACACGGCCGTTACATGGTCAAGTGCATTCCACAGAAAGAAAATCACTGGCCGCATAATCATCACATAAGCCGCTGATTTTTCGAGAAAATTATGGTAGGCCTCCCCGGAGTCGAACCGGGCACCAACGGATTATGAGTCCGCTGCTCTAACCAGGCATGAGCTAGAGGCCCAGAAATCGGGACAGTGGCTGGAAGAAATCTCGCCACACGCTCCAGCGG
>Ga0265780_10001618_pt1 | contig 31376 bp, 37 predicted proteins | sample P1T30metagenome_FD_192432 | JGI IMG/M metagenome (GOLD analysis project Ga0265780, IMG submission 192432) | Plant litter microbial communities from East Loma Ridge, Irvine, California - P1 T30 | ecosystem: Environmental > Terrestrial > Plant litter > Unclassified | place: USA: California... | reverse complement strand
TCAACACGACGACAGCATCAAACAGAGCACACCGCAATACTCTAGCATCACCTCACATATCATCTAAGTGTACCAGACACCTCAACTATGATTCAGCGCATATCACTCCAGTATCGGTCTATCGTCGCTACAAAGACGCGCCGCCCACACGCCCCCTCACGGTAGCACGTGACGCAATCCGACCGATCACCGTCACGATGGCCGTGCCACAACAAACCAGGACCTTCACGCCACCGGCATGGATGATTGTAGAAGCCAAGAAGGCTGCAGCGCGCTATGGAGATGCATCAAAGACAACCAAGGCGATATCACAGAACCCCGAAGATGCGAAGCGAAAGGCTAACGAGCATTCTGAGCGCATGGGCGTCCCGGACCCAGGAGTTGCAGCAAGAAGCATCATAGCAGCACAGAACCTAGCCCCGTTTTTGCTTCCCCATCAACCAAGAGTTGAGGAGCAACAATAGCGTGCGTCTGTTGAGAGGGATGCGATGCTATCGGGTGATGTCGCTGTACTATCGATGAGGTCACCCGCATCGACACATGGCTCAAGGGCGGCGTCATCGGAACGTGTTCCACGATCACGGGAGACCACCACGCCGCCGGAGCCGCAAGTCGTTCAGCAAGCCCAACCATCCACCTCAAAGCCAAAGCCACCGAACCGAAGAGAAAGGAGGACAGAAATTAAGGACGAAAGGAGGATCAAGAAGATGGCGGCCAGGATGAAGCAGACAAGAGCCACAAACGACCAGAGTACATCTGAGAGTGCATCTCCAGCCGCCGACAGCCCAGTCTTTGCTGAAGCCTCGATTCAAGAAGCGCTGCTCAAGGACGACCCCGAACTTACGGACATCGACCACTCACCGTCTCTCTTCGTCGCGCCACGTGATCGCTACCCCGTGCGACCCCTACCATCATGGTACCTAAATATCAAAGATGCTGGTCAGAACATGAACAAACTGAGGAAAAACCGGCCACAAGCTCTTGCGTCGCTAGAGTCACTGAAGAATTGTGTTGGCCGTTGTGAAGGAGAGATGAAGCAAGTCATCCTAGGGAAACTCTTCGACGAACTTCGAGAATATGTTCACAGGGCCGAATTTTTACTTCTAAAGGACCAAAGCGACATGAAGTTTGTCTTGAAGTTTGTCTTGAAGTTAGCACGTATCCTCAGCCCTGAGAACGGTCTGCCACGCATCTTCAAAGAAGAAGCCAATTTTCCTTCCGACATCAAGGCCGACGCTTATCAACTGTACGCCCGATATATAGAGAGATTTCTCTCAGGACATCCTTCGCGGTATCGTGACAGTAAAAGGCAAGGATCGGAACGGCGATCGGCTTGAATCGGCATACCGAAGCAAGCACCCAACCACTGCGAAGTATCATGGCGAGGGAGAGCTTATCCTCGGACAATGGTGGCCAACGCAACTTTGTACCGTTCGCGATGGAGCGCACGGCAGCTCCCAGGGTGGAATCTATGGAGACAAAGAAGAAGGGACGTACAGCATCGTTCTGTCTGGCGGCGGCGGCTACCATGACAAGGATGAAGGTGACATCATCGAGTACAGCGGAACAGAGGGAAAGGACTTTACGCCCACGGACGCGACTCTCTCAATGATCAAGTCCGCTGAGTTGGGAAATGAGTTCCGCGTCATTCGTTCCAGCCAGCTCATCAAGAAGAACCCGCATCGCCCAGAGGTCGGTCTTCGGTACGACGGACTTTACACGATCAAGAGCTTTCAGCTCGTCGACAAGGGAACACAGATCCACAGGTTCCTACTCGAGCGATGCCCTGGTCAGGAGCCTATCCGGTCTGGCCAGAATGCTTCCACGCGACCTACATTCTACGAAATCAGCGAGTACGAGCAGACGAAGGAAAAGTGGTGAGAAGTACCGCATGGAGGTGTTGCTTCAACTGGAAAGGTGTTTGGAGGTGGGAGTGGCACGGAGTATTGGAAGGGGCAAAAGCAGTTGCGCAATTTTCATTTTGGATGGCGTACCGGCGATTGAAGATACCATGGGGGCGTTGTGTAAGCTTGTTCGTGTGAATGATTTCATCAGGGACGCGTTCGACCCTCGGGTGACGCGCTCATGATATTGAAAGTGGACGTGTTCCACAAGGAACCTGTCAGGCTATATCAGGTGGCCCTGATGCTTGATTAATGGAATTGTGTATACGGTAGCGGATTCCCTTAGGTGAGCAATAAGAACATGTACCGTCCAGAACTTCTGCAAGGTAGTTCCAATGTGGACGAGGTAGTACATACTAACAAGCGTGGGGAACGATGAACGAAGTCGAGTCCAGCCCTAGCATACACTTTGAAATTGCTGACATACGACCAGATATGCGCGCGTCTATAACGCGGTTACCCGACCTCGACCGATCTTCTGCTTCATCGACGGCTTTCGCTCTCTTATCATAGCTCGTTGTGGCAGTCCGTGGCATGTGGTGCGCATGGCTATCCAACGTGGAATGTCGTCGCCCGACCTACATCGCGACACCGAGAATGCAAAATTTCACGTCGGTCGTTACACACCACCCCTCTCATCTACAATCGACCCTTTTCTAGCCTCAACACTTTCATGCAACATTATTGCCCGCTGGCTCGGGTTCGATGGTGGTGCTCCATTCCTCCCTTGCCAGCTATCGCGATGTTCGCCTCTCTCCGCCTCCCTTACTTGCACCACCATATATACGACCAACGCCGATCCGCTTCATGTCTTCTCTTTTCGTAGCCAGTCACTCGCTTCACTTGTCACTCGTTTTCCTGGGAAGCAGTCATGTCTCCAACCTGCTCTCACGCAGCGCTTCGCGTGCTGGTGTCGGTCCTGCTTGCGAGCACTTTCGCCAATGCCGTGTCATTCCCTCACCAAGTGCTAGACGCGCGCACGCCAGATGTGGCGTTCATCAACATCCCCTTACAAGCCGAGAAGATTCAGGCTGTTGCTGCCGCGAGCAGCGATATCTCCGACAACATCTTCGACAAGCTTAGCGACGATCTGAACACCAAGTCCGCATTTCAGTTCATCATCGACTTATGCTACCGACTGTTTGGGCTCAGGGAAGATGCGCCTACCCCTTCACCTACGCCTACACCAGTGGAGTCCTCCAGCTCGGCAGTCGAAGCAACATCATCGTCAAGCGTTGTGGTTCCTCCTGGACCCCCCAGTACGTCGATGGATGTTACGAGCGGCTCTGCCACCGCCCTCCTTTCCACGACCTCAGTTTCAGCAAGTGACATGATGAGCATCTAGCCAGTGGGGAACATGTCGACGGCCATTAATGCCACCTTTCTCACTCCCACTTTTGTGACAGCTTCAGAGACTTCGTCCACCTCCGCCAGGGCCAGCTTGCTTCCTGCTACCATCACAGGAATGTTCAGCGTCAATCTTCCTGCTTCTTCCCGCCCTACGTCGGTGTCTGCAGATTATTCACTTCCCTGGGGCGGCAACTGGACGTACCCGGCCATCAACCCTACCATGATCACGGGCACCGCCATTTCATCCGCGCCCAGCGCCGAGAGCAATGCCACTGCGGCCCTCAACACGACGTCCACGGCCGTTACTTCTACCAGCGTCACCTTCGTCGTCGTCATTCCGACGCCCATTGGTACTGGTCCTTCCGTTTCTGCTGGGACTGGTCTGCCCATCTCGATCTCTGAAAGCGCCATCTGGTCTAACACGACTTCCTGCACTTCCTCACTCGCTGTCGAGACCTCTGCTGTTCTTCCAGGCACAGGAATCGGTGCGCCCATTTCCGTCGGTACAGGTTCGCCTATCGCATCTTCCTCTAGGAGCGTGTTGTACCCCAACTCCACCACGCCGTCCGTAACGCCATCAGTGTCCGCCGCGCCAACGTGCGTGACTCTGGTTCCAGTCACCGTCACCGGACTACCCGGATCTGCTGTCAATGTTAGCGTTACGATTCCAAGCGCAAGCGCTCCCTTCGCCAACTCTACTTCCATGATGTCTTCCAACGGCACACCTATTCCCCTACCTTCGCCGCTCTCCTCATCTGAGCTCATCTACTTCAACACCACCACGACCGTCGGCATCCCCGTGGAGTCTGCCACCGCAGCGCCAATCTCAGCCGGCACCGTCTCGTCCGTCCTCTCGTTCTCCGGAACCGCACTCTACCCTAACACCACGACCGCGACTGCCACAGATGTCGTAGTCTCAACCGCAGTCATCTCCGTGGTACTACCGACGGCGAGCGATGGGTCGGTGGAATTCTCTGGTATGTTGAATGTTACGGTTGGCACAGTGACTGGAAGATGTTAGACTCTGGGAGAAGAGGCTGAGAGGGGAAGGATGGGGAAAGGTACACTGCATGCACATGGATTTTCTAATGGTCTGGAAGAGAAGGACATACATTTGGTAGGATTAGTGTAATGCGTAATGCAATGCAAGCGTATATTTGTTAAGACCATTTGATTTTGTGCATGCAGTGTGTTGTTGTCTTTACTTCGTCATATCTCTCACCATCTCACGTCTCATCACGCAAAGAATTGCTTACTAACGTACTTCACCAGGCCTTCTCTCCCTCCGAAAAATTTGTGCCGACCCCGAAAAACGCGTCGTCTCGCTCCCCATCGTGAAGAGATTCTACGGGCCATACGCCTACCCAGAGCTCTTCTCGTTCCCAGGCTGCACCGGACCCAACGCGCGTCAACTCATCCAAGCCCCAGGCCTACAAGATTGCTCTGCTCTCGGCGTCGAAGTTCAAAATTGTCAGGCGCTTGGTAAGAAAGTGCTGCTGGCTGTCAAGGGCTCCGGCATCGGTGCCGTCGGCAGCAACGCTGCTTTTGGCGACCCGAATGCAGGAGATGCATGGCTTGGGCCATACTACGGTAACGGAGGCATTGAAGCAAGGCAAGGGGCTGCCGAACCTACGCCCGTGGATGAGCCAGTGTTCGTAGATCCCATCGAAGTCCCAGATCCCAGGCCTTTGATCAACGAGCCTCCTTCGATTCCTCTCGGACCGGGTCCAGTTATTCTCGATGACCCGGCGCCGCTGTTCAATGTTTCGACGCCAGATTCGCCCACGATCATTTCTATTCCAATCAATAGTACAGAGACGCCTATACTCATCATTGCGCCGCCTCTTCCAGTTCAGACTGTTGCGCCAGTTCCCGTGTCCAACCCTAATGCCCCGATCCCAGCATTTCCGAATCTCTTCGATTCTTATCACCCACCATCCGCGTTCGCACTGACACTCTCGTCTCTCTTCGGCGAAACGCACACTGAGCGCGCGGACCTACGTCCTCTCGGCCCTGACGCACCATCAGGCTCCTCGCCCAATTCTATTGAATGAATCAACCCAATCTTGACGATCGAGCAGCGTCCTTTTGGTGAAGAAGTAGTCGTCGACGGGTTCGACGTGTAATTGCCGGCAGAGTGGATGGGTACGTATCAGGAGCGACAATTCCAGGACCTGGTAGATAGGCTGCAGCAATTGGAGAACGAGAGCTGGGCGGAGAGCGGTGGGATTAGGGGATCGAAGGATGTTCTTGGGGCTGATGGGAAGGGTGTGGTGTACTTTGGGTGGTTTGACGGTGGGTTGAAGAAGAGGGAGATGGAGGGGTGGGTTGAGTGCGACGGTGGACTGGGATTGTGAGGGGGGTGAGTGTAACCTGAGGCTTGGAAAGTGTGGTTCGAGGTTGCTGTTCGGGTCGGATGTAAGAGTGAGCCAGATAGGAGGATGGTGGCCAGACGAACTAGCAAAGAGTCCTGTGCTTTGAATCATCGAATTTTGAAAGGAAATTGTTACTTTCTAAAGTGCCATGCATTCAGTCTGAACGTATCTAGCCCGACTGCCCCTTCACTGAGTCCAGTCTTCTTAGCCTCGTCCGACATGCGCATGGCCTACACTGCTGGTAGCCGGACACTCCATAACCTTGTCCGAGATTTCTTCGCCGGCACGCGGCCCCTCGGGGAAGGGCACCTTCAGAACAGACGCCACACCAGCTGTCAGCTTGCGATGGTAGCTTGGAAGATCTGCATTCCGGCCCACGCGGAAGCTATACTTCCAAGTTCCAGAGCAGTCCTTACCCCAACCCGTAACGTCCGTACATATATCGTTCCGTGTATCGTTCCGCCGCAATATAAAATGCCCAATATCCCCACAACAAGTCGCGCAGATCAAACCACAGCTCCAAAGAGGTCGCGTACACTGGAAGACCACGGAGATCCGAATCTCGACGCTGGATGTAGAGGATGTAGGTGGCGGGCTTGTGGTCGTAAACTTCCTTGTTGAACTCCCGAACAAGCTTATGAACCTTGCGTATGCCTTCGTGACCACTCTCACTGATTCCGTGCTCGCTGTAGCCGCCATACTGAGACTGAACATATAGTTAAGCTTCGTTGCTGGTCGCCTTGTATCTCAGCCCTAAAAGTGTTCCGGTCCCATCGATCCACATTTCGGGCAACTGATCGTGCGTTCTCTTCAACGTATTGCGGAGTGCGTCTGCCAGACAGAGAAATATGGTTTGCAGCAGTGTTCCTAGCTTAGCTGTAGCCTTTTCGTCTTGGACCTCAATATCTTCGCCGTTCGGTGTTCGGCGAAATCGGAAAACACTGTATCGATTTGCACGTAGAAGAACAGCAACGAGACCTTTGATGTCGATTCTACAATCTGCCAAGGACGCTCCACTGTTCTCATTGAAGGACAACAGGACGTGGAAGGGTTTTTGCTGGCCTGGTCTTCCGACAACTGAGGTGTAGAACGTGCGGACCTGTGCCCACTCGTGCAAGGCGCGAAATTCATGGAAGTCGGTAATCGTGGATTTGCTAGTCATTCTGACAGTGACGTTGTTCATGTCCAAGCAGTATCCGCGTAACTCCCGGCACAAGTGCATGGCCGTCATGGGAAGACCATGTAAGGTATGTGAATCGAGGTCGAACACGACGTCATGATCAGCGGCGCACGCGTACTTGTAGATGTCGTTTTTGACGTCTCCGGGTAGTCGCTGCGAGATCTCTTCGGCCGCACATGCCCATCGTACATGCTTGCCCTTTTCCAGGATGACGAACTTCTTGATAAAAGCTCGGCCGTGATCAACGTAAGCTTCTAGTCCGGGTTGCGTAACCCTCAGTGATAACGACAGGCATGATCCTTTCCACTTCAGCGTATCGTTTGATGTCAAGCTCATCAAGTTCACCCAGCGTGACTAGGAGATTATTCAAGATAGGAGTCGTGCCTTGGAGGGATACTAAGACTGGGGAGTCGAGTTGCTCTTCTTTTGGTGGTGCAAAAACAACGTTCCTCGATTGGGTACTAGCCCATGGGATTCTCAGGAGAGGAAGGACGTTGATTTGCGATGGGCTATCCCAATCAATGATGACCTTGGAAACCATGATAAGCTGAGATCCGATATCTGTCAGCCACCTTGTTGCGCTCTCGAGTTGGGTGTCTTTCAACAAGGACTGGGAGAAGCGGAAGGTATTGGAGCCAGCTAGAGGTGTATGTATGAAGTCAGTGTATGTCTCACATGCATTCGTACATGGACCTCTCTTACAGAGCACACTGATTCCTTCATGATAGAGCTGGCGGCAGGTACGGGCGAGGCGGATACCGTTGACGAAATGGCGAGTGTATGGCGAATCGTCGCTGCGATACGGCGCGCCCTTGAACAGTAGAATAGGTCCCTGCCTGGTGAAGAGTAGACCGTAGATCTTGTTGCGCACCTCGGCTGGAAGTATGAGGAATGACGGTTTGCCGATGTCGGTAGGTCGAGAGGCGGCCCTTGGGATGGGCTTGTGGCGGACTGGTGGCATCGTGCGTGACTTTCGAGGCGCTTTCGACGACGCTGCTGTTGCGGTAGTGGCGGAGGGCCAGAAAAGATACACCTTGGCTTTTTGAATACCAGAGTGGCCCGAGCGCGCTTGCTCATGGTACCAAAATGAAGGTGAAGGCAAATTGCAAAGCAAACGCGCTCACGTCTGTCTCGCGCGCTCGCGCGTCCCCATGGCCACCCCCAATACAACGAGCGTTTATTGAGACCCTCATGGTATAATGAGAAGATGTTTAACTGACACCGCGATGTTCATCGAGCAGGATGTTGGTAATGTGACGAAGGCTGGTTGAAGTGGACAGGACCAGACATGGTTAGCGTCCACGTGCACAAAAAGCGGGTCGAAAAGCCAGTTCAACATTCGAACAACATCGTGCGACTACATCATGTGTACCTTCACCAATCATCGGACCAGCAATACCTCAGGCCGTCGCCGACATGTTTACAGTCCAAGCGCACTAAGCGCCGGCCCATACCACGTACCACGACCGGCATCTGGTCTGCACCTTCCCTCCTCGCAACACATCATCTTCGCTGGGCATGATACATGGAATACGAAGAGCTAGTCGAGGGTATTAACTTATTCACTCGGTGTGAAGGCTTGCACGACCAAAACATGCAGGTTTGAACGAGGTCCTCTTAGAGAGCCTGTCATTGGTTGAAGAACCTGCCCTCAACTTGGCGATACATTGATCGGTGAAAACATATGCGGTCAGCTTATGCAGTGTAGCCAAGTTAGCTGCTGTCAGTAGGCAGCCCAATTCTCGTGCCGGGAAATGCGATCGGCGACAGAGGAGATGAGCGAAATCCGCAGTTCTCCGCAGCAACGCCGGTTCGCTGTAGACAACCAACTCCTGGTCATTGGGTAAGGAAAGCACGGGTAGGCTCTTGGTGACGAGCCCAGCATCTTGGACTACGCTATGGAATACGAGAAGATACATGACCGTTGTCGGCTTCCCGAGTATATATCTTTCATGGTACCGCGCTCAAGGAAGTGCAACGCAGTACGAGGGAGATCGTATCTGTTGTGTCAACCTCCAGGACACACTGAACACTCTGGTTTTTGACCCAAATAATCTGAAGCCCTTGGTACCAGCCGGGCGATTGCCAAACACGTTTCATCTCCGACTTCTGGGTTCTAAGCATGTTACTGCCAGCGTGGTCCTCGGTTTTCGCTGTAACATTCGCACACAGCGCTCTTGCGCAGCTCCAGAAATACGAGTCATCCACATTTCGTCCCAAAGATATCATCCATCGCGATGTTGCCATCATAGGCGGAGGTTCATCCGGCACCCACGCAGCCATCTCACTGAAAGACAAGGACAAGAACATCATTGTCATCGAAAAGCAGGGCCGACTAGGTGGACATACCGAGACGTATGACGACCCGGGAACAGGCACACCTATCGACTATGCAGTTCAGGTAACTGAATTCAATCGCACCTCTTACATTACAAAACACTAACTTTGCAAAGATCTGGCACAACACAAGCATCGTGCGAGACTACTTCCAGCGCTTCAATGTGCCCCTAGAAGTAAAAGGTGGATGGAACATCCCGAGCATCAACTACGATTTCCGGACCGGCGACGCTGTCAACGTGAGCATACCCAGCCAGGAAGCCGTTGGTGCCGCTTTAGCAAAGTACGCTGCGTTTCTCACACAATATCCTGCGCTCGATAAAGGGCTGTTCTTGCCGGACCCAGTCCCCGAAGACTTGACCATGTCCTTCAGTGACTTTGCACTCAAATACGGTATCGCGGATATAGTGCAAACAATGTTCTTCCTCAATCAGGGAATCGGAAATCTATTGAGTGCTCCAGTCGTCGAGCATGCGCGTATCGCCGGGCTGAGTTTGCTCCAGCAAATGACCTCAAACGGCTTCTTAACATCAGCAAGGCACAACAACAGTGAAATATACGGCAAAGCGCAAGCAGAACTCCTCGCGGCGAACAATTTGCTGCTATCGTCTCAAGTCACTTCCTCCTCACGCACAAACAACGGCGTCGAACTCGTCGTCCAAACTCCAACCGGCAGGAAATGTATCCGAGCAAAGAAGCTACTCATCACCATACCCCCCGCCCTAGAATCCCTCAAGCCCTTCGACATCGACGCTCGAGAACGCCGCGTCTTCTCCAAACTAGTCAGCACGGGATACTACGCCCTAATCGTCAATAACACTGGCATACCCGACAACATCGTCCTATACAACTACGCATCCAACAGCGCATACAATCTCCCGCAACTACCAGGCGCATACCAAATCCAGCCCACCGCCGTCCCAGGCCTCAAAGTCATTCCCTATGCATCCTATGCCTCCAATCTGACCGATGGCCAAGTCATAGCCGAAGTCATTGCTACCATCAAACGACTACAGGCTACGAATCCAGGGCAATTCAACCGCACGGAGCCAAAAATTGTGGCGTTCTCGAGCCATTCGCCTTTCTACTTGCAGGCTAAGCCGGAGGATATCGAGATGGGGATTTATGCGAATATGTATGCTCTTCAGGGGTTGAGGAGTACGTACTGGAGCGGCGCGGCGTGGCGAGCACAGGATAGTAGTGTGTTGTGGAAGTTCAACGAAGAGGTTGTGCTGCCTATGGTTTTGGAGGGACTGTAGATTTGCCTGAACTTCGGGCGAAAGCATGCACAAATGGAACAAGGATGGGAAGGATTGTGTTCCAGGCGCCAGCATGCTTCTTACGGTGAAAGTGTTTGTTGAGGGCACGAGGCGAGCATACATACTGCATGTTAGTACATACGATGGAGGACACATCAACCTGATTGAAGAACACAGTGTCAACATGCCAAAGGCGTAGCAGGCCACGCAGAGATTGAAAGATACTGAACAAACAATCGGTCGTTATACATTTCCACTCAACCTCACACCAACGCCCCTACACACCCCTCTCCTCATCCACCTTCCTAATCCAAACTCTGAATCTGCACCTTAATCGCCCCCGTCTTCGGATCCGCCGCCGTCCTAAACGCCTCAACCGCATCCTCCAACCGAAACCTATGCGTAACCAACTTCCCCAGCTCAATCACCCCGCTCTTAACCAACCGAATAGCCTTGGGCCACGTATTGCAGTACCTGTACTGAAATTGCAAATCCACCTCCCTCGTACTAAGCCTCATAAACGGAATCTTCATCTCGTTCTTACCCACGCCGATAACGAAGACTTTACCGCCGAATTTGACTGTCTGGATAGCAGCGCCGATACTAGATTCAACGCCCGTACATTCCATAGCGATGGCGGGTTCCACGCCCTCCATCAGACCCACGACTTTACTCTGAAAGTCCTCAGCCGAGTGGCTAAACTCGACTCTATGCGTCAAAACACTGGGCACCAACTCCTTCGCAAACCTCAACCTCCCCTCATCAATATCCGTAATAACAAGCGGCGTCGCGCCCGCCGCCCTCGCACAAAGCAACGTCACAAGCCCAATCGGCCCAGCACCACACACAACCACCGGATCCCCCAGCCTTATATTCGCCCTCTCCACGCCCGCGAGCGCCACGCTCAACGGCTCTAGCATCGCGCCGTCTTCGAAGGTCAGGTTGTCCGGTAGCTTGTGACACCACATGGCCGGGTGCTTGAGGTAGCGACGCAGCAGGCCGGTGACGGGCGGGGTAGAGAGGAATTGCACGGATTCGCAGCCGTTGTAGCGGCCGGTTAGGCAGGGCTCGCATTGGCCGCAGATGATGTTGGGTTCGATGGCGACGCGGTCGCCGGGGGAGAGGTGCGTTACGGAGGGGTGAGTGGCGAGGATTGTGCCAGCGGATTCGTGGCCGAGGATGTGCGTGTCTGTTACGATCATGGGGCCGATGCAGCCCTGGATAATTTGTGTCAGCAAATTGGGTTGAAATTTGAGGTTTTGGGAGGTGGGAGACTTACGGCGTGCCAGAAGTGTATGTCACTGCCGCATATTCCCGTGCTTTTGACGTTGATGAGGACTTCGCCTTCTTTCAGGTCTCCGCCTTTTTGCACTTCTTCTAGGCTGGGTGAGGCTTCGGCGACCCAGAGATCATGCGCTGGGTTCGTGTAGACGCCGATGTTGGCTTTGGAGGGCTTGACCTCTGTCACTGTTGTTGAGCTCATCGTGATGCACTATCTGTGTGATGAAACAACAATTGAAGTGAGAAGATGATGTGTGAAGAAAAGGAGAGAAAAGACACAAGAAGAAAGCGGTAAACAGAAGAAAATGTGAATTGATCAGCTGAACGCGTACTTCCGCCTCAAGAACGGCGCGGGGCAGTTACGATGCTGAAGCGCAAGTTGGGCCCCACCATCCTCCTTCTTTCTCCACGAATAGGAACGCCATAAACTCCGCAGTCAGCGACCAAACCATACCCAAACAAGGAATTTATCCCATCAATCCTCCGACTCGTTCCAGACCTCACGATGCCGGTTTGTGGTGTTGAGCCACCGGTAAATCAAGCGGCATGCCCGCATTGGGCATGCTTCCGCTTGAGCCTGTGATGATTTTTGAGAAAGACTACTAGTTGATTAGAGTGTTGAAACTTAGAATTGTGATTTCAAGAAAAAAGACTATAGACCAAATGAGAGACCTATTGCTGAACGCTGGATATCGTAAATGAAACGCTGCTCGTGATCATACATGTACAAGTGCGCCAACAAACACCTTTGAGCTTACATGTCAATATCCTTACACACATGTATTATCGAAATCCCGGAAATACTCTGTTAAGCGTCCGCCGCCATCGAGGCCTGCTGTTTTCTTCCTCGACGTCGCTAGTTGGAACATTCCTATTGCCCAGCAGTTGCAGCGCACGCTGCCGCGCCCATTCTCTTCGATTCTGTGTCGGTGTGCAGTCTTGTGTGTTTGTTGATGGTGGTGCTCCCTCATGAGGTGGTACTGGAGCTGCAGCAGTTGTAGTCGTTGGTGCACTGCTATTTGCCATTTCGATATCAGCTGGTGGAGGCGGGCGCGTCCGTTCTGGCGCACTGAAGATGCGCCTGCCTGTCATTGTGCCCCCGATTCTGCGTCCAAGCGGCCATCTAGATCCTATGGGTGCGGTGAAATTGCGGAAAGGCCCTGACCGATGGGCAGTTGACCCTCCGGCCGTGGATGTTCCTCGTTCACGCATGCGGGTGATGTGGCGCTCGCGTCGTACCATCATGTTTGTGATCTCGGGGCATGCGCCTATCGGTTGTACGCTCTGTTTGCACATGGGGCAGAGCGATGAGTTGCGGAGGAGGAATTGGTCGATGCAGTCGGGATGGAAGATGTGGCGGCACGGCAGCTCGCGCACTTGCGTCTCATTTGGCTCGAAGTCGTCGAGGCAGATCGGACATGACCCCTGGCTCCAAGCGTCGGATGGTGCGGTAGTGGTAGTGGGATCGGAGGAACGACGAACGAGTGGGGCGGTCTTGACACCGGCCTCTGCGTCGATGGAAGAAGAGGGAGCACCGACTACAGGCGCGGGCGCTTGTGGTGTCGGTTTTTCGAGGTCGCCAGGCTGTCTGGGAACGGTCCCTGTGTAAGTATATATCGGAAGCTTGTCGAGTGTCTCCTGTGACACGTTCAACCGCTTCACCCCAAGTGCTTCCAGATCGACCTCTCCACGCAGTACTCGTCTTCGAAGATCGCGTCGTCTTTTCCTCTGGAGGATGTGCATCGCGATGGATGTGCCACTGACAGCCACAATCAGTATAGCAAGCACAATGACGAGGAAGACCCATAGGCTTGGGATTTGATTGTCAGCGTCAGTGACAACTGTAGACCACAGCCGGACGTAATCGCTTTTCTCGTAGACGGTCGCCAGCCGATCGCCATTGGGGACGTCTGTCAGATTGCCTGAGTACTGAGCCAGCTGGTCCATTATGTTCTCGCCAGTCATGGTCGATAGCGCGTAGGTTGGAAAGGTGTTGTCCGACTGCCATTGTCCTCCGTCCTGCAGATTCCATGACGCGTCGTTCAACACTGGTGGGCGCGCATTGCCTTGTCCAGGTTGATAGACAAAGATGGCTTTCGTTGGCGACCTGCGCGCGGCGACGAAGTACTCGAGCATACATTGCGGCGAAAACCACGGCGCAACGGCTATGAGGGCGTAGTTCCTTCCACGTGGTAGGTTGGCAATTCGCGTCACATTCTGTTCGACGTGTTGTTCCTCTTCAGTCTTGCAGCCGTCTGATTGTAGTTCGGGTACGTAGAGGATGCCATATGGATCTGTGCCGGGGGAGACGCCCTTGGTGGAGAGGGTTTGGGTGTTCCCGCTGATGCGGTAGGAAAACGAGATGGAGTCGTTGAGGGTGTTGAACTTGTTGTTGTTGAAGTTGGTTGCAATAGCCGGGTCGGGGAAGTCAATGGTGAAGATACCGATGCGATTGGCAGCTGTGCGACAACAGGTCAGTCTGCTGGGTGTGAGTGGAGTGGCAAGTCGGGTGACGTACTCATATTGGGCGCACTGGTAGATTACACAGGGGGGGCTGTCAGTTAGATTTACAACAACACATGCTGGGCTCAACGCCGGAAGCAAGACAGTGGTGGTACAATGAAAGGGCTGCGACGGGAGGGGAACGAGGAGGGTGGTGATGATGTCGACAGTCGGGTGGCTGATCAGATGGCTGGAGGGGCGAGAGGACAATCCGGACCAGCCGCAACCCGGTCCCAGCGCCGAGCTACGAAAGCTTAGCCAAAGCTTCGCTGGGATTCTGCATGTGTGCTTGCATTGATCTGAGGTAATGGAATTGCTGGCAGGTGTGGTCATACACCAAATGGGCGTGAGCTGGGTGAAGGAATTCGTCACGAGTTGGGCGTGAGATTCGTGTCTCTCCTTGCCGTCTTCACCGTCCACAGCATCGACTTGGCAGACTATGCATGTGCGGCAGGCGATCGCATCATGCAAGCAACAGGAACAGGTACCTTTGTACCAATTACCTACCAACTACCAACTACCAACATTGAAACCCCGTACCTGCAGCGGAACCCCAATTGAAGCCAGAACCGACGCCCCGTCATTGCACGTCCTGCCGCCCCACACGACGCGCCACCTCGCCTGAGGCCGCTGACCCGCCCGCGTCGACTGCGGCGCGTCTTCCCCGCATAGCCATACCCCAACCCCAACACTCCACGCCCACCATGGCGCCCTCAAATGTCAGCAGCAAGGGCAAGGCGAAGCCCGGATCCAAAGTCTCTGGCGCCCCGCGAAGCCGGAACACGACGCCGCTGCCCAACGTGCGCTCCTCAGCCGAGCCCGCAGCGGCATCGTCCTACTTCAAGCAGCCGCTCGGCGCATACCTCAAGAAATGCGAGTCCACTGTCGAAGACATACTGGACAGCGGCGGCAGCAGCACGTCGATTCCGTCGGGCTCCAAGCTGCTGTCCATGCGCGGCGAAATCGAGCGCACGGTGCTGAAGAATGTCGAGATACGCTGCACCCACTCGGAAGGCGCGCTGCGGGAGCTGCAGAGCATGCGCAAGAACCGCGCGCCACGTGAGCGCGAGCGCGAGAAGGAGAAGGACCCCAACGAGCGCAAGCACAAGCTGAAGAAGGTGGCCAAGAAGCACGACGAAGACGGAAAGCACCCGCCGACGACGGGCGCCCATGGCGTCACGAGGCAGGACGGCGTCGACGTCCACAAAGGTACGCACTCAATCCGCTTTCACCCAGAGTCTTCGACGGTTCTATTGTGACTGGTCGCGACTGCGCAGTCATGTAGCGGCGCCACAAAGACCGCCTATATTGAGCGATGACTTACACCCCACAGACAACTCGTCCGCCATGTCGTCGCCCATATCCCAAGCACCGCCCTCAGCAGCCGGCGGGGCTCCAGCAGACGCCCCCTCGCCCAGCGGCTCCGATGTCTCTCACCAACCCGCGCCCGCGCCTGCCATACCGCAGTTCCAGACATTTGGCCCCGACCCAGCCAAATTCGACGACCCCACCATATACCACATCCGCGATGTCACGCCCGACATGTCCATCGAGGAGCGCAAGGAGATATACTGCGTCACGGAGTTTCCGACCTCAGATCTGCGCGACCGCATAGCAGGCTTACCGCCAGACAAGGACTTCTCCAATGCGAAACCACCCACACAGGTCAACGCTGGCGTGTTCGCCAACTACGTCGAGCCGTACATACGGCCGCTGACCGAGGAGGACGTGGCCTTCCTCAAGGAGCGAGGCGACCGCACAGCGCCCTTCATTCTCCCAAGACGAGGGGCACGACACTACAAGGAGATATGGGCCGAGGAAGATGGCGCCATGCACATCGACTCCAGCGACACGAGGCCAGCTGCGAACGTTCCGCGTGGTGCCGCCGAAGACATTTCTGACGACGTCCTGGAGTCTGACCAGGTCTCTGCAGGTCCTCTCCTGGCCCGTCTGCTAGCTACAATGCGGCCAGAAGGGCGAGGCAATCACGGCAGTGCAAACGACACAAACGGCATCAACGGCGACGTCATGGACATCGACGAAGGCGCCGGCCTACCCACCGACTCCACGAACCCCACCTCCATCCCCGCTGCCACCCAGCTCCCCGACTTCCAACAGTCTGGCTGGCGCGCGCCCCAACCCACCAGCCGCGTCGACTACTCCGGCCTGGAAGACCGCGTGCTCATGGAATTGAAGCACTACGGCCTTGTCTCAGAAGCAGAAGCCGAGTCTGCAGCCTACGACTCCCACTTCGACGACGAAGTCGCACAGCGGCTCCGCTTCCTGCAATCCGAGCTCCGCAAGCAATCCATCGTCAACGGCGCACGGAAAGCGCGCTTACTAGAACTCACCGAAGAGCGCATCGCACAGCAGGAATACAACACCATCGCCGACGACCTGGACAACCAGCTCAACGCCGCATATCTCAAGCGGAATAGGAATATCGGCAAGGGCAAGAAACAAAAGATCAGACCGGGCGCCGCAACGAGTGTAAATGCGGGCTTGGGCAGGCCAGGCGTTGGCGAGCCGATTCGCACGCTCATGGAGAGGAGACAGCAGTGGATCCAGACAATTGGGCCCGTAGTTAATTTTGGCAAGACGGGGGTGCCTCAGGAGAGCGTGTTGGGCGAGGAGAAGATGAAGGAGTTGGAGAACCGAGAGGTGGAGGTTTGGAATACAGAGGCGGAGGAGTAGGATAACGCGATATATGCATATTTAGTGTTCACTGCTGTGGTGTTGGTGTTTTGGTAGAGCGTTGGGATTGAAGATACATTCCTTGAAGATTGTGCGGTTTTCAACTGATATTTGTACGTTTTGTACTTGCTTGAACGATTAATGAGTGAGTAAGGAGGTACAGTAGTACTTGGGGTTGGCGAGGTGCGTATCTGACTCGGAAAACAAGATTTATAGAGTACATTACGCTGATTCTTGTATTATCGGCTGAATCTAGCTTCAAGAGATAGTGTATTGAAAATGGTGAAGCGAAGGTGTCCATACGATCTTGCAAATATTTGGAACTGTCGTGGATATATTTGCAGCGTGGCAACGTGAAGGGCTTGAATTTGCGAGAGTTGTGGTTGCAGCGGGTGGTGGACTGTGCATAGACGTCATGATCCAGTCTAGCATTTGAATAACTTACGCTTCCTGTCGCCTAGCCTAGACAGTCGGGCCCTCGATCTTCCACTGTTCCCACGAGTCGTCCTTCGGATCGAACTGGATGTTGAGCATTGTTGCAATCGCTTCATAACTTTGAGTGTCAGACTCGCCCCGGTCATGTTCCCACTGCAACGCGATCTCCGCCAAAAATTTCGCCTCATATTCTTTGTCTTTACTACCAAGGAACGTCACGTTAGATGGCTCAAGCCTCGATATGAGTACGTCATACCCATCATAGGCCAGGCGACAACAGCCAATCTGACAGTAGGCATTGGAAACATCGACCTCGAGGTAGCGGATTTTGTTTGCGGGTACTTGTAGAAAGGCAGCCAGGCATTCCGAATTATGGGCCCAATTTTCGCGTAGCTTTTCGATAGCAGCCTCGTGCGCCTGCTGTGTACGATGTTCCCTTCCCAAAATACCACGTCCGTCGTCCCACCACCTACGATCGAGACTGGGACAGCTGAGTGTTGTGAGGTGCAGGTGAGTGGAGCTCGAAAGATAGAAGCGGGACTTGGCAGTGACGCGTGAGCACGTGCTGCTCCTAAGACCACTAAAAGACCAGCAGTGGGCGCGGCGCTTGCCCGACAAAAATAAACAGGCGGCACCGCTGAGGACCATTACTTATTTCGTTACAAAGAATTTCCCACTGTCACGACTTCTTTATTGTAGATTCTTGTTCGCTAAGTCTTCGCTCATGCTTCTCAATCGTCTAGCTTATCAAATATGCCCAATTTCACGCATAGGCATTAGAATGGCATCCACCCTCGTAGGCAAATCTGGTCTGGTGTACATCCAGCACGAGGTGCTCCAGGAGCGCAAACATCCTAGTTTGAACATCTTCAGAGCCGAGTACGCTGAATGAAACTCACACTCAGATTTTCGCTTAACAAAAGTCAATTTAGATCTCAGGACCAGTCTTTTGTCTTCAAACGCGTGTCCAAACCATTCCTCGACCTCTCCTTACGCCTTTTCAGCTGAATTTCCCAAGTCTCGTTGGCTCCGCATGCATGTTGATCTCAACGACGACGAAAATGTCCTAATTTATCCGTACTACCAACATACTCTACTTGGACTGCTTCAGGAAGATTCAAACGTCTCTGATGCAGCACGGAAGAAAATCCTGCAGCAGACAGGAGAAGCCATTCAAGAACTACACAGCAAGGGTTGGATTCATGTTGGTACGTGTTGGTAGGCCTTGTACGATCGTACGGGTGAATAACAACAACGAGGTTCTTCTGTGACTTGGTATTGTGATTGCTTGATCTATAAACGTGGGTGCTACGAAGGTATACCTAAGCTCGGCCACGAGTCGGACCGATGTAGGATCGAGTCGGCTCGTTGGCCAGCATTGAGTATCCGACGTCTCTACCGATACTCACGATCCGACAGTACGTATAATTGCCAGTCCAAATTTGATCTTCCATTCAAAGGAATATTACAACTGACAATCGACCTTGGCAGATATCAAGCCCGATAACATACTAGTCAACTGGACGCGCGACGAAGAGGGTAATAAAATAATCACCAACGTTGCTCTAGGTGACTTCGACATCACATACAAGTGTGAAACAGGAGCTCTGATACGGAGTACTCATGCAGTAGGGAACGCTATATGGCGCAGTCCAGAAGGACAGACCGGGAGAGGTATGTGCAAGGTATCAGATATTTACTCATTCGGATTAGTCGTAAGTTACTCCAGTCTATGCCATTCTCATTTATCGAAAGAACTCACGCTAAGCGTCCGCACAGTGCATATACGCCCTCGGGGCTGGGGAAGTCTTACTCCTCAACGACTACTCGTACCTCGTCGAGCATGGCATCCCACCCAAGCAAGCAGTTCTTACGTGCCACTTCGCGTACTTTGGATCAGCGGACGAGGGCCTTCTGAAACACGTCGATAGCGAGAATGGACAGAGGCGCTCAAATCAGCATCGCAAGTGGCGGAAGAGACGTTGCAAGAGCAGCCGGTAATGAGCTTCGATGTGTGGGGACACGAACTGGGGACTGAGGCCCAGAAGATGATAGCTGGAATGACGAAAATTGACCCGGGAGCTAGGTCAACGATAGACCAGGTAATGGCGCATGCGTGGTGGCAGGAGGTTGTTTGACGGACAGCTGAGGTGGCGACGAGGCTTTGTGCATGTGTTCGTTAGAGAGCGGATATAATCGTCTGAGATAGTCCAGTATCCTGCTTGAATATTGCTGAGCGGACGGGATAGAGTCAATCACTATCCTGCATTTCTCGTATCCTGATGCCCTTGACTACCCCATACCTCCTACACTTCTGGCGGATACACAACTAACCGATCAATATCCGCCCCAAGATACGTCTGATTATTAAACAGTCCTCCAATCGTAATCGTATTCCCCGTCCCATTCTCCAAGTTCAATAAAAGCGGCGTACTCAGAATAATCCCCTTATGCGTATCCCTTTGATACAACGACTCCACCTCCTCCGTCTTATTATTCACAATCACACTCGCAATTCTCCTCAATTGCCACGTCCCGCCGAATCGATCCGGCGTGCCGCCAGGCTGATCGCCGAACCCCATGTCGTCTGTGTTCTGATAGTAAAACGAAACCCACTGCGGTTTTCCCGTGCCCGCAATGTTGTGGAACGTAATCTTGCTGTCATTCCCACTAATCCCCGTCGCAATAACTTGCTGCGATCCGAAATTCGCTTCTTGGTGGTACGCCGCGCCCGTCATAGTCGCATTACTCGCATAATACGTCGTTCCATTTATGGGCGTGACCTCGCCTGTCTCGACGTCCAGATCGTACACGTCGTGCCAGACTGCTTGGATGGATTTGGCGTCTTCGTCCACGACGAGGGGAAGCCAGATGTAGCGCGACTCCCAGAGGGAGATGGAATCCCATTGGTCGCCGAGGTAGAGGTAGGTCGTTTCCTTGGTGCCGTTGATGCGCAGGGAGAAGCCGGATTGGGAGTTGTAGGTGCGGGTGTTGAGGGGGGTGATTATGGAGGGTTGGGACCAGGGGCCGCTGAGATTGTCGGCGCGGAAGGCTACGACGTCTGTGAAAAGTTAGCAGTCGGGTTCGATTGTGGATGGTTGGCGGGATGTACTATTTGGGCGGTAGCCGGTCTTGTGGCTCATGAGGGCGAAGTAGCTCCTGTCGGTCTGGATGATGGTCGGGGCTTCGAGATCGTATTTGTCGAAGCGGTGGACGACTTTGTCGAGAGCGGTGATGTTGTCGTTGAATGAGGTGAGGTATACATCGCGGCCTTCTCTTCGATCACCGTTGGAGTAAAGAGCGTATGTCTTGCCGTCTTTGTAGTCGGTGAACATGCCAAAGTCCTGGGACCAATTGCCGAGCGGTAGTGTCGCGTCTACGAAGCTATACGGCCCAGTGATGTTGTCGGCTTGCGCGAAGCCCTGTAATAGCCATCCATACGTGCTGTTGTCCGCGTGCCACCACATCTATGTCCTATCAGCGATACAGTTGGCCGACTCGTTGGAGAGAATCTTACGTGATACTTCCCGGTGCCTTCGCTGTATGCGACTTTCGGACGTTGGATAATGTGAGAAGGATCGATGTACGGGTGTCCCTCAATCGGCTCCAGAGCAAGACCATGAGGCTCCCAAGTAACAAGATCCGTCGAGCTGTACACAGAAATGCCACCACCCTCAACTCTGCCTTCGACCTTGTATTCGCCAAACAAGAAGAACTTGCCACTCTCTTCATCAACAGTAACGCCACCAGCATGCGCATTCACGAGATCTCCCTCGGTATCTCTCCATCGTCCTCCAGGTACAATCCATTTGGCGGAGACGGTGGCAGCAGCCAGCAGCAACTGACGCGAAATCTTACCGAGTCCCATTGTGATGATGTCGATAGAAGACTAGACACTGACGCAGCTCCCATTGCCGTCGAGATAATTTATACATTGCCTGCAGGAATGGGTGTTCACCAGCCAAGACGGTCCCGGTGTCTATTACCCCGAGCAACCAGGAACAAAGTTGCTAAAGCTCATTGTGCGGGGCTCCGCACTGCTGGATCTGGGGATCATCGTCATCCAAGCTGATGGCTTGTGGAGGGTGCGGAAGAATCAAGAGATTGGGACGTCTACTGGAGCGAAGGAACAGCCGCGGCGGTCGAATGACGCGCGAGCGGTACTGCAAGGGGAAGTTGTTCCGAGAGCGCTTGAGCTTTCATGTACATTGCCAGGCAAGGTGATGGTTTGGTGATGCAGGGCTGATGGAAGCTGGCTGACGTGGCCAAAGAGTATTAATGTACCACTAGTTGTCAAAGTAGGCGCATTCAAGCTGTTGTTGTCAAAAGTGGAGGATCTGCCCCATTAGTCCGCGATATGTGCAGGTCTTTTGACATAATAGTTGTATAACTAGTTGTGTCTGTAAGCATAAGAAATCTTGTTGGTGAAGGGTCGAAGCTTGTTCCTGACTAAGCAGAAAGTGACTAACGTGTTTTATCACTCATCCGGCAAAATCAGTCATCCGGCAGCGCCGAAAACCACCAAAAATGACGAAAATTGCACCTCAGGATCTCAGCAACACCTTAAACAAACAACCCGAGAATTTTAATATAGTCTTTTTGGCCTCCCTAGAGTACACTCTATAATTATAGAAGCAACCTGTACTGTGAATTTTGAGATATTTGATTAAAGCACAATTTTGGCCCCCAAATCTTCATATCTCAACAATAGCTTGAGTGCAAAGCCTAGGGCTCCAATATAGCTCTCGCGAGAGGCATAAAGAGTTGATATCACAATATTGGACCTTTTCGCTGAGGTGTTGTTGAGATCTCGAGGTGCAATTTTCGTCATTTTTGGTGGTTTTCGGCGCTGCCGGATGACTGATTTTGCCGGATGAGTGATAAAACACGTTAACTACCTACCTAGCCGAGAGCCTCAGCAACGCGCCCCAAAGCGATGCACCCTATCTCGCAAGCACAACAGTACCTAGTTCTGCCCATCGATTATCAACCCCTCCATCAGGACAGCTTCATGAAATTGAAAAATCGCACTCGAAGAAGGAAGAAGGAAGAATGATGTCGCCAAGCACCGGAACACGTCGCCCTTCAGCACGTAGTTGTGATCCCAATTCTATAACCTCCTGTCAAACTCGCAATCTATATACATTATTATTGTATGCCCCCGAAACGTCAAATCTACCCTGATCCCATCATCACCCTTCGTGCGCATCCTCTAAGTATTGGGTACGAGTCCCTGACCACAAGTCCTTGAAAGATTAACATCCAACGCCCTAGAACTAACACTCGCTCAGTAGTTGAACACCGTCAAGGAAGGATTCAGTAGAATGGGCAACAGGCAGTGCATCACCACTGTGACAGACCACGGAAGAACGCTTGTCAGACCGGTAATCTGCCATCCATGAGGTGCAAAGTTGCCCAAGTAGATCATAGCCCCGACGCTCAGGAACATGAAAGCGTACATCCACTTGAATCGCTTCCAAATCTTTGGCAACTCGGCGAAGAAGTTGGAGTTGTCCTTCTCCTTGGCTGTGGCACCCCAGCTCATGTTGATGCTAAACATGTGAGAGCAGATGGCCAGGAGGACATGGAATGAGACACCGCCGAAGAAAACCACGAAGAAAGGCATCCACTTGAAGTTCTCAAAGAGCGCGCCGAGAAGCGATGCCTCGCCGATTCTGTACCGCATGATGGCGAAGCAAATGTTGGATAATCCGTTGAAGACGATGATCAGAGTGATGAAAACTAGCCACTGTTAATATCATCCGAGTAGAAGTACTCAAAACGCTTACTTTTCCAAGACTCGACGTAGTACTTGTCTAGTTCACCATTGAGCCATCCCACAAGGAAGTAATTCATGAATCCAAGAGGAACGGCGGACGCAATCGCGTAGTCTCGCGACGTTAGCTCGGATTCACAAAGACACGTGAAATGGTGCGCTTACAAGAAAAGATGTAACCGCAGATACTAATCTTTGACGACAGTTGGATATTGCAGGTCAAGAAAGTACGAAAGAGCTTGGTGAATGGACTGCGCCAGAGCCAGGTGTGAATTGGGTTGAAGACAAGCTCGTTGCAGCCGAACGCGTATTTCTCCCATCGATCGAGCTCGTCGAAAATGGACAGAGAAACGCCCTCCTTGAAGCCACGACCGTGGTAACTCGCCAGTCGTACGATGTTGCCGGCGATTTGGAGACGAAGCGCAATATCGAAATCTTCGGAAACGTGGCTTTCGGACCAAAAGCATACGTAGCCGTCTTCCTCCGGATGGTTGCCGACGGATTGAACAGCTTGCCAGCGCAAGAAAGCATTGTGTCCCTAGAGGTACGATGTTAGCGTTGCTCCTGCACTCATTCGGTGCATGACCTGAAGGTTGACATGATAGCTACAAGCATGTTCACACATTGAACATAACGTACCACAAACGGAGCGACCTCACCCGAACCGACGGAGAAGCGGATGGCTGTGTAAACGAGGTTGGTGAAGAAGGTGATGCCGTTCTCGAAGTAGTCCCAAGAGACCTGCATGACACCGGTGGCGTGTTGCACAATAGCCACCTCGGGCGACAGGAACATCTCAGCAGCTCCGTACATCAAGCAATCTTCTGGTACGATCGTGTCCGAATCAACGATGAGAATAAACCTGGTAGTACGAGGTCAGTGTTTGTCCAACTTCCAATCCGTACAACGGGGAAATATGCTTACTCTCCCATGCGAATGTTTCCACCAGCTTTTATGCGACCGTCGGCATTCAGGACGGTGTATAAAGCTTGTCCATACAGTTCCGATTCCTGTTCCTCGGTAATGTACGGCTCGCCCTTCTCGTACATGGCACCGATCAGGCTCTGGAGCTCGTCCTCAACGCGATTCGTAACGTTTAAACACCAATTCATGTTGGAAGCCTTCTTGAATTTCCCGCGACGGACGAAGCCCTCATGGTTGTGCTTTGGACGCGAAACCCAGCCGATGTTGTTGTTGACATAGAATTCCAGGAATTTCTCATTCTCCTCTTCCGATCGGATCGCCATACCGTCGTCGTTCATGAAGATCCGCGCACTTCCACCACGGCTCTCATAGTAGCTGATAGCTGCCTGGAGCGAAGCCACTGTCGGCTTGACCACACCTTGGAGCGATTCGGTATAGATTGGCATTTGGATGGTAATGGGTGGAGGCTGGAAGCCTCTGGCACGGGCCAACGACAAATTTGGCTTGACTGCCGAGTGGAAACGGCTGTTCGTTTTCACACCTGTCACTGGCCCGAACACCTGGAAGATATTTCCGAAAAGGGCAATAAAGAAGAACAGGCCCAAGCACATCCACAGCGGCATGGTCAAAGCCAAGAGGAGGCGGGGATAAAAGCGATCGGTAAGGCTGAAGGTATACAAAGTCAGTTTGTTCCATATGCAGTATGAGATTAGTGCCTCCCGAAGGTTGACGAAGTAGATGCGTGCACCTTCGGAGGTAGGGATTGTAGGATTCACTTACGTTTCCAGGATGAGTGCTCGACCTCCTAAGCCCACGATAAGAGATATCATCAATACTGACGCGAGACCGACGAAAACTGAGCTTGTAAAAATAAGTGGCCTCGCCAGGGACTCTTTCGCGCCCTCGCAATCGAGCTTTTCCGGATCGGAATCGACTTCCTCGACTTCCACGCCGACCTCTTTCCCCTTGGTATCGGCAGTGATATCCACCGTGGAGCCCTCCATCGTTGAGTTGGCGCTAGATTGTATCACACTATCCCATCCTCCGAAGGGGGACTTGGACGATCCCCAAACCAAACCCAGGATTCTCGACTCAACCTCCATCGCCTGAGATACAATGGCGCCAAGGTCGTCGTGCCATACAAGCAAGACGCGCTCCTCCCGGACGAGAGCTGCGTACTGGAACTTTCTGATGTTTATCGTTGCAGCGATTTCGGACATCGAATCGAAAATTTGTATCTGCGATCCGTTCTGGAACATCAATTCTGTCTCGTGCGACTCCAGCACGTCGAAGATAGCTTGAGTCCCGTCCGTGGCCATTGTTAAGGCGACGCCAGGATTGATTCTTTTCACTGCTGCGTGAAGGACCCCGTTGATATTCTTTGGCTCTGTGACGTACTCTCCCAGACCTTTGCGTATCAGAACACCTTCGCAGAGATGAGGCGAGACGGGACCGGCAGTCATCCATCGCATAGATGAAGCTTTGGCATGAAGATGCTTGATGATCTATTGCTGTCAGCTGCCTGCAACCGTTCCGGACAGGTGCTCTTACTGCCCCATATCTCGCATTCTCATCAAACTTCCTGGTGACAGGGCGCGAGACCCGACTGCTCGGTGTCTGCATCCCGGATGGAAGCGAATGCATCTCATACTCGGAGCTTGTATGAATGGAAGGCCGACCACTCGAAGCCATGATGTCGAAAGGTTGTGTTAAGGTAAGGAATCAGGCGGTGGTCCTGGTAACGACTGGGTATAAAATTGACTTTTTGACAGCGAACGACGATACTCTACGGAACTCTCGAACGGGTGGACGGTAGGGAACCCTACCAATAGCAAACTACGGAAAAGCCGAGAACAATTGAGGGTTAGAAACAGAGCAGATCAGATCCAGGTCGGCGGGTAGGCATCATTAAGTTTGGCAGATCGTAGTGCGATGTATAACCCCCACTCCCTTCTCCGGGCCACCACCACGACTCTATCTTAGGACCGAGATGCATGAAAGGAATACGCCGTGGCGCACATCCACAGTCCCAAACAAGTCGCTCACGCTTGGGACTGTAACGCCATCGAGCCCGCGACTAGCTGACCTCCGATCTCAACAGCGTCGCTAGATAAGACCAGTCGGATCAAGGTATATCTGTCGCACCGGATTACTGTCCGCTCCACTGATATCGCGGTCGACAAAATCATGCGATTGTCTAAGGCGTAGATTCCTTCTCGTTAGGACGCTACGTCCATGTCATACCGTCAAGATACCAAAGGCTAGGAGATCTCACGTCAGGATTGTAAACGACAAACCATTGGCGTCTCACGCGGCTACTAAAGTTGAAACGATTTTAGTGATACTCGGGCTCTGCATGTGGCTTGTGAGTCACTGCATTGTAGCCGCGATAATATATTGGGATGAGAGCACGACTTGGCATGTCAGCCTAGCATGATAACATGCTGCTAACAGGGTCAAAGAGCCACAAGTTGTCGAAGGGCCTGCCAAGGTTTTGTAGAATATCATCTACGTAGTACTCATCCTGTAGCGCGGTTTTGTCAAGTAATATCCAAGCTCTAATGCTTAGAGCCTTCACTGGCGGGACACAACCATTCAAGCTACCGGACCGACAAGGTCATGGCGTGTGGAATTGCTTATGTCTACGCATATTGAACAAGGCTAACAGCGCTCGAGTTTGTTCTGGCGGCTGATAAGATTGCACTTTGTTTTGTTGCCTTGGGGGTTAGTTCCTTTTGCTCTGCCACCCTCACGGGCTGGCTAGCGTACTGTTTCAATATGAGATGTCTACCAAAAGAGACAACGCAGTTGAATCAGAAGACATGTCTCTGGCTACACAAACCTCGTTGTTGGGTGGAACGTGTCTACTAGCTGTATTTGGCATGTTTCGTCTGAGACTTTCAGGATTTGAATGTCTATGGTAGTCTTGGGAACTGCTGCAAGAGTCTCAACGGTGTTACGCAGATCCACAAATTTGTGGATGTCGGAGGTGCGACAATGCGGCGGGTATGGCGTTCTCGGACGGACTGGCCTGAAATGATCGGCGAAGCACTAGGTAGGGGTCGCGCCGCCGTCATCCTATATTTGCGCATGCTAGAACAGCGACATGCAATCAGTCATGCAAGCGGTACCTGCGCCCGGTCAAGTCATCCACAATTCGACCTTCATCTACGCAGCCGAGGAGCTTTTCGAGGAGCTGAAGCCTTCGCCTAAAAGGCCCTGTGACGAAAGTACCTGTTATGTTGGCGAAACGCCAGAAATATTGGGCGTCGAAAATCGCGTGGCTCTGACGACCCACCGCGGGAGCTACCGGTAGGTAATCGAGTGGACCCTTTTGCAAATCGACCATCACGGCTTATTCCCTGCACTATCAAAAACAGATGCGAGCCAATTGATTTAGCAATTGCACGCATTCACTCGATTGTGCCGAGGCTGCAGATATTTATATGCCTTGGTTCAAGCTACACAATTCTTCATCCTAGCACCTCCAAGCGACAAGTTGTGCCTGGACTAGCGTCTATCACAACGCTAATGTATCTTGGACATCATGCATGGCGACTGGGATGGAACGGCTGTCTCCTTACACTTGCAGAGACAAGACACACCACCTGGTCGGTGGCGTCAAGCCATTTGTTGAGTTACTAGGTTTAGCTCAACGAATAACCAATCGGCAACGATGGTTGCTTTTGTCCGTGGAGTTTTAGCTGGAAGGCCATCAATCGATTGCACATCTTTCAACAAAGCCAGAAAAATTCCTGACATTCAGCTGCCTGACACTGCGTCTTGGGGTTGAATATCTCCCAGTCTGCATTTGACACCGTCCTATCGTTCCGATCTCTACATTTTTCATCCCACAATGTCATCCTCAGACCACCGCTTCAGTGCCGAAAACGACGTGCCACTTTCTCCGGGCATGTCACAAAGAACAGCAACAGGCAGCTTTCTTCCTCACTCTTCAGCATTGTCGATGAACTCGAGAATGAGGGGTGGAGCGTCTACACCAACTACCGACTACGGATACGGATCAAGGAGGCCGCAGCATGCTTTCAAAAGTTTCCGGCTCAGAGGAGAGTGAGTGATCGTAAGCTTCCCGCTTGTTTTGTCTGGGCTCATGTTTGTATGCAGCTATCCCCAGCCATGGGCAGACAACAAAAGGATGAACAGGACGAAGATAGGCAACTGGATCGTCATAGGCTTCCTCGTGATTGGCTTCGGTATTAGCGGATACATCATGTACACTGGTGTTGCGGAGGCCACAATTCCGGCTGTACGTACCGTGATAATCATGTATCATGTCCTTGCTAACCATTCCGTAGCAATGCCTTATCATGGAGGACAACTTCAAAACCTTAGACTCTTCGAGTTGGAGTCACGAAGTCCAAGTATGTATTTCCCCAAACACTCATCCTGGATAGAGTCAGACTGCTTTTACGCGACGTTGTCTTCATTATTCATTCCTGTTCCATCAAAAGCTGACATTAGTGTACTAGACTGGAGGCTACGGGAGTGGGGCGTTTGATTGGAGCGTTAAAGATGAAAAGAACTCCTTCGTTGATGCTGAGGGTTTGCACATCGTTCCTACTTTGACTACGGAGAGTACAAGCATCACAGATGACCAAATACTGGACGGCTACACCCTGAACATCACTTCATCGGATGGCGATGGTTCTTGCACTTCATCGGATTCCAAGGCATGTGGTGTAAAGTCGAATGCTACTCTTGGCACTATTATCCCCCCAGTACGATCAGCGCGCTTGACTACAAAAGGCAAAAGGAGCATCAAATACGGTCGCATTGAGGTAGTTGCCAAGATTGGAAAAGGTGACTGGCTATGGCCAGCGATCTGGATGATGCCTGAAGAGGACCACTATGGTGTATGGCCCCGATCTGGCGAGATAGACATCGCCGAATTCCGTGGCAACAGCTACAAATATCCCGAGGGTCGCGATTTCATGTCCTCCACCCTCCACTGGGGTCCTTCTTACCAGCACGATGGTTACATCAACACGCACGGCACGGCCTTCCTCCGCCGACAGGATTTCAGCACCGGTTTTCACACTTTTGGTCTCGAGTGGTAAGCTTTATACATACGAATTGCAAGTGAGACAAGCACTGACTTCGTGCCCACAAACTGCAGGACGGAAGACTACATCTTTATGTACCAAGACAGTCGACTCAAACAGGTGTCCTACACCAGGTTCAAGAAAGACAAGACACTATGGGAGAAGGGTGGATTCGCTGGGTTGACAACTGAGAACGGGACACTTTTCTCAAATCCGTGGGCGAAGGGAGGAATTAATGCGCCGTTTGATCAGAAGTTCTACCTCATTCTCAATGTTGCAGTCGGAGCGCAGAACGGATGGTTTTTCGATGGCGAGGGCAACAAGCCGTGGGTAGACGGAAGCGACTTTGCGGCGAGGGATTTTTGGAAGGGTGTGTGCTCCTTGATGCGAGAATGCTGAAAACATACTGACTTATCGAACAGCCAAGGACGAGTGGCTTCCGTCGTGGGGCGAGGGCACGGTGCGAGGTAAGGCATACAAACACGTGTGTTCCCATCAGAAAAAGCTAATCTCACAAAGGAATGACTGTCAAGTCCGTGAAAATGTGGCAAGCAGGAAAGTGCTAAACGACTCACTCGCCTGTCAGTCGAAAGGTGACAAAGGGACAACTGCTGAGTCGCGGAAATAATTCTACTCCGCTTTTTTCACATCTCTTTGACTAACACTAGAGTAATAGATACGAAAAACATGCACACTACTGGGAGAAATATACAGCGTTATCTCGGACTGCGTGATGGGCGTTTGATGTAAAACAAGGATCAGATTATTCACTTTTTCCAATGGTTGTACGTCAGCTGTCACTTATCGAGCATAAGCTATGCTGGACTGCAGAACTTATGTCAAGCTGCGTTCAAGATGTTGAAGAGTCTAGCCCTTGAACTCGGGGACTGGTCAAACGACTGGTTCGGGGCCGATTAACTATCAGAGAGTTCAAAAAGTAGTCCTATCTATGTTCCATGTTCCATAGACAAGAGTCATAGTAACGCAGTACCGGTGTCAGATAAAGTGCGCTACGGAACTGTACCATTCCATGACATCAAATCATCGATCACGCTTATGATTCTAGGAATTTGGCATTAACTGGAGCCGCGTGCGATAGGCTAATCTGCTGGTACTCAATGTGAGAATGCCAATGTTTCTAAACGTGAATCGGTATAGTTCTCAACAGTCTCTTAGGCGAATTCGCCTTCGCCAATCGAATATCACTCAGCTCGAATTTCCACCAAGAGGCAGAGATACACCAGATTGCCTTCGACATATCTATGCGTCCTTCAATGATGGCGACCGCTTTCAAAAAGCTCAGCTCCATGCAGACCTTCGTCTCCTGTCACACGGCACGACAGCCACTGTTATGTCTTGCGTCGTGGCGCACACACTCGCGGAATCATAATGGCGACTCTGGGTTATGTTGCGGCGGTAGTGAAGCGAAGGGACACCCTCACGATTGGACGAAGACGCGAGAAAACTCCTTCTTCATTAATCCTGATCGTTTGGTGCGATAATTGTGTGTCCAAAAGCATGGTTGGGAGGCGTTGCTGAAGATGAACCCCATTGGCTGAACATGCCGTGAAGGCGTCCTTCGAAACTTGCTTTGCTGGTATGGCAAGTTACTGATAAGCCCTCTTTCTCGAGCCAGGGATGTTGTTCGAAATGTATTGCGGGCGACAGATCAGGCACAACACTCCCGCAGGGCCTCATAGTTGTCAACAAGCCAGCCAAGCAAGCTAGAGCCTCTGGCCTAGCTAGCTTAGTGTGTTTTATAGGCCTAACCCTTAGCTAGCTAGCTTGATTAGCTAAAATAGGTTAGCTAAAATGGGTTAGCTAGTTAGCTTAGCTAGGTAGGCTTGCGTTCTAAATAGGAAAGTTATAACTTAAGCTTTTTATTACTAGCTAGATAGCTAGCTTGTAATTCTAGGTAAGATAGCTTAGCTAGCTTAAAGAAAGTTAGCTATTAGCTAGCTTGCTTATTAACAAGTGTGCAGGGCCTAAACGTGGCAAATTTACCCCCACGCAGATCACCCTAGGATCTACCGGTAGTGCTAACATCTCGCTTGGGCATGTACCTGCATTACTTCCACATGTAGCCTGTTGGTTAAAGCAGATACCAGAAGTCTGGAAGGGCCTTATTCTGCATGCCCGTAAAACAAAAAAGGGGTTCGAAATGTCGTGCAAAGACGGTGCGAAAGCGTTGATGGCCATTTCATCGTACTCAGTATCATGACTAAACGTCCAGGGCTCATTGATAACAGTGACTCGAGTTGGAAGCAGTACTGACGGTGTGAAGTCGTATCAAGAT
>Ga0265780_10001617_pt1 | contig 31398 bp, 25 predicted proteins | sample P1T30metagenome_FD_192432 | JGI IMG/M metagenome (GOLD analysis project Ga0265780, IMG submission 192432) | Plant litter microbial communities from East Loma Ridge, Irvine, California - P1 T30 | ecosystem: Environmental > Terrestrial > Plant litter > Unclassified | place: USA: California... | reverse complement strand
AACCGTAACTTCGAAGCACGGATCCACCCGAACATCCGTTCGAACTTCCTGGCCTCGCCACCGCTGGTCGTCGCCTACGCCATCGCCGGCAACATGACGCGCGACCTGATGAGCGAGCCAGTGGGCAAGGACACGAACGGTGTCGACGTCTACCTGGGCGACATCTGGCCGACGTCGAAGGAAATCGCCGACCTGATGAAGTTCGCGATGGACTCGAACGTGTTCAAAGCCAACTATGCGGACGTCAAGGGCAACCCTGGCAAGCTGTGGGAAAACGTCTCGAGCACCGAAGGGCAAGTCTACGATTGGCCTGAATCGACGTACATCGCCGAGCCGCCATTCTTCGCCGACTTCCAGATGACCCCGAAAGCGGCCGCCACCGGCATCACCGGCGCCCGTGCGCTGGGCGTGTTCGGCGACTCGATCACCACCGACCACATCTCCCCTGCCGGTTCGATCCAGGAATCCGGTCCTGCCGGCAAGTGGCTGAAAGAACACGGCGTATTGAAGGCCGATTTCAATTCTTACGGTTCGCGCCGCGGCAACCACGAAATCATGATGCGCGGCACTTTCGCCAACGTGCGCATCAAGAACCGCATGATCCCGGCCAAGGCTGACGGCTCCGCGGTCGAAGGCGGCATCACGCTGCACCAGCCGACCGGCGAACAGATGTCGATCTACGACGCGGCAATGAAGTATGTTGCCGACGGCGTGCCGACGATGGTCTTCGGCGGTGAAGAATACGGCACCGGTTCGTCGCGCGACTGGGCGGCCAAGGGCACCCAGCTGCTGGGCGTGAAAGCGGTCATCTGCCGTTCGTTCGAGCGCATCCACCGCTCGAACCTGGTCGGCATGGGCGTGCTGCCACTGCAATTCGTCGGTGACGACAGCGTGCAGACGCTGGGCATCACCGGTGACGAAACGTTCGACCTGAAGGGCCTGGAAGGCGAGATCAAGCCGCAGCAGCTGGCGACCCTCGTGATCCACCGCGCCAACGGCGAGACGCGTGAAGTCGTCGTGCTGCTGCGTATCGATACGCCGATCGAAGTCGATTACTACAAGCACGGCGGTATCCTGCCATTCGTGCTGCGCCAGTTGCTGGCTGCGTAATCGATGTGAAGTTGTGATGTGAAGTTGTGATGTGAAGAGCGCCGGATTCGTCCGGCGCTTTTTTATGTGCAGAGAGAGCGCAACCGTCACCCCTGTCTTCGTCACTCCGGCCTGCGCCGCGACGACGTTTGATGGTAACGGTGAGAAATCCGGCGGCATCGTGCCCGCATCGTTTATCCTAGCGCTAGTTCAACCTCCACGACACCCCATGCGGCGCATTACCATTTCAGTCAATGAAGAACTGGCCCAGCAATTCGACGACCTGATCGAGCGCCACGGGTACGAGAACCGCTCGGAAGCCTTTCGCGACCTGCTGCGCGCGCGCATCGAGGACGAGCGCAAGACCTCCGGCTGGACCGCCCTGCACGGCGTCGCCACCGTCACCTACATCTACAATTTCCACGAGCGCGACCTGGCCATGCGCCTGGCCGCGCTGCGCCACGACCACCACGATTTATGCGTCTCGGCCACCCACGTGGTGCTCGACCACGCCAACTGCCTGGAAACGGTCATCCTGCGCGGCAAATACCGCGACGTGGACGCTTTCGGCAAGGTGCTGATCGCACAGAACGGCGTGCGCCACGGGAATGTGCACATGGTCCCGCTGCACCTCGATACGCCCTCCGTCGGCACGCACCAGCACCGCCATTTCTTACCGGGCTCGTGAGGCGGGCGCCGGCGCCCACCGGCCGATCATCATGTCGAGCGCCAGCACCGCCAGCATCGACAACCCCAGCAACGGAAACACACAGCCCAGCACGACGGCAATCGCCACCACGCCTGCTGCCAGCCGGTCGCCATCGCGGCGCGGCGGCGCGGCCAGCTTGCCGCCGGGCCGCCGCTTCCACCATGCGACGATGCCGCTGACGCACAGGCACACCAGTGCCAGGCAACCGGCCAGCATCACGATCAAATTCGGCCAGCCGTACTCCTCGCCCTGGTGCACCGCCACGCCCCACTCCGTCACGCGGCCGATGGCGCCGATGTCGCTGCCGCGGATGTCGATGAGCACCTTGCCGCTGTACTGGTCGAGGTGGATGACGCGCTGCTTCTCCACCGGCCCGGGCGTGTGGATCATGCTGTAGACCCCGTTCGCGTCGCGCGGCAGCGCCAGCCGGTAGCCACCGGCAAAGCCCAGGTGGGCCAGACGCGCGACGATGGTGTCGATGCCTTGCGTCGCCGCTGTATGGGGAGGCGGCATGTTCCGCTCCATCGTCATCCCCATGTCCATGTTCATCCCCTCGTGCATCGCATGCGGATCGTTCGATGCCGGCACCGCGTCCTGCTGCTGCGCCCACGGCAATGCGCCAAGGGCGCTGGCCGGCAAGCGCGACTTCGGCACCCCGCTCCACATCCCCACCGGCACGCCCAGGCCATGCGCCGTCAGCCAGGCATTCACATTCGCGCCCCAGACCACGGACCACGGCATGCCGGTCAGGGCCAGGAACAGGATCACGATACCGCCGAACGCACCGGTCACCGCATGCAGGTCGCGCCACCAGGTGCGTCCCTGCGCATTGGTGCGAATCACTACGACCCCCGCCTTGCGCCCGCGCGGCCACCACAGATATGCGCCGGTGGCCATCAACACGATGATCCAGCCCGCGACGATCTCGATCACCACCTTGCCGGCGGTACCGGCAAGCGCCAGCGAGTGGATGTGCTTGATGGTGGTCATGAGCCGGTCTTCTTCCAGGACGGCTCCCGTGACCTTGCCGTTGCCCTGGTCGACAAACACCTGCAGCGTGCCGCCCGGACGGGACACATCGACCTGCGTCGTATGGCGGCTGTCGCCGGGCAGCGTGATGGCCGCCGCCTGCCCGGGATAGGCGGCCAGCGCCGCGGCTACCAGCGTTGCCGGAGGCAAGGCGGGCGCTGCCGCTTGCCGGACCATCAGCGGCGCATAGACGGCATCGTCGATCTGCCGGTGGAACAAATAAAGCGCGCCGGTGATGGCCAGCGACAGGATGAAGGGCACGCACACCAGGCCGGCAAAAAAATGCCAGCGCCAGACGCGCCGGTACAAGCCCGAGCTTGCTTGGATGGATGTCATCGCGGCCCCTTAAAACTGGTAGGCCAGTGTCAGCTGCGCCGCCAGCGGCTGTCCCGGCGCCAGCGTGTAGTTGAAGACACTGGCCGCGCCGCCGGTGACATAGCGCCGGTTGAACAGGTTGGCGATATTGAGCTGGGTGCGCCATGCGCCGCTGCGATAAGACAGGGAAACGTCGGTGCGCACGTAACCTGGCAAGCGGTAGGTGTTCGGCAGGTTCGCTTCGCGCGCGCCGACATAATAGACGCCGCCGCCAACGCCGAAGCCCTGCCACGGCCCGTCCTGGAATGCGTAGTTGCTCCACAGACTGGCATGGTGGCGCGGCACGTTCGACAGGGCGTCGCCAACCGGCAGGCTGGTATCGCTTTTGACGGTCGCATCGAGATACGTGTAGTTCGCGATCAGCTTCCAGCCCGGGGCGAGCGTGCCGTCGAGGTCGAATTCGACACCCCGGCTGTCCTGCCGGCCGGTCAGCACCTGCCGCGTCGGGTCGAGCGGATCGCTGGTGAGGATGTTCGCGCGCTGCAGGTCGAACACCGCCAGCGTGGCGTGCAGGCGGTCCTTGAGCAGCTCCTGCTTCACGCCGGCTTCGACCTGTTTGCCAATCTCGGCGTCGTACGTGCTGTTGCTGACGCTGTGGGCGACATTGGGTGCATGGCTGCGGCTCCAGTCCGTAAAGAACGCCGTGCGTTCGGTCGGTTGCCAGACCAGGCCGACGCGCGGCGACAGCGCGTTCTGGCTGCCGTTGGCCACTTCCGCGCCGCCCTGCAGCGCACGGTTCTCGAAGCGGTCGGCCCGCAGGCCCAGGTGCAGCTTGAATCGGGGGGCGATGTCGACCAGGTCCTGCACATACACGCCCAGGTCTTTCCCCCGCGCCTGGTGGTAAGGGCCTGCCGGGCTGGCGGGCGCGAGGACCGATGGATACGCCGGATTGAACAGGTCGAGTGTCACATCCGCGACCGCGGAGCCGGCGCCGCCCTGTTGCAGGTAGCCGTAATCGATGCCGGCGAGGAGCGCGTGCTGCGTCCCGCCGAGCGACAATTTACCCAGTAATTCGGCCTGGATGGCGTACTGCATCGATGCCTCGTTGGCGCCGCTGTACACGGAATAGTCGAGCAGGTTGCCGCCGGCATAGCTGTCGAGATTCGGGAAGCTTTGCTGGGAAACCTGGTGCGCATGGCTGTAGTGCGCGGCCAGGCGCCCGGTCCACTGCGCATTGAGCGGATGCTCGAACAGCAGCGTCGCGGCCTGCGTGTCATTCGTGCCGAAGTCGCCTTGCACGCCGTAGTAGCGGGTGCGGGCCAGGTCCCGGTAATTAGCCACGTTGGGGATGCCGAAATCGAAACCGTCGCGCTTCAAATGGTTGAACTCCGTCAGCAGGGTGAGCGAGGTGCCGCTGCCGTCGCGCCAGCTCAGCGCTGGCGCAAACGACCAGGAGGTGCTGCCAGCGTCATCGCGAAAGCCGGTGTCGTGTTCCCACGCGCCGTTCACGCGCACGGCCAGGCCGTTCTCCAGGGCGCGGTTGACGTCGACCGTGGTGCGGGCCAGGCCAAAGCTGCCGACGGTCACGCCGACGTCGCCGGCATTGTCGTGCAGCGGGCGCTTCGACACCGTGTTCACATAGCCGCCCACCGCGCCGACGCCGCCATACAGCGCGCCGGCCGGGCCCTTGAACACTTCCACCTGCTCGATGTTCTGCACGTCGCGAAACGCCAGGTAGCCGTAGTTGCGGAAGCCGTCGCGCAGGCCATTGTTTTCGCTGAAGCCGCGCAGGTTGAAGAAGGTCGCGCCGTTGCCGCCGTAGCTCGATTCGGCCAGCACGCCGCTGACGTTTTCCAGCAACTGGTCGGTGCGGGTCACGCCGCGCTCGCGCAGGACTTCGCGCGGCACGACCTGGATCGACGCCGGCAGGTCGCGCAGCGGTACCGGCATCCGGATGGTGTTGTCGGCCTGCGGCTCTTGCGCGGCATCGCCACGCACGGTGACGACCGGCATGCCGGTGGGTGCAGCCGGTTCGTCCGCCCAGGCGGCGGACAGAGGGAAAGAAAATGCGACGCCAAGTGCGGCGGCGAGGGGTTTTGCCTTGATGACGGCGCGATGATTCATGGTGTTTTCCGAAAAGCGTTGGGCAATGACAGCGGCGCGGGCGCACCACGGGCGTGGCGGGACCGGCGGCACTGTCAGGAGGTCAGGAAACGTGCAGGAAAATCAGGCGGCGGGCGGCGCGCGCGCATGGGCGCGCGACCAGGTGAAGAGCGGCGCAGGCGACGCGTAAAAGAGGGGTGGAAACACGTCGTGCCCGCCTTGTACGGCAAACAGCGGCATTGCGTGCGGCGGCAGGCCGAACGACGCGGCGTGGGTGGCGCAGTACGCGCAATGGGACATGTTCTTGAGCAGGTGGCCGGGGTCGGGCTGGTCGCCGGCGTCCGTCATCGACACCATGGCCACGCCCATGGCCGTACAGATTTCCACTTGCGCCGGGCCGCCCTGCGCGCGCGCGTGCGACACGACGGGCGCGAGCGCATTGAACAGGATTGCCAGGGTGGCGATCCATGCGTAGGCGGTCAGGTGGCGGGCGATGCGATGCATGGCAGGATTATAAGACAGCGTGTTGCATGCTGTAGCGCGGGTGAGCCACCCTAAAAATTCGCCACCAGGTTCAGGCGCACCGAGCGCGACTCGATCGGGTGGAAATGGATGTCCGCCCTGCCCCCGGCCGGCTCGCCGGGCAGGCGCGAAGCGTAGTAGTAATCGATGGCCGCATCGCGCCGGTCGCTCAGGTTGTAGACTTCGAGCGCCAGGCGCAGCGTTGGCGAGAACTTGTAGCCGATGCGGGCGTTGACGGTGCCGGTCGCCAGCGAACGTACGCTATTGTCTTCGATCAGCGGACGCGGGCCGAAATAACGCAGCTGCAGCGCGCCGAACCACGGTCCGATATGGTCGACCGTCAGCGCCAGCGAGCCAACGCCCTCGATCGAGCCGGGAATGAACCGGCCGGCCGGGCCGGCATCGCGGTAGCGCGTGCGCGCATAGGCCAGGTCGGCGTCGACCGTCAGCCATGACGCCAGCTTGTAGTAATTCGACAGTTCCACGCCCCGGCGCCGGCTGGGGCGCCCGGTGTCGGCGGTGGAACCGGCGTCCCCGGCAAACAGCAATTCGGAATCGTAGTCGAGCTGGTACAGCGCCAGGCTCGTTTGCAAGCCGCGTACCAGTTCGCTGCGCGCGCCCAGTTCCAGGCCGCGCGACGCCACCAGCGGCGCTTCCCGGGTAGCCGGCGTGCCTGGATTCTTCGGGTCGACCCGAATCGTCGTGCCGCGCGCATCGTTGCTGTGGAAGCCACGGCCCAGGTTCACGTAGAACTCGGTCTTCTTCCATGGCCCGAAAATGAATGCTGCTTTCGGGCTGAACTGGCGCCCGGTCGCCGTGCCGGAATTGATCCCGAGCCAGCTGGCGACATCGTTATGGAAAACGTCCTCGCGGGCGCCCAGCACGGTGCGCAGCCACGGGTTCCACCTGACGGCGTTCTGGAAATAGACACCGGCGCTGCGTTCGCGCACATGGTCTTCGCGCGTCGTGGCGGTGCGCACGCGCGCCTGGGTGTCGTACAGGCCATTGTGGATGTCGTCGCTTTGCAGCTGCAGGCCGGACACCGTTTCGGCCGCGCGGCCGAACAGGCTGTGGCGCCAGGCATGGCTGGCGCTCAGGCCCAGTGTGATCCGGCGGTCGGGCTGCGCGAACTGGTCGCCGGTATCGGGATGGTCGAGAAAGTAAGTGAAATTCGAATACAGGTCGAGCTGGTTCTGGATGACGTACGCGTTGACCTTGGTGGCGCTGTCGGCATCGATGCGGATCCAGGCACCGGACAGGCTGTAGCGGTGCGCTTCGCCGCCGTCGGTGGGGTCGATCGCATCGAAACGGCTCTGCAGCAAGCCTTCATCGAGTGCGCGTTGCGGAATCTGGTCGGTGGCGTTCCAGTGCGCCTGGTAGGCCATCAGGCTGACGTTGAACCCGTTGGTCTCGGTGCCCTCGCTGTAGCGCAGCACGCCGTTGAGCTTGCGGTATTTGTCCTTGTTGACGAACGGCCCGTCATTCTTGAAGAGTTCGAGCGCGTACAGCAGGTTGCCATTGCCGAGTGCCGGCAAGTCAGTCAATGAGTCGGCCAGCAGCGTGCGCGCATAGCCGTTCTGGCCAATGCCGACGCTGGCAATGCCCTGCGCCAGCGTGTTGGCGTAATTCACGCTGACAGCACCGGCCGAGGCGAAATCGCCCTGCTCCGCGCTGTACGGACCCTTGGCGTATTCAAGGTACGACGCCAGCTCGGGAATCATGAAGTTAACGTCGGTCCAGCCCTGCCCGTGCGCATGGGTGCGCTCGTTGACCAGCATGCCGTCGACTGTCGTGCGCAGGTCGGTGCCGTGATCGAGGTTGATGCCGCGCAGGTAGAACTGGTTGGCCTTGCCCTCGCCGCTGTGCTGGCTGACGATCAGGCCGGGTGTCACTTCCAGCAGTTCACCGGGCCGGTAGACGGTGCGTGCTTCCAGCTGCTTCTGGGTGACGATCCCGGCGCTGGCACTGCCGGCCACGCCGAGCTGCGACGCGCGTGATCCTTCGACGACGACGGTGTTCAACGGCGCTGTGACGTCATCATCGGCATTGGCCGGGGCGGAAACCAGAACGGCAATGGCCAAGCCTAAAGGCGTGCGGATGCAGCGCAGAATCATGGATGTCTCGTAAAATAGTTGGTATGACGAATTTTTTATTTATCATACACATATACGTGACGAACGAGACAACAGATTCAACTTTGCAAAAATTATGTGTCCGCACGCAGCAAGTCGGCGAGTAATGCCGTATGCGCTTGTACTGCGGCATCAATGGCTGCTTCCATGGCGCGGAACCTGGCCAGTACCAGACGCCCGGTGTCCGTCACGCCCGCACCGCCGCCCTGGTGACCACCTGCCGCGCCCACCACGAGCGGTTCACGAAAGCTGCGGTTCATGACATCCACCAGCAGCCAGGCGCGGCGGTAAGACATCTTCATGTTGCGCGCCGCGGCGCTGATCGAGCCGGTCGCCGCAATTGCCTCGAGCAGGTCGGCCTTGCCCGGCCCCATTGCAATCTCGTCGTTGTGGCGCAGCCGCACTTTGATATCGATGCGAGTCGTCATGCGGTTTCCTTCATTTGATCGACAGGAGCGCGGCGGCTTTGACTTGCGCCCACACTGGCTTGCCCTGCTCTAGGGCCAGCGCGTCACACGAGCGCCGCGTGATGCGCGCCAACATGGCCGTTCCCCCTGCATCGAGCTTGACAATGACATGGGCCGGGGTATGCGCCGGCCACAACGCTGCTACCGTTGCCTGCAGCTGGTTCAGCACCGAACTGTCCACCGGACGCTGCAAGGACAGGCTGACGTCGCGCGCGAGGATGCGCAGGCGCAAGCGCGTGCCGAGGGCTAGCGGTTCGTGCGCAACATACACGCTGCCGCCGGCCGCTTCCAGCTGCAGCAAACCATACGCCGCATCGACCGCGGTGACGACGCCTTCGACGAGCGCGCCGGCGTCGTCGGCCAGCCCCATCGACAGGTCCAGCCGGGCGAGCGTATCGGCGGCCGGTCCGCTGGCCAGCACGTTGCCGTTGTCGAGCAGCACAACATGGTCGGCCAGCCGCGCCACCTCTTCCGCCGCGTGACTGACGTAAAGCATCGGAATGTCCAGCTCGGCGTGGATGCGCTCCAGGTAAGGCAGCACTTCTTCCTTGCGCTTGCCGTCGAGCGCGGCCAGCGGCTCGTCCATCAGCAGGATGGCCGGCCGGGTCAGCAGCGCGCGGGCGATGGCCACGCGCTGGCGCTCGCCGCCGGACAGGTCCGTCGTGCGGCGCGCCAGCAGGTGTTCGATGCCCAGCAGCGCCAGCACATGGTCGAACAAGGCGGCACTGTTGTTGCCGGTGCGTTTCAATACGAAGTCGAGGTTGCCGCGTACCGACAGGTGGCTGAACAGGCTCGCTTCCTGGAACACATACCCGAGCGCGCGCTGGTGGGTGGGCACGAACACGCCGCGCGCATCGTCCTGCCACAGCGCGCCATTGACTTCCAGGTAGCCGTTGCGGTGGCGCTCGAGGCCGGCGACGGCGCGCAGCAGCGTGGTCTTGCCGGAGCCCGAGTGGCCGAACAAGGCGGTCACGCCGCGGCCGGGAAGCGCCAGCGCCACGTTCATGGCAAAACCCTTGCGCGCAACATCGAAACGCAGCGTGATCATTTCACCACCCGGGTTGGATTGAACGTGTACAGCAGCAGCAAGGCAATGAAACTCATTACCAGCATGCCGCCGGCCAGCCAGTGCGCCTGCGCATATTCGAGCGCTTCCACGTGGCCGTAGATTTGCACCGATACCACGCGCGTCAGCTTTGGCACGTTCCCGCCAATCATCAGCACGACGCCGAATTCACCGATCGTGTGGGCGAAACCCAGTGTGGCGGCGGTAATGAAACCCGGTTTGGCCAGCGGCAGCGCGACGTGAAAAAAAGTATCGAGGGGGCTGGCGCGCAAGGTCGCCGCCACTTCCAGCGGCCGCTCGCCAATCGCCTCGAAGGCGTTCTGCAACGGCTGGATCACGAACGGCATCGAGTACACGAGCGAACCGATCACCAGGCCGGGAAACGTGAACGGCAGCAAGCCGATGCCCAGCCATTGCGTGAGGTGGCCTACCGGGCCGTGCGGACCCATCGTCACCAGCAGGTAAAACCCCAGTACCGACGGCGGCAAGACCAGCGGCAGCGCCACCACGGCGCCGATCGCGCTTTTCAGGCGCGACCGCGTGCGCGCCAGCCACCACGCGATCGGCGTGCCCAGCAACAGCAGCAGGATGGTGACGATCGTCGCCAGCTTGAGGGTCAGCCAGATCGCGCCCCAGTCTTCGGCATCGAGCACGGCCGTATTACAGGTCGTAGCCGTAGGAACGAATCACGGCCCTGGCCTGGCCACCCTTCAGGTAGCCGATGAATGCGGTCACGGCGGGCTTGCCGGCGCTTTTGGCGAGCACCACGGCATCCTGGCGGATGGGCGAATACAGGGTGGAGGGCACGATCCAGGCCGAACCGGATTTCAATTTACTATCTTCATACACTTGCGACATGGCGACAAAGCCCAGCGGCGCGGCCGCGCTGGCAACGTATTGGTAGGTCTGGCCGATGTTTTCGCCGGTGACGAATTTCGCTTGCAGTGTGCTGAACAGTTTTAATTTCTGCAGTGTTTCCTGCGCTGCCAGGCCGTACGGCGCCAGCTTGGGATTGGCGACCGCGATGTGGTCGAACTTGCCCTGCTTCAAGACATCGCCCTGCGGGTCCACCACGCCTGGCCGCGCGCTCCACAGCACCAGCTTGCCGATTGCATACGTGAAGCGCGAGCCGGGCGCGGTGGCGTTTTCCTGGTCCAGCCTGGCCGGCGTCTCATCGTCGGCAGCCAGCAGGATGTCGAACGGTGCACCGTTCTGGATCTGCGCATAGAATTTGCCGGTCGCGCCGTACGACGCCAGCACATTGTGGCCCGTCTCTTTCTCGAACTGGACGGCAATGACTTTCATTGGCGCCGTGAAGTTGGCGGCGACGGCGACTTGCACCTCGTCGGCGAAGGCAGGCGCAGCGAGGGCGGTGGCAAGCAACAGCAAAGCGGGACGGACCATGGGATCTCCAGTAGGCGATATATTCGGAAGTATATAACGAGGAGAGCAAAACATGCCAGAACGACAGCGTACGCTGCCCGCGGACCACACCGGCGGCTACGCAGCCACGTGAATCAACTACAATATGGCATCCGCTTGAATAGCTGGCCCAGGACACCGATCCGCAAACTTAACAACGAGACTTCAAAGCGATATGCGTCGTCCATCTAAAGATTCCACCCCAAAACTGTCGGCTGAAAGCCTGCGCCTTGCCAGTATTTCCCAAGCCATCGTCCAGGTTGCCAGCCGCGTCGAAGAGCGCGTGCTGGAACGCCAGCTCGACAACCAGCTGCAAAAGCTGCTCAAGACCGGCCACCAGGACAGCATCGATGCATCCCTGAACATGCTGTTCAAGGATGACCTCGCGGCGTACGACGTGCTGATGGACGGTGTCGAAGCCATCAGCGAATCGTCGACGATGGTCGAGATGAACGATGGCGTCGAAGTGACCTGGCAAGCCCTGCTGGTCGCCGCGCCGGTCCTGGCCTGGACCCGTTTCTCGATTGCTTCCGGCCCGATTCCCGCCGAGATCCTGTCGACGCTGTCGGCGCACTTCGGCGCCCACCTGCTGGCCGAAGGCACGCGCCTGGCGATTGCCCCGACGCTGTACGCCATCGACCAGCTGCCGCGCACCCACGCCGAAGCGTACGCGATGACCCACAAGCTGGCGCAGTCGGCGCACAAGGGCACCACCATCAAGGCTCCCGGCCGTACGCCGGACACGGCGCCTTTCCTGGCCGATACGCGCTACCTGCTGGCCGTGATCATCGCCCCCCAGGGTTCGCCAATGTTCCGCTGGCAGGAGCCCGCCCACCAGGTCAATTTCGTCGCCGAGCGCAACAACGCGCTGGAACAATGGCGCACGCAAGCCACGCCAACGCTCGCGCGCCTGATGCCCGGTTGCGGCATCGACGTGCTGCTGCCCGAGGCGTATTACGTGGCATGCCGCGAAGCCGACAAGCTGGTGCGGCCCGTATCGATCCGCGCCGCCGTCCACTACCTGACGAACGTGCTGGCGGTGGAGCCTGCCGACCTGCGCGCCGTGATCGCGGCATTCGGCGAAGAGGCGGCCGATGGCCAGGTCGACGAATACCGCGTCAGCTTCACGCTGCGCCAGACGTCGGATGTGGTGTACGGCATCGTCTGGCCGCTGTACGGCCAGGAAGACGAAGACGGCACGCCGATGAACGGCCTGCAGCCGGGCGCGCCTGGCAGCGAGCCGATGCTGGTTACGCCGGTCGACGAGATCATCGGGCACCTGAAGGAAGTGGGCGTCAACCACGTCAAGAAGATTGCCGAACGCTATGTCGCGGAATATTGCGACGATTGCGGGGCGCCGCTGTTTGCCGATCCCGGTGGGGAGCTCGTGCATGCGGAAATGCCGGAGGATACGCCGCAGGGGAATGAGCATTTCCATTGATGACTGCGCAGCTGGCAATGCGGTAAGGCCGATCGTTCGCCACCAAACGCGAAACCGTCAACCCGGTGAAAACCAGGGCCCATGCTGAATCGGTCATACCTTGCTGTTTACTCGGCATGGGCCCCGGCGTCGCCGGGGTGACGATAGAGGGGAAGTGTGAGGGGAAGGCGAACGCGCAGTCACAGCGCTACCGAATCGCCCCCACCACCCGCTTGGCAAACTCCGCCGCATTGCCCGCATGCCAGCGCCACACGATCACCAGGTCGTGATCCGGCGACACGACAATACTGTTGCTCCCGGCCCCCAGCGCCGCATACGCGGTCGCCGGCATCCCCGGCAGATTCTTGCCCTTCGTATTCAACCACCACAGATAGCCATAATCAGGTCCATGCGCGCTCGGCGCCAGCGCGGCGCTGACGTAGGAAGCCGGCACGATCTGGCGCCCATCCCATGCCCCCTTGCGCAGCCACAGGTAGCCGAAGCGCGCCATGTCCCACGAGTCGATCCACATCCCGCCGCCCCAGCGCGTCCCGCCGCTGACGGACGCCACCTGCCTGCCGTGCAGGTCGACATAGCTATTGGTGTAGGGCACCCACTTCCACGACGGCGAGCCGCCGATCGGGCCCATCACTTCATCCTGGAATACCTCCGGTACGGCCTGGTCGAACACGCGCAGCAGCGACAGCGCGAAGCGGTTGATGCGCACGTCGTTGTATTCGAACAGCGTCCCCGGCGCCATGGCGGCACGCGGCTTGCGCTCGCCCGCACCGAACTCGGACGCGCCGATGAAATTGGCGTTCTTGCCCCACAGGCTGCCCTGCCATTCCGATTCCTGCTGCAAATGATGCTGCCAGGTGATCCCCGCATTCGGGGCGGCAGCGTAGCCGCCATCGGTGACCAGCTTACCCACTGGATCGAGCACGCTGGCAATACGGCCTTGGCGCACCGCAACGCCAGCCACCGTCGACAGCATGCTTTTTGCCACCGAATACGTTGGATCGGCCGCAGCCGTGTCGCCGAACTCGGCCACGACAAAACCCTTGTAGATCACCACGCCATTCGTGTGCGCGCGTCGTGTCGGCATCGAACCCAAACGGCTGCCGAAGGTCTTTTCCTGGTCGGAAAAGTCCAGCGCGCGCCCGGTTTCGTGCGATTGCGCATAGGCCACCGCCTCGGCCAGCTTGACCGGGTCGAGTCCCAGGTCGGCGGCATTCCTGTGCGCCCAGCTGCCCGCGGGCGGAAAATACGGCGCCTGCGCCTGGGCGCTCACCGCCAGCGCTGTCAACGTCAAGGACATGGCCACCGTGCAGCGCTTCATGCTTTGTCCTGCCATTGCGAATAAGGCTGTTTGATGAGACTTGAATTGTAGTAGCGCGCCTCTCCGGTCACTTCGGCGCCGATCCAGTCCGGCAGCAGGAACAATTCGTCTTCCGCCGCGAGCTCGATCTCGGCCACCAGCAAGCCCTTGTTTGCGCCGAGGAATTCGTCGACTTCCCAGACGTGCTCGCCCACTTTGACGCGCGTGCGCAACTTCTCCACCAGTGGCGCACTGCACAGCGTGTCGAGCAGTTCGGCTGCCTCATCGACAGGAATCGGATACTCCCACTCGCCGCGCGTGGCACCGCTGCTCTTGCCCTTGATGGTGAGCACGCCCTGCCCGCCCTCGATGCGCACGCGCACGGTACGCGCCGGATCGGTATTCAGGTAGCCCTGGCGCATCAGCACGGGTTCACCGAGCAAGCGCCAGGCGTCGCCGCCGACGAGGAACTTGCGCTCGATTTCGACGCCCATGACGGCCGGCTCAGTCGAGCGAATGCAGGATGGGCTGCAGGATCGCCGCGCCGAGCGCCACGCTGCGCGCGCCGTTCCAGCCCACGTATGGATCGGGCAGGTCGGCATTGTCCTTGAACGGCATTTCCAAGGTCAGCGACAGGCATTTGAAGGTGTGGCCGATGTACTTCGACGCCAGCGTCAGCATGTCCTCGCGGTACTTGCTGGCGGCGTAACCGATGGCCTTCTGGAAGTCGGGGCTGGCCGCGATGTACTGATCGATGAACGCCGCCTGGCGTGCGGCGCGCTCCGGCGTGAAATCGGCCAGCATCTCGTTACCTGCGACAAAGTTGTACGGCAGTGCTTCGTCGCCGTGGATGTCGAAAAACATGTCGCAGCCGACTTCATGGATCTTGTTCTTGACACACAGCACTTCCGGGCTGCGTTCGAGCGTGGGAGTCATCCATTCGCGGTTCAGGTTGGCGCCGGCGGCATTGGTGCGCAAGTTGCCGCGCACCGAGCCGTCGGGGTTCATGTTCGGCACGATGTAGAAGACCGCTTTCTGCAGCAGTTTGCGCGACACCGGGTTGGCGTCGTCGAGCAAGGCGTCCATCAGGCCTTCGACAAACCATTCGGCCATGGTTTCGCCCGGGTGCTGGCGCGCGATGACCCAGATTTTTTTGGCGGCCTGCGGGTCGCCGATGACCACCATGTTCATGTCGCGCCCGTCCACCGTGGTGCCGATGTCATGCACGCGCGCCAGCGGGTTTTCCGCCACTTCGCCCAGCAGGCGCAGGTGCCGCTCCCACGAGTACGGCTCGAAGTAGGCGTAATACACGCTGTCGAGCTCGGGAGTATGGGTGACGGTCATGACCGTGCCGTCAAAGCTGGTCGGCACGCGGAACCAGTTTTCGGTGTCGTAGCTGGCCACCACCTGGTAGCCCTCGAAACCCTTGGCGTACGTCGCCTGGCCGGCGTTCAGGAAACGCAGCGTACACGCCTGGCCGCGCGCGCCTTGCAGACGGAAATGGAACCACTGGTGGATGTCGGCGTGGGAGTCGCTGCGCAGCTTGAGGTCGATCTGGCGCGGGTCGGTCGCCTGGACAACCTCAATGCTGCCGGAGTCGAAATGCTGGCTGATTTTGATGGGCATGGCGGATCCTTCTGGTCGCGGTTCAAATGATCGGGCGGCGCTCCGGCTGGAACGCCAGGAAAGTCCACAGCAGGATGTTACGCGTCCAGGTCGATCAGGTCGTTCGCGTAATGCATCATGATCTGGCGCAGCAGTTCCACATTCGAGCGGTTCAATACCACGGTCAGGTCCTGCTTGGCGTTCAGGATGAAGGTCAATCGGATGGCGTCGCGAAACTCCTTGGCGTCAACGCGGTACGCCAGCGGCGTGGTGCGGCTGTCCCAGTCGGCTTGGGTAATCTGCGGACCTGGTGGCGGCGCGGTGAGGTTCGGATCCTGGTTGATCGGCAAATGTTTCAGCAGCCAGAAGACAATGCTGGCCGGAATCTGGATCATGGTATCCGACGCACCTTGCGAGGTAAATTTCGTCAGCAGCAAATTGCCGATTTTGTCGCACGACATGGAAAGGCTTTTGACTTGACGGATGACCACTTGTTTCACGGCGATTTCCTTGCGGTAAGTTAAAAAGGCGCAACGATTTTACCGCATCCCCCTGGCGAAATGAAAAAAAACGGGGAGCAAGCTCCCCGTCCTTCCATGCCGTGCAGGGCAAGGTCAGCCCGATTTCGATCCACTGCCGGACGAACCGGAGCGGCTGCCGCCCTGTTTGTTCCCGGACGCAACCGATGTCGACGATTTGCTGCTCGAACGTGCTTCCGCCGATTGGCGATTGCCGTGGCTCATGCTGCCGGCCCGGCGTGCTTCTTCGGACGTGAATTCGTGGGCGGTGCCCTTCTGGTGGGCGGCTTTGCCGCCTTCGCTGGCGATTTCACGCTGGCGCTGGGGATCCATCGAAGCGAAGCCGCGGTTCTTGGTGCCGGAACTCTGTTTGTTGCCTTGGTTATTTGAAGCCATGATGCTCTCCTGTTATTTGCCGGCGGTGCTGGACCGCAGCAAAAAATCACCGCGTCTTGCGGCAGATGGTCGGCGCTGCGTTGGCACAAAACGCCGGGAAAGCCGCGCTAGCGGCAGGGTGTGTCACTGCAAGTAGATGAGCGACCTGCATTCATCTTATGCAGCGCTGCTAAAAGCGGCTATAGGACGGATTCAGATGACTTTGTAGGACGAATAGCGTTAGAACATGCGTTTGCGAAATGAAGTTTTCCATCGCCAATTCAAAGAGTTAATCTCCTACAGCGCGCCGGTCCGCGTTCCTATCCAAGTGGAACGAAAGGTGCGCCAGAATGCACTTCTCGGGGGCGCTGTCCGGCCCGATTGACCGCTTTGGAAAGGATCGCCATGAACAAGGAAGAACTCGTCATCAACAATCATCAGCTGGATAATATGAGCAACCGGAAAGGCGTACCTGGCTCGCTCGGCAATACCACGGCAGGCGAGAACGAACATGCCACGCCGGACCGCCCGCCGGTCGGTTCATCGGCGCATAACGCGCACCAGGATGTCGCCGGCGTGCACGACTCGAACGACGCCGCCGGCGGTTACCCGCGCAGTCCGGGCGGCGCCAACCAGCTTGCCGCTGACCAGAAGATGGACGACGATACCGGCTTGTCGAACACCGTCAACCAGCAGCAGCCCGTCGATGAGCGTGCGCTCCAGGCCCGGCAGAGCAATGTCGGGCGCCGCGACGACATGACGCCGGACTGATCGCAACGCCCTTTCACGAACGCGTCAAGAGCGTGTGAAGCACAAAAAGGCTGGCTCCTGCCAGCCTTTTGCATTGGTGTGCGCGAATTTTGAGCGGGATTTGATCCACATTTGATCCAGATTGAGCAGCCGGAGGTGGACCGGAACCCGGAGGGTGGCGCGGCGTCGAACCAGACATCCAGCCAAGGAGGCCATCATGCCCACCGCAGCCGCCAACGACGCCGAAGCCGTCTTGCTGTCCGTCGTCGTTCCCACCTGGGGCCGTCTCGACCAGCTCGACTGTTGTCTCGACGCGCTGACGCGCCAGACGCTGCCCCCCGAACAGTACGAAATCATCGTCGTCGACGACGAGCCCGACCACAATACCCTGCACCTGGTGTCCGGCTGGCGCACGCGCAAGCTCGACCGTGGACCGCGCCTGGTTTACCTCGCCAACGCCGGCCAGCACGGCGCCGCGGCGGCGCGCAACCGCGGCTGGCGCGTTGCGCGCGCCTCCATCATTGCCTTCACCGACGACGCCGCCATCCCGGCCCCCGACTGGCTGGCGCAGGCGCTGGCCGCGTTTTCCACGGGCATCGACGTGCTGTGCGGAAAAATCTCGATGGGCCTGGCCGCCACGCCCACGGAGTACCAGCGCCAGGCGCTGCGCAAACAGGACGCCGAGTTTGCCTGCGCGAATCTATTCATCCGCCGTGCGCTGCTGGAAGCCGTCGACGGCTTCGACGAGCGGTTCGCCGATGCCGATTGCAGCGAAAACGACCTGCACTTCCGCTTGCTGACCCGGCCTGCCCAGATCGCCCGCGCCGAACAGGTCAAGGTCACCCAGCCGTTGCGCCCGCCGCCCTGGGGCGCCAGCGTCAGCGAACTGCGCCATAGCGTTGGGCGCGCCTTGCTGTTCAAAAAACATCCAGCCCTGTACCGCCAGAAGATGCAAGACCGCCCGCCATGGGATTACTACGCCATCGTCGCAGTGCTGTTGCTGGCAGTGGGCGCCACCGTGGCCGGCAGCGCCTGGGTGGCGGCGGCCGGCGTGCTGGCCTGGCTGGCGCTGACCGTGCGCCTCGGCCGGCGCCGCTTGCAAGGCACCTCGCGCAACCTGCATCACGTGGCCGAGATCGCCATCACGTCGGTGCTGATCCCACCCATGGCCGTGTTCTGGCGCCTCACCGGTGCGCTGCGCTACCGCGTGCGGTTTGCGTGAGACCGCCCATGGCTGCGCCACCTGACCGTACCAGTGAGCATGCGACGGGCGCTGCAATGGACGCGTTGCCCACGTTGCCCACGTTGCCCACGTCGCCTTTCCCGCGAACGTCGCGCGGGCCGCGTGGGCCGGCCGCCGTCTTCATCGACGTGGCTGGCGTGCTGCTCGACACCACGCCTTCGCACGGACGCCTGCATGGGCTGCGTGGCGGCGTCGGCGCGGCGCTGCGGCTGCTCGACCGGCTCGACTATCGCCTCATCGCACTGGCCTCCTGCGCGCTGGACCGGCGCCACGGCAGCCAGATGATGCCGGCACGGCTTGCCGATTTGCTGGCGCGCGAGCGGGTGGCCCTGGCCGGCGTTGTTTGCTGCTGTTGCGGCTCCAGTGGCGGCGACAGCGACGCGGATGCTCCGTACCGCGCCTGCCCTTCCGCGCCAGCCATGCTGCCGGGTGCGGCCCGTGAACACGGCGTGGCGCTTGCTGCCGCGTGGCTGGTGGCACGGGATTGTCATCAGCTCGCCGCGGGGCAGCTGGCGGGTTGCCGGATCATCGCGATCCCGGCGCATGGCGAGCTTGCGGCGATGGCGCACGACATCCCGATACAACCATGTGGGGAGGTTCAGGCGGCGGCATGGGCTGCCACCGATGGGGCACCGGCCTACCAGGCACGCGATATCGTCGATGCCGCGCTGGCAATCATCCGGGTCGATGCAAGGTACTGATGCGATGCCCCTTACTTTTTGAACTTGAGCAGCACATCATGAATCTTCTGCGCGTTATACGGCTTCACGATAAACCCCCGCGCGCCACCGTTCAGCGCAGCAAGCACGTTATCGAGCCCGCTATGGGAGCTCACAATCACAAAGAAACAATCCGGCCGCGTGTTTTTCGCAATGTCGAGCACTTCGAGGCCGGTGAAACCAGGCATGTCGATATCCACGAACGCGATCGCAATGCCGTCGTCATTGATCGCCGCCACGGCCTGCGGGCCGTCGGCGGCGTGGCTGATGTTCGCGTAACCCATGCTGCGCAGTATCGACGCCAGCAACTGCCGCATCAGCGGTTCATCGTCGGCGATCAGCACCGGCACTTTATTCAGACTTGCCATGTATTTGCTCCTGCGATATCCATTTGCGTCAGTTCAGCTAACTCGATCAATTGACGGAACGCGCGGCGCGCGCCCTGCCGGTCGGCGTGCAAGGCCGCCGCTTCCACCAACGCTGCTTCGCGCGTTACGCCCGGAAAGCCGAATGAACCGGCCGCGCCTTTCAGCATATGCGCCAGGCTGGCCACTTGGCCCCAGCGTTCCTCGTCGATGCAACCGGCCAGCTCGCTGATGCGCCCCGGCAGGCCGGCCTGGAACGCTGCCTGGATTTCCCGGTAACCGTCGAGTTCGTCAAAACTTGCCGGCACGTCCAGCGCCACACCTTGACTGCCTTTGTCGAGCAGCCGGGACAGGGTCTGGGCAAACTGCGTGACATCGATGGGCTTGCCGACGGTGCTGTCGCACCCGGCTTCCGCATACCGTTGCACATCGTCCGGCATCACGTTTGCCGTCAGCGCCACGACCGGCCGGGCATAGCCGGCGCTGCGCAGCACCGTGGTGGCGCGCAGCCCGTCCATGACCGGCATCTGGATGTCCATCAGGACCAGGTCGAAGTTGCCTTCCAGCGCGGCCCGCACGGCAGCGGCGCCATCGTCCACCACTTCGTACGTCAACCCAATTGCCTGCAGGAAAGCGCACACCAGGATCTGATTGTCGCGTCCGTCTTCGGCAAGGAGCACATGGCCGCTTAGGCGGTGCCGGAAAGGGTCGCGCGGAGGTGCGTCGGGAACGGGCATGGGCGGCGGCGCGTCAAGCCATGCCGATGCAGGCGCCGGCGGCGCGGCAATCGCCACCTCGAACGTGGAGCCCAGCCCGATGCTGGTCTGTACCGTCACGGATCCGCCCATCCGCGCCGCCAGCTGGCTGACCAGGTACAGCCCCAGGCCCGTGCCGCCGTATTTGCGGGCCACGCTGCTGTCGGCCTGCGAGAACGGGCGGAACAAGCCTGCCTCGTGCTCGGGCGCAATCCCGATGCCGGTGTCGGTGATGGTTGTCACCAGCCGGCCGGTGGCGTGCTGATAATGCAGCGCCAGCTTCACGCTGCCCAGCTCGGTAAATTTGATGGCGTTGCTGGCCAGGTTGAACAGGATCTGTTTCCAGCGCGTCGGATCGGCCACCACCTCGGCCGGCATGGGATAACCCACTTCCAGGTCGAACCGCAAGCCTTTCGCCCGCGCCTGGGCGGCCATCATCGCATGCACGCCATGCGCCAGCGCGCAGGGAGAAAATGTCAGCTGCTCGAGCGGGAGGCGCCCGGCCTCGATTTTTGAAATATCCAGGATGTCGTTGATGATGGTCAGCAGGTGCTGGCCGTTGCGCAGGATGATCGCGCCGGTGTCGCCAGCCGCATGGCCCGGCTGGCTCGCTTCCAGGATCTGCGCGAAACCGATGATCGACGTCAGCGGCGTGCGAATTTCATGACTCATCATGGCGAGAAAATCCGATTTCGCCAGGCTGGCGGCTTCGGCCACGGATTTCAGCTTCCGGGTTTCCTCCATATCGCGTTCGCGGCTCTTCAGCAGGCGGATCAGGACCGCGAAGATCAGCGCCACCGCCAGTGCCGACAGGCCGCCGACGAGCGACAGAACGGCCGTGAAGCGGCGCCACTGGTCCAGGAAACGGGCATCGGTGACCGTCACGTTCACGACCAGCGGATACCCTTCGACCTGCCGCACCGCGCTCATGCGCCATACCTTCTCGCCGTTTTCGGAAGACCGTGCGGAGTCCATCTCGACGATGTCATGCGACTTGTGGAGCACATCGAGGACATGGAAGGTGGCACCCGCGCGGTCGACCTTTCCCATCATCCCGTCGTCATGCGGCCAGCGCGCCAGCACCGTGAAGTCGCGCCGGTACAAGGTGACGGTGGCATTTTCGCCAAGCCTGATCTTCTGGTAGAACTGGGACAGGAAGGTACTCGAAAAGCCCACCAGCGCCAGACCGGCGAACTCGCCGTGCGCGCCGGTCAGCTTGCGGCTGAGATAAAAGGTCCACTGGCCGGTGACCTTGTTCCGCACGGGCTCGGACACGTAGACCCCGAGATGCGGGTTACGCAAGTGTGCCTGGAAATAGTCGCGGTCGGAGAGGTTGATTCTTGGCGCCGGAAACGTGCGCGAAAAATTGACCAGTTCACCATTTGCGTCGACGATCGAGGCCACCTCGACTTGCGGCAGGCCGCGAATCTTGTCGCGCATGCTATCGAAATGGTGTTTTGTCGCCATTTTGCCACGCATTTCCTCAGGGCTTTGCACCTCTTTCGTGTCGACCGTCTGGGCAATGCTGTCCAAGACCATGTAGGCCGAATTGACTTCCTGTGCACCCTGCTCTGCCAGCACCAGCGCAAGGTTCTCGAGCTGGCCGCGCCATTCTTCCACGGCCTGGTCGCGTGCGAACCAGACGGCGAGCCCGAGGGTGGCGAGCATCGCCAGCAGGAGAAAGATAGCCAAAACCGTCGCAATGCGGCTGGAGCGCGTGTGAGTGGGCATGATGAAGCAGAAAAAAGATGCCCAAAGATAACACAGTGCGCCACTTTTCCGCATACAATTACTGACTTTTCCGAATTACGGCAGAGAAATTGCAGCTAACTGTGGCGGTTGTCGCAGACGAAACGACAAAGCCCCGGCCTCAGCATGAAAAGACAAGATTTTATGTTCTTGCAGCACTAATATTGCTTCCAAGATACTAGATAATTTCCCGGCGCACTATTCAGTCGACAGCCTTATTCAATGCGTCTAAAGTAACCTTATGGCATTATTTTCGACCAAAAACTTGGCCACCCGCCAGCAACTTGAATGGCTGGTGCTGGCAGTGATCTTTATTGCCGTCGGCGGCGCCGGCGTGGTTTCGCATAACGTGGAAACCCAGCGCGCACTGGATACGGAACGGTTGCGCCTGGAGACGCTGGTCGATGTCATCGGTGGCGACACCGCGCTCAACCTGGACGCCATCAACCGTGCGCTGATCGGCGTCGTGCGCGACAACCCCGACCCGTTCGCCAGCAGCACCCAGGCAAATGCGCAGCGCCATTTGCGCGCCATCACCGACGCAAGCCCCGGCATGCGGGGCGCCAACTTCACCAATGCCGACGGCTTGGTGACCGCGGGCTTTCCCATCGACCTGGCCGGCCGTGACTTTTCCAAACGCTATTTCATCACCCAACCCAAGGCCAGGCCGGACGCAGGCATCCTGTACCTGTCGCCCCCCTACAAGTCTGTCCGCGGCGACATGGTGATCAGCGCCAGCCGCATGTTCACGGACAGCAACGGCCGCTTTGCCGGCGCCGCCACGGGCGTGCTCGATCCCCTGTATTTCGGCGAACGCATGCGCAGCGTCCTGTATGCCCCCGACGTCAGGGCCTGGATCGGCCACAGCAAAGGTGCTGTCTACCTCAGCGTGGCGACCCCGGGATACGACCCGTCGGTCCAGGAATCCCGCCTCGCCGCCTCTTTCCTGTTCAAGCCGCTGGCGCCCATCAGTGCGCGACGCATCGTCTCTCCCCTGACCACCGCGAGCGATAACGCGCTGGTGATCGGGATCAGCCGCGACCCGAACGCGGTGGTCGCGCCATTGATGCATCAAAGCAAAATGTTCGCGCTGTTTTTTGCGGCGCTCGCCATCATGTGCAGCGTCCTGCTTGCTGTCATGCAATTACGGCGCAGGCGCTTCCTGTGCGAGCATGCGCGGCGCGAGGAAGAACAGGCCCAGGCCGATGCGCTGCGCCTGTCCGAGGCGCGCTTTCGCACGCTGATCGAAGAGGCGCCGGTGGCCATTGCCATCCTGCGCCACGGCCGCTTCGTCTACACCAACCGGCGCTACAACGTGCTGCACGGATACGCCGACGGCGACGAACTGACCGGCCTGCCGTGGAGCACGCTCATTTCCGCCGAATCGCTGGACCAGCTCAAGATGCAGGCCACGCTGATCAACGCCGATTCGCCCACCGAACTGCGCTTCGAAGCGCTGGGCATCGGCAGCACCGGCGGCCTGATTCCGATGTTCAAGGCCACGACGCGCGTCGACCTGCGCGATGGCCCTGTGACGCTGATCTTTGCCCAGGATATTTCCGCGCAAAAGCGCGCGGAAGCGTTTTTGCTGGAAGCGCGCGACGCCGCCCAGGCCGCCAACCAGAGCAAGGCCGAGTTCCTGGCGAATATGAGCCACGAAATCCGTACGCCGCTGAACGCCATCCTGGGCCTGGCCTACCTGCTCGAACAGTCCAACCTGAGCGCGGACGCCAGCGCCATGCTGGTCAAGATCCGCACGTCGGGGCGCTCGCTGCTGGGCATCATCAACGATGTCCTGGACGTGTCGAAAATCGAGGCCGGGGCCATGATTGTCGAGCACACCTGGCTGCGTTTGCAGGATGTGATCGACAGCGTCGCCGCGACCATGGGCGTCGCGGTGGGCGAGAAGCCGGTGCAATTGCTGGTGCGCCCGCTGCCGCCCGGACTGTCCAGCATCAAGGGCGACGCGCTGCGGCTCGAGCAGTTGCTGGTCAATCTCACCAGCAACGCCATCAAGTTCACCATGCAGGGCCACGTGGAACTATCCGTGCAGCCCGAACGGGCGATCGACGGCGCGCGCATGCTGCGCTTTTCCGTGGCCGATACGGGCATCGGCATTGCCGCGCCGCTGCAGGAAGCCGTGTTCACGCCTTTTACGCAAGCGGACAGTTCGACCACGCGCCGCTTCGGCGGTTCCGGCCTGGGCCTGACCATCTGCAAGAAGATGGTCGAGATGATGGGTGGCCAGATCGGCATGTCGAGCACGCCCGGCGCCGGCAGCACATTCTGGTTCACCCTGCCCCTGCAAAGCATTGCCGACGACGATTATTCGAGCGCCGAAATCGTCCAGCTCGACGCCGTCGTCGCCTGCAACCATGGCGGCGCGCTGGCCAACCTCGATGCCACCGGCCGTGCGCTGGGATGGAAAGTGTGTACGGTCGACGCGCCCCAGGCCGCGCTGATGGAACTGACGCGCCGCGCCGGCGCCGGCGACGCCGCGGAGCAGTTGCCGTCCATCGTCGTGCTCGACTGGGAGCGCAACGGCAGCGACTGCCTCGCCGTGGCGCGGGCGATCCGCCAGATAGCGCCGGCCGACAAGTGCCCGATCGTCGTCATGGCCTCGACGGCCGCCGCCGCGGCCCTGAAGCGCGAAAAGATCGAAGGGATTGTCGACGCCCTGCTGACCAAGCCGGTCACCACATCGACGCTGAACAATGCCGCCGTGGCGGCGCGGCGCAAGCGGGCGAACGCCGGCATTCCGCTGGCGCCGCGCGAGCCGGCAGGGTCGGAACTGGCCGGCCTGCGCATCCTCGTGGTCGACGACAGCGACATCAACCGCGACGTGGCCCAGCGCATCCTGCAGGACAAGGGCGCCAGTGTCGCGCTGGCGGAAGACGGGCAGCGCGCCATCGCCTGGCTGCTGGCCCATCCGGATACCGTCGACCTGGTGCTGATGGATGTGCAGATGCCGGTAATGGACGGCATCGAGGCCACGCGCCAGTTGCGCGCCATGCCGCGCTTTGCGTCCCTGCCGATCGTCGCGCTCACCGCCGGCGCCTTCAAATCGCACCATGACGCCGCGCGCGCCGCCGGCATGACGCATTTCGTCACCAAGCCTTTCGACATTCCCGTGACCGTCGACCTGATCCGCCAGCTGACCGGGCGCGCCGACGAGAGCGCCACCAAGGACGCCGGCGTCGAGGCCAGCGCGGCAGCCACGCCGGCGCGGCTGACCATCATCGACATGGCGCGCGGCGTCGACATCTGGGGCGATATCGACACCTACCAGATTTACCTGCGAAAATTCGCGGCCGGGTTTGCGTCCAGCGCCAGCGACATCAAGGCGTGCGTGGCTGACGGCAATTTGCCGGGCGCCGCCAAGGTGGCGCACAAGCTGGCCGGGGCGGCCGCGAATGTCGCCCTGCAGGAACTGGCCCACCTGGCCATGGAAGCCGAACGCCAGCTGGGCGGCCACGCCGGCGACGACGATGTCGATCACTGCCGGATTTGCGCGACCCTCGAAGAGGCCCTGCTGGCGGCCCTGGCCGATATTGCCCAGCTGGCGCCAGTGCCGCATCCGCAAGCGCCGGCGCCGGTGCCCCAGCCGTCCGCGCATGTGCTCTCCGAGCGTGTCGGGCCCCTGCTCCAGCGCCTGCTCGATGCGCTGCACCTGGACAACCCGGGCCCGTCCGCGCCGGTGCTGCTGGAACTGGGCGGCGAACTGCCGGCGCAGGAAGTGGCGGCGCTGGCGGCCCTGGTGGAGGGATTCGATTTCCGCGGCGCCGAACAGGCCACGCGCGCATTGGCCCAGCGCCTGCGCCTGCAGCTGTCGAGCGTACCGGACTGACACTCATGATTGCATTACCTGAACGAAGCGAGCAATGAAAGCAACGACCATCCTCATCGTCGACGACGAACCGAGCAACCTGGCCATCATGCGCGACGCGCTGCAGAGCCAATACCACCTGGTGTTCGCGCGCAATGGCGCCGAAACGCAGGCCGCCGTGCTCAAGCATCGCCCGGCCATGGTGCTGCTCGACATCGGCCTGCCCGACACCGACGGCGTGGCGCTGTGCCGCCGCATCAAGGAACTCGACGCCACCCACGACATGCAGGTCATTTTCGTGACCGGCTACCGCGACCAGGGCCGTGAAGCCGCCGGCTTCGAGGCTGGCTGCAGCGATTACCTGATCAAGCCGGTATCGCCGCCGCTGGTGCGTGCGCGCGTGGCCGCGCACCTGTCGCGCGTGCAGGCCACCGCGCTCGAAGAAAGCTACCGCGACGCGATCCTGATGCTGGGCCACGCCGGCCACTACAACGATACCGATACCGGCGCCCACATCTGGCGCATGGCCGCATACGCGCGCGAACTGGCGCTGGCGTACGGCTGGGAAGAAGACGATGCGCGCCAGCTGGAACTGGCCGCGCCGATGCACGACACCGGCAAGCTCGGCGTGCCGCAGATGATCCTGCGCAAGGAAGGACCGCTGTCAGCATCGGAATGGGAAGTCATGCGGACCCATCCGGCCATCGGCCACGCCATTCTCAGCAAGAGCCAGGCGCCGGTGTTCCAGCTGGCCGCCGAAGTGTCGCTGCGCCATCACGAAAAATGGGATGGCTCGGGCTACCCCGACGGCCTGGCCGGCACCGAGATCCCCGAGTCGGCGCGCATCGTCGCCCTCGCCGACGTGTTCGACGCGCTCTCCATGCGCCGCTCGTACAAGGAGCCGTGGACAGTCGAACGCATCAGCGCGCATATCGACGCCAACAGCGGAACCCAGTTCGAGCCGAAACTGGTCGCTGTGTTCCACGAAATCCTGCCGCGGCTGCTGGAGATCAGGGCGCAATGGGAAGAGGAAACCGACCACGCCGCGGACGAAGCGGCGGTGGCGCAATGAGCGGCGCAACGCCGCAGGTCCTGGTGGTCGATGACGTCGAACTGATGCGCGACCTGCTCGGCATGCAACTGGGCCGGGCCGGCTGCCGCGTCGACAACGCCGAAGACGGCGCCGTGGCGCTGGCCGCCCTGCATGCGCGCCCCTACGACCTGGTGCTGATGGACCGCTCGATGCCGAACATGGATGGCTGCGCCGCGGCCCGCGCCTGGCGCGCGCACGAGCAGGCGCACGGGCTTCCCGCCATCCCCATCATCGGCGTCGGCGGGCAGCCCGACGACAGCGTCGACTGCCTGGCGGCGGGCATGCAGGAATTCGTCACGAAGCCGCTGACGATCGCGGCGCTCGATGCGCTGCTCAGGCGCGTGCTGAACTACCCGCCGACGTAAAAAAACGCGCCGTGAATGAAGGCGCGTTTTTTACGTCGACCAGGCGCGCCGGTTCAGCCCTGCAACGCCTTCTTGCGCCGCGCGATTCCCACCATGGCAACCAGGCCCAGGCCCAGCAGCGGCAACGTTCCCGGCGTCGGCACCACGCGCACCACGCCTTCGATCACGTCGTTCTGGCACGTCTCGCCCCAGTGCATCGCGAACGACGAAAAGTTCAGCAATTCGCTCGACGCCACGTTGAGCGTGAACGTAATCGATTTGTCCTTGATCACTGACCAGGAACCGAGCAGGCCGGTGTCTTTCACCGTCGTCGAGCGCATATCGACCGTGTCCACCTGGCCGTTGCGGTATTCGCACGCCTGGCAAGTCATCACTTCGTCGGACAGGTTGACGTTGGCGGCATTGGTCGATCCGGTCAGCTTCATCAGCTTGAAGCTGCCCCCGGTATTGCTGAAACGGTTGTCGAGCGCGAAGCCATAACTCCACTTGGTGCCGGTCGCGGCATTGTCGGTGCTGTATCCGGACGCGGCCGTGCCGGAGGGATTCCACAGCTGCGACAGGAACACATCGCCATAGCCGATTCCGCCCGGCGCCAGCGTCGGCTCGACGCCCGCGTGGCCGGCGAAGTTGGTGGCGATGGTGATGGTCAGCACGCTTCCGATGCGGGTAATGGTCGCACCCGCAATGTCATACACGCTGCTGCCGATCACATCGCCCAGCCCATGGGCATCCCCGCCGATATACGCGTCGCTGATGCTGCCCGCCGTGGCGGACGGCATCGCCAGCACACTGCTGGCGGCGAGTAGCAAAGCGGCGAAAATTGTTTTCATGGAAAGAGCCTGGAGTTGGTTTCTTGCCTTTATATCACACAAAATTCTTTCGATAAATAAACATGATGAAAATCATCATCGTCCGTTTTTTCGTGTTGTCAGCACACGTCATTTGGCATTGAACGCGACTATTTCGTTTCCCCCCGCGCGGCAAGATGCCGCAAAATTGCACGAAGGAAATTATTCGCATGGACTTACTTTTGAATACCAAACAACATCATCACCTCCGCGTAAGGCTTGCCGCATTGGCATCGTCCGCACTGATGCTCGGCTTGCTCACTGGATGCGGTCCGCAAGGCAGCGCCGCGCTGCGCGCCCAAGCGACGCAGTTCCAGCTTAAAGGCCAGTTGCCGGCCGCGGTGGTGGCGCTGAAGGACGCGATTGCCGTGTCGAGCGACGACGCGGATACACGCTTTCAGCTGGCCAATGTGTACCTCGAGATCGGCGACGCGCCCAGCGCCGAAAAAGAAGTGCGCCTGGCGATGGCGCATGGGCTGGCGGCCGGCAAGACGCGTCCGGTCCTGGTGCGCGCCTTGCTGCTCCAGGGACAGTTCCAGAAAGCTGCCGACGCCTCGGGCGATGGCCTCGATGCCGAAGTGGTCAAGCTGCGCGGCGACGCGATGCTCGCGCTCGGCAAGCATGCCGAGGCAGTCGCCCTGTACCAGCGCGTGCTCGACACCAATCCGCGCTATGCCCCGGCGCTGGTGGGACTGGGCCGCGCCGCCTCGGTCGCCGGCGACCTGGCGGCAGCGCGCCGCTTCGCCGACCGCGCGCTGGCCGCCGCGCCGCGCGACATCGACAGCTGGCTCTTCGAAGGCGATTTATTGCGCGCGCAGGGCAAGACGCTCGAGGCGCAGGCCGCGTACAACAAGGTCATCGCCATCCAGCCGTGGCACCGTTCGGCCCATGTCGAAAAAGCCTACCTGGAGATTTCGCAGGGCCACTTTGCCACTGCCCAGGCCGACCTCGACGCCGCGCGGGCCATCACGCCGAACAGCGTCCTCGTCACCTACACCCAGGCCCTGCTCGACCTGGCCCAAGGCAAGAACGAAGCGGCCCGCGACAACATCCTGAAAGTGCTGCGCGTGGCGCCCGAGCACATGCCCAGCCTGCTGCTGGCGGGCGCGGTCAGCCTCAACCTGGGCACGCTGCACCAGGCCGAAAACTACCTGCGCCACTACCTCGAAGCCAACCCCGACAACCTGCGCGCTCGCAAGATGCTGGCGTCGGCGCTCCTGCGCAGCGGCCACGGTCCCGACGCCCTGGTGGTGCTCGGACCGGCCCTGAAACATCCGCAGGACGATGTGCAATTGCTGGCACTGGCCGGCGAGACGTACATGCAGGCGCGCGACTTCGGCAACGCCGCCACCTACTTCGAAAAAGCCAGCACGATCGACCCGACCGCCGCCGCGCTGCGCACGTCGCTCGCCATGAGCAAGCTGGGCCAGGGACAGCAGGCGCAAGCCGTCACCGACCTGGTCCTGGCCACCGAACTCGATGGTAAATCGCAGAACGCCGGCATGACGCTGGTCCGCACCGAGCTGGGACTGCAGCATATCGACAAGGCGTGGGACGCCCTGCTCAAACTGGAAAAAGCCCAGCCCGCGAATGCTGCCGTACAGGACCTCAAGGGCATCGTCCTGATGGCGAAAAACGAGGTGGTCCCGGCACGCGCCGCGTTCCACAAGGCCATGCTGCTCGACCCCTCCTACTTTCCTGCCTGCGCCAACCTGGCCCAACTCGAGCTCGACGACAGCCACCCGGCGCAGGCACGCGCCGAACTGATGGCGTTCCTGGAAAACAACCAGCCCGGCATCGACGCCATGACAGCGCTCGCGACGCTGTCGAACAGTGAGAACAAGACCGCCGACGCGACCGCGTGGCTGGAAAAAGCGCACGCCGTCAACACGGCCAGCGTGGGCCCGGCCGTCAACCTGATCGCCCAATACCTGCTCGCGCGCCACAGCGACAAAGCCCTGGCGCTGGCACGCCGGCTGCAGGTGACCCACCCGGACAATCCCGACCTGCTCGACTTGCTGGGCAAGAGCCAGCTGTCCAGCGGCGACATGCCCGGCGCCCTCGCCACGTACGGCATGCTGGCCGCCGCCCTGCCCCGGTCCGCGCAGGTGCAGATGCAGGTCGCCGCCCTGCAGCTGCTGCTGAAAAACCCCGCCGCCGCCGAGGGGACGTTAAAGACCGCGATCGCGATCCAGCCCGATTTTCCGGCCGCCCAGCTGGCGCTGGCCGAAGTCTACGCACGCAAGGGCTGGACCGACCTGGCCCTGATGGAAGCCGGGCGCATCCAGCGCAAGCACCCTGAAGCGTCGGCCGGCTACCAGCTCGAAGCGGATATCCTGATGGGCCAGAACAAGCCGGCATTGGCTTTCCCCCTGTTCGAAAAAGCGCTGGGGATGACCCGCACCAGCGAATTGCTGATCAAGACCGCGAACGCCCAGCGCGGCGCCGGCAAGCGCGACGAGGCAGCGCGGCGCATGGACGCGTGGCTGGCCAGGCACCCGGACGATGTGCGCGTGCGGCGCTTCAAGGCCGATACCCTGATGGCGGACGGCCAGCCGCGCCTGGCGGCGCTGGAAATCGAAGCGACGCTGGCGCAAGACCCGGCCAGCCCGGCGGCGCTGAACAACCTGGCGCTGGCCTACCAGCTGACGAAGGATCCGCGCGCGCAGAAGACGGCAGAGGATGCCTTGAAACAGGCGCCGGAAAATGCCGTGATCCTCGATACGCTGGGGTGGATTCTCGTGGACAGCGGCGACGCTGCGCAAGGGGTCGCCGTGCTGCGCAGGGCAAGCGTGAAAGACCCGGCCGCGCGCGATATCCGCTATCACCTGGCGGCGGCGCTGAAAAAGGCGGGTGACCTGGATGGCGCGCGCAGGGAACTTGATCTGCTGATGAAGGGAGACATGAAGTTCGCGCAGGCGGAGGATGCACGGGCGTTGCTGGCGTCATTGAAGTGATGGCAGCGGTCGGTTGCCGGCGTCGTTGAGAGTGCTGTGATGATGCGGCACAAGCCGTGCCGAAAAAAACCCCTGCAAACTCAGCAACATTGCGCAAGCGCTCTGGTATAATTTTCACCCAGTCGGGGCGTAGCGCAGCCTGGTAGCGTACTTGCATGGGGTGCAAGGGGTCGGAAGTTCGAATCTTCTCGCCCCGACCAGTAGATAACGAAATCAAAGAGTTAGAAGCGGAAGCTTCTGACTCTTTTTTCTTTTTCTCGTGCACCGAAAAGAATATCCGCTGCGCTGTGGCGATTTTCCAAACGAGCAAACCAACTAGAGGACAGACCGCGATCATTGCTGACGGAACCAGGTCATTATTAGCGAGCTTCGCCGCCACATCCGCTGATGCCATGCCCACATTTCTGATAGCCCGTGGGCAATCCTCGCCCAAGAACCGATATCGCATCGGTGCGATGTCAAGGCGGATGGATCTTGATTGTCGGATCGCACCAGCGCTGTTGATCATGCCCCGTATGGCCGGATACAGCCTCTGTTCAGTTAATCAGGTGTAGCCTGGTCGAGTCGATACTGAACAGCCAACCAGCCTGCACCGGAGAAAACACAATGGCCCTCCCTATCATTACCGCTTTCAAGAG
>Ga0265780_10001616_pt1 | contig 31402 bp, 32 predicted proteins | sample P1T30metagenome_FD_192432 | JGI IMG/M metagenome (GOLD analysis project Ga0265780, IMG submission 192432) | Plant litter microbial communities from East Loma Ridge, Irvine, California - P1 T30 | ecosystem: Environmental > Terrestrial > Plant litter > Unclassified | place: USA: California... | reverse complement strand
CGTTTTTTGTGGTTTTCTTGACCACGAATTCAGTATAACCGACTTTTCCAGCGCGTGTCGATTCACTTGTGTAGACGAATTCGGGTCCGTGGCTCTTCGCTTATTCCGGCTGGGTAATCGGCTGCTGCTCCACCGGCTCGGCTGCTGCCGGAGCCGCCTGCGCCGGCTTCTTGCCGATGCGTACCGCCATCAAACGCGCTTTCACGGTCGAGATGAAGGTCGGCTTCGCCGACGCCCCGCCGCCATTGCCGTCCTGGGGCAGGACCACGACTTCCGGCGCATGTGCCGCTGCCAGCACCTTGCCCGCAGCCGCGCGGCGGCGGCGCAGCAGCAACACGGCCAGCCCGGCCAGCGCCAGCACGCCGGCAAGCGCGCCGCCGATGGCCAGCCACGGCAGCGGTTCCTCGGGCGGCGCTGCCGGTTTCGGCTTGCGGTGGATGCGCGGCGCCGATTTCGGCCTGGCGTCCGCATGCGCTTCGGGCTTCGCTTCGGCATGCGCTTCCGGCCTGGCTTCGGCGTGCGCCTCAGGCTTGGGCTCCGGATGCGCTTCAGGAAGCGCTTCAGGAAGCGCTTCCGGCGTCAGCTTCGCCTTCGCCACGGTTTCGGCGTCGGTGCTCGGCTTCACGCCGGCCGCCACTTGCAGCACCTTGACCCTGCCCTCGAGTTGCCCGAGCTCGTAGCGCAGGGCTGCGTTCTTCGCGCCGAGCGCGGTGCAGGCGTTCACTTCGGCCGCCGACGGGGCCGGTGCGCAGGCCGGCGCTTCCCCTGGCTTGTCGATGGCGGCGGACTTCGCGTCGCGCTTCACGGGCTTGGCATGCTCGGCGCGCGTTGCGTGCTGTTCCGCCTCGGCCGCGGCCGGCGCCGGACGGCGCTTCGGCGGTGCAGGCGGGTGCGCCGGCTTGGCAGCCACGACTGGTTCCGGCGCGGCCGCACGGGGCGGTGGCAGCGGAGCAGACGGCGCGGGAGCAAGTGGCATCGGCGCAGCAGCAAGGAGAGCGACCGGTGCGGGAACCGGCGCCGGATTCGGATCCGGCGTCAGCCACAGCGTCACCAGGCGTACGGAACGCTGGCCGCCGTCGACCAGTTCCAGGTAGACGTGCAAGTGCTTGCTCTCAACCGGTTTGAGCGAAGCCAGGCGCAGGAACTGTTTGCCGCCCTGGCGGATCACAGCGATGTCGAGGCTTGATAGCACCGGCGGCATGGCGATGTTCGCGCCGCGGTACACGTCCGGCCGGGCCAGGTGCGCCTGCACCGGCCGGGCCGCGTCCTCGACCAGGGTCAATTCGACTTCGGCGGCAAGCGGCTGGCCGATGTGGGACAGCACGCGTGCATCGCCGAGTTCGGCAGCGTGGGCAGGGCCGAGTACCGCGCAAGCGAGCAGCACGGTCGGCAAGATGGAATAGGGGCGAATCGCCATAGATAGAATGAATTTGTAGCTTCAGCGTAATTAACGGGTGTTGCGCTACACTCTTTAGCTCCCGCCTTCGAAATAACAGGACCCGCCAATGGAAAACCGCATCGAAAAAGACAGCTTTGGCCCAATCGAGGTGCCAGCCAGCCATCTGTGGGGAGCCCAGACCCAGCGCTCCCTGCACCACTTCCACATTTCCAGCGAAAAAATGTCGCCGGAACTGGTGGCGGCGCTGGCCCAGGTCAAGCGCGCCGCCGCCGCCGTCAACCGCTCGCTCGGCAAGCTTCCCAAGGACAAGGCCGACGCCATCATGGCCGCCGCCGACGAAGTGCTCGCCGGCCAGCACCCGGACGAATTCCCGCTCGCCGTCTGGCAGACCGGTTCCGGTACCCAGAGCAACATGAACATGAACGAAGTGCTGGCCAACCGCGGCTCCGAGCTGATGGGCGGCGAGCGCGGCGAAGCGCGCCTGCTGCACCCGAACGACCACGTCAACATGGGCCAGTCGTCGAACGACATCTTCCCCACCGCGATGCACGTGGCGGCGGCGATTGCCGTTTCGAAGGAAGTGCTGCCGGCGCTGGCGAAGCTGCGCGGCACGCTCACCGTCAAGTCGCGCGACTTCGCCGACATCGTCAAGATCGGCCGCACCCACCTGCAGGATGCGACGCCGCTGACGCTGGGCCAGGAATTTTCCGGCTACGTCGCCCAGCTCGAATTTTCCGAAAGCGCGATCCGCGCCGCCCTGCCCGGCCTGCTGGCCCTGGCCGCCGGCGGCACTGCGGTCGGCACCGGCCTGAACGCCCACCCCGAGTTCGCGGCGCGCATCGCCGCCGAGCTCGGCTCGCGCACTGGCCTGTCGTTCAAGAGCGCCCAGAACAAGTTCGCGGCCCTGGCCGGGCACGACGCCCTGCTCGCCGCCCACGGCGCCTTCAAGACCCTGGCCGCCGCCCTCATGAAGATCGCCAACGACATCCGCTGGATGGCGTCGGGCCCGCGCTCCGGCCTGGGCGAAATCACGATTCCGGAAAACGAGCCGGGCAGCTCGATCATGCCGGGCAAGGTGAATCCGACCCAGTGCGAAGCGATGACCATGCTGTGCTGCCAGGTATTCGGCAACGATGTCGCCGTTACCATCGGCGGTTCGCAGGGCAACTTCGAGCTGAACGTATTCAAACCCATGATCGCGCACAACGTCCTGCAAAGCGCGCGCCTGCTGGCCGACGGCATGCGCTCCTTCGACGCGCATTGCGCCCAGGGCATCGAGCCGAACCGCACGCGCATCGGCGAACTCATGGAGCAGTCGCTGATGCTGGTAACCGCACTGGCGCCGCACATCGGGTATGATCGCGCCGCGCAAATCGCCAAGCACGCACAGCACGAAGGCATCACGCTGCGCGAGGCGGCCCTGCAATCGGGTCATGTCAGTGCGGAACAGTTTACTCAGTGGATCGTTCCAATCGACATGACGCGGCCGGATCCGGCATAAGGCCGGTGTGGGGCTACCGCGAAGCAACGCGTCATGGCAGAAGTGGCGTGCGCAAGCGTACGCCCTACAAATTTTCCCGAGGATAGAATGCAAAAGACAACTTTCGAACTGACATCCGAGTTCGTCGAACTCAACCAGCTGCTGAAACTGGTGGGCTTGTGCGACAGCGGCGGCGCCGGCAAGAACATCGTGGCCAGCGGCGTGGTGTCGGTCGACGGCAAGCAGGAACTGCGCAAGACCGCCAAGATTCGCGCCGGACAGCGCGTGACCGTGGGCGATGTGCAGATTTCTGTGGCGTAAACGAGGCTGCCGGCCTGAGCTTCCGCGTTTGCGATCAGACAAACGCGACCGGGAGTCCTTGTTTATATTTTAAGACGTGACTATTCGGCTTAGGGTGAGAGCAATGCAAACTCCGGACGACAACCACCCGCAAGCGCAGGAGCGGCTGATCGGCGACCTGCGTCTCGTGATCGAAAACGCGGAAGAACTGCTGAAAAATACCGATCACTACACCAGCGTGCTCTACCAGAACGCGCGCGCCAAGCTGTCCATGGCGCTGACTGCCGCCAACGAAGAACTCGAACGCTTCGAAGATGCGCAACTGAACCGCATGATGGAAGCGACGCGCATGGCCAACGAACACTTTGCCGATTGTTCGGGCGAAGCCCGCATCCTGCGCGCATTTCACTGAGCGCGGCGCGGGCTTTACCGCATCAAGCCTTGGTATTGATGGTGTTGCCCAGGTGAGCCGGCAGGTTTTGCGCCTGCGGCGGTGGCTGGATCGCTTCCAGCAGCTGGGTGGCATGCGAACGCTGGATGTCCTGCTGCTTCTTCAGCATGGTCATCGCAACTTCTTCCTTGTTACCGGTCTCGGCCATAGTGGTCGACAACTTGGCAATGCTCATCACGTCCATCGGGGTCTCCTGTTGAGGGCTATCCTTCCTTAACGGCTTGATCCCGGGAAACTTTAGGCTTTGTCATCATCCAGTTGCCGAGCCAAGCCAATACGCTGTCGTGTGCATTCAGGTCGAGCCAGGCCAGCGCCAGGTCATGGCCGCCAAGCCGCTCCGGCGCCGGCACATCCGACGCCACCGCCACCACCAGCGGATCGTCCGGATACAAGGGCGGCCGCCCCAATCCGGGCCGGAACACTTCCAGCTTCGGCAGCGCTTCCCATTTATAGCCTTCGACCAGGGTCAGGTCCGCCGGACTCAGGCGCGCCAGCTGATCTTCCAGGCGCGGCTCCTCTTCCCCGCGCAGCTCGCGCATGATGGCATAGCGGTAGGGCGAGGCGATCATCACCTCGGCCGCGCCGGCGCTGCGCAGGCGCGCGCTATCCTTGCGCGGCGGTTCGAGCACGATGTCGTGGTGGCTGTGCTTGAGCACGTTTACGCGCAGGCCGCGTGCCGCCAGCGCGCCCACCAGGAATTCGAGCAGGGTCGTCTTGCCGCTGCCGGACCAGCCCACCACCGCCAGCACCGGGCCGCGCGCGCGCCCGTGCTGGCTGTCATCAATACCCGACACGGTAGCGGGTGCCCCGGTAATTCATGACGGCGTACTTCGGCATCAGGCGCTCCAGCACCAGGCCGGGCGCCACTTCCTCGCCCTCGCGGCGCAGTGTCTTGTCCACGAGCAGCAGGCGGTCGGCTGGATTCGGCGAATAGATATAGCCGCCGACACTTACCCGCGGCACTTCGCGCTGCAGCGCTTCGGGCAACTGCTGCAGCGTGCGCAGGTTGTCTTCGGCCGCTTCGGGCGCGCGTACCGCCGGGGCAGGATCGGGCGCCCGTGCGGCAGCCGGGGCCGGCAGGTAGACGGCGTCCGCGCTGGCGCTGGCGACAGCGGCCGGCTCGGGTGCGGGCGCCAGCCGCGGCGTGGCAACAGGTGCAGGCAGCGCAGCAGAAGCTGCAGGAATCGACGAGGAAGCGTCGCCAGGCGGCGCTGCGCCCTTCCCCACAGCCGGCACGGGTGGCTGGGTTGCCACGGGCGCCGATACTGGCGCCGATACTGGCGCCGATAGTGGCGCCGATACTGGCGCCGATACTGGAGCGGGCAAGGCTGCCGCAGGAGCCGCTGCCGGCGCCGGCGCCGCCGAAGCCAGCACAGCAGCTGGCGCTGGCGCCGGCGCCTGCGCGCGCCACGCCAGTACGCCGGCGAGCCCGGCAAGCGCGACCCCGGCCGACAAGCCGATCAGGAGCGGCTTGCGGCTGGCGCCCGTTGCAGCGACAGGTACGTAGCTGGGAGCCGGCGCGTGGATGTCCGGGGCATGGCCCAGCTGGCGTTCGGCTTGCGCCTTTTTGAGTGCTTCGAGAATGTACGACATCTTATTGTCCCGTCCTGGCGGCGGCGAGCAGGCGTGGCTCGTCCACGCCGCTGAGCTGATTCAGGCGCATGAAGGTGCGCGGTCCGGCCACGCCGTCCGCCTTCAGGTGTTGTTTGGCCTGGAAGGCGCGCAGCAATTCATCGGTGCGCGCACCGAGGGGCTGTCCGGCCGGCGGCGCCGTGGCCTGGTCCAGGCGCGCCAGCCGGGCCGCGAGCCAGTCGACGTCGGGGCCCTCGTCGCCGGCGGCGAGCTGGTCGCGGAAACTGCGTGCGGCTTTCCAGTAGGTGGTGAATTCGCCGGTGAAGCGCAGCGCCAGCGCCGCCAGGTCCACGCGCTCGCGCTTGCCGTTCGCCTCGAAGGTAGCGGCGTGCTCGTCCATGCCGGTCAGCACCGCGTAGCGCGTATTGGCGCCGTCGCGCAGGGTGATCACGGCCGGCCGGTCCAGCTGGCGCAGCTCGAACAGCCCGCCCTTGCCCTGGTGGCAGCGCAGGTTCAGGCGCAGCGCGGCCTGGCAAGGCTCGCCGCCCGCCAGCGTTTCGCCCCACAGGCCGGCCAGCGCGCGCAGCGCCGTGGCTTCATCGGCATGGCCAAGCGGCAAGGCGGTCCTGGCCGCGGGGAGCGGCGCCGCCCGGACCGGTGTGATTTTAGTTGCTGGAGCAACGGCGGCGGCGCCCTTGGCGGCAAGCTGCGGCGGCGCGCCATGCGGCAGCACCTGCCAGGCGGCCGCCGCGCTGAGCACGGCGCCGGCCAGCAAGCCTCCCGCCACCAGCGGCCAGCGCGCGCTCCGCGCCAAAGGAGCGGGCTCGGCGGCAAACACTTCGGCAGCGGCCCTGCGCAGGATCTTGCGCGTCACTTCGCGGCTGTTCTCGACGTAGGCGCCAAGCAAGGCGCGGTCGCAGAGCAGGTTGATGCGGCGCGGCACGCCATGCGTCAGCCGGTGCACCAGGGGCACGACCGACGCTGGGAATACCGGCGCGCCCTGGAAGCCGGCCACGGCCATGCGGTGCGCGATGTAGGCGCCGGTCTCGGATTCGGACAGCGGTCCCAGGTGGTAGCGCGCGATCACGCGCTGGGCCAGCTGTTCGAGTTCCGGCCGCGCCAGCATGGTGCGCAGTTCCGGCTGCCCGATCAGGATGATCTGCAGCAGCTTGCGCTCGCTGGTCTCCAGGTTGGTCAGCAGGCGCAATTGCTCCAGCACCTCGGCCGACAAATTCTGGGCTTCGTCGATGACGAGCACGTTGTTGCGGCCCTGGGCGTGCGAGGCCAGCAGGTAGGCGTTGATGGCGTCGACATAGGCCTTCACGCCGCCCTGCCCCGCCGGCACGTCGATGCGGAATTCCTCGCAGACCGATTGCAGCAGCTCGCCCACCGTCAGCTTGGGGTTGAAGATATAGGCGAGGCGGCAATTTTCCGGCACCTGCTCGATGAAGCAGCGGCAGACCGTGGTCTTGCCGGCGCCAATCTCGCCGGTCAGCAGCACGAAGCCGCCGCCGCTGCCTATTCCGTACAGCAAGTGGGCCAGCGCTTCGCGGTGGCGCTCGCTCATGAACAGGTAGCGCGGATCGGGCGCGATCGAGAATGGCGCGCCCTTCAGGCTGAAGTAATTGTTGTACATGAAGAACTAGGGTGCCGGCGGCAAGGGTTTGTATCTTGCGCAGTATATTTTGGATTTGTTGTTCTGATAAGCGATGACGCTGCCGGGGTTTGACACACGTAAGGGGTAAGGCGAGGCGTCGACCGCGCGGTGGCGGATGCCGGCGCTGGTACGGATGGCTTCGGCCAGCTCTTCCGGCTTGCTGTCGGTGACAGCGGCCACGAAGACCAGCTCGCTGGTGTCGTCGCTGACCATGACTTCTTCCACCGGCTTGCCCCACAGGGTGCCGTCGAGCTTGAACCAGTAGGCGCCCTGTTCGTGCTTGTAGGCCGGGCCGAAGGCCTTGGTCAGATAGTCGTGGAAATAGGCGTTGTCGAGCTGGCTACGGCAGAGCAAGGCGCCGCCGACGGTCGGCTCGAAGGTCGACGGCAGCGCCGCCGCCGCGCCACAGGCGCAGGCCAGCACGGCCGTCACAACCGTGGTGGCGAAGCGTGTCCGGCCCACCGTCAGGCCTTCGACAGCCAGCTGCGGTTGGCGGCGATCTCCGCCTTGGCCGAGGCCGGCAAGGCGTCGTAGCAGCCGGGATGCTGCTTGAAGGCGTGCTCGCGCACCTCTTTCTCGAGGCCGTTCACGATAAACACGTAGACAGTGGCGCCCGTATTGTTCTTGCGCGTGCCCATGTAACGAATCACTTGCTCTTCCTCTCACTCGGCGTTCGCTGCGGAAGGCCCATTATGACAGCTTGCCTTCCCCCTTGACAGGACGCCAGGCGCCTCATGCGCTCCCGGCCCGCACCGGGCGCCAGGACGCGCTGTTGTTGGCAAGCCAATCCTCGATCAGCTCGCGGTTATCGTGCCGCCAGGGATGAAAGCGCGGCGACAGGTAGTCGAGCACCGGTTTCGCCAGGTGCCAGGCCAGTCCGCTGCGTCCGAACCAGGTAGTCAGGGCGCTGCCCCAGGTACGCAGCCGGAACAATTGCCCGTCGTTGCGCAGGTTGTGCAGTGTCTGCAGGAAGGTGTCGTACGCAAACACCATGCTCGCGTGCAGGAACCACGCCACCCGGCGCCGGTAGCCGCCGCCAGCCGCTACATAGGCATCGAAGGCAACGCCCTTGTGCTCGCTTTCCTCGACCGCATGCCAGGACCACAGCGTGGCCATCTGCGGCTCGGCCCCTTCCAGCCAGTCCGGGTGGCGCAGCACGCCGTCGGCCAGCACCGCCGTGTAGTGTTCCAGCGCGCAGGTAATCGCCAGCCGGTCGAGCACTCCCAGCTTATCGACACGGGCCAGGCGTTTCTTGAGTTTTTCTTCGCGCGTGTAAGGCAAGCCGTGCAATTCGAGCTGCTTGTTGTACTGCGCGTGCAGGTAGCGGTGGGTCGCTTCCTGGCCGATGAAATCCCTGACCTCGGCCCGCAGCGCCGGGTCGCTCAGGCAGGCCTGGGGCACGTCGCGCACCGCATCGATGAACAATTGCTCACCTCGGGGGAAGCTCATCGACAAGGCGTTGAACAATTGCGTGCGGTAAGCGTCGCCGCCATTCCAGTGGCGCCCGAAACCCTGGGACAGGTCGACATCGATCTTGCGGACAGTCAGCGTGGACATGCGAGTTCCTCTGTATTGCGTGCTGTGGATGCACCCAGATGCGAACGACAGCACAGGAACACAAGTGCCGCTCAGTTCCCCAGTTCGACCATTGAACCCTTCGATTTGTTCGTTCGTCGGCCCGAGCGCGTATGTTCGTTCAAATTCACCTATCGTGGCTGCTCTGTTCGTCACAAAAACAACAAGGAATGCCATGAACCGCCCACTCCAGCACACCGCCATCGCCGCCGTCGCCCTCTGCGCCGGGCTCAGCCTGCTCCATCCCGTCGCCGCCCAGGACAAGCGCGGCGCGTTCACCACGGAAAAGCGCAGCGTCTCCGGTTTCGACGCCATCGAGCTCGATGGCCCCTTCCGCGTGATCGTCGGCGAGGGGCCGCCCAGCCTGGAATTGTCGGGCGATGCGGCGCGCCTGGCCGACATCGAGACCTCGGTGCGCAACGGCAAGCTGGTTGTGCGGCAGAAGTCGCGCTGGAATATCCGGCTCAGCTTCGGCAAGAGGGAAGAAGGCGTCACCGTGCGCATCGGCGCCAGCGGCCTGCGCAGCCTGGACACAGGCGGCAGCGGCGACGTCGAACTGGAGGCGGTTGGCGGCGAACGCTTCAGCTTGAGTTCGAGCGGGCCGGGCGACGTGCGCGCCCGGGGCGCCGTACGCGACCTGGACGTCACCAGCAAGGGCAGCGGCGACCTCGACCTGCGCCGGGTGCGCGCGGACAAGCTCGACGTGACCATGTCCGGCCCCGGCGACGTGCAAGTGGCCGGTATCGGCAAGGAACTCTCGGCGCGCGTGAGCGGCCCCGGCGACCTCGAGGCCGACGATGTGCGCCTGGAGCGCGCCGTGGCGCGGCTGAGCGGCCCCGGCGACGTGCACCTGCGCGGCAGCGCCCGCGAGCTGCGGGTCGAGGTCCGGGGCCCGGGCGACCTCGAAGCCTGCGAGCTCGATGCCGAGCGCGTGGTAAGCGTGCAAAGCGGGCCGGGCGACGTCTGCGTGGCCGGCAAGATCCGCGCGTTCGAAGGCGAAGTGCACGGCCCCGGCGACCTGGACGTGCGCGGCCTGCAGGCGAACCGCGTTACGCTGCGCATGAGCGGGCCGGGCAACGCCACCTTGAGCGGCAGCGCCGACGCCCTGCGTGCCGAGCTGAGCGGACCGGGCAGCCTGGAAGGACGGCGGCTGACTGTGCGCCAGAGCGATATCGACGTGCGCGGGCCGGGGAGCGCGAAGGTGACGCAGGTGCGCGATGGGCGCAGCGAAGTGGTGGTCGTTGAGCGCAACAATCGGCGGCGTGGGGAGTGAGCAGGGTGGACCGGGCCACGAAGGGTCGGTTTCCCGTCCACGCGTAAGCGATGAGAAGACGCGGCGCCAGGCAGCAGATGGCCAGCCGACACGCCGCGTCGATGCCGCTCAACCGCCAACAATGCGCCTCGTTGCGCGTGGGCGCGGGGTGCCCACCATACGGTCGCCGCTGCCAATGATACCAATTTACATACCAATATTCGGGAATATGAGATACCAATTAAATACCTGTTGACAAGCCGCACCCGCCTCCCTATAGTGCCCTGACCTCCTCCGGCACTCTTTTCTCATGATCGCATACCTCATCGGCGTCGATGGCGGCGGCACCGGCACCCGCGTTCGCTTGGCTACCCTGGATGGCACCGAACTGGCCCAGGCCACGGCTGGCCCCTCCGCCCTGTCGCAAGGCATCGCCAATGCCTGGACCACGATTCTTTCCGCCTTGGGCGAAGCCTGCGCGGCGGCCGACATCGGCGACCCGCCCTTCTCCAGCATGGCCATCGGCCTCGGCCTGGCCGGCGTACACAACAAGGAATGGGCGGCGCAATTTACTGCTGCCAACCCCGGCTTTGCCGCCCTGGTGCTCGACACCGACGGCTTCTCCACCCTGATGGGCGCCCACGGCGGCAAGCCCGGCGCCATCGTCGCCATCGGCACCGGCAGCGTCGGCGAAGCCATGCTGGAAGACGGCGCCAAGGTCGAGGTCGGCGGCTGGGGCTTCCCGGCCGGCGACGAAGCCAGCGGCGCCTGGATGGGACTGCGCGCCCTGAACCACATCGAACAAGTGCTCGACGGCCGCGTCGAAGGCGGCGCCTTGGCGCGCGAGGTGATCGCCCATTGCGGCGGCACCCGCGACGCCGTGCAGATCTGGCTCGGCCGCGCCAACCAGACCGCCTATGCCAGCCTGGCCCGCTTTGTCGTGGCCCATGGCGACAGCGACCCGGTGGCGCGCGCCATCCTCGAACACGCCGGGCGCGAAGTGGCCGGCATCGCACGCGCGCTCGACCCTGGCGGCACGCTGCCGCTGTCGCTGTGCGGCGGCCTGGGCGAGGTGCTGCTGGCCTGGCTGCCCGAGGCCACGCGCGCCCGCTGCACCGCGCCCGAAGGCGACTCGGCGCAAGGCGCGCTGCGCATGATCGACTCCTATCTGAAAGGCCACGCGCAGTGACAATCGCCATCAAGGGAAATATCCTCACACCCGATGGCTGGGTCCACGGCGCGCTCCACGCCAGCGCCACCGTCGACGCCATCGACGGCGCCACGGCCGACCCGCAAGCCAATGGCGACGACTTCATCCTGCCCGGCTTCATCGACGTCCACGTGCACGGCGGCGCCGGGCGCGACATGATGGAAGGCGGCGACGCCCCGCACGTCATTGCCGCCCTGCACGCGCGGCACGGCACCACCAGCCTGCTGGCCACCACCATGACCGCCCCGCCCGAGGACATCGAACGTGCGCTGGCCGCCATCGGCGCCGCCTGCAAGGCGCGCGGCAAGGACGAGGCGCGCATCCTGGGCGTGCACCTGGAAGGCCCCTACATCAATGCCGCCAAGCTCGGCGCCCAGCCGCCGTTCGCAAAGGAAGCCTCGCTGGCCGAGGTGGAGGCCTATGGCCGCCAGGCGCCGCTGCGCCTGATCACGGTGGCGCCGGAAATCCATGGCCACCTGGAACTGGTGCGTATGCTGGCCGAGGCCGGCATCCGGGTACAGATCGGCCATACCAGCGGTTCCTACGAGGACGGCGTGGCCGCCCTGGAACACGGCGCGGCCGGCTTCACCCACCTGTTCAACGCCATGCCCGGCCTGCACCACCGCGAACCCGGCATGGTCGGCGCCGCATTGGCGCATGCGCAATATGCCGAGATCATCCCCGACCTGCTGCACGTGCACCCGGGGGCGATCAAGGTGGCGCTGCGGGCCATCCCCCACCTGTTCTGCGTGACCGATTCCACGGCCGCCGCCGGCATGCCCGACGGCGAGTACATGCTCGGGCGCCAGGTCGTGCACAAGTGCATGGGCGGCGTACGCCTGGCCGACGGCACCCTGGCCGGCTCGACGCTGACCATGGACCAGGCCCTGCGCAACCTGGTGCAGATCGGCCTGCCGCTGGCCGAGGCTTCGCGCCGCGTCTCGACGAACGCCGCCGACTACCTCGGCGAAACGCTGCGCGGACGCCTGGCGCCGGGCTGCCATGCCGACTTCGTCGTGCTCGGCCGCGACCTGCACATCAAAGCCGTTTATATCGAAGGAGAACCCGTATGACCACGACCTCGTTGATGCTGCAGGAAGCCCTGTCGGCCGGGGATTGCGTCGCCCTGCAGCTGAGCCAGGACGTGGAGCGCTATGCCGAACTCGGGCGCACCCTGCGTTCGACCAGCTTCCACAGCGCCGTCACGGTGGCGCGCGGCAGTTCCGACCACGCCGCAAACTACGTCGCTTACCTGATCATGTCGCGCCTGGGCCGCCTGGTGACCTCGCTGCCGATGTCGCTGGTCACCCTGTACAAGTCGCCGCTGGTCACGCGCGACACGCTGGCGATCTCGATCTCGCAATCGGGGCAAAGCCCGGACGTGGTCGAACCGATCAAGTACTTCCGCGACGGCGGCGCCACCACCGTCGCCCTGGTCAACGATGCCGCGTCGCCGCTGGCGCAGGCCGCCGCCTGGACCATGCCCCTGCACGCCGGCAAGGAACAGAGCGTGGCCGCGACCAAGAGCTTCATCGCCAGCCTGGTGGCCGGCGCGCGCCTGGTGGCCGAGTGGCAAAACGATGACGACCTGCGCGCCGGCCTGGCCGCCCTGCCCGGCGACCTGCGCCAGGCCAGCCAGGCCGACTGGTCGGCCGCCATCGACGTGCTGGCCCCTGCCCGCAACATCATGGTCGTCGGCCGCGGCATCAGCTTCCCGATCGCGCTCGAAGCGGCCTTGAAATTCAAGGAAACCTCGGCCCTGCAGGCCGAAGCCTTTTCCGGCGCCGAGATCAAGCACGGCCCGATGGCGCTGATCGAGGACGGTTACCCGCTGCTGATCTTCGCCACCCGCGGCCCGGCCCAGGCCGGGCTGCTGGCGCTGGCCGCCGAGATGCGCGGACGCGGCGCGCGCGTGCTGCTGGCCGCACCGGACGACGTGGCCGAGCGCGACCTGACCCTGCCGGTGGCGGCCACCCCGGACCTCGACCCGATCGTCGCGATCCAGGCCTTTTATGTGATGGCGGCCCAGCTGTCGAAGGCACGCGGCCTCGACCCCGACCGCCCGCGCCACCTGAGCAAAGTCACCAAGACCAACTAAGCAGCGAACAAGTACGCCATGGACGAATCGAGCACATTGCGGCGCATTGCGGGCCAACTGATCATGGTGCGCCTCTTCGGCACCGAGCTGGACGACGACAGCGCCGCCTTCCTGGGCGCCAACGCCATCCGCGGCGCCTGCCTGTTCCGCCAGAACATGCTCGACGCCGGCCAGTTGCGCCGCTTTACCGGCGCCCTGCAGCGGGTGATGGGCGAGCAGGCCCTGGTCGCGCTCGACCAGGAAGGCGGCGCCGTGGTGCGCGCGACCTGGGTGCCGGCGCCGCCCTCGGCAATGGCGCTGGGCGCCGCCAACGACCCGCAGCTGGCGTTCGAGGTCGGCGCGGCCGTGGCGCGCGCGGTGCGCGGACTCGGCTTCAACTGGAATTTCGCCCCGGTGCTGGACCTGAACAACAACCCGCACAACCCGGTGATCGCCGAGCGCTCCTTCGGCGCCGACCCGGCCACGGCCACCCGCATCGCCCTGGCCTGGATGGCCGGCAGCGAATCCGAGGGCGTGGCCTGCTGCGTCAAGCACTTCCCCGGCCACGGCGACACCCATGTCGATTCGCACCGCGCGCTGCCGACGGTCGACAAGTCGCTGGCGGAACTGGAACGCTTCGAATTCGCGCCGTTCCGGATGGCGGCGCAAGGCAAAGCCGCCGCGCCGGCCATGATGACGGCCCACATCGTCTACCCCGCGCTCGACCCGGAATACCCCGCCACGATGTCGAAGACCATCCTGACCGGCATCCTGCGCGAGGAATGGGATTACCAGGGCGTGGTGATCACCGATGGCATGGACATGCATGCGATCGCGCACCGCTACGGCGCCGGCCAGGCCGCCGTGCGCGCGCTGGTGGCCGGCGCCGACATGGTGATGGCGATCGGCTCGCGCGCCACCCAGGAAGAAACGGTGGCGGCGATTGCGGCGGCGATTCGCTCGGGCGAGCTGCCCATGGCCCAGGTCGAGCAGAAGCTGGCGCGCCTGGCGGCGCTGGCGGCGGCGCACCCGGCTGCCGCTGCCCAGCCGGCCGCAGTGCAAGACACCGACGCCGCCGACCGCGCCCTGATGGCGCGCGCCTGGCAGCGTGGCCTGAGCGCGCGCGGCAATGTGCGCCGCCCCGCGCCGGGCAGCAAGCTGCGCCTGGTGGCGCGCCAGGACGTCGTCAGCGACGGCGTGTCGGAAGCCGGTGTGCCGGCGGCCAGCATTGCCGCGTCGCTCGGGCAATTGTTCGACGTTGAACTGGTGACCTTCGGCGACGCCGACTGCTTCGACTGGAACAGCCTGCCGCAGGACGGCCGCTTCACGATCCTGGCCTCGACCTCGCGCCGCCGCTACGGTGCGCACGCACGCGACACCTGGCGCCCCGACCTGCACCTGGCCCTGTGGAACCCCTACCAGGCGCTCGACTTCGCCGCACCGGCCCTGATGACCTATGGCTTCGCGCCACCCGCGCTCGACGCCGTCAACGCCTGGCTCGCAGGCCGGATCGAGGCACAGGGACATTGCCCGGTGCCAGGTTTCTGAGCGCGTGCATGTTGCCGCTTTTCACGCCCGGAGCGTGTGAAAAACGCCAGGGCAAGGGATACGGCCTGCCGGGGCCGAGTCGAAGACAGTACGAGCGTACGGCGAGACGAGGCAACGCCGCCATGGCGATGTTTTCACAAGCTCCCGGTAACGCAATGTAACCGCCGCCCCGGCCCCGCCGCCCTTGCGGCACAATTGCGCCGCAAGGTCCCGCGCTGTTTTATGGGACAATGCGCGTTTGTTCAAGCTTGGCAAAAACGCCATCTTGCCGCGGCTACTTTACCGCTCATCTTTTTAGAAGGATCATTCATGTCCCATTTCCGCCTCGCTCGCCTGTGCCTGCTGCTGGCTGCCGTCGGCCTGAACACCGCGCCTGCCCTGATGAGTAGCGCACACGCCCAGCGCCAGGAAAATGCCGCCACTGTCACTGCCGGCAATACCGTGCGCCCGGAACTGTACAAGCTGATCGATTCGGCCCAGGTCCAGCAACTGGTGGCCGCGAAGAACGTCACCGAACTGCAGAGCCGCATCGCCCAGGCCGAAGCCATCCCGAACCGCACGCCTTATGAAACCTACGCCGTCAACCGCGTGAAGATGGTGGCCGCCTCGGTCGCCGGCGACAACGCCGCCATGGCCGCGGCCGCCGAAGAAGTCGTCAAGTCGGGCTTCGAGCCCAAGGATTCGCAGGCGCGCCTGGTGCTGGCGATCGCCGACGCCCAGTACAAGGCGCAGAACTACAGCGGCGCCGTCGAGCAGCTCAAGCGCTATGAATCGCTGGGCGGCGACATGACCACCGCCCGTCCGCTGCTGGTGCGCGCCATGTACCTGGGCAAGGACTACGCCGGCGCCACCGCCCAGCTGCAGCAAGTGATCGCCGAAAACGAAAAGGCCGGCAAGACCCCGACCCAGGAAGACTTGAAGCTGCTGCGCAGCGCCGCGTTCGAAACCAAGGACACCGCCGCCTACAACGCCGCGGTCGAGAAGATGGTCGCCCTGTATCCGACCGACGAAGTCTGGAACGACCTGATCCGCGCCGGCGTCATCAAGAAGCCCGGCTTCAGCCAGGACAACTTCATGACCGTGCTGCGCCTCGAGTTCGCCGCCATGAAGACCCTGCGCGAGGAAGACTACGTCGACCTGGCCGAGACCGCCCTGAAGGATGGTTTCCCGACCGAAGCCAAGAATGTGCTGGACGCGGGCTTTGCCGCCGGCGTACTGGGCAAGGGTTCGAACGCCAAGGCCCACGGCCAGCTGCGCGACCGCGCCAACAAGAGCGCGGCCGACGACGCCAAGAACATCGCCTCCACCGAAGCCTCGGCCGCCAAGGCCAAGACCGGCGCCGGCCTGGTCAACCTGGGCTGGGCCTACAGCACCATGGGCCAGCACGACAAGGGCATCGGCTTCATCCAGCAAGGCATCGCCAAGGGCGGCCTGAAGCAGCCTGACGAAGCCAAGCTGCGCCTGGGCGCGGCGCAAGCCAAGGCCGGCCGCAAGGACGAAGCGATCAAGACCTTCGAGAGCGTGAAAGCCGGCGGCGGCCTGTCGGATGCGGCCCGCCTCTGGGTGACGCTGCTGAACCAGCCCGCGGGCGCGCAGGCGACCGCCGCCGCGGCGCCGGCTGCCAAGTAAGCGTTTCGTAGCCCATCCAAGAGCGGGCGGCGCCTTCGGGCGCCGCCCGCTTTTTTGCGTCCGCACTGCCCGCCTCGGTGCGGCAACGAACATCCACCCAGCCGTGCGCCCTTGATAATTGCCGCATGATCAAGACGTTGGAGGCGGCATGACAACGGTGCGCAAGGGCCAGGCGCCCGCCAGGCTGGAGCGGGACGAATTCCACCGCAAGTTCATCGGGCAGTTCTTCGATCCGGCCTACGAGGCGGTGGCGAGCGAACTGGCCAAGGTCGAGGAAGTCGCCTGGCAGGCCTACCAGGACAAGCGCAAGGCGCCGCGCACGGTCAAGGCCGGCCCCGGCTTCGCCGACCCCGACTACGACTTGTCGATCGAGTGGAAGGCCGCGCGCGACCGCCTGCTGGCCGCCGAGGCCACGCAAAAAGACCCGCGCACACGCAGCCGCGTGCTGGTCATCAACGCCTCGGCGCGCAACGACGGCACCTGCCCCAGCGAAATCTCGAAAACCTGGCGCATGACCAACATGGCCAAGGAAGTCCTGGCCGCCCAGGGCATGGAAGCGGACGTCCTCGACCTGAGCCGCCTGACCTCGGACTACGACCGCCACATCCACCCCTGCAAGGCCTGCGTCTCGACCGCCATGCCGCTCTGCCACTGGCCGTGCAGCTGCTATCCGAACCACGCCGAGCGCCAGACCGGCGACTGGATGAACGAGATCTACGAGCGCTGGGTGGCCGCGCACGGCATCATCATCATGACGCCGGTCTATTGGTACCAGACGCCGTCGACGCTGAAACTGATGATCGACCGCCTGGTCTGCGCCGACGGCGGCAATCCCGACCCCAGCTCGACCCAGGGCAAGGACCCGGAGCTCGCCAAGGGCATCGAACTGAATGGCTGGGATTATCCGAAACACCTGGCCGGACGCGCCTTCGGCCTGGTGGTGCACGGCGACGTCGCCGGCATCGAGGGCACGCGGCGCTCGCTGTCGGACTGGCTCAACTGGATGGGGCTGGTCGACTCGGGCAGCTTCGGCCAGCTCGACCGCTTCATCGGCTACTACGCATCGTATGCCGAAAGCCACGACGTGCTGGACCGCGACACCGCCTTCCAGGAAGAGGTGCGCAACGTCGCGCGCGCGGTGGCGCTGGCGGTGCAGGACATCCGCTCGGGGCGTGTGATCCCGCCCAACGCGCGTCTGCGCGACCCGCGCCCGAAATAGGAAACGGCCGCCACAACGCTGATAAGTGAGGGTTCGTCATCGTTCTTGAACAAGCCTTAGGCCGGGCATGGTAATATTGTTGCAATAAAAGAACAACTTTTTCCTGCCATGCACATATCGAACAGCATGCCCATCGTCCGCCCACTGTATCCGGACGAATGGGCAGTCTACCGCGCGCTGCGCCTGCGCTCGCTCGCCGATTCGCCGGACGCCTTCTACAGCACCCTGGAATCCGAAAGCGCACGCAGCGCCGAAGAGTGGGCGGCGCGCTTGGCGGCTGCGGCCGTCTCGGGCAAGGACTGCCCGCTGGTGGCGGAACTTGCCGGCGAACCTGCCGGGCTGGTATGGGCGAAGATGGATGGCGTGAATCCGGCCCTGATGCACCTGTACCAGATGTGGGTGATGCCGGAATGCCGGGGCAATGGCGTCGGCCAGGGCCTGCTCGAAACCGCGCTCGACTGGGCGCGCGAGCGCGAGGTGCGCTTTGTCGAGCTCGACGTTACGCTGGGCAATTCATCGGCCTTGCGCTTGTATGAGCGGGCGGGATTCAAGGCGGTGAATGCCCCGGTGCCGATGCGTGCGGGGTCGGGGTTGATGTTGCAGCAGATGCGGCTGGTGCTGGAGGGTATGGCGGCCGAGGGCTAGGCCGCGAGCCTGCAGTCTACCGGACCGCGTGGGCACGCGTGCCCACCCTGCAACTGCCCGCCACCTCGGTACCGCATTCCGTAGCGATCAGATCGCGGTAAAGCCGCCGTCGGCGGTCAGCTGGTGGCCGGTGACGAACGAGGATTGCTCGGAACACAGCCACAGGACGGCGTTGGCGATCTCGTGCGGCTCGGCGAAGCGGTTCATCGGGTGCGCGGCGCGCAGTTTCTTTTCGAGCGAGGCTTCGCCCTCGAGTGCGCGCGCCAGCATCGGGGTGCGCACGGCGCCCGGGCACAGGGCGTTGACGCGGATCCCTTCCTTGGCGTACTCGGCGGCCGCACTGCGGGTCAGGCCCGCCACCGCGTGCTTGCTGGCCGCATAGGCGGCCTGGGCCGGTGCGCCGACCAGGCCGAAGCTCGACGACAAATTCACGATCGCGCCGCCGCCCTGCTTCACCATCTGGCGCAGCTGGTATTTCATCGACAGCCACACTCCCTTGACGTTGACGCTCATCAGGCGGTCGAAGTCGTCCTCGGCAATCTCGTCCAGGCGCGCATTGCCGGCATACTGGCCGGCGCAATTCACGGCGCAGTCGAGGCGGCCATAGTGGTAGACGGTCTTGTCGAGCAGGATCTCGACGTCCTGCATGCGGGTCACGTTGGCCTGCACGAACAGCGCCTTGCCGCCGTTTTCGACGATCATCGCCGCGGTCGCATGGCCGCCGTCCACCGAAATGTCGGCGATCACCACCGAGGCGCCGGCGCGGCCGAAGGCCAATGCCGCCGCCCGTCCGATCCCGCTGGCCCCGCCTGTCACCAGCACGACCTTGCCGGCAAACGAGATGGCGGCTGGTTCCGGTTTGTTATTGCCCTTCATGAACTCGACTCCTGGTCTCGCTGAAATGATGCTTAAAGGCAACATCATAACCGGAAGATAGTGATTCATCAATCACCATCGCTTCCACACCGCAGGGTTCACTGCACGGGCTTGGCCTTTTCCTGGTCTCCGGCCAGCACCACCGACAGTTTCGCCGGGTCGACCGCCTTGCGGAAGGCGGCGTTCAGCTGCGGCAGCGTGACCGCGCCCAGCTTGTCCTCGAACTGTTTCGACCAGGCATAGGTGCGGTCGCGGAACAGGTAGGAGGTCCAGCCGGCGGCCACCGCGCTGTCGTCGGCGCGGGTCTGGATGCGCTGCTGCATCAGGCCCGACTTGGCGCCGGTCAGCTCGGCGGCGCTGAAGCCGTCCTTCAACACGCGCGCCAGTTCCTCGCGCACGGCGGCGTCGAGTTTCACCAGGTTCTGCGGGGCCGCGATGGCGCTGATCGAGAAGCTGCCGGCACGGTCCAGGTCGCCCGCATCGAGCTGGGAGCCGCCGCCATACGACAGGCCGTCCTTCTGGCGGATGCGGTCCATCAGGCGCGAGCGCAGGCCGCCCTCGCCGAAGATGTAGTTGGCCAGCATCAGCGCCGGGTAATCCGGGTCGTCGATGTTCAGGTCCAGGTTCAGGCGCGCGATGTAGACGCCGTTTTCCTTGTCCGGCGTGTTCAGGGTTTCCTTCAGCGGCGCGATGTCGGTATAGCGGCGCAGCACCGGCGCCACGTTCTCGCGCGCTTTCCAGGCGCCGAACAGTTCGTCGACCAGCGGCGTCACGGCGGCGGCGTCGAAGTCGCCGACAATCGCCAGCTCGGCCGGCACGCTGCCGTAGAAGCGGCGGTGGAAGTCGGCCAGGTCCTCGACCCGCGCCGCCTTCAGCTCGGCCATGTCTTCGTCGAAGGTGTTGGCGTGGCGCACATCGCCCTTCGGCCAGGTGTCGAAGTGGATCGCCAGCGCGCGCGCCGCCACCGCCTGCGGCTCGCCGCGGCTCGCTTCCAGCCCCACCAGCGCCTGGCGCTGCAGCTGCTCGAATTCGGCTTTCGGGAAGGCCGGCTCCTTCAGCACGTGGGCCACCAGGCGCAGCGCTTCGTGCAGGTGCTCGCGCGTGGTCTGGAAGTGGGTCAGGCTGCCGGAGATCTTGAGGCGGTCGAACTCGTCGGACAACTGCTCGCGCGTCAACCGGCTGGTGCCGCGCATCAGCATCGCGCCGGTCAGTTCCGGAACGGCGCCGGTGCCGAACAAATTCTTCTCGTCGCCGATGTGCTGGCGCAGGTCCACCGTCACGGTCTCGCCGCGGTTCTTCTTGGGCAGCAGGGCCAGCTTGACGCCGCCGGCCGTGGCCAGTCGCGTGCGCTTGAGGATATTTTCCTGGCTCGGATCGAAGTCTTCGGACACCAGGGCCGAGGTGCGCGGCGTGAACTGGGCCAGGATGCTGGCCACGCTCGGCGCGGCGGGAATCGTGGCGCGCTGCGGCGCGTCCTCGGGCAGGAAGGTGCCGGTAACGCGGTTGTCGCGCCGGAAGTAGCGCGCGGCGACATCGGCCACCTCTTGCGCGCTGATGGTCTTGATGCGCTCGCGACCGGTGAAGAACAGGCGCCAGTCGCCCAGCGCGATGGTTTCCGACAGCGCCACGCCCACTTGCTGCGGGTCGTTCAGGCTGCGCTCCATCTGGTTTTCGTAGAAGCGGCGCACGCGCGCCATTTCCTCTTCGGTCGGCGGCTTCGCGGCAAAGGTCTCGACCGCCTCGGTGAGGGCGGCGCGCAGCGGCTCGATCGGCTCGCCCTTCTTGACCACGGCGCCGATCACCTGCAGGCCCGGCGCGTAGCCGGTCTGGCCGAAGCTGAACACCTGGCTCGCCTTGCCGGTCTCGACCAGCTGCTTGTGCAGGCGCCCGGTCGGCACGTCGCCCAGGATCGAGGAGGCAAAGGCCATCACGTCGCTGTCGTCGTGCAAGGCCGACGGCACCTTGTAGCCGAGCATGACGAGCTGGACATCGCCCTGGCGCCGCACGGCAAAGCTGCGCTCGCCATCCTGCTGGGGCTCCACGGTCCAGAACGCCGGCAGGGTGCGCTTCGGCCTGGGCAGCGTGCCGAACAGGCGGGCGATCTTGGCCAGCGTGGCATCCGCATCGAACTTGCCGGCCACCAGCAGCACGGCGTTATCCGGCTGGTAATAGGTGCGGTAGAAGGCTTGCAGGTTGCCGATGCGGACATTCTCGATGTCGCTGCGGTTGCCGATGGTCGAGCGGCCATAGCTGTGCCAGTCGTAGGCGATGCTCTGCATGCGCTTGACCAGCACGCTCGACGGCGAGTTCTCGCCGCTCTCGTACTCGTTGCGCACGACCGTCATTTCCGAATCCAGGTCCTGCTGCGCGATGAAGGAGCCGGTCATGCGGTCGGCTTCCATCTGCAGGGCCCAGTCCAGGTTCTCGTTCGAGGCCTGGAAGACTTCGTAGTAATTGGTGCGGTCGAGCGAGGTGGTGCCGTTGAATTCCATGCCGCGGTCGGCGAACTGGCGCGTGATGTCGCGGTTCTTGCGCGTGCCCTTGAACATCAGGTGTTCGAGCAGGTGGGCCATGCCGGTTTCGCCGTAGTTCTCGTGGCGCGAGCCGACCAGGTAGGTCACGTTGACGGTCACGGTGGGACGCGACGCATCCGGGAACAACAGCACTTTCAGGCCATTGGCGAGGCGGTATTCGGTGATGCCTTCGACCGAGGGGCCGAGCGTGATGCCCTTGGGCAGCGGCTTGGCGGGCTGGGGAGGCTTGGCGGCAGGAGCGCCGGCGGGAGCGGCGGTGGCGGCAGCAGGAGCAGCGGAAACAGTAGCGGCGGAAACAGTAGCGGCGGCGGCAAGACAGGCAAAAGCGCCGGCGATCAGGTGCGCGGGCAGGCCGCGCTGGTAACTCGTCAAATTCATGGGGTCCGGTCAAAAGGGGGGCGTCCTTTGCGAACGCGCATGCGCCGACCCGCGGCGCGCCAACGGCGATGGTAACAGATGGCCAGCCGGATAGATGCCCGCACGCACTATCGCAGTGCGCGAGCGGCGCCGCCGCCGGGGTCTAGTGCCGCGCGCGCTTTTCGTGGGCCTGGCCGCTGGCGCTGATGCGCGACAGGTCACCCATTTCCTCGGCCAGGAAGGCGAGCAGGTCGTCGGCGCTGACGATGCCGGTCAAGCCGCCCGCGCTGTTGACCACCGGCACCCGGCGGATGCCGCGCAGGCGCATGTGCTCGATGGTTTCGTAGACGTCGTCTTCCTCGCGGCAAGTGAGCAGGTCGTCGCTCATGATGTCGTCGACCTGCAGGCTTGCCGGGTCGAGGCCGAGGGCGATGACGGAGACCACGATGTCGCGGTCGGTGACGATGCCGACCGGCGCCGCCTGGCCGTCGGCCTGGTCGATCACGATCAGGTCGCCGACATGGTGCTTGCGCATCAGGAGCGCCGCGCCCTGCACGGTTTCATCGCGCGTGCAGGTGACGGTCTGGATGGTGCAGATTTCGCCGATGTTCATGGTGCCTCCCTCAACGTTGCCATACCACGCCGAAATTGTTGGCGCCGACCGTACGGTGGACACACCGGGCCCACCGTACGGGCATATCGGGACAAGCTAACGCAGGAAAATGTGAACGGGTTGATCTAGCTCAAACCGCTTGAGGAACTTATTTCGGCTTCGACTCGCCCGGCAGCTCGACAAAGCAGGCATCCACCACTTGCAGGTCGTTGTCCTTGGCGAAGTTCACAACGAAGTGGTACGCCAGCGGTTCGGCCTTCTGCAGCTTGTTATCGACGACAACAGCCTTGACGCCGTTCACCACGGTCGGGTGGACATAGGGGGAAAACTGCAGGTGGGCATGGCGGCCGCCGCTGCCTTCGGGGCGGAAACAGGACATGACGCCGCACAGGCGCTCCGCCCAGTCGCTGGGGCGGAACTGCTTGCCTTTATTTGTCATTCCCAGGATGAAGAATTCGCCATTGGCGCCTTCGCTCCCGGTGTGCGGTAACTCTGCCATAGTGCTGCTTGCTGATACAAGAATACTGCGTGGAGGAGACAACGGCAGTATTATATCTTATAGAAGACCTGCGGACGAGTCCTGTCGCCACAAGCCGCCGCCCCTACCCCAGCCAGACCACGCTCGACAGCAGCAGGAGCAAGATCATCCATAGTATCAGAGCGCGCCAGACCAGGCCCACAGTGCTTTGCAGTGCGCGCAGGTTCGGCTCTTCGCCGGGCAGGACGTCGGTTTCGGCTTCGCTCAGGTCGACCAGGGCGGCGTCGGCCGGCAGCAGCTGCGGCGCGTTCTCGTAGGGCGTGCCCAGGCGCACGCCCATGGCGCCGCCGCCGGCCGCGAGGATGATGCCGCGCGATTCGTCGGCCCAGCGGCCGGCGAAGTTGCGCCAGGCATAGATCGCGTCCTCGAAGTTGCCGACCACGGCAAAGGCGATCGCCGTCAGGCGCACCGGGATCCAGTCGATCCAGTAAAAGGCCTTGGCGGCGAACTGGCCAAAGGCTTCGTTGCGCATGTGCTCGGGTTCATTCCAGCTGCGCGCCAGGTATTCGGACACGCGGTACAGCACCGCGCCGGCCGGGCCGGCCGGCATCAGGAACCAGAAGAACACCCCGAACACGCTGCGGTGGGTGGTGATCAGGGATTTTTCGACGGCGATGCGGGCAATTTCCTGGGTATCCATGCCGACCGTGTCGATGCGCGCCCATTCGGCCAGCAGCAAGCGCGCCCGGTGCTCGTCGCCCTGGTTCAGGGCCAGCTGGATCGAGGTGAAGTAATGGCTGTAGTGGCGGAAACCCAGGGTCAGGTAGACCACGGCCACGTTCCAGGCAAAGGCCAGGAACACCAGGCCGTAGTACTGCAGCACCCAGTAAATGATGGCCGCCGGCGCCACCAGGAGCAGCATCATCAGGATCCATCCCATGCGGCCGTTCTTCGGCTCGCCGGCATTGAACCAGCCCTCGATGCGCATCGCGAGCGTCTTGATGCCGCCATAGACCTGGTTATCCGCGCGCAGGGGCTTGAGCTGCTCGATCAGCAAGGCGCACAGGATGGAAAAAAATGTCATGCATACCCTTCTTTTGTTATGGCAATACCACGCTGCCCGCTACGATAGCGCAGTCGCCCGCCATAATCAAATCCCGGGATGCCTGTTTGACGACAAGCCAGGCCTCGGCCGACGCTCAAGCCCTGAGGAAATGGAACAGGTTGCGCAGCATGCCCGCCGTCGCGCCCCAGATGAAGAAGCGCTCGTAGGGCATGGCATAGAAGCTGCGCCGCCCTGCCCCTTCGGGCAACTCGAAGGACATGCGCTGGTGGTGGGCGCCGTTCATCAGGAAGGCCAGCGGCACCTCGAAGATTTCCGCCACTTCGCCAGGATCGGCGGTCAGGTCGAATGGCGGCGCCACCAGGCCCACCACCGGCCGCACGCGGTAGGCGCTGGCGGTGACGACTTCCGGCAGCACGCCGACGATCTGCACGTGGCGCCGGTGCAGGCCGATTTCTTCCTCGGTTTCGCGCAGCGCGGTCTCGATCGGCGACGAGTCGAGCTCTTCGGCGCGGCCGCCGGGAAAACTGACCTGGCCGGCATGGCTGCTCAAGTGGTCGGTGCGCTGGGTCAGCAAGACCGTCAAGCCCTGCGGGCGGTCGACCAGGGGCACCAGCACCGAGGCGCGGCGCAGTTTGTAGCCAGGCTTGAAAGGAATGTCCTCGGCGTGTTCCGGATCCCAGGCACGCAGGGTTTCGGCGAAGCGCGCGCGCAGGCGCTCGGCGCTCAGCAGCGCCGGATCGACAGGCGGCTCGCCGGCAATGGCATCCACCGGCAGGCGGGTGGGATCGAGATGCAGCTTCACCAAAAGATTTCCTTAAACCAAGAAGGATACCGGATAAAGAAAAAGGCATCCCGAAGGATGCCTTTTTCATTCCACAGATGCTATTACTCAGCAGCAGCTGGGGTAGCGGCGACGCGGCGCTGCGGCAGTTTCTCTTTGATACGTGCCGATTTGCCCGAACGCTCACGCAGATAGTACAGCTTCGCACGACGAACGTCGCCGCGGCGCTTGACTTCGATCGACGCGATCAGTGGGGAGTACAGCTGGAACGTACGTTCCACGCCTTCGCCCGACGAGATCTTGCGAACGATGAAGTTCGAGTTCAGGCCACGGTTACGGCGCGAGATGACGACGCCTTCGTATGCCTGGGCGCGCTTGCGGGTGCCTTCGACGACGTTGACGTTGACGATCACGGTGTCGCCAGGTGCGAAATCAGGAATGGCACGGCCGAGGCGCGCGATTTCTTCCTGTTCGAGTTGCTGAATCAGATTCATGCTTATGACTCCAAAAACCATCTTGCTGGCGCTGTACTTGTTGCCCAGTAGAGGATGGGGTTGAACGCAGGGGCAACATGCCCATGTGTTTCGCACCAGGTTAGCGGTGCATTTTCCAGCCTGCTCTTTTAAGGGAGCGTGGCCAGGAACTTTTCGTCGGCCGGCGTCAGGCGTCCCGCCTGGCGGGCTTGCTCCAACAGTTCCGGCCGCTTGTTCAGCGTCGCCTCCAGCATGCGCTGGCGGCGCCACTTGGTGATTTCCGCATGGTTGCCGCCCATCAGGACCGGCGGCACCGGCATGTCCTCATACACTTCCGGACGCGTGTAATGGGGCGAGTCAAGCAGGCCATTGACAAAACTGTCTTCGACCGCCGAGGCATCGTCGCCCAGCACGCCGGGCAAGAGCCGCACCACCGCATCCATCAAGGCCATTGCCGGCAATTCGCCGCCGGAGAGCACGAAATCGCCGAGAGAAATTTCCTCGTCGACTACGCGGTCCAGCAAGCGCTGGTCCACGGCCTCGTAGCGGCCGCACAAGATGACGAGACCGGGCTCGTCCTTCAGAGCCATGACGCGTTCGTGCGTCAGCGGTTTGCCTTGCGGCGACATGAACACCACACGCGGCGGCGGCAGGCCACGTTCGGCCTGGCGCGCCTTGGCGGCATTGATCGTTGCCTCGAGCGGCTTGGCCATCATCACCATCCCGGGGCCGCCGCCATACGGGCGGTCATCCACGGTGCGGTGGCGGTCGGTCGTGAAATCGCGCGGATTCCACAGCGTCAGGCCCCAGCGTTCCCCCTCAAAGGCGCGCCGGGTCACGCCCGACTGCGTCAATGCGGCAAACATTTCGGGAAACAAGCTCACGACGTCAAACTGCATCGGGACCTCGCTTCAGGTTGGACGGCTTAATAATCCAAGCCCCAGTCCAGGGTAATCGTTTTTGCTTCGAGGTCGACGGTTTTCACATACTGGTCCACGTAGGGCACCAGGCGTTCGGCCGCCCCTTCGGTACTGGCTGGATCGGGCACGGGCTCGATGCGCAAGATCGATTGCGCGCCGTTGCTCATCATGTCGGTCACCTTGCCGAGGGCTTCGCCCTGCAGGTTGACCGCATCCAGGCCGATCAGGTCTGACCAGTAGTATTCGTCTTCCTCGAGCTCGGGAAATGCGCTACGCGATACATGGACAGCTGCGCCTTTCAGCGCCTCCGCCAGGTTGCGGTCGCTCATCCCGACCAGGGTGGCGACCACGTCGCCGCCATGCATCTTTGCGGTCCGCACGGTGACGGACTGCGGGGCCGACTTGCCAGCTGACTTGTCGAGCCACCAGGTTTTCACGCTCAGCAGCGCATCGGCGTCCGTCGAGAACGGCGTGACGCGGATGGCGCCGGCAATGCCATAGGCGCCGGAAACATACCCGACCTGGGTCAGGTCGTCGGGGGCTTGCGCCCCGCTTGCTGCTGAAGCGGTCAAACCAGGCTTACCTTACTTAGGCAGCCGGGGTCTGCTGAGCGACCAGGCGAGCAACGGTTGGCGACAGTTGTGCGCCAACGCCTTGCCAGTAGGCCAGACGGTCCGCGGTGATCTTCAGGCTGACTTCAGCGCCCGAAGCCATCGGGTTGTAGAAGCCGATACGCTCGATGAAACGGCCGTCGCGACGGTTACGCGAGTCGGTTGCAACGATGTTGAAGAACGGGCGCTTTTTTGCGCCGCCACGAGCCAAACGGATAACGACCATAATAATTCCAAAAAGTTGTACTGGACGGAGAAAGCCGACGATTATAGCGCGCAAAGCCGCACAGCGGCAAGCGTTATGACAACAGGGCGCGCGCTCCCGGCCGAATTGCGCATTATCGCCGATTTTGTGCCCGGCCGCCAGCTTCCCTTCTGCCTTCCCTGTGGTGGAACGAACAAGCCGCGCCTTCACATTTACATAAAACCTAATGTTTTATGGACATTTCTGCACCATACTGGCGCATTCATCGAATACAACGTGACTGCATGGCTTACAAGAACAAGACGCTGGCAACCGCCTTGGCGCTTTTCCTGGGGGGACTCGGCGCCCACCGTTTTTATCTGCACGGCGGTGTCGACCGGATCGGTCTGCTCCACGTCTGCTCGCTGCCGGTGGCCGGCCTGGCGTACAGCCAGACCGATGGCGGCGTCGACCTGTTCTACGCCCTGCTGCCGCTGCTGGCGTCCTGCATCGCCGGCTTCCTTGCCGCGCTGGTGCTCGGCGTGACGCCGGACGACAAGTGGGATGCCCGTTTCAACGGCGCGGGCGCGCGGCGCACGGAGTCGGGCTGGATCCTTGCGGTGCTGCTGGTCGCCACGCTGATGGTGGGTGCGACCGTGCTGATCGGGACGATCTCGCGCTTGTTCGACCTGATGTATACGGGTGGGGCGTACGGCTGACGCCGGCTAGTCTTTGCAGGATGGGCACAAGTGCCCATCCTGCAAATTCAACACCACCCAGGCCCGCGCGCCAGCAAAAAAGCGGCCCGCAGGCCGCTTTCGCATCGCAACAAGCGCGATCAGAACTGCTCGATATCCAGCGCCAGCACACCGGCGCTGCCTTCGACGACCGCGCTGCGCAAACCGCTCGCGCCAGAGAGGATATGATCGGCAAAGAAGCGTGCGGTGCCGATCTTGGCGCGCAGGAAGCTGGCATCGCCCTCGCCTGCTGCGAGCTTCTTCTGCGCCACCAGCGCCGCGCGCGCCATCTGCCAGCCGCCCAGCACGATGCCGGCCAGCTTCAGGTAGAGCACCGAACCGGCGAACACCCCCTTGATGTTCGGCTTGACGTTGGCCACCACGAAGTCGACTACCTCTTCCAGCGCCGCCGCGCCCAGGCCCAGCTGCTTGGCGATGGCGGCAAAGTCTGCCGCAAACTCCCCGCCCTGCACCTCGCCCAGCGCCGCTTCGACTTCGCGCACCTGATCGATGATCGCCTTCGCCACCGCGCCGCCATCGCGCGCGGTCTTGCGGCCCACCAGGTCATTCGCCTGGATCGCGGTCGTGCCTTCGTAGATGGTCAGGATCTTGGCATCGCGGTAGTGCTGGGCGGCGCCGGTTTCCTCGATGAAGCCCATGCCGCCATGCACTTGCACGCCGTCACGCGCGACGTTTTCGCTCATCTCGGTCGACCAGCCCTTGATGATCGGCACCAGGTATTCGTACACGGCCAGGTTGGCGCGGCGCGTCATCTCGTCGGCGTGGTAGTGGGCGACGTCCGAGATGCCGGCGCCGACATAGGCCAGCGCGCGCGCGGCCTCGGTCTGGGCGCGCATCGACATCAGCATGCGGCGCACGTCCGGGTGGTGGATGATGGCGACCGGGCCGGCGGAGCCTGCCAGGTCGCGCGACTGCACGCGCTCCTTGGCAAACGCCACCGCCTGCTGGTAGGCGCGCTCGGCCAGGCCGATGCCCTGCAGGCCGACGCCGAAGCGGGCCGCGTTCATCATGATGAACATGTATTCCAGGCCGCGGTTTTCTTCGCCGACCAGGGTGCCGATGGCGCCGCCGTTGTCGCCGAACTGCAGCACCGCGGTCGGGCTGGCCTTGATGCCCAGCTTGTGCTCGATCGACACGCAGTGGGCGTCGTTGCGTTCGCCCGGCGAGCCGTCTTCGTTGATCATGAACTTCGGCACGATGAACAGCGAAATCCCCTTCACGCCCGGCGGCGCGTCCGGCGTGCGCGCCAGGACCAGGTGGATGATGTTCTCGGCCATGTCGTGCTCACCGTAGGTGATGTAGATCTTGGTGCCGAAGATTTTATAGGTGCCATCGCCCTGGGGCACGGCGCGGGTGCGCACGGCGGCCAGGTCGGAGCCGGCTTGCGGCTCGGTCAGGTTCATGGTGCCGGTCCACTTGCCGGTGACCAGCGGCTCGAGGTAGCGCGCCTTTTGCTCGTCCGAGCCAGCGGTGAGCAGTGCTTCGATGGCGCCGTCCGACAGCAGGGCCACCAGGGCGAACGAGATCGAGGCCGCGTTCAGCATCTCGGTGCACGGGGTCGACACCAGCTTCGGCAAGCCCTGGCCGCCGAACTCGGTCGGGTGCTGCACGCCCTGCCAGCCGGACTCGGCGAAGGCCTGGAAGGCCACCTTGAAGCCGGCCGACGTCGTGACTTGCCCGTCGTGCCAGAAGCTCGGTTCCTTGTCGCTTGGGTGGTTCAGCGGGGCGATGACTTCGCCGCAAAATTTCGCGTTTTCTTCCAGCACCGCTTCGACGGTGTCGCTCGTGGCGTCTTCGCAGCCGGGCAGCTGGGACACGACGTTCAGGCCAGCCAGTTCGTTCATGACGAACAGCATGTCTTTGATCGGGGCTTGGTAGCTCACGATATCTCCTCAGGATGTGGATGTAGAACAGGCCACGTCAGCCGGGTGGCAGCGTGGCCTGTATGTCTCTCTGCCGTCGTAACGATGCGCGCACAGGGTGGGTTCTTGAACCCACCGTTCACGAATCAGCCGAGTTCCTGCACCAGCTGCGGAATCACGTCGAACAGGTCGCCCACCAGGCCGTAGTCGGCCACCGAGAAGATCGGCGCTTCCGGATCCTTGTTGATGGCGACGATGGTCTTCGAGTCCTTCATGCCGGCCAAGTGCTGGATCGCGCCGGAGATGCCGACGGCGATATACAGCGACGGGGCGACGATCTTGCCGGTCTGGCCAACCTGCCAGTCGTTCGGCACGTAGCCGGCGTCGACGGCGGCGCGCGAGGCGCCCATGGCAGCGCCCAGCTTGTCGGCCAGCGGTTCCAGGATCTTGAAGTTATCGCCCGAGCCCATGCCGCGGCCGCCGGAAACGATGATCTTGGCCGCGGTCAGTTCCGGACGGTCCGATTTGGCCAGCTCGCGGCCGACGAAGCTCGACTTGCCGAAGTCGGCAGCCGCTGCGATGGATTCGACCGCAGCCGCACCGCCGGTGGCAGGCGCGGCGTCGAAGCCGGTGCCGCGCACGGTGATGACTTTCACGCTGTCGGCCGACTGCACGGTGGCGATCGCGTTACCGGCGTAAATCGGGCGCTCGAAGGTGTCGGGCGAATCGACCTTGGTGATTTCCGAGATCTGCGCCACGTCCAGCTTGGCGGCAACGCGCGGCAGGATGTTCTTGCCGTAGGCGGTAGCCGGAGCCAGGATGTGCGAGTAGGAACCGGCAATCGCCAGGATCTGCTCGGCCACGTTTTCGGCCAGGCCGTCGGCGAAGTAGGCCGCGTCGGCGACCAGCACTTTCGCCACGCCGGCGATCTGGGCAGCGGCTTCGGCGGCGGCGCCGCAGTTCGAGCCGGCGACCAGCACGTGGACCTCATTTCCACTTCCTGCGCCGCATTGGGCGGCAGCCGTCACGGTGTGGTGGGTTGCGCCCTTCAGGGAGCCATTGTCGTGTTCAGCAATTACGAGTGCGACCATGATGTGTCCTATATTTAGATGACTTTGGCTTCGTTGCGCAGCTTGGCAACGAGGGTGGCGACGTCCGGCACCTTCACGCCGGCCGAGCGCTTGGCCGGCTCGACGACTTTCAGGGTCTTCAGGCGCGGCGCGACGTCGACGCCCAGGTCTTCCGGCTTGACGGTTTCCAGCGGCTTTTTCTTGGCCTTCATGATGTTCGGCAGCGTCACGTAGCGCGGCTCGTTCAGGCGCAGGTCGGTGGTGACGATGGCAGGAAGCGTCAAAGCAACAGTTTCCAGGCCGCCGTCGACTTCGCGGGTCACGGTGACCTTGCCGTCTTCCAGCACCACTTTCGACGCAAAGGTCGCCTGTGGCCAGCCCAGCAGGGCCGCCAGCATCTGGCCGGTCTGGTTCGAGTCGTCGTCGATGGCCTGCTTGCCCAGGATGATCAGCTGCGGCTGCTCTTTATCGGCCAGCGCCTTCATGATCTTGGCCACGGCCAGCGGCTCGGTGTCGCCGGCGGTTTCCACCAGGATGCCGCGGTCGGCGCCGATCGCCATGCCGGTACGCAGGGTTTCCTGGCACTGCGGCACACCGATGGACACGGCCACCACCTCGGTGACCTTGCCGGCTTCCTTCAAACGGGTCGCTTCTTCGAGTGCGATCTCGTCGAACGGATTCATCGACATTTTGACGTTGGCGATATCGACGCCGCTGCCGTCGGACTTGACGCGGACCTTGACGTTATAGTCGACCACGCGTTTGACGGGTACCAGGACTTTCATAGGTGTGCCTTTGAAAAATT